>Ga0207930_1000568_pt1 | contig 11570 bp, 7 predicted proteins | sample NGESurshal092012_7_FD_184477 | JGI IMG/M metagenome (GOLD analysis project Ga0207930, IMG submission 184477) | Arctic peat soil microbial communities from Barrow, Alaska - NGEE Surface sample 210-3 shallow-092012 (SPAdes) | ecosystem: Environmental > Terrestrial > Soil > Wetlands > Peat ... | reverse complement strand
GTCGTGCCCGGCCAGCAACGGCGCGGCCAGCATGCTCCACAAGCTCATGTGGGTGCGGTATTCGTCGGGGGTCATGCCGCCGTTGCCGACCTCCAGCATGTCCGGATCGTTCCAGTGTCCGGGGCCAGCCCACTTGGCGATGGCCGATTGGGTGTCCACGATTTCCATCATGCGTTTGTAGGTGTCGTTGATGTCGTCAGTGGTGCGCCACAAGTTGCCGCCGGCTTCCGCACCCCACTCCCAGACATTTTCCTTTCCATATTGGCAGAGGCTGTAAACGATGGGGCGATTGGTGGCGCGCAACGCCTCGGCCATTTTCTGATAAACGGCACGCATGGCCGAATCCGGATACAGTCCGCCCGCGCTGCACCAGTCGTACTTGAGGTAGTCCACTCCCCAGGCGGCGTAAGTCTTTGCGTCCTGCGCCTCGTGAGCATAGCTGCCTTCGTATCCCGCGCAGGTGTAGGGGCCGGGCGACGAGTAGATGCCGAACTTCAGTCCCTTGGAATGCACGTAATCGGCGAGCGCCTTCATGTCGGGGAACTTGTTGTTGGAGTGAATCACTCCGTTGGCGTCGCGGTCGCCTTCCCAGGTGTCATCGATGTTGAGGTAGATGAAGCCGGCATCGCGCATGCCGCTGGAGACCATGGCGTCCGCCATCTCGCGCACGATCTTATCGTCGATGCGGCCGGCGAACAGGTTCCAACTGTTCCATCCCATGGGCGGAGTTTTGGCCAGCCCGTTACCGGGCAGATCGCGAACCGCGGGAGGAGTCAGCGGCGTCGTCACCCGGAAGGGATCGGACGGCGAGCGTACGGCCACGACTTCGTAGGGTTTGGCATTGGGATCGCGGACCGTGAAGTGAAGTTTGTCGCCCTCCAGCGTGCCTTCGCAGATATAAGGGCGGCCATCGCTGATGGGCGCGGTGATGGTGAATCTGTTGCCATCAACCTTGCCCTCCTTGATGTTGAGAGTGCCCCAGGGATGTTCGATCTTGCCCGCGAGGTTGTCCCCGTCTTGCCGCAGGGCAAGCACCATGCGCGCGGTGTGGCCGTCGGGCTGCTTGGCGGAATACAGCCAGATTCCCGAAAGGTCAGCGGCGAACAAGAATGGAGCGGACAGGAAAAGCGCGAGAATTGCGACAAGGCGTTCCATACGCACTACCATAACGCCGATGTTCCTGTGATGCCCAGCAATTTTCGACGGGCTCAGGTACAAGAACAATCGAAGGCCGCCGACTGGGGAAATTCGCGAATGGTCTCGTACTAACGACTACTGCCCAGAATCACTCCATCAGCGAGGGCGCTGGCAAGGGTGGAAAGGTCTTTGAAGGGTCGAGCGGCGAACAGCGTCTTCGCACCAGCGTCATGCAGAATGGTCGATTTGGCACTTCTCAGCTCGCGATAGATGGCGAGCATTTGGTCCACTGTGGGCTGCCGGTCCGATCTTATAAAGGCATTGCTGAGTGCGGCAAGAATACCGTTCGGCTTGCCATCGTGGAGGTACACTTCAGAACCGTCCAAGTCCGAGAGCGATTTCGACAGCCGATGCGCAAGCTGTTCAAAGACAAACCAGGTATGATCGCCGCCTGCTTTCTGGTGAGCTACCGCCAGTCCCAATTCAAACGGCATGTTGAACCTGGGAGTCCGAGGAGCGGTTCGAGTCACCTGAACCCGCGAGAGATCGTGGATGGAATAGCGGCAACCGCGAAGCTGATCGAAAATATTGTCCAGCCGGCGACTACCGCCAGGAATTTCAAGTGGGGTGCGTGGTAGCAAGCCGAAAGCACTGACGCCCGCTATGTAGGCAAGATACAACGGCTCAAATTTTGCGTCGTAGGGCAGGTTTAGGAAGACGTAATCGCCAGCCTGTTTAGGACGTCGCTGTTGCCCTGCGTTTCGTGTGGGCATTCCGGGAACTCTTCTTGGTCCGGGATTTCACGGCCAGCTTTGCGCCCGGAGCAGAGGCAGGGGGCTTGGCGCCGTTCGGCGCAGTCTTCCGGGCGCGCTTGGAAAGCATACTGAGCGCCAGGGCCTTCAGTTCATCCAAACGCGAATCAGGCACTCCGAGCGCCCTCGCCGTATCTTCGGCGGTTGCAAATTTCCCCGCGAGCTTCACTTGCCTTGCCATAGTGGCTTAAGAATAGTCGCTTTTTGTTTAGATGCCAACAGCATCGGCTATTGGTACGTCACGCGCCTCTCCCCCTTGACGATGCGGCCGATGGTGTAGCCCTTTTCGCCGCAGCGCTCGAGGATGGTTTGCGCCTTCTTGAATTTCTTGGCGGGCACGACCAGAACCATGCCGATGCCCATGTTAAAGGTGCGTAGCATGTCGTCCTGAGGAACGTTGCCAATGGCCTGCAGATGTTGGAAGATCGGGAGCACCGGCCAGGAGTGGAACTCCACGATCGCGCCCATGCCTTTGGGCAGCACGCGCGGCAGGTTATCGGTGATGCCGCCGCCGGTAATGTGGGCCATGGCACTCACCGCTTCGGCATCGATCATGCGGCGCATGATGGGCCAGTAGCTTTTGTGGGTCCGCATCAACTCGGTGCCGACCTTGCCCTTGATCTCGTTGACATAGGAATCGGGGGTGTAGCGGGCAATTTCGAAAAACAACTTGCGGGCGAGGGAATAGCCATTGGTATGAAGTCCGGTCGAGGGAATCCCGATCAGCACGTCGCCGACCTGCACGTCCTTGCCGGTGATGATTTTGGGGCGATCCACCACGCCAACGATGAATCCCGCCAGGTCGTACTCGCCGTCCGGATAAAAGCCCGGCATCTCGGCGGTTTCGCCGCCGATCAGGGCACAGGCATTTTGCTTGCAGGCGTCAGCGATTCCGCTGATCACCTTTTCAACCACTTCGGAATGCAGCTTGCCAGTCGCGAAGTAGTCCATGAAGAACATGGGTGCGGCGCCCTGCACGGCGATGTCGTTGACGCAGTGATTGACCAGGTCAGCGCCGATGGTATGGTGCAGGCCCATTTCGAAGGCGATTTTGAGCTTCGTGCCGACACCATCCACGCTGGAGACGAGGACGGGATCGAGGTACTTTTTTTTGTCGATGGCAAAGAGCCCGCCGAAACCACCGATCTCGCTCAGGACGCCACGGTTAAAGGTCTTGTGGGCGAGGTACTTGATGCGCTGCTTGGTGCGATTGGCGCGTTCAATGTCCACCCCGGCATCGGCGTAGGTGATGGAGCGGTCTTCAGTCGTATGCTGTGCCAAGAGTCGGGATCCCATCCAGAGGGCTCGTCGCCGCAGGTCTCGTGCAGGAAAAAGTGATTGTACCATTCTCTGTGCAATTGCTTAGCGATGGAGTCGCAGACTTTGTCACCACGATCAACGGTGGGCCAAATCGCTTCCGCGCCGTGACCTGACCATGACTTGAAAATCTGGCTGGGACTACACTAGACCTTCATACCCCTAATTTGAGGAATTCCATGACTGCTGCATTCAAACCCAACAAGCCCATCGGCAAGGCCGACCCCTCCTCCGACGTTTACCGGTCTGAAAGCCATCCTCTTGATCCATTATTTGCTCCCAGCAGTGTCGCTGTGATTGGCGCCACCGAGCGGGTTGGCAGTGTTGGCCGTTCCGTGCTGTGGAACCTGCTCAGCAGCCCCTTCGGCGGGACCGTCTTCCCGGTGAACTCAAAACGCCCCAACGTGTTGGGAATCAAGGCATATCCCAAGGTTTCCGATTTGCCTGACAAGGTTGACCTGGTGGTGGTGACCACGCCCGCCGATACGGTTCCAGACCTGCTGGCGGAATCGGTGGAAATGGGAATTCCCGCCGGTATCGTGATCTCGGCAGGATTCAAGGAGCACGGCGAGCACGGCAAGGAGTTGGAGAGGCAAATCACGAAAATCATCCGCGGCAAGATGCGGCTGATCGGCCCCAACTGCCTGGGGGTCATGAATCCGATCCGGGGCCTGAACGCCACCTTCGCCCACGCCATCGCGCGACCGGGCAACGTGGCCTTCATCAGCCAGAGCGGCGCGCTGCTCACGGCCATTCTCGACTGGAGCTTGCGTGAGAACGTAGGCTTCAGCTCGTTTGTGTCCACCGGCTCGATGCTGGATGTGAACTGGGGCGACCTGATCGACTACTTCGGCAGCGATCCCCGTACTCACAGCATCGTCATCTACATGGAGTCGATCGGCGACGCCAGCGCCTTCCTGTCGGCGGCGCGCGAGGTTTCGCTTACCAAGCCCATCATCGTGATCAAAGCCGGACGCACCGCCGCCGCCGCCAAGGCCGCGGCTTCGCATACCGGGTCCCTGACCGGAAGCGACGAGGTGTTCGATGCGGCATTCCGGCGCAGCGGTGTGTTGCGGGTCACCAGCATCTCTGACATTTTCTTCATGGCCGACGTGCTGGCCAAGCAACCGCGTCCGCGCGGCAAACGGCTGGCCATCCTCACCAATGCTGGCGGACCCGGCGTGCTGGCCACCGATGCTCTGGTTACAGGCGGAGGCGAGCTTGCCGAGCTTTCGCCCGTAACCATGGCGGCCTTCGACGAGATTCTGCCGCCGGAATGGAGCCACAACAATCCGGTAGACATCCTGGGCGACGCTCAGCCAGAACGTTACGCCAAATCGCTGGAGATCGCCGCGAAAGATCCCGCAATCGACGGCATGCTGGTGATCCTCACTCCCCAGGACATGACCAACCCCACGCTGATCGCCGAAAAGCTGAAGCCCTACGCCAAGGGTTTCGGCAAGCCGGTGCTGGCCAGCTGGATGGGCGGCGCGGAGGTTGCGGCCGGCGAACAAATCCTGAACCAGGCTGGCATCCCGACGTTTCAGTTTCCTGACAGCGCGGTGCGCGCTTTCAACTACATGTGGCGCTACGCGTACAACCTGAAGGGAATCTATGAGACGCCCACGTTGCCCCACCATGAAGAGGCGGCGGTGCAACGGGGCAAGGCGGAGCGCATTATCCGCGATGCGCGCCAGCAGGGCCACACCATCCTCACCGAGTACGAGTCGAAGGAGTTGTTGAAGGCCTACGGCATTCCGACGGTGGAGACGCGGATTGCCGTCACCGAGGACGAGGCGGTGCAGGCGGCGCAGGAAATTGGGTTCCCGACGGTCATCAAGCTGTACTCGATGACCATCACCCACAAGACCGATGTCGGCGGTGTGCTGCTGAACCTGCGCGATGCAGACGCGGTAAGGAAAGGGTTCCAGGCCATCAAAGCTGCCTGCGCCGAGAAAGTGGGCGCAGAACATTTCCAGGGTGTCACCGTGCAGCCCATGGTCAGGCTCGACGGCTACGAGCTGATCATCGGCAGCAGCGTGGACTCGCAATTTGGGCCGGTCATGCTCTTCGGTACTGGCGGACAACTGGTGGAAGTGTTCAAGGACCGGGCGCTGGCGCTGCCCCCGCTGAATTCCACCCTGGCCCGCCGGATGATGGAACAAACCAAAATCTTCACTGCGTTGAAGGGCGTGCGCGGACGCAAGCCGGTGGACATCGAAGCGCTGGAAGAACTGCTGGTGCGCTTCAGCCAGTTGATCGTGGAGCAGCCGTGGATTAGGGAGATCGACATCAATCCGTTGCTGGCCTCGCCGGAGCAACTGCTGGCGCTGGATGCCCGAGTTGTGGTGTATGGCCCTGAGGTGAAGGCAGACGAACTGCCCGAGTCGGCAGTCCGCCCCTACCCGGTCCGGCTGGTCTCAAACTGGAAGATGAAGGATGGCAAGGAGGTCGTGATCCGGCCCATCCGTCCGGAGGACGAGCCACTGATGATCACGTTCCACCAAAAGCTGTCGGAGAGGAGCGTCTATCTTCGCTACTTCCAGCCGCTGAAGTTGACCCAGCGCACCGCGCACGAAAGGCTGACGCGGCTCTGCTTCATCGACTACAACCGCGAGATGGCGCTGGTAGCCGAGCGCAAGAATGAAGCGGGCGAGCCGGAGTTGCTGGCGATCGGTCGCTTGAGCAAAATTCATGGCCGGGACGAAGCCGAGCTGGCTGCGGTGGCCATCGACGCATCCCAGCACAAGGGCTTGGGGACAGAGCTCTATACTCGCCTGATCGCCGTGGGGCGCGAAGCGAAGCTGAAGAAGCTGATCTCGAATATGCTTCCCGAGAACCGCGAGATGCGAGCGCTGTGCGTCAAGCTGGGCTTCAAGATGCACTCCAGCCTCGAGGACAACATGATCCGGGCCGAACTGGACCTGTGAGTTTTTCGAAGCTGAATTCACGGAAGGCGCCGGGCAGTGATGCCTGGTGCCTTGTTTATTAGGGTGGTGCCCTACGGAGCGGCTCCACGCGGCCCGCAATCGTGACGCTGGCGACAACCTAATGCTATGATGCCAGTGCCAGCCGGAGTCCAATCCCGCACGGCGTTTGCGCTGCTCGATTCGCGGTGCCAAAGGGGCGATCGTTAGAACGTGCCGAGCGAAAAACAGGTGAAATGGTCGCAACTCCGGGTTGGGCTGACCGTCATCATCGCCAGCATCACGCTGGCCGTCCTGATCTTCGTGATGACCGGCACTACCGGCCTGTTCACCAGGAAAATTCTCATTCGCGCCTATGTTGACAATGCCGGCGGCCTGCGCGTCGGCGCCCCAGTGCGGCTGGAGGGCGTTGACATCGGAAACGTCACCCACATCCGTGTAGTGCACGACCCCCTCCGCAAGTTCGCCCCCGTCGAAGTCACCATGAAGATCACCACCAAGTACGAGGACACCATGCGGGCTGACTGCCACGCTTCCCTGAACACCGCGGGTGTGCTGGGCGAGGTCTTCGTCGATGTGGACTGTCGCGCCGCTAAAGGCGGTCCGCTGGTGAACGGCGCCGAGCTGCCCACGGATGATGTCACGCAATTACAGGATGTGGTGCGCGCCAGCCAGGGCACGCTGCAAAACGTTGACACGCTGGTGAAACGCCTGGACAACATTTTGACCTTCATCCAGAGCGGACAAGGTTCAATTGGCAAGGTCATTTACGACCCGTCGCTTTTCAATCGCGCCAACGACATGCTCACCCAACTGCAGCAGATCGTGGCTGAGGCAAACTCCACGAATGGCAGCATTGGCAAACTGCTGAACAGCGATGAGCTGTACAACAAGGCCAACTTGGCGGTCGATAACCTGAACAAGACCATCGACCAGATCAATAGCGGACAGGGCACGATCGGCAAGTTCATCAAAGACCCGGCGCTCTACGACAACGCCAACCAGACCATGGCGAAGGCCAACCAACTGATTACCGACATCAACGCCGGCAAGGGGACTCTCGGCAAGCTGGCCAAAGACGAGGAGTTGGCGAAGAAGCTCGACGTCACGGTCACGCGATTGAATTCCATCCTAGACCGGCTGGATAAGGGTGAAGGCACTGCAGGTAAGCTGATGGTCGATCCCTCGCTTTATAACAATGCCGACCAAATGCTGGTGGAGACTCGGAACCTGGTGGCAGCCATCCGCAAAGATCCCAAAACGTATCTGACGATCCACCTCAAGGTATTCTGATAAGAGCTGTAGAGCTGTTACCGCGGTCTCGACCTGTGGGGTTCCGGAAACAACGCCAACTTTAGTAGCATACAAAAGGCCTGCGAGTAACCGTTACCACCACTTAGATGCAAAGTCTTGCACTATCTAGCGTGTTCACACTTGGCCTCCCGTAGCTAAGTGGCTGATTATGCTAGACTACACAACATCTCGCCACTACTTCTGATTGGCAACATAACTGCTAGATAGGGTTCGTTACACTTTCCCTATACCCCTGTCGGTAACTAACAACACGTTCGATAACCAAGGAGAACCGAATGAAGAAGACGCTACTCGTTCTGGCTCTGGCGGTTGGTCTGCTGTTACCAGCTGCTTTGTTTGCCGATACAGCTGCTTGGGAATGGACCACGACCGGAATCGAGTTCACCAACGGTGACTGGAATTTCGGCCAGGTCTTCACCCCAACCACGAACATAACGGTCGACTTCCTGTGGTACTTTGACCCCTCCACTGGAATGCTCGACAGCCACCCCGTAAGCTCTGGAATGGCACGACCGGAGCGCTGGTCGCATCCTCGACCATCACCTCTGCTTCGAGTTTCTTTACCGCCCACTTCCTCTACAACCAGATTAGCCCGGTAGTCCTGCAGGCGGGCCAGATCTACGAGATCACTGGCGTCAGCGGAGTCGACAACTACGCTTATGGTGACACCGGTTGGACCTTGTATGCCCCTGTAACCTACTGGGGCTACAACTCTTGGTGTTGGCGATGCCTTCTGGGGACCAAACTTCGGTTGGACTTCGACCCCCACTCCTGAGCCAGGCAGCCTGATGCTGTTGGGCACGGGCGTTGTCGGCCTCGCCGGCATGATCCGCCGCAAGCTGTCCTAAACCTCCACCACGAGCAGGTCCACAGCCGGAGCCACGCGCTCCGGCTTTTTCATGGTGCCGAAGAGCCTGTCGCCCTGTCATCCGCCTGCCCCCCACTCAAGGTCGCCGCTCACCTCCCACCAATTTCCCAGTCTAAGGCGTTTGTAGTAGTGTGTCTGGTTGGAGATTTGCCATTCTTCCGTCTCCATCCGGGTGCATCCAGCCCTACCCTTCGTACGGTCTCGCGCGGGCTTCAAAGGCGTCGCGGGACAACAATTCATGATGTGAGGCAATCATGCCGATGCGAGTTTTTTCGGTTGTACTCCTGTTGTGTGCTGCAATCTTCTGTTCAGCTCAATCTCCATCTCCTTCCGGCGTCCCCAAAGAGATCCCCAGCTTCGATGTGACGGCGATCGACAAGTCCATCGAGCCTTGCGTGGACTTTTACCAATACGCCTGCGGCAACTGGATGAAGCACAATCCCGTGCCGCCGGATAAGTCGCGCTGGGGCCGCTTCGACGAACTGGCCGAACACAATCTCTACATCCTGCGCGACATTCTCAACCACGCCCAGGCTCCCGGAAAGCACACCGCGCCCGAGAAGATGGTCGGCGAATTTTACGGCGCTTGCATGGATGAGAGCACCATCGAGAAAAAAGGGACTGCCCCCCTCACTCCCGAACTGGCGGCCATCAACGGCGTAAACACAAAAGCCGACGTGATCAAGCAGGTTGCTGCCATGCACCAGAGCGGCAAGCCAGCGCTGTTTGCCTTCTATGGACAGCCCGACATGCATGACTCGAACGCAACCATCGCGTATTTGGACCAGGGCGGACTTACCCTGCCCGATCGCGATTACTACATCAAGGACGATGCCAAGTCGGCGGAAACTCGCCAGAAATATCTCGAGCACATGCAGAAAATGTTTGAGCTGGCAGGCGACAAGCCCGACGTTGCCGCCGCTGAAGCCAAGACCGTGCTGGCAGTCGAGACGGGATTGGCCACGGCCTCGATGGACCGCACGCTGCGCCGTGACCCCAAGACGCGCGACCATAAAACGACAGTCACGGAAATCGCCGCCGCCGCTCCCAACTTCGATCTCACCGAATACTTCGCAAGCAATGGCTCGCCGAAATTCACCGCGCTGAACGTAGGCAATCCCGACTTCTTCAAGCAGGTCAACAGCCAGCTCGATGCCGTTTCGGTCGCCGACTGGAAGACCTACCTACGCTGGAAGACCATCAACAGCGAAGCGCCTACCCTGACCAAAGCGTTCGTCGAAGAAGACTTCTTGTTCAATGGCAAGTACATGTCGGGACAGCAGGAAATGGAGCCGCGCTGGAAGCGCTGCGTGAAAGCCACCGACCAGAGCCTGGGCATGGCTCTGGGCCAGCTTTATGTGGACCGAACCTTCGGCACCGCAGGCAAGGAGCGCACGCTCACGATGGTGAAGGCCATCGAGAGCGCAATGAAGCAGGACATCAACCAGTTGACCTGGATGTCGGACACAACCAAGAAGCAGGCGTACGTAAAGCTGAACACCATCGTGAATAACATTGGCTATCCCGACCAGTGGCGCGACTACAGCAGCGTGACCATCACGTCCGACGACTACTCCGGCAACACCGCGCGCGCGGGAGCGTTTGAAGTCAAACGCCAGTACGCCAAGATCGACAAGCCCACCGACCGTAAGGACTGGAGCATGACTCCGCCAACGGTGAATGCGTACTATCGCCCGCCGATGAACGACATCAACTTTCCTGCAGGAATCTTGCAGCCCCCCTTCTACGGCAAAATGATGGACGACGCCGTGAACTACGGCGCCATCGGCGTGGTGATCGGCCATGAACTGACCCACGGGTTCGACGACCAGGGACGCAAGTACGACGCGCAAGGCAACTTCCAGGATTGGTGGACGCCCGCCGACGGGAAGGAATTCGAGAAGCGCGCCGACTGCACCGCCAGCGAGTACTCCAGCTTTGTGGCCGTGAAGGACGACAAGGGCGAGGTGAAACTCAACGGCAAGCTGACTCTGGGCGAGAACACCGCCGACAATGGTGGCCTCAAGCTGGCGTACATGGCGCTGACCGAAATCATCGGCAATACGCCGGTGAAGCCGATCGACGGCTACACGCCCCAGCAGCGGTTCTTCCTGGCGTATGGCCAGATCTGGTGCCAGAACGTGACCGACCAGGAAGCGCGCAAGCGTGTGCTTACCGATCCGCATTCGCCGGGACGCTGGCGCGTCAACGGCGCAGTACAGAACTCGGCGGCGTTCCAGCAAACCTTTGGATGCAAGGCGGGCCAGCCCATGGTGAGCGAGAACGCTTGCCGGGTTTGGTAAAGCTGAAGCAAGCAAAGCGGCGTCGAGAAGTGGGCTTTAGCCCTGGTGCCCGATTCCGTGCGTCCGTGGCTCAAGCCATTTGCGGGAGCGGCCCTGTGCCACTTCAAACCCGAATTGCGAGAGAGCTTCAAAGAATTCAGTCTTATATTTCACGTGAGGTAATCATGAGACGTTTGATCCTGATGGCTGGCGTTGTTCTGCTGGCCGGAGTTTCCGCGCTAGCACAGAACGCCAACGAGGCTTCCGCGAAGCCGGCAGCCCGTGTTTCCAGCTTCGACCTGACCGCGATCGACAAGTCGGTCGCTCCCTGCGACGACTTCTATCACTACGCCTGCGGCACCTGGCTGAAGAACAATCCCATCCCGCCCGACCAATCGACTTGGGGACGCTTCAACGAGTTGCATGAACGCAACCAGACGATTCTGCGCGGCATTCTCGACAAACAGTCGCCGCCCAATCCGGGGCGCGACGCAGTCAACCAAAAGATCGGAGACTACTACTACTCGTGCATGGATGAGGCGGGAATTGAAGCCAAGGGCACTGCTCCCGTTAAGCCCTCGATGGACAGCACCGACGGCATGAAGGACAAGTCGCAGCTTCCTGCCGTGCTGGGCGGCCTGCACCACGAAGGGGTGAAGGCGTTCTTCGATTTCGGCGCTGAACCTGACTTTAAGGACTCCAAGGTCGACATCGCCACCGCCGGACAGGGCGGACTTTCGCTGCCCGATCGCGACTACTACTTCAAGACCGACGCCAAGTCGGTGGAGCTGCGCGAGAAACTGGAAAAGCACATAGCCACGATGTTCGAGCTATACGGCGAGTCGCCGGCGAAGGCCGCGGCCGACGCTAAGACGGTGATGAAAGTGGAGACAGACTTGGCGAAAGTCTCTCT
>Ga0207930_1000567_pt1 | contig 11570 bp, 11 predicted proteins | sample NGESurshal092012_7_FD_184477 | JGI IMG/M metagenome (GOLD analysis project Ga0207930, IMG submission 184477) | Arctic peat soil microbial communities from Barrow, Alaska - NGEE Surface sample 210-3 shallow-092012 (SPAdes) | ecosystem: Environmental > Terrestrial > Soil > Wetlands > Peat ... | reverse complement strand
CGCGCCCCGTGGACCGCCTCGCCCGGGCGCAGCAGCGTCTTCGATGGGATGCAGGCCCAGTAGGAGCACTCGCCTCCCACGAGCTCACGCTCGACGACTGCCACGCGCAGGCCGCCCTCCGCCAGAGCGCCCGCGCAGTGCTCGCCGGGGGAGCCGCCGCCGAGCACGATCACGTCGTAGTCGCTACTCATGTCGGCAGCTCCTCGCCGGCGCGCTCGCGCACCATGTAGAGCGCGTACCAGTCCGGCCAGTCCGGGTCCGCCTGGCCCGTTCGCTCCTCGTGCTTGCCATGTGCCGCGGCCGCGCGTCTGAGCGCTTCCGCCAGGTCTTTCACGGACTCATACGCCGTTGTCATGGGCCTCTCCTTTCAGCGGCCGGGAAGCCGGGCCGTGATCTCCTGCAGCAGCCAGCCGTTGGCATCCGGATCGCTGAAGGCGGCGAACGAGCCGTAGGTGCTGCGATCGGGCGCCGCCCCTGGCACACGGCCGGAGTCGTGGAATCGAGCGCCCGGCGCCCCCTCGTGGAACACCTCGCTCACTTCCACACCGCGGGCGAGCAGCTCGTCACGCGCAGCCTCGATGTCGGCGACGATCAGATACAGGGCCTGGGCCGACCCGGGCGCGGCCGACGCGATGTTCGTGCCAAATTGGATCGAGCACCCGGAGCCTGGAGGCGTGAACTGGACGATGCGGAAGTCCTCACCGTGGGCAATGTCGGCGTCGAGCCTCCAGCCGAGGCTTCCATAGAACTCCTTCGCCCGATCGACATCGGAGACCGGCAGGACCACGACCTCGAGCTTCACCTCCCCGGCCTTTACCGGCGGCGTGCCCGCCGCGCTTTCGCTGCTCACGTCGACACTGCTCATATCGGCCTCCATCCGGTTGGTGGCGCCACAACACGGCGGCGCGTTCTCGCCGACCCGCGGCGCGAGGCAGCGACGGCGGGAAGGCCGACGCTGCGGACCTGCGCTGCAGAAGGGATCAGCACGAGCCTCTTTTCCGGGTCGCCCCCCGGCCGCTCTTCGACCCAGGATACTTCCGTCGAGTCGCACACACTCTCTTTCTCATCCGAGCAAAAGTCAAGGTCCAAGAGGGGCATGTTGGCCCAACCGGAGCACTCCGGGCGCTTGGCCCGACCAGCTCGCGACAGCCGGCCACATCGCCTACGGCGCCACCTCCACGACTTCGCAGCGCAGCACCCCGCAGCCCCGCGCACACTTACCTAGGATCAGGACGATGAGCACGCCGGGCGGCAGCTCCCCCGACCCCTTCCCCGTCCTCACCCCTGCGCAGCTGGCGGAAGTCATGGCGTTCGGCAGCGAGCGGCCGATGGCGCCCGGTGAGTTCCTGTTCCAGGCCGGCGAAGCCTCCTACGACCTGTTCGTCGTCCTGGAGGGCGCAGCCGAGATCGTCAGATTCGACGACGCGGACGCAAACGTGATCGTCTCCTATGGCCCGGGTGGCTTCGTCGGCGAGCTGAACCTGCTGACCGGGCAGCGGCGCACGCTGAGCTGCCGCGTGACCGAGCCGGGGCGCGTGCTGGTGATCGCCGAGGAGCGGTTTCGCAGCCTGATGAGCGGGCGCCCGGCGCTCGCCGACACGATCTTCAACGCGCTGCTGGCGCGGCGCGAGGTGCTGCGCGCGGGCCAGGGCGCCGAGGCGATCCGCATCGTCGGCTCGCGCTACTCGCCGCAGGCGATGAGCCTGCGGGCGTTCGCCGAGCACTCGCATCTGGCTCACGCGTGGATCGACGTCGAGGACGCCGAGGATGTCGGCGCGCTGCTCGCGAGCATGGGCCTGAGCGAGCACGACATCCCGGCGGTGATCACCGCCACGGAGGTCATGCGCCGGCCCTCGCCCGCGGTCTTCGCCGAACACATCGGGCTGACGTTCCAAGCCGCGCCGGGCTACATCTTCGACCTCGTCGTCGTCGGCAGCGGTCCGGCCGGCCTCGCAGCCGCCGTCTACGGCGCGTCGGAGGGACTGCGCACCGTCTCGCTCGATGCGGTGGCGATCGGCGGCCAGGCCGGCTCGAGCTCGCGGATCGAGAACTACGCGGGATTTCCCAACGGCATCTCCGGTGAAGCGCTCACAGGCAGAGCCGCGTTGCAGGCGATGCGCCTTGGCGCGCGCCTGAACGCCCCGTGCGAGGTCGTCGGGCTGCGAACCGAGCCGAGCTTTCACGTGATCGTGCTCGCCGACGGCAGCGAGATCCCCACGCGAGCGGTCATCGTCGCCTCCGGCGCGCGCTACCGGCGCCTGGATGTCGAGAGTCTCGACCGTTTCGAGGGCGCAGGCGTCTACTACGCCGCGACCGATCTGGAGGCGCGCGTCTGCAACGGGACTTCGGTCCTGGTGATCGGCGGCGGCAACTCCGCCGGACAGGCCGCGATCTACCTCGCCCAGAACAACTGCAAGGTGACGATCGCGATCCGCCGCGACGATCTCACGCAGAGCATGTCGCGCTACCTGATCGAGCGCATCGAAGCCGATCCGAAGATCGATCTGCTCACGGGCGTCGAGGTCAACGACCTCGCCGGCGGAACTCGTCTCGAGCACGTGACGCTTGCGCACAAAGCCACAGGCGAGCAGCAGACGATTCCCTGCTCGGGCCTGTTCTGCTTCATCGGCGCGAGCCCCGCGACCGAATGGCTCGCCGATGGCGTGACGCTCGATCGAGACGGCTTCGTCCTCACCGACCGCCAGCTGCCGGCGGCGCCCACCGCGGGCGCATCCGGCGTGCTGCCGTTCGAGACCTCCGTGCCCGGCGTGTTCGCCGCCGGCGACGTGCGCCACGGCTCGATGAAGCGGGTCGCCGCTGCTGTCGGCGAGGGCTCAAACGCGGTGCGCTCGGTGCACGAGCGCCTCGCGACGGGCGCGAGCGTGCCAGACACAGCTCACCCGGATCCCGCCACCGGCTGAGACCGGTGGGGATCCCGCCCGACCGCTACGTCGTGCGTCTGATCGGAGAGTGGACGATCGATGCGTCGGCGGCGCAGGCTCGGGGCAACCGAGCGACGTGACGCCGCAGAGCGATGGGCCAGACGGCACCGACGAGCAGACCTAGACGCGGCGCGCAGTCCGTCTACCAACCCGTTTAGAGTGTGCCCGTGTCCCACAGGCCTCTGGCCATCGTCTCCGGGCTCACGATCGGCGACTATCTGCTGTGGAACTGGTCGCTGAACGCCAATCACGACGTGCTTGCGCTCGTGTCCGGACTGACTCTGCCTCCGATGACGATCGCCCTCATCTGGCTGCTCGCGCTGACCGCCGCGCGGCTGATCGCGCGCGGCTCGCGCCGCAGTGCCCACGGTCAGCCTGGCGCACGCGCCGGCGCCCGGACGGCACGCCCGCGCTGGCGCAGGCGCCGTGCGATCGAGCACGCGCCTTCAACCGCGGCTGTGAGCCAAGCCCAGCAGGCGCCGTCCGCCCCGACCACGTCGCCCCGCACCTCGCGCAAGATCGCCGCCTGAGGCGGTCCCCGTCGTCGTGAGCGATCGCCTCAAGCGCCTGTTCCCGCGCTCCAAGCGCGTTCGCGCGATCCTCGCCGGGCTGGTCGTGCTGATCGCGGCGCTGGCGCTCGGCGGCTATCTCTACGAGCGCCACCGCACGGGCAACATCTACCACCCGCACGCGCGCTTCGTGCCCGAGCCGACGCCGAAGCTGCCCCCGCGCGAAGACAACTTCTCGTGGCCGTTCTACGGCTACACCAAGAACCACACGCGCTTCTTCCCGGCCCCCGCGAGCCTGCACCCGCCGTTCAAGCGCCTGTGGGTCAACAACGCGCACACGCTGCTGGAGTTCCCGCCGGTGATCGGCGGCGACCACATCTTCCAGCTCGGCGACGACGGCGTGCTGCGCGCGCTGAACAAGCTCACCGGCCACAGCTTCTGGCAGCGCAGCCTCGGCCGGCTGTCGGCGTCATCGCCGGCGGTCGTCGGCAAGACGGTGTTCGCCGGCGTGCTCTCGCGCGGCGGCGGCGACGAAGGCGGCCGAGTGTTCGCGCTGAACTACGCAAACGGCGCGACGCGCTGGTCGCGCGATCTGCCGAGCGCGAGCGAGTCCTCGCCGCTGGTCGACCACGGCAAGCTGTTCTTCGGCTCGCAGAACGGCACCGTGTACGCGCTGAACGCGAGCAACGGCAGCGTCATCTGGACCTACCGCGCCGGCGGCGCGGTCAAGGCCAGCCCGACGCTGTCCGGCGGCCTGCTGTACTTCGGCGACTACTCCGGGCACGTGCAGGCGGTCGGCGAGCGCACGGGGCGACGCGTGTGGATCAGCGGCTCTGAAGGCGCGCTACTCGGCTCCGGCACGTTCTATTCGACGCCCGCGGCGCTCTATGGCCGAATCTTTCTCGGCAACACCGACGGGCGCGTGTACGCCTACGACGCGGCGACGGGCAAGCTCGACTGGGCAGTGCAGACGGGCGCCTACGTGTACGCCTCGCCGGCCGTCACCAACGCGCCGGGCCTCGGCCCGACGATCTATCTCGGCTCCTACGACGGGACCTTCTACGCGCTCGACGCGCGCTCGGGTCACATCGACTGGCAGTTCGACGCGCACGGCAAGATCTCCGGCTCGGCGACGATCATCGGGCGCACCGTGTACTTCGCCGATCTCGGCACGCATCGCACCTACGGCCTGGGCATCTCCACCGGGCGCCCCACCTTCGAGCTGGCCACGGGCTCGTTCGATCCGGTGATCAGCGACGGCAAGAACATCTATCTGACGGGCCTTACAGGCCTGTATGCGTTCGCGCCGCGATGACCGGGTGGGCGCGGGCAGCGCTACGCCTGGCTAGCCATTGCGGCACGAGCCCGCCAGGCCGAGCGCCCGGCCGAGCGAGAAGCGCGCGCGCACGAGCAGCGGGCCGGGCGCGCGTGCGCGAACCCTAGTCCAGCCGCCGGCCGCCCGGCTGACGCAGCCGTCGCCGCGCGCGAGCGCCCAGTAGCGCGTGAAGTGCACGCGCACGAGAAAGCTCCCTGGCGAGGTTGCCAGCAGCGCAAACGATTCGTGCCCGAGCCAGGTCAGCCGTCCCGGTCCGGTCGCCAGCGGCGCCGGCGCGCGCACGGCGTAGATACGCCAGTGGCGGCTGGCGAAGACCTCGCGCAGATACGGCAGCCCGGCGCCGATCAGCCGCCCCTCGCGCGCGCTGGACGGGTCGAGCTTGGCGTCGGGCAGCGCGACGTAGGTGACCGCCTGTTCGCGCAGCCAGCGCTCGTAGCCCCGGGGCGTCAGCCGCGGCGCGAGCAGCACGGCGTTGAAGCGCGTGTCCAGCTGCTTCTCCCAGCCGCGCGCCAGCGACACGCGCGGCGCGAGCTCGGCGGTCTCCCAGTGCGTGCGCGTCAGCGGCACCTCCAGGCGCACCGGCGCGCGCGCGTGCGCATCGAGGAAGCGCTGCACCGGCGCGTAGTAGGCCGCGCCCGTGGACCGGTTGCCGGCCACCGCCAGCGTCTCGCGCAGCGGCCCCCACCCCGCCCACGCCGCCCACAGGCACAGAGCGATCGCCGCCGGCGCCATGCCCCGCAGGGACGCCCGCGCGTGCGTGGCGCGGCCCGACAGCAGCGCCCCCAGCAGCAGCGGCCCGGCGAGCAGCACGCCGTAGCGCTCGATGTTGCTGCCCATCGGCGTGTGCACGAACAGGAAGGCCACGCACGCGAGCAGGTACAGCGCCGCGCCCAGGCGCAACCGCCCGTGCCCGCGCGGCAGGCCCCAAACGAACGCCGCGACGACGAGCACCGTCGTGGCGAACGACACGGTCGGGTAGGGCTCAAAGCCCCCCTCTGGGAACAGCAGGGCGAGCGTCAGCACGACGACCGCGGCCGGAATCGCGAGCACGAGCAGCGGCTGCGCCGAGCGCCGCCACAGGGCGTCGGTGAGGGCCGCCAGACCGAGCAGCACACCGGCGACCGGGCTCGCCGCCGCGCTGGCGATCGCCAGCACCAGCGCCAGGCGCGAACGTCCGCGCGAGCGCGCGAGCACGGCGGCGAGCGCGAAGCAGACTCCCAGCGCGAACGCCAGGCGACCGATCCACACGTCGCCGACGGCTGCCAGCGCGAACAGCGCCGCCGCCCAGCGCCCGGCGCGACCGTACGCCGCCACCGCCGACGCTTCAAAGCAGGCGACCGACGCGAGCACCGACAGCGCGCCGACGACGCGCAGCCCGAACACCCAGGCCAGCGGCCCGAACAGCACGCTGTAGCCGGGCAGGTCGTGACCGGCGTACCAGTGCTCGTCGTACACGGCCAGGCCGAAGTGCTCGAACAGGCCCAGGCGGTACGCCGCGGCCGCCAGATCCGGCGTGCGCGGCGCGACGATCAGCCAGGCGACGAGCAGCGCGACGGCGAGCATCAGCCCCAGCGGCGCCGCGCGAACGCGCTTGGTGGGAAGATCGACCGGGGTCCGGTGTGCTACCCCACCGGACCCCGGCACACCCGCCTGTGCAACGACGGATCTGTACTGCTCTGAACCGGTGAGACGCCCCGAAGTAGCTGTGTAGGACAACCGCACGCCAAGATAATGACGGCCATGCGCATCGCGAACTCCATCGGGCGTCTCCGCGGATCGGCCCGCGCGCGACCGTCGCGGGCTCGGCCGGCTCGCCGCGCCCCACTCGTCGCGGCGTCGTTCGCGGCGCTGGCCGCCTTCGCGCTGTGCGCAGGCTGCGGCACCGGGCATCCGAAGGCGATCGGCGTGGGCACGCTGGCCGAAGCGCAGACGTTCCCCTACTTCCGCGTCTACTGGGTCGGGCGCCGCTTCCTCGGCCAGCCGCTGGCCGCCGCCGACGGGCAGAAGGGCTACATCAGCTCGGTCGGCGACAGCGTCTACTACGGCGACTGCGTGAAGGGCAAAGGGATCTTCGGCGGCGGTAGCTGCATCCTGCCGCTGCAGGTGACGACGGTCATCTACCGGCTGCACTCCAACGCCACGCTCGGGCGCCAGCGAAACATCGTCGTGCGCGGAGTCCCGGCGACGGTCTACGACGAAGGCCGCTCGATCGAGGTCTACAGCGGGCGCGTGGCGATCGACCTCTTCTCCAACACCTTCGCGCACGCCTACACCGCCGCGCGCGCGTTGCTGCCGCTCAACGCGCCCGGCTCAGCCGCGACGGACCTGCCGCCGCCGATCTACTGCCCCGGACTGGACGGTCCGCAGAGCGCGCAGCTCAAAGGCGTGATGGCGCGACTGCCCGCTCACGTCTGCCAGCGTGCGAGCGCCGCGCTGGCCTTCGCCGCGAGCGTGTCCGGGAGCTAGCCGGTGACGCCCGGCGCGAGCGGTTTGCCGATTTCGCGGCGCAGGCTGAGGAAGGCCAGCGAGCCGATCACGGCGGGAATCCACAGGGAGATCGCGCGGTAGATGACGACGGCCACGACGACGTGCGACGCGGGGCGAACGCCGAACAGCAGCAGCATGCCGACGAGTCCGCCTTCGACGGCGATCATCCCACCGGGAATCGGGATCGAGTTGGCGAGCATGCCGACGAGATAGGCCATCGCCACCACCCAGAACGACGGCGCGTCGCCGAACGCCGCCAGACACGCGTACAGCGCGACGTTGTCCAGCAGCCAATACGCCACGGCGCCGAGCAGGCGCCAGTCGTGCTCGCGGATCAGGCGCAGCGCGTCGGAGACGCCGTCGGCCAGCGCCGTCAACGCGATGGCCCGGCGCCCGCCCTGCAGCGAGTCCCGAGTCGCCGCGCGGCGCGCCCACGCGGCGAGCAGCAGGGTGCCGGCGATCGTCGCCAGCGCCGCAATGGCGGGCAGCAGCGTCAGCGCAACCTTGCGCGAGCCCGGCAGCAGCCCCAGCCACATCGGCACGCCGATCACCACGACGGCGCCGACGTTGACGGCGCTGGTCAGCACGAAGATCAGCACCGAGCGCCGCGCGATGCGGTCTGCGGAGATGCCTTTGCTGCGCAGCACCCACGCGCCGAGCGCGATGCCGGCGAGTCCGCTCACCGAGACGACCGAGTTGACCGCCAGCTCGGCCAGCGACAGGCGCGAGGTGAGCCTGCGGCCGAGCATCCCGAAGACAAGCCCGAACAGCACGGCGTAGCCGGCGCACGAGAGCAGCTCCAGGCAGGCCGCCCCGCCGAGCCACGCCGGGTCGCCGTCGGCGATGTGGTCGAGCGCCCTGCGCAGATCGGGGACCCCGAGCAGCAGCGCCGCGTCGAGCGCGAAGAAGACGAGCAGGCTGATGACGCTGTTGCGCAGCGTGCGCGACTGCGCCCGCATCACGTCGCCGGTCTCCTCGAGCGCGCCCTGCTGGCCGGGCGCGCCCGGCTCACTGGCGATGGTCGGCTCCCATGGCGATCGTTCGCATCCTCGTCGGTTGACGTTAGCCACTCGTGCGCTGCTCACGCCACGGTAGCCTCACAGGTAGCTGAACCCGCCCTCCGCCGCAGCGAAGCGACCGAAGCGGCGGGGATGGTTATGAGCCTCATGGCCGAGCAAGCCCGCATACTGGTCGTCGACGACGAGCCCGCCGTGCAGAGCGCGCTGTCGCGGGCGCTCACGCTCGAGCGCTACGAGGTTGCGCAGGCGATCGACGGACGCGAGGCGCTGGAGCGTCTCGCCGACGCCGCCTACGAGGTCGTGATCCTCGACATCTCGATGCCCTACATCGACGGGCTGGAGGTGTGCCGGCGCCTGCGCGACGGCGGCGACCGCACGCCGGTGCTGATGCTCACCGCGCGCGAGCAGGTCGACGACCGCGTCGCCGGCCTCGACGCCGGCGCCGACGACTACCTGGTCAAGCCGTTCGCGCTGCGCGAGCTGCTGGCGCGCGTGCGCGCGCTGCTGCGGCGCTCCGGCGACGAGGACGAGCAGGAGCGTGCGCTGGCCTTCGAGGATCTTCGCCTGGACCGGCTGGCGCACGAGGCGTGGCGCGGCGAGCGGCTGCTGGCGCTGACGCGAACCGAGTTCCTGCTGCTGGAGATGTTCATGCGCCACCCCCGCCAGGTGCTCACCCGCTCGGCGATCTTCGAGCACGTGTGGGGCTATGACTTCGGCTCGACCTCCAACTCGCTCGGCGTCTACATGGGCTACCTGCGGCGCAAGACCGAGGTCGGCGACGAGCCGCGCCTGCTGCACACGGTGCGCGGCGTCGGCTACGTGCTGCGAGGCTCGGCATGAGCTTTCGCCGGCGCATCGCCCTGGCCTCGGCCGCCGCCGTCGCGATCGCCGTCGTGCTCGCGTCGGCGCTCACGTACCTGCTGACGTCAAACCAGCTGCACAGCCAGGTCGACGCGCAACTGCGCAACCGGGCGCGAACGGCCGGACGGCTGCAGCGCTACCTCAAACCCGGCGGCAAACCGGCGGCGATCGCGAAGACCGACAGCGAACGGCTCGGGCTCGATCTCAACGGACTGGCCGACTCCAACAAGGACTCCAGCGAAGAAGGGGCAGGCTCCTCCGAAGCCCAGGGCGGCACCAGCGCACCGCGCTACGGCCCCACCGCGAAGAACCTGTTCGGCAGGCTCCCCCCGGGTCCCGACCAGGTCCGCGGCTACCAGCAGGTCGTCAACGCGGGCGGGGCGATCGTCGTGCGCTCGGCGCGCAACATCTCGCTGCCGGTCGACCCGGCGACGCTTCGGCTGGCCAGAGACGGCGGGCTGCCGTTCTTTCGTGACGCACGCGTCAGCGGGATCCACCTGCGCATCCTCGCTGAGCCGTTCGGCAAAGGGCGCGCCGTGCAGCTCGCACAGCCGCTGACCGAAGTGGACAGCCTGCTCAGCCGTCTGCGCCTGATCCTGGCGCTGCTCGATCTCAGCGGCATCGCGATCGCGGCGCTGCTCGGGCGCCTGGTGGCCGGGGCCGCTGTGCTGCCGCTCAAGCGCCTGAGCGAGGCCACCGAGCACGTCGCGCTCACGCAGGATCTCAGCGGTCGCATCAAATCGGTCGGCGAAGACGAGATCGGACGGCTCGCGCGCAGCTTCAACGCGATGCTCGACGCGCTCGAGCGCTCGATGAGCGCGCTGGACGCCTCCGTGCACGCGCAGCGCCAGCTCGTCGCCGACGCATCGCACGAGCTGCGCACGCCCGTCACGAGCCTGCGCACGAACATCGAGATCCTGCAACAGGCAGAGGACATGGACCTGCAGGATCGCCGGCGCCTGCTGAGCGATGTGGTCGAGCAGATCGAGGAGCTGACCGGGCTGATGAACGACCTGATCGAACTCGCTCGCGGAGAAGAGCAGGCGTCCTCGGCCGAGGACGTGCGTCTGGATCTGGTCGTCGGCGAAGTGGTCGAGCGCGCCCACAGGCACACGCCCGCGACGACCTTCGCTGTCAGCCTGCAGCCGACGGTCGTCGTCGGCGTTCCCGCGCGGCTGCAGCGCGCGGTGACGAACCTGATCGACAACGCCGCCAAGTACAGCCCGCCCGACGAACCGGTCGAGATCGCGCTGCGCGGCGAGCAGCTGACCGTGCGCGATCACGGCCCGGGAATATCGGCCGAGGACCTGCCGCACGTCTTCGATCGCTTCTACCGCGGCGCCGAGGCGCGCGGGCGACCGGGCTCGGGGCTCGGGCTGGCGATCGTGCGTCAGGTCGCCGACCAGCATGGCGGCAGCATCGCCGCAGAGGCCGCGGCCGGAGGGGGAACGCTGATGCGCCTGGCGCTGCCGGGAGCCGAGCCGGTCGAGCCCGACGCATCCGAGCCGGCCTCGCGGTCGCTGTCGGGCGCCGCCGAGGCGGCGCGCCGCGAGCGCTCGGCCGTCTGAGCGCCCGTGCGCGTCCGCTGCGCTCTGTACGCGCGCGCCTGCTCGCGAAAGCGCGCCGGCGCGAGGCCGTAGCGGCGGCGAAACGCCCCCGCGAAGTGGGCCGCCTGGCGGTAGCCGACCAGTCGCGCGACGTCGCTGACGGGGATCGCCGGCTGCTCGGCGAGCAGCTGCGCCGCCGCTGTCATCCGCCGCGCGAGCAGATCCTCGTGAAAGCTCATCTCGCCGAACTGCGCGTAGGCGCGCTGCACCTGGCGCGGCGAGCTGGACACGGCGCCGGCGACCGCGGCCAGCGTCAGCCGGCGGCGGTAGTGACGCGCGACGACCACGCGCGCGAGCAGATACAGCCGCCGTCGGGTCGCAAGCGTCTGCGGTTGCACACCTTCGATTCCGACCGCGCATGCCCGCGCGGGACGCGACCGCGCGGGACGCTCAGGCGTAGCGGCGCGCCATGCGTTCAGCCGCCGCGCGATAGGAGCCGCCGAACAGCAGCGCGTGCACGAGCAGCGGAAGCAGCTGGTACAGCCCGACGCGCTCGCGCCAGCCGTCGGTGAGCGGGGCCAGCTCTTGGTAGCCGGCGAGCGTTCGTGGCGATGGCGATCCGAACAGGGCGAGCATCGCCAGGTCGACCTCACGGTGCCCGCCGTACGCCGACGGATCGATCAGCCACGGGCGTCCTTTCGCGTCGGCGAGCACGTTGCCCTGCCACAGGTCGCCGTGCAGCCGCGCCGGCGCCTCGGGCGGGCCGGTCAGCTGCGACATGCGCTCGCACACCCGCTCGACAGCCTCCACCCCGGCCGGCTGAAGCGCACCGCGATCGCGCGCCTGCAGCACGAGCGGGCGCAGCCGCC
>Ga0207930_1000566_pt1 | contig 11572 bp, 9 predicted proteins | sample NGESurshal092012_7_FD_184477 | JGI IMG/M metagenome (GOLD analysis project Ga0207930, IMG submission 184477) | Arctic peat soil microbial communities from Barrow, Alaska - NGEE Surface sample 210-3 shallow-092012 (SPAdes) | ecosystem: Environmental > Terrestrial > Soil > Wetlands > Peat ... | reverse complement strand
CCTCGATGAAGGGCGCCCGCGGCCTCTTGATCTCGATCACCGGCGGCAAGGATCTGACGCTGTTCGAGGTCGACGAAGCCGCGACCCGGATTCGCGAGGAAGTCGACCAGGACGCCAACATCATCGTCGGCGCCACCTTCGACGAGACCCTCGATGGCGTGATCCGCGTTTCCGTCGTTGCCACCGGCATCGAACAGGCGCTGATCTCGCGCAACGCTGCGGCGCCGGCCGCAACCGCGACCAATGCCGTGGCTTCGACCGCGACGCCGGACACCCGGTTGGCCGATCTGACTGCCCGGCTGCGCGCCGACAATCAGCGTCTTGCCGAACGCGCCCAGAAGCCGGAGGCATCGAATCCGCAGCAGGCACCTGCCGCCGCGCCACAACGGGTCTCGAACAATGTCGAGCGCGCCGCGCTGGCCGCGATCGCCGCGGCGGTCGCTCCGGAAACCCCGCAGTCGTCCGCGCCGCTGCAGCCGGCGTCCTACGGTGACGTCACGGTTCGCCCGATCGCGCAGAAGCCGTCATTGTTCCCGGACCATGATGTCACGCGGGTCGAGACGCATGAGCCCGCGACGCCCGAGACGTTCATTCCGCAGGCGGCCGAACGCGGACCGCTGCGCACCCCGCGGATGCCGAAGTTCGAAGATCTGCCGATGCCGGCGCAGAACGAAATCCGCCAGGCCCGTGGCGATCTCGAAGAGGAACATCCGCAAAAGACCCGGATGTCGCTGCTGCAGCGCCTCGCCAATGTCGGCCTTGGCCGTCGCGACGAAGAGACCGAGCCGCCGATCGCGGCCCGCGCCTCGGGTCCGGCGATGGCACCGATGCCGCCGCTGCCGGAGCGAAAGCCCCAGCGCAACGTTTCGCAGCAAATCGCAGCTAACGAGCCGGTATCAGAGTATGCTCGCCGGCCGGCGCCGCAGGGACTCGACGTCCACGGCCGCCCCGCACCTGTTGCCTCAACACCACAGGGCGACGACCATCTTGATATCCCGGCCTTCCTGCGCCGGCAGGCCACCTGAGGTTTGTTACAATCATGACGATGGAAAAGGCCCCGGTTGCACCAGCCGGGGCCTTTGTCTTTTTAGCGGCGCCGGGCTTCGAACTTCTTGCCAAGTAACTGATATTAAATGATGAATTATGTATCTCATGGTGAGGTAGAGGAGCCGAAATTGCCGCCGCCGATGCCGGAATTTGGTTAACCTTGGGCGCGAATGCGGCAGAGATAGGGTAACAATCGGTAAAAAAGCGTGAGTTGGCGGTCTTTGAGGCAGTGACTATGGTCTGCCGTGACTTGGGGATACTTAACGAATCGGCACGCGGAAATCGGGTCGTTCGGTTTTTTAAGTAAGTCGGTAGTGGGCGGTTATCGAATGAAATTGAGCCGGCAGACAACGCTTCGGTCGCATGCCACCGTGACGGGCGTCGGCGTTCATTCTGGTTTACCTGTCAACTTGACGCTCGGACCTGCATCTGTGGATGCGGGTTTTATTTTTGTCCGCAGCGGACTGGATAGCTCCGACCGCGAGATTCAGGCCAACGCCGAATCCGTGATCGCAACCGAATTCGCCACCGTGCTGGGCGACCGCGAAGGTCCGCTGGTCTCCACCGCCGAGCATGTGCTCGCGGCATTGCGCGGAATGGGCATCGACAATGCCACGGTCGAAGTCGATGGTCCTGAAGTTCCGATCATGGACGGCAGCGCCGCGGCTTTCGTCGCCGCGATCGATCAGGCCGGTATTCTGGAACAGTCGGCCCGGCGCCGCTTCATTCAGGTGTTGAAGCCGGTGCAGGTCGCGATGGGCGAAGCGTTCGGCGAGTTACGGCCTTATGCGGCCGGCTTCCGCGCCGAAATCGAAATCGACTTCGCCAATTCGGCGATCGGCCGTCAGAATTATGCGCTTGATCTCAGCCCCGAACGGTTCCGCCGCGAGATCGGCCGCGCCCGGACCTTCGGCTGCATCAATGACGTGGCGCGGCTCTGGAACGCCGGCTTCGCGCTCGGCGCGTCGTTCGAGAATACCGTGGTGTTCGACGAAGAGCGCCTGCTCAATACCGAGGGGCTGCGCTACAGCGATGAATGCGTGCGCCACAAGATTCTCGACGTGATCGGCGATCTCGCTCTGGCGGGTCTGCCCTTGCTCGGCGCCTATCGTTCGGTGCGCGGCGGCCACAAGCTCAACCATGCGGTATTGACGGCCATGTTGGCCGATCGCAGCGCCTGGCGGGTGGTCGAGGCCGAAACCGCGCGTCGCTCCCGCGGTCACGCCGAAGTCGGAAGCGGAATGGTCGGCGGCATGATCGCCCCGGCCTACGGCCCCGACGTATCCTGAGCGTCGCTGACGTCTCCTGATTTCGGACCTCTGCTGCACCTCCCGAACGTCTCCTGAGCAAAATCTCGCATTTGCCGCCGACTTTATCCCGAGTGCCTTCCTGGGTCTCTCGGCAGCGTTTCGACGCGTTCCATTTCGCTCGTCTGCAAGCCCCAGTAACCACACTGGCTCATTGCCATCCCGTCGCCTTAATCCGGGCGAATTGCCTGCGTATCCGGTTGGTTAACGGACTTTTTTCGGCTACACAGGGCTCGCGCGGTTGCATGGCGTGGCGCCATCGCAAGGCTAATACTGCGTTCATGACCAGGGTCATGGCGCGCGGCGGCCGCCGTATCACAGGCACCAGGTCTTGAATTCATGTCGGCACAGCGTGTGATGGTCGAACTACGCAAATTCTCGCCTCGCTCGGGCTTCAACCGGCTTGGCCGGCAGTTATGCCTGGTCGCAGGTCTCATCGTGCTGGCGATGCCGCTCGGCGCGTGCGCCGGCGATTCGTCATCGTTGTGGGACAAGATGTTCAGCAAGGACGAGACCGTCCCCGAGGAACCCGCCGACAAGCTCTACAATGAGGGCTTGTTCCTCATGAACGACAAAAAGGATCCGAAGTCGGCGTCGAAGAAATTCGAAGAAGTCGACCGCCAGCATCCTTATTCCGACTGGGCGCGCAAATCGCTGCTGATGTCGGCTTATGCCTTTTACAATGCCCAGGAATATGACAGCTGCATCGGCGCCGCGACGCGCTACGTGACCTTGCATCCCGGCAGCCCCGATGCCGCCTATGCGCAATATCTGATCGCGGCTTCCCACTACGACCAGATCCAGGACATTTCCCGCGATCAGGGCCGCACCGAGAAAGCCATTGCTGCGCTTGAAGAGGTGATTCGCAAATATCCGACGTCCGAATATGCCGTCAGCGCCAAGACCAAGCTGGAAGGCGCGCGCGACCAGCTCGCGGGCCGCGAAATGTCGATCGGCCGTTATTATTTGAAAAAGCACGACTACATCGCTGCCATCAACCGCTTCAAGACCGTGGTCACCCAGTATCAGACCACGCGGCATGTCGAGGAAGCGCTGGCGCGCCTTACCGAGGCCTATATGGCGATCGGAATCGTCAGCGAGGCGCAAACCGCCGCCGCCGTGCTTGGGCACAATTTTCCCGACAGCCGCTGGTACCAGGACGCTTATAATCTTGTAAGGTCCGGCGGTCTCGAGCCGAGCGAGAACAGGGGTTCCTATATCTCCAGGGCCTTCGAGAAATTGGGTCTGGCTAGGAACTGATCTCGCATGCTGGCGCGTCTTTCGATCCGTGACATCGTCCTGATCGAACGGCTCGATATCGAGTTTTCCCGTGGCCTTGCGGTCCTGACCGGCGAAACCGGCGCGGGCAAATCGATTCTGCTCGATGCTTTCGCGTTGGCGCTCGGCGGCCGCGGCGACGCCGGCCTCGTCCGTCATGGTGTCGAGCAAGGGCAGGTCACCGCGGTGTTCGATGTGCCGAAGGGCCATCCGGCTTCGGCGATCCTCAGCGAGAACGGGCTCGACGGGGCGGGTTCAGAAAATTCCGGCGAGATGATCCTGCGGCGTGTGCAGCTCGCCGATGGCCGCACCCGCGCCTTCATCAACGATCAGGCGATCAGTGTGCAGACCTTGAAGGCGGTCGGCTCGGCACTGGTCGAGATTCACGGCCAACATGACGAGCGCGCACTGGTCGATGCCTCGACCCATCGTCGCCTGCTCGATGCCTTTGCCGGCCTTGAGAAGGACGTCGCGGCGCTGGAGCAGCTGTGGGAGGCGCGGCGGGCGGCCAACACCGTGCTCGACGAGCACCGTGCGGCGATGGAGCGCGCCGCCCGCGAGGCGGATTATCTGCGCCATGCCGCCGGCGAATTGAAGACGCTGGCGCCCAAAGACGGCGAGGAAACAGCGCTGGCGGAGCGCCGCACCGCGATGATGCAGGGCGAGAAGATCGCCGCCGATCTGCGCGAGGCGCAGGATGCGGTGAGCGGCCATCACTCGCCGGTCGCAACCCTGGCGGCGGCGGTGCGCCGGCTGGAACGCCGCGCCGGCAACGCGCCCGCGCTGGTCGATCCCGCGGTCAAGGCGATCGATGCCGCCATCAACGCGCTGGAGGAAGCCGACCAGCACCTGAGCGCCGCATTGATCGCGGCGGATTTCGATCCGGCGGAGCTTGAACGCATCGAAGAGCGGCTGTTCGCGCTGCGCGCCGCGGCGCGCAAATACGCCACGCCGGTCGATGGCCTGGCGGCGCTGGCCGCGAAATATGCCGGCGATGTGGCGCTGATCGACGCCGGCGCCGGTCAATTGAAGAAGCTGGAGGCGGCGGCCGCCGAGGTCGACCAGCGCTACAGCGCCGCAGCGGCCAAGCTTTCCGCCGCGCGCACCAAATCGGCGGAGAAGCTCAACAAAGCGGTCAATGCCGAGCTCGCGCCGCTGAAGCTGGAGCGCGCTAAATTCGCGACACAAGTGGAATCCGATCCGAAATCGCCGGGGCCGCAGGGCTTCGATCGCGTCGAATTCTGGGTCCAGACCAATCCCGGCACGAAGGCGGGGCCCTTGATGAAGGTCGCTTCCGGCGGCGAACTGTCGCGGTTTCTGCTGGCGCTCAAGGTGGTGCTGTCCGATCGCGGCTCGGCGCCCACTTTGGTGTTCGACGAGATCGACACCGGCGTCGGCGGCGCGGTGGCCGACGCCATTGGTGCCCGGCTGGCGCGGCTCGCCGGCAAGGTGCAGGTGATGGCGGTAACCCACGCGCCACAGGTCGCCGCGCGGGCCGACCACCATTTGCTGATTTCAAAGGATGCGCTCGACAAGGGCAAGCGCGTCGCCACCCGCGTCAACGCGCTCGCCGCCGATCACCGCCGCGAGGAAATCGCGCGGATGCTGGCCGGTGCGGAGATCACAGCCGAGGCAAGGGCTGCGGCGGACCGGTTGCTGAAGGCTGCGACGGCGTAAGTCTCGACGTCATTGCGGGGTGTGCCGCGCCTTTTCTCCTGACAATCTTCGTCGTATTCATTGGCCATGGCCAGAACCGCAAACAAGACCGCAAAGACGAAAACGCTCGCCGACGTCACCAAGCTCACCAAAGCCCAGGCCAAGGTCGAGCTGAAGCGGCTGGCGCTGGAGCTCGAAGGGCACGACAGGCGTTACTATCAGGACGACGCGCCGAGCGTTACGGACGCCGAATACGATGCGCTCCGGCAGCGCTACAACGCGATCGAGAAGCGGTTTCCGGAATTCGTCACCAGCGAGTCACCGTCGCAGAAAATCGGTGCGCAGCCGTCCGGGCGCTTTGCCAAGGTCCGGCATGCGGTGCCGATGCTGTCGCTCGACAACGCCTTTGCCGAACAGGACGTGCTCGACTTTGCCGCGCGCATCCGCCGCTTCCTCAAGCTCGGCGACGACGACAGGATCGGCTTCAGCGCCGAACCGAAGATCGATGGCCTGTCGATGTCGCTGCGCTACGAGGGCGGCGAACTCGTCACGGCCGCCACGCGCGGCGACGGCGCCGTCGGCGAAGACGTCACCGCCAACATCCGAACGCTGGAGGACGTGCCGCAAAAACTCAGAGGTCGCAACGTGCCTGACATCTGTGAGGTGCGCGGCGAGGTCTACATGACCAAGCAGGCGTTTCTCGCGCTCAACGAGCGGCAGAAGGCGGCCGGCGACACGATCTTTGCCAATCCGCGCAATTCGGCGGCCGGCTCGCTGCGCCAAAAGGATCCCGGCATCACCGCCTCGCGTCCGCTGGGCTTCTTCGCCTATGCTTGGGGCGAGATGGCCGCGATGCCGGCCGATTCGCAATCCGGCATGATCAAATGGTTCGAGCGGTGCGGCTTCACGACCAACCCGCTCACCAGGCTTTGCCACTCGGTGGAAGAATTGCTCAGCTTCCATCGCGAGATCGAAACCCGGCGGTCGCACCTCGACTATGACATCGACGGCGTCGTCTACAAGGTCGACCGGATCGACTGGCAGGAACGGCTCGGCTTCGTCTCGCGCACGCCGCGCTGGGCCATCGCGCATAAATTCCCGGCCGAGCGTGCCATGACCAAATTGATTGACATTGTAATCCAGGTTGGACGAACGGGTTCACTCACTCCCGTCGGCAAGCTCGAGCCGGTCGGCGTTGGCGGCGTGATCGTGCAGAACGTCACGCTGCACAACGAGGATTACATCAAAGGCATCGGCGGCGATGGCGAGCAGTTGCGCGAGGGCCGCGAGATCATGATCGGCGATACCGTCATCGTCCAGCGCGCCGGCGACGTGATTCCGCAAGTGGTCGATGTCGTGCTCGACAAGCGGCCGGACAACGCGCGATCGTTTCATTTTCCGAAGAAATGTCCGTGCCCGCTGCACACCGACGTGGTGCGCGAGGAAACCGCCGCCGGCGAGGAGGGGGCCCGCGCCCGCTGTACCGGCGAATTCGCCTGTCCCTACCAGAAGATCGAGCATCTCAAGCTGTTCGCCTCGCGCCGTGCTTTCGACATCGACGGTCTCGGTGAAAAGCAGATTGAGTTCTTTTTCGAACAGGGCTGGGTGAAGGAGCCGGCGGATATCTTCACGCTGCCGACGCGCAATGCCAGGATCAAACTCGAACAGTTCGAAGGCTATGGCGAGACGTCGGTTCGCAATCTGTTTGCCGCGATCGAAGGCCGTCGCCAAATCGCATTGGAGCGCTTCATCTACGCGCTCGGCATGCGCCAGGTCGGTGAGACCACGGCGCTGGCGCTGGCGCGCGGTTACGGATCGTGGGAGGCATTTCACGACGCCTGCCTCAAGGTCGCCAGGGGCGACGAGGAGGCCATCGCGGAGATGGATGCGCTGGACCAGATCGGCGACACCGTGATCGCCAGCATCGCCGCTTATTTCAGCGAGAGCCATAACCGCGGCATCGTCGAGCGGCTGACCCGGCAAGTCACCATCCTCGATGCCGAAAAGCCGAAGAGCAATTCCAAGGTCGCCGGCAAGATCGTGGTCTTCACCGGTTCGCTGGAAAAGATGACGCGCGACGAAGCCAAGGCCACCGCCGAACGGCTTGGCGCCAAGGCCTCAGGCTCCGTGTCGAAAAAGACGGACTATGTGGTCGCCGGTCCCGGTGCCGGCTCGAAGCTCGCCGAGGCCAAGAAACATGGCGTTGCGGTGCTGACCGAGGACGAATGGCTGAAGCTGATCGGGGAGTAGTGTTCCCCTACAACAGCCCCGACTCTTGCCCGTCACTCCGTGCATAAAGGTCCGATCCAATCGCGTGAATCGGACTGTAACGCCATCGTTTCGCGCGAATACGGCCGTTTCGGAATGCGGCTATTCCGTTTTCGGGAGGCGTCTGCTCAAAGCGACAGCGGCGCGGTCGCGGCGTCGAGCCACGCTTTGGTGGCCTCGTCCAGCGAGGGACCAACCTCGCGGCGCACCCGGGCGTGATAATCGTTGAGCCAGAGCAGCTCTTCTGCGCTCAACATCTTCAGGTCGATCAGTCTGGCATCGATCGGCGCCAGGGTCAGGGTCTCGAAGGCGTTCACTGGTTTTTCGGCGCCGGCGATGTCGGCGCCGATCACCAGCTCCAGATTCTCGATCCGGATCCCGAACCCATCGGTCTTGTAGTAGCCGGGCTCGTTGGACAGGATCATGCCGCGCCGGAGCGGCGTGGTGCCGAGCTTCGAAATCCGCGCCGGGCCTTCATGCACCGACAGATAGCTGCCGACGCCGTGGCCGGTGCCGTGGTCGAAATCGATCCCGGCCTGCCACAGGAATTGCCGCGCCAGCGTATCGATCTGCGCGCCGGTGGTGCCGTCAGGGAAAACCGCGCGGGCGATCGCGATATGGCCGCGCAGCACGCGGGTGAAGCGGTCGCGCATTTCCAGCGTCGGCGCGCCGATCGCAATGGTGCGGGTGACGTCGGTGGTGCCGTCTTCATATTGCGCGCCGGAATCGATCAGCAAGAGGTCGCCGGGCACGATGCGCCGATTGGTCTTGCGGGTGACGCGGTAGTGCACGATGGCGCCGTTCGGCCCGGTGCCGGCGATGGTCGGGAACGAGACATCCCTGAGCGCGCCGGTCTCGCGGCGGAACGTCTCCAGCGCCTCGACGGCATCGATCTCCGTCAGCGCGCCCGAGGGCGCTTCGCGGTCGACCCAGGCGAGGAACCGCGCCAGCGCCACCGCATCGCGCCGATGCGCGGTGATGGTGCCTGCGATCTCGGTCGCGTTCTTGACGGCCTTGAGCAGGCTTACCGGATCGCTGCCGCGCACCGGCTTGCCGCCCGCGGCAACGATCAGGCGGCTCAGGGCATCGGCGGCGGTGGCGCTGTCGAGCGCGATCGAGGCGCCGTGCTGGGCAAGCTCGCGCAGCTTTGGCGTCAGGGCGTCCGGCTCGGCGACATCGGCGGATTGTTCGAGATGGTCGCGGGCGCTGTTGGACAGTTTGCGGTGATCGATGAACACGGTGGGGCGGCCGTCCTTCGGCACCAGCGCATAGGACAAAGGCAGCGGCGTATGCGAGACGTCGGCGCCGCGGATGTTGAAGGTCCACGCCACCGCATGCGAATCCGACAGCACCAGCGCATCGACGCCGAGCCTTGCGATCTCAAGCCGGATACGCCGGAGCTTGTCGGTCTCGGTCTCGCCCGAAAACTCCGTGCCATGAATGGCGACCGGGCCGAGCGGCGGCGCCGGGCGTTCGGTCCACACCGAATCCAGCGGGTTGCTGTCGACCGCGATCAGTTCCGCTTTTGCTTTGGTGCAAACCGCGGCCAGCCGTTCGGCTGCCGCCGAAGTGTGCAGCCATGGATCGAATCCGAGCCGGTCGCCGGCGACAAGATGCTTCGCCAGCCAGCTTTCCGGGGAGGGGTCGACCAGCGGCTCGATGCTCCACGCATGGGCATCGACCTGTTTTGCCGCCTGCAGCGTATAGCGGCCATCGACGAATACCGCAGCCTGCCGGGTCAGCACGACGGCAAGGCCGGCCGAGCCGGTAAAGCCGGTCAGCCAGGCCAGCCGCTCTTCGGACGGCGCGACATATTCGTTTTGCTGCTGGTCGGCGCGGGGAATCACGAATCCGGTCAGTTTCCGGCGCGCCAATTCCTCGCGAAAGGCCGATAGCCGCGCCGTCAGCGCAACGCCGCTCTCGGGTTCCTCGAAGGTCTGGAAATGGGCTTCGTACATCGTCCGGCTACCTTAGGTTTGCGGGGAGAAGTCCGCAATGCGAACACCAATCGCCTCAATTTGGCATAGATTATGCTTGAATAGCTCCATCTGCATTAGACGGGATGGAATGATTTGCTGGCATGGGCAGTTGATCTGACGAGTTCTGGAGAATTTCCAGAAGTGTTTCAACTCAACGATGAGGGGATACACAATGCCTGCCTTTACGTTTGAGAAGATATCGCCCGAGAAGGTATCGCCGCAGGTTCGCCGCGGTCCGATTCCTGCCATCGAGAACAAGCCGCGCGGTGTCATCCTTCAGGTTCTGGATCGTTTCGTCGCGGTGCGCTTGAAGAGGACGCTGCGCGCAGATAAGGGCATCATCGCCCGCCGCGAACAGCGACCGCAGGATTAATGACTTTTATCCCGCGTTGCGCATCAGAAGACTGCTCCAGCCCTCGATTTGGAGATGCCGCTGCAGAACCAGCCCGCGTACGCGGTACGCCGCGATCACGCTTTGGGCCTGATGCGGCAGCAACCCCGAAAGAATAACCAGTGCCGATGGGGCCAGATGGCCGGCCATCTCGGTTGCCATCTGCCGCAGCGGATTGGCCAGAATATTCGCCAGCACCAGATCGAACGGGCCGCGGTTTGCGAATTGCGGCGCCGCGAACCCGGTGGCCTCGATCGTCGTCACGCAATTCCGGGAATCATTGAGCCGGGCGTTGTCGCGCGCCACCCGCACCGACAGCGGATCGATGTCGCTGGCCAGCACCTTGACCCGCAGCGCCTTCGCCGCCGCGATCGCCAGCACGCCGGTGCCGGTCCCCACATCCAGCACGCGCCGGGGACGATAAGCCTTCAGCACCTGATCCAGCAGCAGCAGGCAACCGCGCGTGGTGCCGTGATGGCCGGTGCCGAACGCCAGCGCCGCTTCGATCTCGATGCCGAGCTTGTTGGGCGGAATGGTCGAGCGGTCGTGCTGGCCATGCACGATGAAGCGTCCCGCGGACACCGGCACCAGCTCCTCCAGCGTGGCCCTGACCCAATCTCTGGCTTCCACCGCGTCGAACGCGATGCCCTGCGCGACCTCGCCGCCGGCGGCAATGCCAACGAGTTCGCGGACCAGCGTCTGATCGGGCGGCTCGGCAAAATGCACGCTGATGCCCCAGCGCCCGTCGGGCCGCTCGAACGCGGCGATCGCGGCCTGGCCCTCGAAAAAGCTCTCATTCAGCAAATCGACCACGCGCCGCGCGGTTTGCTCGTTTCCGATGGCGAAGGTCGCGCGGTGGGTGCCGGGGGTGAGGGTGGCGGTCATGAGCGGCAGAGGGGTCGCGTGTTCGGTAGTGCATCAGTTTGAAATTTTGGGGTCGATCCGGTTTCTCAATTCCTTTTCTTTTCCGGTCTGGTCAGGAAAAGGTAAAGCAGATTCAGCGCCAGCAGCGCGGCTATTAAGAAAGGTATAGCCCTCTGTTCCGCATTTATGGGGCGTGCGTCGAATCCCATTATGCAAGCGATCCCAAAACCTGCCCCGCTCACAAATACTAACACGGATCGCAGCGTCCTCATTAAACCCCTCCCTTGCGTAGCTTACCATCGCGACTTGGCGGCCTTCTTGGCGATCTCCGACCGCTTTTTGGCCGTCATTCCCTTGGCCCGGGCCTTACCGCCCAGCCGGCCCAGCGCCACGGCAGCGGCGTTCTTACCGTCATCCGTGGTGGTTTCCTCGATCTCGCCGGTGGCGATCCGCATGACGTGGATGGCATTGCCAATCACGTCGGCGGGGCGTTTCTCGCCTTTGGACCTTACAAGAAGCAGATCGATGAAATTTCAAACTGAGACACTACCCGATCTGCACAACCAGTCCACCGAGTCATCCCCAGCCCATCAACAGCTTTTCCACAGCCTGTCCACCGGCTTGTCCACGAGCCTATCCACTCAACCAAACAGCGCCCGGTGATCCCCCAAGATCACGCGCGCGGCGTTGTGGCCGGGGGCGCCGGTGACGCCGCCGCCGGGATGGGCGCCGGAGCCGCAATGATAGAGGCCTTTCAGAGGTCCGCGATAATCGGCATGGCC
>Ga0207930_1000564_pt1 | contig 11594 bp, 11 predicted proteins | sample NGESurshal092012_7_FD_184477 | JGI IMG/M metagenome (GOLD analysis project Ga0207930, IMG submission 184477) | Arctic peat soil microbial communities from Barrow, Alaska - NGEE Surface sample 210-3 shallow-092012 (SPAdes) | ecosystem: Environmental > Terrestrial > Soil > Wetlands > Peat ... | reverse complement strand
CCGAGCCGAGCATCTGGCGCAGATACCAGCCGCCGCGAGTCTCACCCTCGACCTCCTCCTCGCTGAACTCCTCGACACCGTCGGGGAAGTGCCCGCAGAAGATGATCATGAACGACCACACGTTGCGAGCCAGGTTGGCGGTCAGGTTCCCGGTCAGCACGAACGGGGCGGCCGGCCCGGCGAGCGCGGGAAAGACGACGTAGTCCTTGAGCACCTGCCGGCGGCCCTTGCGCCAGATCGCGGCGAGGATCTCGCGCTTGTCCGCGAGCGTGACCTCGCCGGCCTCGATCCGGTCGATCTCCAGATCGTGCAGGGCCACCCCCCACTGGAAGAGCAGCGCGAGCAGGGTCGCGTAGACGGGGTTGCCGAGGTCGCGTGGGCGCCAGGGCTGGTCCTCGGACATGCGCAGGATCCCGTAGCCGATGTCACGGTCCTTGCCGAGCACGTTGGTGTGAGTGTGATGCACGTAGTTGTGGGAATGGCGCCATTGATCGCCGGGGCAGGCGGTGTCCCACTCAAAACGAGCCGAGTCGAGCCCCGGGTCCTTCATGAAGTCGTATTGGCCGTGCATGACGTTGTGGCCGATCTCCATGTTGTCGAGGATCTTGGCCAGAGCCAGCGCAGTCGTTCCGGCCAGCCAGGCCGGGGGGAGAAAGCCGGCGAAGAGCAGGCCGCGGCCGCTCAGCTCGAGCGCGCGCTGGGCTTTGATCACGCGGCGGATGTACTCGGCGTCGCGCTCGCCGAGATCCATGATCAGTCGTCCGCGCAGCTCGTCGAGCTCGTCGCCGAGGGTCTCGATCTGGGTGGGCGTCAGTTGGGGATGGGGTGTGGGCATGGCAGGTTCCTCTCGTCTCGTGGTCTCAGGGTGCTCAGTTCTCTGCGTGCTCAGGTGTCAGGGGGTGAGGTCTCTGGGGGCTCAGGTCTCAGGGGCTCAGAGCTCGAGCGCGACATCCCCGGCGGGGACTGACACGCAGAGCTGGATGTCCTCGTCCTCCTCGGCGGAGATCTCCCCGGTGACGAGGTTGCGCACCGCACCGGCCGACTTGCGGCAGGTGCACGTGCGGCAGATCCCCATCCGGCAGCCGAAGGCGGGATCAAGGCCGGCTGCCTCGGCCTGCTCGAGGAGGGTTCCGCCGGCGATGGCCGCACTCCGGTCGCTGCGCACGAAGCGCAGCGTCCCCTCGGCGGCGGCGCCGGACACGGCCAAGCTGGGTGCGGTGAAGGTCTCGCTGAGCAGGCGGTCGGGGTCGCCGGCGAGCTGCGCCCAGGCGTCGCGGGCGGCAGCGAGCATCGCGGGCGGTCCGCAGACCGCGGCGTGGGCGTTCTGCGGACCGCCGGTGAGGGCATGGAGACCGTCGGCGTCGAGATGACTGGAGGCGTCCGGTCCCCGGGTTGCCCGGTAGGCGAAGGTGATCCGCGCGCGGCGAGCGAGCTCTCGGACCTCGCGCTCGTAGAGCCAGTCGCCGGGCGTCCGCGCATAGTGCAGGAAGACGATCTCGCCTTCGTGACCCTCGTCGACGAGGGTCCGCAGCATTGACATCACCGGGGTGATGCCGCTGCCGCCGCTGATGAGCACGAGACGCTCTGGACGGCGAGGCGGGAGCACGAACTCGCCGAGAGGGGCGGACAGGTGGACCACCGAACCGGGGCGACACGCCTCGACCACGCGCGGAGAGACCGCGCCGCCGGGATGGGTGGTGACGGTGAGTTCGAGCTCGGCGTGGCCGGCGTGCTCAGACCCGGCCGGCGAGTAGGTCCGCGTGCGGCGCACACCGTCGATCTCGAATCCGGCCCGCACGAACTGCCCGGCGCGAAATCCCGGCCACGCGGCGTTCGGGCGCAGCGTCAGCGTCGCGCTGCGAGCGGTTTGCCGGCGCACGGCGGTGACCTCAGCGCGGGCGTCGTGGACGGTCAGCGCGGGACGGATCAGCTCGAGATAGCGATCGACCCCGTGGGGGCCGAGCAGCAGGTCAACGAGCGGCGAGCGCAGCAGCCGGGTGCCGATGCCGCGACGCGATGCTGGGAGGGCTGGAGCCAGGACGGTCATCTCTCTCTTCCATATTAGTGTACGCGTGTTCACTAAGTATGGTTGCAGCTTCTGCCTTGTCGATCAAGGCTAAGATGATCCTTGTGACGACCCTCACACAATGTCGGTGAACAGGCGTACCCCGAGTTCCCGGACTCGGTCCGGGTCCCACGGGCCCTCCTCCCGCGCGTCCGCGCCCGTGCGGCGCTCCCAGGCCGAGCGCCGCCAGCAGACCCGCCAGGCGCTCCTGGACGCGGCTCTCGACCAACTCGACGAGGGGGCAAGCTTCGATCGCCTCAGCCTGCGGCGAGTCACCCGTGCGGCCGGCGTCGCGCCAGCTGCCTTCTACCGCTATTTCGCGAGCATGGACGAGCTCGGGCTCGCGCTCGTGGAGGAGTCGGTGCGAACGCTGAGGGCGATGCTGCGCGAGGCGCGCGAGGGCGGCGCCTCTCCGGAGCGGGTCATCGAGCGCTCGGTCGCGATCCTGCTCGCCTACGTCCGCGACCATCGCCGCCATTTCGCCTTCCTCGCCCTGGCCCGATCCTCGGGCAACGCCGTGCTGCGGCACACGCTGCGCAACGAGATCCGGCTCTTCGCCAGCGAGCTGGCCACCGATCTCGCGCGCTTCCCGGTTCTGCGCGAATGGACAACCGATGACCTGCTGATGCTCGCCGGCCTGTACGTCGACACGATGATTGCGGCCATTGACTCGATGCTCGACGCAGCGGCCAGCGGGGTCCCCTCCGAGGGCCCCACGCCGGAGGCGGAGGCCGAGATCGCCTCCGTGACCGAGCGGCGCCTGCGCCTGATCGCCCTCGCGATTCCGCACTGGCGCAGCGGCGTCCACGCGTCAAGCGCAGCCTAGATGGTTGATTCATCCGGCACGCGGGGTCGCGCAATCAACCATCTAGATACGCCCATGCGGAGCGGATACGGTCCGCCGGTGCCGTTGGGATCCCGCGTTGTCCACATCTGAGCTCTCCTGGTCGGGCTGGGGCGATCCCGCTCAGGCGACGCCGCTGCCGGAGGCGATCACCGAACTGCTGCGCTCGGGACTCGGTGTGGACCGCCCCACCCCGGTGCCGGACTCGATCGATCAGGTCACGCTGACCCCGATTCGCCTGGGAACCGCGCCGGCCACCGCGTGCACCGAGATCGTCGGGGCCGAGCACGCCCGCTCCGATCATGACGCGCGCGTGCGCCATGCCCGGGGCAAGTCCACGCTCGACCTGCTGGCGCTGCGTGCCGGGCGGCCGATCGCTGCCCCTGATCTGATCCTCACCCCCGCCTCCCATGCGGAGGTGCTCGCGATCCTCGGCGTCTGCACCGAGCACCGCGTGGCCGTGGTCCCGTTCGGCGGCGGGACGTCGGTGGTCGGAGGCCTCGTCCCCGACAGCGATGGCTTTGCCGGCTGGGTCGCGATCGATCTGCGCCGCCTGGACGCGCTCGTGAGCCTCGACGAGCAGTCGCGCCTGGCCACCCTGGGACCCGGGCTGCGCGGACCGGCAGCCGAGACCCTGCTGGCGCAGCGGGGCTACACGATCGGCCACTTCCCACAATCGTTTGAGTACGCGACCCTCGGCGGCTTCGCCGCGGCCCGCTCAAGTGGCCAGTCCTCAGCCGGATACGGGCGCTTCGACGATCTCGTCATGGGTCTGCAGGTGGCCACGCCGGCGGGCACGCTCGTCCTCGGCCGCGCACCGAAGTCGGCCGCCGGGCCGGATCTGCGCCAGCTCATGCTCGGCTCCGAAGGGTCGCTCGGGGTGATCACCGAACTGACTCTTCGCATCCGCCCGGCGCCACCGCATCGGGTCTACGACGGCTGGCGGCTTCCGGACTTCGATCGTGGGCTGGCCGTCGTGAGAGCCCTGATCCAGGACGGACCGGTCCCGACCGTCCTGCGCCTCTCCGACGAGGCCGAGACCGCGCTCGGGCTCGCCCGTCCCGAACGGCTCGGCTCCGGCGGGGACGGAGGCTGTCTGGCCATCGTCGGCTTCGAGGGGACCGAAGCCGACGTGGCGGTCACACGGACGGCGGCCTCCCGCGTCCTGGAGGCAGCCGGCGGTCGGCCTGTGGCCGAGGCCGGCGAGGGCTGGGTGCACGGCCGCTTCGCCGGTCCGTACCTGCGAGATGCCCTGCTCGACGCCGGGGCGCTCGTGGAAACCCTGGAGACCGTGACCTTCTGGCGCTCGGTGCGGGGCCTGTACGACGCCGTCACGACGGCCGTGCGCGACGATCTCACCGCACAGGGCACGCCGCCGGTGATCCTCTGCCACGTCTCGCACGTATACCCAGCCGGAGCCTCGCTCTACTTCACGATCGCGTGTGCGCAGCTGCCTCAACCATCGGAGCAATGGCTCCGCGCCAAGCACGCCGCCACCGCGGCGATCCTCGCCGCGGGGGGCTCGATCACCCACCATCACGGCGTCGGGCGCGACCACCGGGAGGGACTCGCACAGGAGATCGGGGAGCTGGGGATGCGGGTGCTCGCGGGGATCAAAGCCACGGTTGATCCCGCCGGAATCCTCAATCCAGGAATACTCATTACTCCACAAAGTTCACTGAACCTAAGATGACGGCTTCACACGGAGGCGCCCTACCCGACGAACACACCATGCCGCCCGATCACATCACCGCCCTGGCCGATCTCGTCGTGGGCTTCGGGGCCAACCTCCAGCCGGGGCAGATCCTGGCCATCTCGTCGGAGCCCGGCAAGGAAGAGCTGGCGCGCGCGATCGCCGATTCCGCCTATCAACGCGGGGCGTTGTTCGTCGACCTGAGCGTGTTCGACGTCCACTTCAAGCGCGCGCGGGCCCAGCATGCCGACCCCGAGACGCTGAGCTATATCCCGCCGTGGCTCGGCGCGCGGGCTCGAGCGCTCGGCGAGCACCGCTGTGCGCGCGTGGCCCTCACCGGCCCGGTCGCGCCGCTGCTCATGCACGACATCGACCCCAAGCTGCTCGGGCGCGACACGCTGCCCTCCCTCCCCGAATCGATGCAGGTGATCGATGAGCGCACGACGAACTGGACGGCGGCTCCGTGCCCAACGCCGGAGTGGGCCCGGCTCGTCTATCCCGAGCTCGACGACGACGAGGCGCTCGCGCGCCTGTGGCGCGACGTGATCCACATCTGCCGGCTCGACGAGGCCGATCCGATCGCGGCCTGGGATCAGCGCCTGGACACCCTGTCGGCGATGACCAGCAAGCTCGATGACATCGCCCTAGACGCTCTGCGCTTTCACGGCCCCGGCACCGACCTGAGTATCGGCCTACTGCCCAGCAGCCGTTGGTGCGCCGCCCGCTTCGAGACCGTGGAGGGGATCGTGCACGCGCCGAACATCCCCACCGAGGAGGTGTTCACGACGCCGGACCCCGAGCGGGTCAACGGGCACGTGACGAGCACCAAGCCCATCTTCACCTCGGGCACGACGGTCACAGGACTCAGGGTCCGGTTCGAGAACGGGCGGGCGGTCAACATCGAGGCTGACGCGGGAGTCGAGGTCGTGCGCGGGCTCACGGACCATGACCCGGGAGCGGCGCGGCTGGGCGAGGTGGCCCTCGTCGACCGCGAGGGCCGGATCGGCCCCCTCGACACGGTCTTCTACGACACGCTGATCGACGAGAACGCCGCCAGTCACATCGCCCTCGGTCAGGGCTATGACATCGGCGTCAGCACCCCAGAGGATCTCGCCCGGGTCAACGCGAGTGACATCCACGTCGACTTCATGATCGGCGGCGACGAGATCGCGGTCACCGGGGTGACGCGGGACGGTCGCGAAATCCCTCTCCTGCGGGACGGACGCTGGCAGATCTGAACCCAGGAGGGGCAGGCGTCTCGCTACGCTAACCGCGGCCCTGGAGAGGTGCCAGAGTGGTTGAATGGGCGCGACTGGAAATCGCGTAACGGGGGCTAACCTCGTTCGGGGGTTCGAATCCCCCCCTCTCCGTCAAACAAACCTGCGCGCACGCCGATACACCGGTTAAATTTCCTTGCGTCGACGGCGTCCTTTTCGTATCCTCCACGGATGGAGGAGCTTGGGCGCGCGGGGGCGTAGGCCAAGCACGGATCGCCGGTGACAGAACGACCAGCACTCAGACTCGTAGAAGGTGGCCTCGGACAGGTCGTTCCGTGGGCATGGTTCTGCGGGCACTGTGCCGCGCCGTCCCCCCACGGGGGTCCGCCGCCTCCCAATCATCGTGTGTGCTCGTCCTGCGGGCTCGGGCTGCTTCTCGAAGCGCGCGAGGACGCGATCCCAAGCGGTCGCGACGCCTTCCTCGTCGTTGATTCGTCCCTGCTCGTCCAGGCCATGTCCAAGGAGGCTCAGACCTTCCTCGGCATGAGCGAGGCGCTTGCCGTCAACAAGCCGGTGGCCGAACTGCTCGTCCCCGCCGATGCCGAGGCCCAGGGACAGACCGGTTTCGCTGCCGCGATTGCGCAGGCAGCCGACGGCCAGGATCCCGCGACGGCCCGGCGCGTGGTCCGGCCTTGGAACACCTTCGGTGTCCGCATGCGAGCCCGGATCGCCACCTGCGGACCGCCGCGGGCGGCCCTGATCGTGCTCGAGGACAGCGCGCCGCGTCCGCTGCGCGTCGTCGGCCCGCGTTAGTCGGCCGGTGCGCTCAGTTCAGCCGGTCGTCGTCGGCGCTGTCAGCTCAGCCGGAGCGCCGTAGGCGGTCAGCACCTCGGGCAGCGCCACCGAGCCGTCCTCACGCTGCCCGTTCTCGAGCAACGCAATGATCGTCCGCCCGACCGCGACCGCCGTCCCGTTGAGCGTGTGGACGTTGGCCGGCTTGCCGTCCTCACCGCGATAGCGGACATCGAGGCGGCGGGCCTGGTAGTCGGTCGTGTTCGAACACGAGGTCAGCTCGCGGTAGCGCCCCTGGCCCGGGAGCCAGGCCTCGACGTCGTACTTCATCGCCGCCGACGCGCCGAGGTCGTCAACGGCGATCGCGACGACGCGATAGGGAATCCCGAGGTCCTGCATGATCGACTCCTCGATGGCCAGCAACCGCTCGTGTTCGGCCTCGCCCTCCTCAGGGGCCACGAAGCTGAACATCTCGACCTTGTCGAACTGGTGGACGCGGAAGATTCCCCGGGTGTCCTTGCCCGCCGCGCCGGCCTCGCGACGGAAACAGCTCGAGAAGCCCGCGTAGCGGCGGGGGAGCTCGTCGCCGGCCAGGATCTCGTCGCGGTGCAGCGAGGCGAGCGCCACCTCTGAGGTGCCGACCAGGTAGAGATCGTCTTCGGGCACGCGGTAGATCTGCTGCTCGGTGTCGGGCAGCATGCCGGTGCCGAACAGTGCCGCCTCGCGCACGAGCACGGGCGGGATGACCGGTTCAAAGCCCTCGCCACCCAGTTTCGTGAGCGCGTACTGGATGAGCGCGAGCTCGACCATGACCAGCGGTCCGCGCAGATAGGCAAAGCGTGAGCCCGACAGGCGCGCTCCACGCTCCATGTCGATCATCTCGCCGGCGAGCTCGAGGTGGTCACGCCCGTCCAGCGCGCGTTCGCCGACCTCCCGGCGGACTTCGTCCTGAGGCGGAGCCTGCCCAGACGGCAGGTTGGGCAGCCCGGCGAGCGCCTCATCGCGCTCGATCCGCAGGCGGGACTCGTCGTCGCTGAGCGCGCGGCCCCGCGTGGCCAGCTCGGCCAGCTGCGCGCGCTGCTCTTCGGTCGGGGCGCCCTTCAGCCCCCGGCTGGCCTGGTTCTGCTCCGCGCGCAGGCTCTCGAGCTCCGTGGTCAGCGCGCGCCACTGCCCATCGAGGGCGCGGACGCGGTCGATCGCGTCGGCCGCCCCCGGGCCGCGGCGGGCCAGCGCCGTGCGCACCGCCTCGGGCTCGCGACGGATCAGCCTGATGTCGAGCACGAACCTAGGGCTTGGACTTCGTGCCGGCGGACTTCTTGCCGGCCTTGCCGCCCTTGCCGGCGGACTTCTTGCCGGCCTTGCCCGCCTTGCCGCCCTTGCCCGCCTTGGCGGTCGCCGACGTGGTCGTCGTCGCGGCCGGGGCCGGAGCGGAGGCGATCGCCTGCGTGGTCGCTGTCGGCAGCGTGCCAATCGGGAGCGACTGGCAGCGCGTTACGCCGGTCAGCTTCGGCGCAAGACTGCCCGCATAGGTGGAGACGAACTTGGCCACGTCGATGGCATCCTGGCCGACGACGATGTTCTGGGGCATGTAGGCGCCCGAGAAGCCGCCGTTCTCAATCGCGTACAGGACGCGGGTGACCGGACGCTCGCAGCGCACATTGAAGTTCGGGCCGCTGTTGGCCTGGGCGGTGCGGACGTTCGGCGCCGACCCGTGCGTCCCGGCGGAGTTGAGCGTGTGGCAGCCGGCGCAACGCTCGGAGAACAGCACGGCTCCGTGGTACGTGGCCCCTGCGCTCCTGGGCACGGCGATGCGCTCGGTGCCGCAGGCGGCTGTGACAGCCGCGACAGCGACGGCCGCGCCGCAGAGAAGAAGAACCCGTAGCCACCGACTCATTCGGGCGCAGATCATAATCGGATCGCGATCCGCACCCAGCCACCCCGAACCCCCTTGGCGCTGCTCGTGGCAGCTCTCGTCCCCCTCGGCGCCCTTCTCTCCGCCTGCTCAAAGACGACGCAAGTCGGCGCCAGCGGGACGCTTCAGGTCGCGCTCACCGAGTACCATGTGGCCCCTCAGGACATCCGCGCACCGGCCGGAACTCTGACCATCTTCGTGCACAATTTCGGCCGCCTCAACCACAACCTGGTCATCTCCTACGACGGCCACGCGGATGCGTCGACCCAGCCGATCCCGCCCGGGGAGACCACCGAGCTGATCGCCACCCTCACTCCCGGCACCTACCAGATCGCCTCCACGGTCCTCTCCGACCAGGCGCTTGGCGCCTACGGGACGCTGAACATCACGCGGTAGCAGGCAACGACGACGAGCGGGCGGCCGAGAGTCCGCCGCGACGGCGCACGACGGCGTTGGGCGATCTTGGGCCCCAGGCGCCCAAAAAGCCCCAACCCTGCGCGATGCGGCCCGGATAAGACCGATGCGCGCGGGCTGGCTGCGCCGCCTTTGAAGAACCGGGAAGGAGCCGAGCCCCGGACGGCGAAAACCCCATCCATCCCCGGCGTCGGCTTTGAGACGTTCGCCACGACTTACATCGCGTTCGTCCTCCTACGGCGGCAACCAGAGGTGCCGACGCCGGGGTTTTTCTTTCTTCGCCGCACCCGTGAACGGGCCCGCCGGCCGCTATAAAGCCAGCGATGTTGAGTGCCCCTGACCCCGAGCTGTTTCGCGAGGTCTTCGGCCGCTTCGCAACCGGCGTGGCGGTGATCACGAGCTCGGGCTCGGCGGGAGCGGGCGGGATGACCGCCAACGCCCTCTGCTCGCTCTCGCTCGAACCGCTGCTCGTCCTCGTCTGCTTCGAGAACCGGGCCCGGACGCTGCCAATCGTCCGCGACTCCGGGCGCTTCGCGGTCAACCTTCTGGCCTCAGACCAGGCCGCCCTGGCCGGGGTGTTCGCCTCCAAGCTCCCCGAATCCGAGAAGCTCGAAGGCGTCGGGCACCGCTTCGAGGACGGTGTCCCGGTCATCGACGGCTCGCTGGCCTGGGCGGTGTGCGAGCTGCGTGAGCTGATCGCCGGTGGCGATCACACGATCGCGATCGGGCAGGTCACCTCGCTGGGACTCGGCCACGGCGAACCGCTGCTCTGGTACTCCGGGCAATACCACGAGCTCCCCTCCGACCCGGCCTGAACCCCCGCCGGGCCGGACGACCGCCGGGGCAAGGACCACCGCTGGCCTATCAACCACGGCCGGGGCAAGGACCGCCGCTGGCACATGAACCACCGCCGGGGCAGGAGCCTTGGGGAAAGTTGTTGATTATCAGCAACTTCATCCAAGCCTCCGGTCGTTGTGCGGGGGCGGGGAACCGCGAGTCAGCCTGCGCTCGCGATCAGCCTGCCCTCTCCGTGAGCCCGCCCTCGCCGTCAGCCTGCCCTCACCGTCAGCGTGCACTCACCGTGAGCCTGCGCTCGCCGTGAGCGCGTACGCAGGCTCAGGGAGCGGTGCCGGCCGCCCGCGCGAGCAACACGACGATCACGATCGCGGCCAGCACCATGACGCCCATCTCACGCTGGACGATCGAGAGAACGACCATCCGCTGATCCTCGGCGGGGAGTTCGCCGACCGCGGCCGCGGACTCGTAACCGCGTGAGTCGAGCACAATCTGCGCGGAGGCGATTCGCAGCTGCTCGGCCATGAAGGAGACGAGCAGCGGCAGCAGGCCGTAGATGAGATGCAGGCTTGACTCCTTCTTGCCGAGCAGCAACAGCACGCCTCCGAGCGCAACCTGGAGCACGATCACCGCCTGCCCGACCCGGAGCAGCCGCCAGAAGAACGGGCTGGCCTGGACGCGATGCCAGCACCAGGCGCCCCACACAGCGGCGGCGGTCATGAGGGCGATCGAGGCCACGCCGACGACGAGGTGAACGGTGGTCATTGAGGCAGATCTCTCAGCACAGTCTGAATTGTGTCCACTTTCGCGGCCAAGCACTTGCCGCATTTCGCACTAAGTAACAAGTTGTTACAAGCCGAAAGGCATAGTGATATAAGTCGTGGTCGTGCTTCGGAGCTATTTGCCGGCGATCGTCTTCCTGCTTCTCGGCGGGCTCATCGGAGCACTGTTCTCGGTTCTCAACCTGCTCGTCGGCCACCGTCGGCCCAACCGGAGCAAGGACGCGCCCTACGAATGCGGCCTCCCGTCGGAGATCCAACGCGGATTTCGCTTCGGGATCAGCTTCTACCTGATCGCGATGTTGTTCATCCTGTTCGATATCGAGGTCATCTTCATCTATCCGATCGCCGTTCAGCTGCGCGCCTTCGGCCCCTTTGCCCTGTCCGAGACGATTGTGTTCGTAGTCCTACTGATGGTCGCCTTTGTCTACGTCTGGCGACGAGGAGCCCTGGAATGGAGATAAAGCGCGAACCGATCGGTGCCGGCGGCGCTCACCGGCCAGCCGACTTCCGCTCCCGCCAGCTGATGGCGCGCGACATGCTCAACGGCGAGCTCGAGGGCGAGGCACTTGAGCGCTACGTCGAGGAGGGTGTGCTCACCACGACGATGGACAAGGCGGTGGCCTGGGCGCGGGGGAACTCGTTCTTCCCGCTCACCTTCGGGCTGGCCTGTTGCGCGATCGAGATGATGACGATCGTCGCGTCCCGCCTCGACATCGCCCGCTTCGGCTTCGAGGCCATGCGAGCCTCGCCGCGCCAGGCCGACCTGATCATCCTCTCGGGCCGGGTCTCGACCAAGATGGCCCCGGTCGTTCGGCGCCTCTATGACCAGATGCTCGACCCCAAGTGGGCCATCTCGATGGGTGCGTGCTGCTCCTCGATGGGCGTCTTCAACAACTACGCGCTCGTTCCCTCGGACAAGTTCATGCCGATCGACGTGCACGTGCCCGGCTGCCCGCCCCGCCCCGAGGCGCTCGCCCACGGCATCCTGCGCCTGCGCGACAAGATCCACGGCCACGAGCCCGCCGGCTGGCGCGAGCGCTACGACGCAGTCGGGACCGAGGAGATCCTTCCCGGAACCGG
>Ga0207930_1000563_pt1 | contig 11607 bp, 11 predicted proteins | sample NGESurshal092012_7_FD_184477 | JGI IMG/M metagenome (GOLD analysis project Ga0207930, IMG submission 184477) | Arctic peat soil microbial communities from Barrow, Alaska - NGEE Surface sample 210-3 shallow-092012 (SPAdes) | ecosystem: Environmental > Terrestrial > Soil > Wetlands > Peat ... | reverse complement strand
TGCAGGGGACGGGCGCGAAGGTGCTCGACACGCGCAAGACGACTCCCGGCCTGCGCTCGCTGGAGAAGGCGGCGGTGGCGGCCGGCGGGGCGAGCAACCACCGCGCGGGGCTGTACGACGCGATCTTGATCAAGGAGAACCACATCGCGGCTGCCGGGGGAATCGCCGCGGCCGTCGAGCGAGCTCGCGCGGCGGCGCCGGCGCTGGCGCAGACGCTCGAGGTGGAGGTGCGCGACCCCGAGGAGATCGAGCAGGCGCTGGCGGCGGGGGTACCGCGGCTGCTGCTCGACAACATGGACGACGTGCAACTGCGCGCGGCTGTCGCACAGGTCGCCGGGCGGGCTCAGCTGGAGGCCAGCGGGGGCGTCACGCTGCAGACGCTGCGCGAGCGCGCGCAGACGGGCGTGCAGTGGGTGTCGCTGGGCGCGCTGACGCACTCGGCGCCCGCCCTGGACCTATCGATGCTGCTCGAGCTTGGTCAATAGGCAGACAATGCCGGCTGTATCATCGGTCGCTTGACGGGGCCTGGCTCATCTGGGGATCGCGCGAAGCGGTGGGTCACAGGTCTTGCCGGCGCGGTGGGGCGCGCGCTGTGGCGTGCCCTCAACGAGATCCAGCATTCCAGTGCGCTCGGGCGCCGCGTGGTGCAGGCGCTCACCCGGCCGATTCGCCATCGGGACCTGCGCGTGATGCGCGGGCGCATGGCGGGCGTGCGGATCAATCTGGGCGGCTCGTTCGTACGCTATCTGACCGGCGACGCCGAGCCAGAGGTCCAGGAGGCCCTGGCTGAACTGGTCAAGCCCGGGCAGACGGTCTACGACGTCGGCGCGAACATCGGCTTCTTCACGATCCTCTGCTCCAGGCTGGTCGGTCCACAGGGCAGGGTGTATGCGTTCGAGCCGATCGCGCAGAACCTCGTCACGTTGCGTCACAACATCGCGCTGAACGGCCTGACCAACGTGGTGATCGTCGACAAGGCGCTCTCCTCCTCGACCGGGACGGCCGAGATGTTCGTCTCGCCGTGGTCGGCGTTTCACTCGTTGAACGTCGAGGGGGCGAGCAAACAGGACAACCACGGCGCCGAGGCGGGGGAGATCGTCGTCGAGACCGTCACGCTCGACGAGTTCGTGCAGGGGCCCGACGTGTCGGCGCCGGACCTGATCAAGATCGATGTCGAGGGGGCGGAGCTGATCGTCGTCGAGGGCATGCGCGAGATGCTGCGATCCAAGCAGCCGCTGCTGCTGTGCGAGCTGCACGACACCAAGCTCGGCTACAGCGAGTTCGTCGACTCGATCGACTACCGGGCGCGTGTGATCGACGGCGAGAGCCCGGAGCTGGCCGACGCCGATCGCAATGTGCACACGATCGCGTGGCCGCGCGAGCGCGACATGGCGGGTGTCGTGATCTGCGCCTGAACGGTGGTCGCGCGGCGCAACGCCCCCACGATCCGCTTGCCGCCAGGCCCCCCCCGGATGGGCGCGGGGTGCGGGATAGAATTGATCGAGATGAACCTACCGATGGTGCCGACGCTGCCGATGGCTCCCTCCGGGCCCGGCGGCGGACTCTCGCCGGGGGAGATCACGGCGATGCAGGCTGAAGTGCGCGAGCTGGCCGCCGAGCGCCGCGCGGTGATCCTCGCGCACAACTACCAGGTGCCCGAGGTGCAGGATGTCGCGCACTACGTCGGCGACTCGCTCGGGCTTTCGCGCCGGGCGGCGGCAGCCGACGGCGAGGCGATCGTCTTCTGCGGCGTGCACTTCATGGCCGAGACGGCGTCGATCCTGTGCCCGGAGAAGACCGTGCTGATCCCGGATCTCGACGCTGGCTGCTCGCTGGCGGCGTCGATCGACGCCGAGCAGCTCGCCGCGTGGCGGGCGGAGTATCCCGACGGTGTCGTGGTGATGTACGTCAACACGACCGCCGAGGTCAAGGCGCTGACCGACTACTGCTGCACGTCGGCGAACGCCGTGGACGTCGTGCGCCACATCTATGAGACCCACGGAGACGACACGGAGATCCTGTTCGGTCCGGACATGTGGCTGGGCGCCTACGTGGAGAAGGAGCTCGGCCGGCGCATGCACGTGTGGGACGGCGAGTGCCACGTGCACGCGGGCATCCGCCCGGCGGACATCGAGGCCACTCGTGCCGCGCACCCCGGCGCGGACTTCTTGATCCACCCCGAGTGTGGCTGCACGACGAGCGTCATGGAGTACGTCGCCGCCGGTGACATCTCAGCCCAGGGAGTACACATGCTGTCGACGGGTGGCATGCTCAAGTACGCCGAGGACGCCGAGCGCAGCGGGTCGACGCGCGATGTGGTCGTGGCGACCGAGGTGGGCATGCTGCACCCGCTGCAGATGGCCGCGCCGGACATCGAGTTCATCCCGGCCAACGCCGAGGCCTCCTGCGTCTACATGAAGATGATCACGCTGCCGAAGCTGCGCGATGCGCTGCGCGAGATGAAGTACGAGGTGCGCGTGCCCGAGGAGATCGCCGTGCGGGCGCGGGTGCCGATCGACCGCATGGTCGCACTCGGATAGGCGAATACGTCAACAAATCACATTAAGCGTAGGCGCTTATGCTAACATACGCCTATGTACGCAAGGCAAGATGACCTCGCTGCGACGCTTCTCGTCGAGATCGGCCACCGCAGCGGGCTCAGTCAGGCCGAGCTCGCCCGGCGCGCAGGGCTCGATCGCTCGGTTCTGAGCGCTTACGCGCACGGTCGCCGTCAGCCGTCAGTCGCGGCGCTGGGACGCATTGCAAATGCCGCCGGCCTCGAGCTGGAGATGGTCCCTGTGGCAGACGACTCGGCGACTGAGCACGCAGGTAGGGTCCTTTCGCAGGTGCTCGATCTCGCTGGGTCGATGCCGTATCGGCCGCGACTCGAGCTCGAGTACCCCCCCCTGATCCGGCTGCGCTCGTGAGTGAGCTCGGCGATCAACTGCTCGCTATTCACCACGCGTTCGACGCGGCGCACATACCCCACGCGATCGGAGGTGCGATCGCGCTCGGCTATTGCACGCTCGAACCTCGCGGGACGAGAGACGTCGATGTCAACGTCTTCACCGGCCCGGAGCGAGCGAAGGACGTGTTCGCCGCGCTGCCCGAGGGGGTCGAGTTCAGCGGCCTGAGCCTGGAGCAGGCGGAAAGGGACGGCCAGGTCAGGCTGCGGTGGGGGACAACGCCCATCGACCTCTTTATGAGCGTGCTGCCTTTCCACGATCATGTGGCGGCGCATGTACGCCTGGTCCCGTTCGAGGGCCATACGATCCCGGTGTTGGGCTGCACCGGACTGGCGGTGTTCAAGGCGATATACGACCGTCCTCGCGACTGGGTCGACATCGAAGCGATGGTCGAGGCGCGGGCAGTCGATCTCGACGAGGCGAGGCGATGGGTAGTCGAGATGGTGGGCGAGGATGCCCGTGCCGAGAAGCTGATCGCGCTGCGCCGCTAGAACTCGTCGGCTGTGTGCGGGCCGACGCAGGCGATTGCCAGCTTGTCGGCGACGCCCGAGGCCACCTCGCGGACCTCGTCGAAGGTGACGGCGTCGAGCGCGGCGATCGCCTCGTCGGGATCGATCGACTCGTCGAAGACGATCTTCTGGTTGGCGGCGTAGCGGGCGACCGCGTTGGTGTTCTCGAAGGCGAGCACGAGCCGCCCGGCGGCGTAGGCGCGGGCCCGCTGCACCTCCTCCGCGGTGGGGCCTTGGTCGCGCAGCTCGTCGACGATCTCGCGCATTCTCGTGTAGGCCTCGATGCACTTGGCCGAATCCAGCCCCGAGCCGAGCTGCAGGATCGGCACGTCGGCGAAGGCGTGGTTGATCGCGTACACCGAGTAGCAGAGGCCGCGCTTCTCGCGGATCTCCTCGAACAGGCGCGACCCCATCGAGCCGCCGAGCAGCGTCGAGTAGATCGACAGCGCGGCGCGCTGGCGCACGTCGCCGACGGCGATGTCGGGCCGGTAGATCATGCGCAGGTGCGACTGGTTGGTCTCGCGCTCCTCGACGAGCGTCTGCGGCGCGAAGTCGGGGGTCGGCTCGTAGGGGTCGGGCGTGGGCAGCGCGGGAAAGCGCGCGAAGCACTCCTGCAGCTGCTCCTCGTCGGGCAGGTGCTCGAGGTTGCCGACGAGGAAGGCGCCGCCGCGCGCGCCGGCCCAGCGACGCTCGCGGAAGGCGACGATGCCCTCGCGCGTGAAGGCGCGCAGGTTCTCCTCGGGCCCCAGCACGGTGCGCCCGAGCGGGTGCTCGCCGAACGCCGCGCGATCGATCAGGTACTCGGCGATCATCGACGGTTGGTCGAAGGCGCGGTTGATCTCCTGGATCACCACACCGCGCTCGCGGTCGAGCTCCTCGGCGTCGATCTTCGGCCGCCCGACGAAGTCCGAGAGCAGGTCGATCGCCGCGCCAGCGCTCTCGGCGCGCACGGTGATGTGGAACGCCACGAGATCGTGGCTGGTGTAGGCGTTGAGCACGCCTCCGAGTCGCTCGGCGGTCTCGTTGACGTCCTTGTAGTTGGGGTACTTCTCGCCGCCCTTGAACACGAGATGCTCGAGGAAGTGAGCCATGCCGTTCTCCGGTGGGCGCTCGTTACGCGCTCCGGCGTCGAATGCGACGAGCACTGTCAGCGCGCGCGTGCCCGGCAGCGCGATCCGGTGGATCGGCAGTTCGTTGGCGGAAACGGTCGTCGTTTGAATGCTCGCCATCGCGCCGCCCACGATATCCGCCCGCGAGCACCGCTCCCCGGCCTGGAGGGCGAACTGCAAAACTACTTGCATGCAGGAGTTTTGCTCGTCGAGGCCGTAGCGCCACGGTACCCTCGGAGGCCGTGCGAGCGACCGACACCGTCACTGCGCCGCAGGAGGATCGCCCCGTGGGCGAGGTCTCCCTGCCCGCGCGCCCTCAGATCGCCGAGCGCCAGCGCCGCGGCGCGCACGCCAAGCCGCGCCGCTCGCCGCCGCCGGTGCGCGACAACCGCGACACGGTCGTCGAGTTCCGCGGCGTCTCAAAGCTCTACGGGCCCGGCGGGATCGGCCTCGAACTCGCCACTTTCGCGGTGCGCCGCCAGGAGATGGTCTTCCTCGTGGGTCCGACGGGCTCGGGCAAGTCGACGATCATGCGCCTGCTGATCAAGGAGCTCGACCCGACCGATGGCCGCATCCGCGTGGCCGGGCGCGACCTGTCTGACATCGAGCGCAAGAAGGTCCCGTACTACCGGCGCAACGTCGGCGTCGTCTTCCAGGACTTCAAGCTGCTGCCGACGCGCACGGTGTACGACAACATCGCCTATGCGCTGCAGGTGACGGGTGCCCCGCGCAAGCAGATCCGCGCAACGCTCCCCGACATCCTGCGCCTGACGGGTCTGTCGACGAAGCTGCACAACTACCCGCACCAGCTCTCCGGTGGCGAGCAGCAGCGTGTGGCGGTCGCACGCGCTTTCGCCAGCCACCCGCCGCTGCTGCTCGCCGACGAGCCCACGGGCAACCTGGACCCGGAGACGTCGATCGGCATCATGCAGTTGCTCTACCGCATCAACCGCGCCGGCACGACCGTGATCGTCGCCTCGCACGACAACGAGATGGTCGACCGCATGCGCCGCCGCGTGATCGAGCTCAAGCGCGGCAGGATCGTGCGCGACGACGCATCGGGGCTGTACGGCGCGCGCGAAGAGAACACCGACGAGCTCGGCGAGCGCCTCAAACGCGAAACCTCGTGAAGCCGGGCTTCTTCCTCAAAGAAGCGGTTCGCTCGATGCGGCGCAATGCCGTGCCGAGCTTCGCGGCGCTGGCGTCCGTGCTCGTCACGACGCTCGTGCTCGGCGTGTTCATTCCGGTCGTCGAGGCTACGAACAGCGCGGCCAACGACGTGCGTGGGCGCGTGCTCGTCGACGTCGACATGACGACCAGCGCGAGCGCCGCCGAAGTCGCGCGCGTGCGCGGCGAGCTGGAAAAAGCGCCGCACGTCAAGAGCCTCCAGTTCGTGTCAAAGCAGCAGGGCTACGAAACCGAGAAGAAAGCCAACGCGCAGGCGTTCGCGTTGATCGGCTACAACCCGCTGCCGGACATCTTTCGCATCACGCCCGACCATCCGGAGAACTCTGGGGCCGTTCGCGCCGAGCTGGACCAGTCGAGCCCGCTGGGCACGCGTCTGGTGACCGACCCGGCGATTGCCGCCGTGCAGAACCGCCAGGCGCAGACGAACACCATTCTGTCGGCCACGCGCGTGATCAAGATCACGATGGCGCTGCTGGCGGGGCTGCTGGTGATCGCGTCGATCCTGTTGATCTCCAACACGATTCGTCTCTCGCTGTTCTCGCGCCGCCGCGAGGTCGAGGTGATGAAGCTCGTAGGCGCGACCGACTGGTTCATCCGCTGGCCGTTCGTGCTGGAGGGGCTGTTCCTCGGCGCGATCGGCGGCGCCGCGGCGATCGGTCTGCTCGCGCTGGCGAAGGTCACGCTCGTCGATCCGCTCGCCAATACGGTCAAGCTGATCTCCCAGCCGGACATGATCGCCTTCCCGCTGCTAATCGCGATCCTGATGGGCTGCGCGGTAGCCGTATCCGCCGCCGGCTCGGGCATTTCGCTGCGGCGCTTCCTCCGGGTCTGACCCGTAGTCTGCGGGGCCGATGCCCTCCAGACGACGACACCCGCTGCTGGCGGTGCTCGCAGCGGCGCTGCCGATCCTGCTGATCCTCGGCGTATACCTCGGTGGGCACCCCGAAGACCTGCCGGGATTCGCGCGCAGCGCGTTCGTCGCCGACCACGAGACGCGCGTCGTCAACGAAGCGATCAACCGCATCGCCAGCGACTACTACCGTCCGGTCGCCAAGGGCCGGCTGACGAATGCCTCGATCGCCGGCGCCGTCTCGAGCCTCGGCGACCGCTTCTCGCACTACCTCTCGCCGCGTGAATTTCGCGAATTCAACCAGCCGCCGAGCTTCACCGGCATCGGCGTATCGGTCGGCGCGGACCGCCGCGGCCTGCGCGTCGCGCGCGTGTTCGACGCCTCGCCGGCGGCGCATGCCGGGTTGCGCGCGGGCGACCTGATCGTGATCGCCAACGATCACAAGCTCGCCGGGCTCTCCGCCGAAAAAGCCATCGCGCTGATCAAGGGGCCGCCCGGCACGGACGTCAAGCTCGGCATCGAGCAGCAGCGCGCGGGACGCACGGCGCTAAACACCCTGACGCTCACCCGCGCGACGATCTCCGAGCCGGTCGTGGCGTCGGTCACGAAGACCGTGCACGGCCTCAAGCTCGGCGTCGTGGCGCTCGCCACGTTCAGTCCCGGCGCGCACGGCGAAGTGCGCGAAAGCGTCGAACGCGAGCTTCGCGAGCGTGTGCACGGGATCGTGCTGGACCTGCGTGCCAACGGCGGTGGCCTGGTCGACGAGGCGCGACAGATCGCCAGCATCTTCGTCGAGAAGGGCACGATCGTCTCCACGCGCGGACGCACGCAGCCGAGTGAGACGCTCAGCGCCACCGGTGGGGCGATCTCGCCCTCGATCCCCGTCGTGGTGCTCGTCGACGCCAACACGGCCTCCGCGGCAGAGATCGTCACAGCGGCTCTGCAGGATCACCACCGCGCGACGGTCGTCGGCACGCACACGTTCGGCAAGGGCGTCTTTCAGGAGGAGGAGCCGCTCGCCAACGGCGGTGCGCTGGACATCACCGTCGGCGAGTACTTCACGCCGAGCGGACGCAACCTCGGCGGCGGGGGAGTCAAGCAGGGCGCTGGCATCACCCCCGAAGTGCTCGTGCGTCCCGGCGTGGACTCAAACCATGGTCTCGACGTGGCCTTGACCACACTCGCCGCGAAGGTCAAGTGAGCGGCCGGCGGCCGGCGCCGAAGCGACGCCAGAAACGCTCGGCGCAGGACGACTCGCGCGTCGTGTGGCCGCCGAAGGAGCGCCAGTCTGCGCGCTCGGCGATCGAAGCGCTGATGCGCGAACGCGGTCTCGCGCGTGGCTTTGAGCGCCATGTCCAGCATGCGGCCAAACGATCGCGCGACCGCGGCCTGGACGTGCGCGGCGACGTGTCGTCGCGACGCGACCTCACGGACCTGGCGACCTTCACGATCGACCCGGTCACCGCGCGCGACCTCGACGACGCGATCTCCGCCCAGGCGCTGGACTCAGGCGCCACGCGCGTGTGGGTGCACATCGCCGACGTGAGCGCGTACGTGCCCGAGGGCTCGCCGGTGGACCTCCAGGCGCGCGAGCGCGCGACCAGCGTGTACGTCCCCGGCGCCGTCGAGCCGATGCTGCCGCAGGAGCTGTCCAGCGACGCGTGCTCGCTGGCCCCCGCGCGCGAGCGCCTGACGGTGACGGCTGAGCTGCAGCTCAGCGGCGCCGAGGTCAAGAGCGCGGAGTTCTATCGCTCGGTGATCCGCTCGGACGAGCGCTTGGACTACGAGCGCGTCGACCGGATCTTCGCCGGGCAGGAGCAGCCGCAGGAGCCATGGGCGGCGCCGCTTGCAGCCGCGCGCGCCGCCGCCGCCGCATTGCAGCGGGCGCGCGAGCAGCGCGGCGCGCTGGCGGTCGACTCCGAGGAGCCCGAGTTCATCTTCGACGACCGCGGCAACATCGCCGAGATCCGCGCGCGCACGCAGACCGAGTCCCACCGCCTGATCGAGCACCTGATGATCGCCGCGAACGAGGCGGTCGCCGGGTTGCTCGCGCGCCAGCGCGTCCCGTGCCTGTACCGGGTGCACGAGCGCCCGGAGCGAGAACGCGTCGAGCGGCTCGTCGCGCAGCTGGCCTCGCTGAACGTGCCCACGCCGCCGTTGCCCGAGCGCATGTCCTCGTCACAGGCGGCCGAGCTGGTGGGCGTGATCTCACAGCGCGTAGAGGAGCACGTGCGCCAGACCGGCCGCGGCGGCCGAGCGCTGAACGCGCTGATCCTGCGCTCGCTCAAGCAGGCCTACTACTCGCCGAAGAACCTCGGGCACGCGGGCCTGCGCTCGGCGAACTACTGCCACTTCACCTCGCCGATCCGCCGCTATCCCGACCTCGTCTGTCATCGCGCGCTGCTGTCGGCGGTTGGCGGGGAAGAGCCGGCACCGCGCGCCGGCGAGCTTGCGCAGCTGGGGGAGTGGACCTCCGAACGCGAGCGCGAGGCGATGAAGATCGAGCGCGCCGCAGATGACGTCGCCGCCTGCTTGCACCTCGAGCGGCGGCTGTATGAGGAGGGCTGGGAGCAGGAGTTCTACGGCGAAGTCGTCGGGCTGATCGCAGCCGGGGCGTTCGTCGTGTTCGGCCGTGCGCCCGGACCGGTCGACGGTCCAACGCAGCCGGGCGAGCCGGTCTATGAGGGCATGCTTGCCGTGCGCAACATGCACGCCCCGTCGGGCGAGCGCGACTGGTGGGAGATCAACGAGGAGGGCACCATTCTGCGCGGCGAGCGGACCGGCACGACGCTGCGTCTGGGCGACCCGGTCGTCGTGCGGGTCGCGCGTGTCGACACACCGCGCGGGCGCGTGGATCTGCTGCCGGTGGTCGACGAGGGCGCTGGCGGCTAGGCTCGAAGTAATGGCGAAAGGCAAAGGCAAGCGCAAGATCGGCGCGGGCGACGTGGCGTCGAACCGCTATGCGTCGCATCGCTATGAGCTGCTCGAGCGCCTGGAGTGCGGGATCGTGTTGGAGGGCACCGAGGTCAAGGCGCTGCGCGAGTCCGGCGCCCAGCTGAAGGACGGCTACGCGGCGATCCGCGACGGTGAGCTGTGGCTGCACTCGGTGCACATCCCGCCGTACGCGCCGGCGTCGCGCGAGAACCACGATCCCGAGCGCCCGCGCAAGCTGCTGCTGCACCGCCGCGAGCTCGATCGCATCGCCGCGCGCGCGTCAGAGCGCGGGCTGACGCTCGTGCCGACGCGCATCTACTTCTCCGGCGCGCATGCCAAGGCCGAGATCGCGCTCGCGCGCGGCAAGGACCTCTACGACAAGCGCCAGACGCTGCGCGAGCGCGAGACCAAGCGCGACATGGAACGAGCCGTGCGCGAAGCGCGCCGCTAGCAGTAGCGCCGCGTGGCGCTCCGGCCGGCCTCTAGAAGTAGTGCGCGAAGTCGTGCCCGGAGGCGTAGTGCACGTAGGACGCGTCCATGCCGGCGACCAAGGCGATGATCAGGCCGATGTAGACGAGCCCCACGATCAGCCGGTTGCGCGGGGAGACTCGGTAGTAGGCCGCCTGCTCCAGCGTCCGCGTCTTGCGCTGCTGCCAGCGTCGCCAGGTCTCCAGGCCGCCGAAGATCACGATGATCAGCAGGATCGGGTTCGGGTGCCAGAGCTCGAGTGCGACCAGCGCGCCGAAGCCGAGGAACCACAGCCCCGGGGCCATCGCGGCCATCGCCCGCCCGCCGTCGAGCGGGACGACGGGAAGCAGGTTGAAGAGGTTGATGAAGAAGCCGATGTAGGCGAGCGCGAGCAGCAGCGAGCTGCCGGTGATCGCGCCGGCGACGGCTACCGCCGCCGCGCCCAGACTACCGAGGATCGGCCCGGCGAGTCCGACTCGCGCCTCCGCCAGCGCGTTGTCGCCGAGCGACTTGGAGAAGATCGCCGCCCCGAGGAACGGGATGAACATCGGCGCGCTCGCCTTGATGCCCTCGCGGCGCAGCGCGATCACGTGGCCCATCTCATGGATGAACAGCAGCACGACGAACCCGGCGGCGAGCGGCCAGCCGAAGAAGATGCTGTAGGCGGCGACGGACACGAGCGCCGTCGCCGAGGTCGTCAGCAGCTTCAGTTTCGGCAGCAGCAGCAGTCCGCCTTTGATCGCCGCGAAGAACTTGACGCCCAGCGCGGCGATCGCGGCGAACGCGCTGCCGATGCGCTTGCGCATGTTCTGCGCGGGCGCGCGCCGCCGGGTGGGCTCGCCGAATGGGTTCTCGCCGGGGGGTGCGGCGGGCGCCGGCAGCGACGCGCCGGGCAGCGACGAACCGGGCGGATGCAGGGAGACGTCACCGCTGTCCATGACTCCATTGTGGCAGCAGCCATAAGCGGCGCCTAACGATCGAAATCGCCGGCTGGGCCGCGGCCTGCGCCGCGCCGAGTCGGTCGGTGGACGCGCTCTGTCAGGCGGCCGGCACGATCGTCGATCTTGGCTCGGTCTTTTTTCTGGAAAGTGCGGGGTGCACGTCGCCTAGGAGTTGCATCGCCCGTGCACCCGAGCTACTTTGAATCCAGACGCGGAACCGAGCCGCAAAGAGCGAGGCCACTGAGGTGTGAGGCCGCGCCACCCACGAAGGAAGGTCCTCGGACCGGACGGAGTGGGTTCCTCAAGCGGCCCGGAACCGCGTCGTTTTTTTCCTCCGCCGGTCCGCCGCTCTCGCCCCGCGCGTGCGCTGCCCGATATCACCCGCCGGTCGGCGCGTTGGGGCAAAGCGGGGTCGCGAGCCGTGGCGCGGCTAGACTGCAAGTGCAGCAACATCCCTGGGGACGACAGGCTTCGACGCGGTCGGCTCGTGAGGATGGTGGCGAGTCGAGGTCCCGGGCGGCCTCGTAAAACACCCGGGAAAACCATAAGTGCGGACTCTCACGAGTACGCCCTCGCCGCTTAGTCAATAGCTAAGCCGTGAGGTCTCGGGCCCCGCTTGCCTGCGGCGGGGAAGGCCGGGAT
>Ga0207930_1000562_pt1 | contig 11628 bp, 7 predicted proteins | sample NGESurshal092012_7_FD_184477 | JGI IMG/M metagenome (GOLD analysis project Ga0207930, IMG submission 184477) | Arctic peat soil microbial communities from Barrow, Alaska - NGEE Surface sample 210-3 shallow-092012 (SPAdes) | ecosystem: Environmental > Terrestrial > Soil > Wetlands > Peat ... | reverse complement strand
GGCAGTGGAGCGCAGGTCACCCGGTGCCGACGCCCGGTGGCAGCGGCGCAACTACCGGGGGACAACGGTGAGCCTGTCCGCCGGCCCGGCCGCTGTGCTGGCGGCCGGGGGGTCGGCGGCCTTGGGTGTGCTGCTCGGGCGCCGCCAGCCCGGGTCGGGCGGTGCGGGCTCGGCCGGGTCGCTGGCGGCGGCGGCCCTGCTCGCCGCACTGGTCGCCGGCGCCGCCGGTCGGTACGACGATCTTGCCGGCGAGCGGCCCGGCGAGCGAACAGCCAAGGGCTTGCGAGGGCATGCGGCGGCGCTTCGGCGTGGCCAGGTGACGGGTGGCGTGGTCAAAGCGGCCGCCGTCGGCAGTGCGGCGGCGGTGGCTGGGTGGCTGCTAGCCGACGCCGACGCCGACTCCGCCGCGACCCGACCGGCCGGTGCGCTCCTCGACATCGCGGTGCGGGCCGGGGTAGTGGCCGGCACCGCAAACCTGGTCAACCTGCTCGACCTGCGACCCGGCCGGGCGCTGAAGGCCGTGCTGGTCGCAGGCGCCCCGCTGGTGCTCGGTCGGGGTTCCGGTGGCGGCTTGGTGGCCGGGCCGGCGGGGGTGGCTCTGGCTCTGCTGCCCGGCGACCTCGCCGAGCGGAGGATGCTCGGCGACGCTGGCGCGAACGCGCTGGGCGCCGTGCTCGGGGTCGGGTGGGCGGCCGGCGGCGGTCGCGCCAGTCCGGGTCGGCGGATCGTCGGGCTGGTCGTCCTGGCAGCGGTGACGGCGGCCAGCGAGGTGGTGAGCTTCTCTCGCGTGATCGACGCGACGCCGGTGCTGCGCGGCCTGGACCGGATCGGGCGGCGACCGGATCTCGGCCCGATGGCGTGAGCGCCGCCCGCACTGACTCGGCTGCCGGCGGGAAGGCGGGGGTCGGACTGGCCCGCGCCGCCGCCGCCATCGGCCTGGTCACCGTCGCCGCTCGGGTGGTCGGCCTCGGCCGGACGGTGGTGCTCGCCCGCACCGTCGGGACGACCTGCCTCGGCGACACCTACCTGACCGCCAACACCGTCCCCAACATCGTCTTCGAGATCGTTGCCGGGGGCGCGCTGGCTAGCCTGGTGGTGCCGGTGCTGGCCGGACCGGTGCAGATGGGCGACTCGGCGGCTGCCCGGCGTACCGCCTCGGCACTGCTCACCTGGGCGGTGCTGCTGCTCACGCCGCTCGCTGTCGCCGGTGCCCTGCTGGCCCGACCGGTGATGAGCGTCCTCGTCGGCGGCCAGGTGGGTGGCCAGCCCGTCGGCGGCTGCGACCGGACCGCCCAGGTCGCCGTGGGTGCTCGGATGCTGCTGGTCTTTGCCCCGCAGGTCGTCCTTTACGGTGTCGGCATCGTGCTCACCGGCGTGCTGCAGGCGCACCGACGCTTCCTCGGCCCCGCGCTGGCGCCGCTGCTGTCCAGCCTGGTCGTGATCGCTGCCTACCTGGCCTACGCGGCGCAGGGCGGCGCCGGCGAGAAACTGGCCAACCTGCCCCCTGGCCAGGAGCTGACACTGTCGGTCGGCACCACGCTCGGGGTGGCTGCGCTGAGCCTGAGCCTGCTGGTGCCGCTGCGTCGGACCGGGCTGCGACTGCGACCGGAGCTGAGGTTCCCGCCCGGGGTCGCAGTCCGGGTACGCCGGCTGGCGCTGGCCGGCGCCGCCGCGTTGGCCGCGCAGCAGGTCTCGGTCGCGGTCGGTCTGCGGCTGGCCAACGGCGGTCCGGGCGGCAGCGTGATCGTCTATGCGCTGGCAACCACCGTCTTCTTGCTGCCGTGGGCGGTGCTGGCCGTCCCGATCGCGACCAGCGCCTTTCCCACGCTGTCGGCGCGAGCGGCCGGCGGCGACGAGGCCGGCTACGCGGCGACCGCGGCGGCCACCCTGCGCGCCGTACTGCTGGTGACCTGCGGCGCGGCCGCGCTGCTGGTGGCGGTGGCCGGTCCGGCGGCCCGGCTGTTGGTGCACGGCTCGCCGGGTCGGCCGAGCGCTCCGGCGCTGGCGGCGGCCGTGGTGGCGTTCGCGCCGGGTCTCGTGGGGTACGGCGTGCTGGCCCTGCTCGCCCGCGCCCTGTACGCCCGCGGTGACGGCTGGTCCCCGGCGGTGGCGACCGTGCTCGGGTGGCTGACCGTCGTGGTGGTCGACCTGGTCCTCGCGGCCGCGCTGCCGGTGGGTGCGCGGGCGGCGGCGCTCGGCGCCGGCAACAGCGCGGGGATGACGCTGGGCGCCGGCTTGCTGGTCTTGGCCCTGCGCCGGACCGCCGGTCGAGCGGCCATCGCCGGGCTGGCCCGGGCCGCGGCGGCCGGTCTCGCCGGCAGTCTGCTCGCGGCGACCGCGGGTGCGCTGGTGGCGCGGGCGCTGACCGGCGGGCTCGGTAGCGGCCCGGCCGCTGCGCTGGCCGCCGGGGTGGCCGCGACCGCCGGGGTCGCGGTGATCTTCAGCGGGGTCGTCGTCGCCTTCGACCCCACGGACGCTGCCGGGCTGCTGCGGTGGCGACGTGGCTGAGCCATTGGCGTCTGAGCCATTTGCGTCTGAGCCATTTGCGTCTGAGCCATTTGCGTCTGAGCCATTGGCGTCTGGGCCATTGTCGGTGGCGCTCCTGCTCGCATCCAGCACCGGGGGAGTAGGCCAGCATGTGCGCTCACTCGCCGCCGGCCTGGTCGACCGCGGGGTGACCGTACGGGTCTGCGGTCCGGCCGCCACTGATGCGCTGTTCGGCTTCGCCGCCGCCGGTGCGTCGTTTCGGCCGGTCGAGATCGCTGCCAGTGCTCGGCCGGTCCGGGCAGCGCTGGCCGTCCGGGCGTTGCGGCGGGCGGTGGCGGGCGTCGACGTGGTGCACGTCCATGGCCTGCGAGCCGGGCTGCTCGCCGGGGTGGCACTGACCGGCCGTCGCCCGCCGTACGTGGTCAGTTGGCACAACGCCGTGCTTGCCACCGGCCCGGCCGGCCGAGCGGCCACCCTGGCCGAACGGCTGGTGGCCCGCAAAGCCGACGTCTCCCTGGCCGCCTCGGCCGACCTGGCCGCTCGCGTCGCCCGCCTCGGCGGCCGCGACGTCCGACCGCTGGACGTCGCGGCACCGGCGCTGGCGCCGCCGCGGCGGACGCCGGGGCAGGTCCGGGCAGAGCTCGGGGCCGACGGCCGGCCGCTGTTGCTCTGCGTGGCTCGGCTGCATCCGCAGAAAGGTCTCGACACCCTGGTCGCCGCCGCCGCTGCCTGGCGCGCTCGCGAGCCGGTGCCGCTGACCGTCATCGCCGGCTCCGGGCCGCTCGAGCCGGTGTTGCGGGCTCAGGTCGAGGCGGCGGGGCTGCCGGTACGGCTGATCGGGCGGCGTACCGACGTCGCCGACCTGCTCGCCGCCGCCGACGTCGTGGTGCTCCCCAGCCGGTGGGAGGCCCGCGCGCTGGCCGCCCAAGAGGCGCTGCGGGCGGGGCGTCCGCTGGTCGCTACCGCGGTCGGTGGCCTGCCGGCCCTGCTGGGGAACGCGGCCGTGCTGGTTCCGCCGGACGACCCGGCGGCTCTGGCCGCCGCGGTGAGCCGGCTGCTCGACCACCCAGCCGAGGCGGCAGCCCTGGCAACGCGCGGCGTGCGGCGGGCGGGGACCTGGCCGGACGAGGCAGCCACGGTACGCCGGGTAGCCGCCGTCTACGCCGAGCTCACCGGCCGGGCGGTTTGAGAGCCGCCCGAGCACTCTTCGGACTCGGGCTGCTCGCCGCCATGGTGCTCGGGTTCGGCGGCCTGCGACCCGGGCTCGCGGCGGCGGCCCCGGCTGACCGCACCCCCCGCGGACCGGTTGTCGTCGTCGGCGTACCGGGGTTGCGGTGGGACCAGGTGAGCCCAGATGCCACCCCGGCGCTGGCCGCGCTGGTCGCGCGAGGGGCCGTCGGCTCGCTGTCCATCCGGGCCGGCTCAGGCATCACCTGCGCGGCCGACGGTTGGCTCACTCTCGGCGCGGGCAACCGGGCGACCGGACCGTCGCATCCCGGTGCCGGCTGCCCGCCCGACCTGCCCACCGGACCGGTGGTCGCCCAGGCCGGCGGCGGCGCGACCGTAGCCGGCTTTCCGGCGCTGGTCGCGACGAACCGCCGGCTGCCGGCGGCCGTGGAGCTGGGAGCGCTGGGTGCCCAGGTGCGGGCCTCCGGCGGCTGTACGGCGGCCATCGGCCCCGGCGCCGCGCTGGCCGCGGCGGACCCGCGCGGCCGGATCGACCGCTACGTCGACCACCTGCCGCCGGACGCTCCGAACCTCGCCGACGCGCTCGGGCAGTGCCCGCTGACGGTGGTGGCGCTGCCACCAGCGCAGTCCGCGGTCCCCGATGCCGAGATCGCGGCCGTGGACGCGGCCCGGCCGACGGGCTCGCTGCTCGTCGTCGTGGGGCTGGCGGAGAGCGGATCGCAGCCGCGGCTGCACGTTGCCGCGGCCGTCGGCCCCGGGATGGGCGCCGGCTACCTGACCTCGGCCTCGACTCGGCGGCCGCCGTACGTCCAACTCGTCGACGGGGCGCCGACGGTGCTGGCGCAGCTGGGCCTGCCGGCCCCGGCCGGCGCCATCGGGCAACCCTGGCGCAGCGTCGAGGGACGGCCGGCGGGCACCCCCGCGACCGTGGCGGCGCTGGTGGACACCGACCGCGCGGCCCAGGCCCAGCGGCGCGTGGTCGGGCCGTTCTTCTTCGGCTTCGAGCTGGCGCAGGCGATCGTCTTCGGCCTGGCCGCCTGGCGGCTGCGGCGCCGACCCGCCGACCGGGCTAGCACCCTGCGCTGGCTGCATCGGGTGGCGGTGGCCGCCACCGCCGTGCCGGTGGGAACCTTTCTGGCCAACCTGGTCCCGTGGTGGCGCGCCGGCCTGCCGGCGCTCGCCTTGGTCGGCTCGGTCGTCGTGGCCACGGCAGCGCTGAGTGCTGGGGCGCTGCTCGGCCCATGGCGTCGCCGGCTGCTCGGCCCCGCCGGCGCGGTCGCCACCATAACCGCCGGTGTGATCGCCCTCGACCTGGTCACCGGAGCCCGGCTGCAGATCTCCAGCCTGGCTGGGTACTCGCCGTTGGTGGCCGGCCGGTTCGCCGGCATCGGCAACGCCGCCTACGGCGTGTTCGCGCCAGCAGTCCTGCTCGCCGGCGCCGCGCTCGCGGGCGCCGCGGTCGCCGGCGCCGCGCAGACCGGCGCCGCACACGCCCGCACCGCACACGCCCGCACCGCGGCCGCCGGTATCGCGGCCGCCGGTATCGCGCTCGCCGGCCGGTCCCGCCAAGTGGCCCTGGCCATCACCGCTGTCCTCGGTCTGGTCGCGATCGTCGTCGACGGCAGCCCGGCGTGGGGCAGCGACGTCGGCGGAGTGCTGGCGCTGATGCCTGGCGTCGCCGTACTTGTCCTGGGCTGTGCCGGCTATCGCGTCTCATGGTCGCGCCTGGCCGCGGCCGGCGCGGCCGGCGTCGCGGTCGTGGCCGGCTTCGCCGTCGCCGACTACCAGCGTCCGGTGCCCGCCCGCACCCACCTGGGCCGGTTCGTCGACCAGCTGTTGCACGGCGGGGCGGGCGCCGTGATCCGGCGCAAGGCGCAGGCCAACGCCGAGCTGCTGTTGCACAGCGTGTGGTCGCCATTCGTCCCGCTGCTGGTCCTGCTCGCCGCCGCGATCGTGCTGCGACCGGACCGAATGGGCGCCGGCGGGCTGGCGCGGGCCTACGACCGGGCGCCTACGCTGCGGGTCGGACTGCTCGCCGTACTCGTGACCGCCGTCGTGGGCTTTGCGGTCAACGACTCCGGCATTGCCGTCCCCTCCCTGGCGATCGTTTTCGGCGTCCCTTTCGTGGTGGCCGTGACTGCCCACGTCGCCTGCCCGTTCGGCGGGTCGGACTAGCATTCGAACCAGCCTTCCGGACTCGCCGGGAGTAGGGCGAGCAGCCGGGTGGCAGAGATCGTGACGGAGTCTAACTCTGAGTTTGCGGCGCCGGGCGGCGTCGCGGCGACCGAGCTGCCGCTGGTGCTGCTGTCGCACCGCGGTCCGATCACGTTCGACTGGGACGAGTCCGGCCGGACCGCGAGCCGGGGCAGTGGCGGTCTGGTCACCGCCCTGATGGGGCTGGCCGAGCACCTGGCCGACGCAGTCTGGGTGTGCGCCGCCTCCAGCGACGAGGACCGCGTGGTGGTGGGCGAGGCCGGTGGACGCTCCGTGCTGGTCGCCACCGGCGCTGAGCCGGCGATTGTCGCGGGCGACGACTCGGTCGAGGGCTCGACGTTGCGGATCAAGATGGTGGCGGTCGAGCCCGCAGCCCACGACGCCTTTTACGCAGTGATTTCGAACCCGCTGCTGTGGTTCGTCCAGCACAGCCTCTACGGGCTCGCCGAGTCTCCCGTCATCACGCAGGTCGAGCACGCCGCCTTCGACGACGGGTACGTCGCGGTCAACCGGCTCTTCGCCGACGCGGTTGCCGACGAGGTCGAGGCCCGCGGGGGCAAGGCGCTGGTGATGCTGCACGACTACCACTTCTACCTGGTGGCCGAGCAGGTACGGCGGCGCTGCCCGCACGCGCTGCTGTCGCACTTCGTGCACATCCCGTGGCCGGGGCCGGACACCTGGCTAACGCTGCCACCGACCATGCGCGACCCGCTGCTGCGTGGCCTGCTCGGCAACGACGTGGTGGGGTTCCAAACGCTGGGATTCGCCCGCAACTTCGTCCGCTGTTGCCAGGACCTGCTCGACCTGCCCGCCGACCTCGACGCGCTGACCGTGTCCGTCGACGGCCGGACCGTGCAGGTGCGGCACTACCCGATTTCGGTCGACCCGGCGGCCCTGGACCGGATCGCGGCCGCGCCGGTCACGCAGGAGTACGCCGCGGATCTCGCGGGGGCGTTTCAGAGCGACGGCCGACAGCTCATCCTGCGGGTCGACCGCACCGACCCGAGCAAGAACGTCGTCCGCGGCTTCCTCGCCTTCGGCACCCTGCTCGACAACCATCCCGAGTTGGTCGGGAAGGTCAGCTTCCTGGCCCTATTGCAGCCCAGCCGAACCGACGTGCCGGAGTACTTCGACTACATCGCCCACATCGGCGCGGTCGTCGCCGAGGTCAACGCCCGGCACACCAACGAGGGCCGGCAGCCGATCGACATGCGGATGGTCGAGGACTACGCGCTGGTCGTCGCGGCGTACTCGGTCTGCGACGTCGTCATGGTCAACCCGGTCGCCGACGGGATGAACCTGGTGGCCAAGGAGTTCCTCCTGGTCAACTCCCGCGACGGCGTGCTGGCGTTGTCGGAGACCGCCGGGGCGTATGAGGAGCTGCGCGAGCACGTCCTAGCGCTGCATCCGTTTGACGTCGCGCAGATGGCCGAGGCCCTGTACGAGGCGCTGACCATGGACGCCGACCAACGGCGCGAGCAGCGGGTGGCCGCCGCCGCGCACGTGCGCACCCACGATGTCCGGGCCTGGCTGACCGCTCAGCTGGAGGACCTGGCGGCGGTCCAGCGCTTGGGTCGAAGGGAGGCCCCAGCGGCCCCGGCCGCCCCATTGCCGCCGCGCGAAGCGGCCAAGCACCAGCGGCGTACTGCGGCTAGACCACGAGGCTGAGCAGCAGGACGCAGGCCAAACCGACCACTGAGATGATCGTCTCCATCACCGACCAGCTCTTGATGGTCTGGCCGACGGTGAGCCCGAAGTACTGCTTCACCAGCCAGAAGCCGGCGTCGTTGACGTGGGAGAAGAACAGCGAGCCCGCACCCACGGCGAGCGCCAGCAGGGCGACGTGCGGCCGGTTCAGGCTGGCGGCCAACGGCGCCACGATGCCAGCTGCGGTGATGGTGGCGACCGTGGCCGACCCGGTGGCGACCCGGATGCCGACCGCGACCAGCCAGCCCAGGATCAGCGGAGACAGCGAGGCCCCCTTGGCGGCGTTGCCAACCATCTGACCCACGCCGGCGTCCACCAGCACCTGCTTGAAGCCACCACCGGCGGCCACGATCAGCAGGATGCCGGCGATCGCGGGCAGCGACCCACCGACCGAGTCCGAGATCCGGCGACGGTCCATCCCGACCGCCATCCCCAGGGTGAACATCGCCACCAGTACGCCGGCCAGCAGCGCCACCACCGGGTTCCCGATCACGTCGAGGATGGCCCGAACGTTGCTCTTCGTGTCCAGCAGCACCTCACCACCCGCGCGCAGCAGCATGAGCACGATCGGCAGCAGCACCGTCGCCACCGTCGGCCCGAAGGCGGGCCGGCGCGGCTCGTCGTCGACCCCGGCGGACCCGCCGCCGGCGGCGCGGGCACCCAGCGCCGTACCGGCAGCCGTCGCCGCACCCGACCGGGCGTCCGGCTCACCCGGACCGGCGCCGACCAGAGCCGGCTCGCGCTCCCGGCTCGGGATGAGCTCCGCCGGGGCCACCGCGGTGACGTAGCGGCTAATGAAGCTGCCGAACACCGGTCCGGCGATGATGACCGTCGGGATGGCGACCACCAGACCGAAGGCCAGGGTCAGGCCGAGGTCGGCCTTGAGGGCGGCAATGGCCACCAGCGGGCCGGGGTGCGGCGGCACCAGGCCGTGCAGCACCGACAGCCCGGCCAGTGCCGGGATGCCGATCTTGAGCAGCGGTACGTCGCTGCGCCGGGAGACCAACAGGACCACCGGCACCAGCAGCACCACGCCGACCTCGAAGAACAATGGCAGGCCGATGAGCGCGGCGACCCCGGCCATCGCCCACGGCAGCTGTCGATCCGACACCCGCTGGACCACGGTGTCCACGATCCGGTCGCCGCCGCCGGAGTCGGCCAGCAGGCCGCCGATCATCGCGCCGAGCGCGATCAGTAGCCCGACGCTGCCGACGGTGTCGCCGACGCCCTTGGTGAAGCTGGCGATGGTCTTGGTTGCGCCCAGCCCGGCGACCAGCCCGAGCGTTGCCGAGCCGAGGATCAGCGCGAGGAAGGGGTGCACCTTGAGCCAGGAGATCAGCGCCACGACGGCTGCGATGCCCAGGACGGCGGCGGCGATCAGTTGCGCGTTACCGCCCGGCGGGGTTGGGATGGCGGCTGCGAGTGTTGTCACGGGTGCGCGTCCTCGCTGTTGATGTTGATCTACTCGGTCTCAGTCTCAGGCTCAGGCGACGTACCGGATCGTTCGGGCAGCAGTGTGATCACCCGCTCCGCTACCACGTCCGGAGGGTCGTCGACGTCCACGGCGGCCCCCGGCTCGTCGCCGGCCAGCGGCTCCAGGGTGGCGAGCTGGCTGGCCAGCAATGAGGTCGGCATGTAGTGACCCTGGCGGTGGGCGATGCGGTCGGAGAGCACCGCCCGGCTGGCGGTCAGGTGGACGAAGAAGACCGAAGGATGGCCGGCGCGCAGCAGGTCGCGATAGGACCGGCGCAGCGCCGAACAGGTCACTATCGCGTTGTCCCCGGCCTGCTCGCGGGCACCGATCCAGGCGGCGATCGAGCGCAGCCACGGCCAGCGGTCGTCGTCGGTCAAGGCGTGACCGGCGTGCATTTTCGCGACGTTCGCGGCGGAGTGGAAGTCGTCGCCCTCGGCGAAAGCCCAGCCGAGCCGGTCGACCAGCTCGTGCGCGATCGTGGACTTGCCGCACGCCGATACGCCCATGACGACCACTGTCGCCGTGGGGGCAGCTGGCATCGTGGTCATGGGTCACCTCCCACCTGCCCACACGTCGGGCTGGTCGAGCGGCCGGACGTTACACCCGCCGAGGCGGGCGACCCCGACTCTCGCCCCTCGGCGCGCCGAATAGCCTCGCGGTCGTTGGGGAGCGGACCCGGCGCCGGCTGTTAGCCTGGATATCCGTGAACAGCGGCCGGTCCGGCAAGTCCCCCCGTCATCTCTTCGTCACCGGTGGCGTCGCCTCGTCGCTGGGCAAGGGGCTCACCGCTTCCAGCCTGGGCATGCTGCTCAAGGCGCGCGGGCTGCGGGTCACCATGCAGAAGCTCGACCCGTACCTGAACGTTGACCCCGGGACGATGAACCCGTTCCAGCACGGCGAAGTTTTCGTCACCGACGACGGCGCCGAGACCGACCTCGACATCGGCCACTACGAGCGCTTCCTCGACACCAACCTGCACGGCTCGGCCAACGTGACCACTGGGCAGGTCTACTCCGGGGTGATCGCCAAGGAGCGGCGGGGAGAGTACCTGGGCGACACCGTCCAGGTGATCCCGCACATCACGAACGAGATCAAGTCCCGCATCCGCCGGATGGCCACCGACGGCCGGGACGGCCCGGTGGACGTGGTCATCACCGAGGTCGGCGGTACGGTCGGCGACATCGAGTCGCTACCCTTCCTGGAGGCGGTCCGCCAGGTCCGGCATGAGGTCGGTCGCAACAACGTGTTCTTCCTGCACGTCTCGCTGCTGCCCTACATCGGGCCCGCCGGCGAGTTGAAGACCAAGCCCACTCAGCACTCGGTTGCGGCCCTTCGCTCGATCGGCATCCAGCCCGATGCGATCGTGCTGCGGGCTGACCGCGCCGTACCGATCGGGATCAAGCGCAAGATCAGCCTGATGTGCGACGTCGACGACGAGGCAGTGGTGGCGGCCGTGGACGCCGAGTCCATCTACGAGATCCCTAAGGTGCTACACGCCGAGGGCCTGGACGCCTACGTCGTGCAGCGGCTGGGTCTTCCGTTTCGCGACGTGGACTGGACGGCCTGGGACCGACTACTGCGCCGCGTGCATGCGCCGGCGCGCTCGGTCACGGTCGCGCTCGTCGGCAAGTACGTAGACCTGCCGGACGCCTACCTGTCGGTCACCGAGGCGCTGCGCGCCGGCGGCGTGGCGGCCGATGCCCGGGTGGACATCCGCTGGGTGACCAGTGACGACTGCGCCACCCCCGACGGGGCTGCCCGCGCGCTGGCTGGGGTCGACGGCGTCCTGCTCCCGGGCGGCTTCGGCGTCCGCGGGATCGAGGGCAAGGTCGGCGCCGCCCGCTACGCTCGCGAGCACGGCGTACCGGCGCTGGGCCTGTGCCTCGGCCTGCAATGCATGGTGATCGAGGCGGCCCGCCACCTGGCCGGGCTGACCCAGGCTCACTCGGCGGAGTTCGACCCGGCCACGCCCGACCCGGTGATCGCGACCATGGCCGACCAGCGCGACGTGATCGCCGGCGAGCGGGACATGGGCGGCACGATGCGGCTGGGGCTCTACCCCACCAAGCTGCTGGCTGGGTCCGTGGCGGCGCAGGCCTACGGCGCGGCGTACGTCGACGAGCGGCATCGACACCGCTACGAGGTCAACAACGCCTATCGGGGCGTGCTCGAGGCGGCCGGGTTGGTGTTTTCCGGCACCTCGCCGGACGGCCGGCTGGTCGAAATCGCCGAGCTGCCGCGCGACGTGCACCCGTTCTACGTCGGCACCCAGGCGCACCCGGAGTTCCGGTCCCGGCCGACCCGGGCGCACCCGCTGTTCGCCGCGTTCGTCCAGGCCGCGCTCACCCGGGCGGACGAGGCGCTGCTGCCGGTCGATGCCGGTGTGGCCGACGAGCCGCGGCCCGAGCCGGTGCTGCTGCCGTGACCGCTGACCGACAGGTTGCCGACCAGCCCGCCGACACCCACGCCTTTCGAGTCCGCTCCTCCGAGCCGGCGTACGACGGGAAGATTATCCGAGTGCGCCGGGACATCGTCGCCATGCCCGGTGGCGGCGAGTC
>Ga0207930_1000561_pt1 | contig 11628 bp, 7 predicted proteins | sample NGESurshal092012_7_FD_184477 | JGI IMG/M metagenome (GOLD analysis project Ga0207930, IMG submission 184477) | Arctic peat soil microbial communities from Barrow, Alaska - NGEE Surface sample 210-3 shallow-092012 (SPAdes) | ecosystem: Environmental > Terrestrial > Soil > Wetlands > Peat ... | reverse complement strand
CCTTTGCTCTCCCACAAGGGGAGAGGTGAAGTGAGCTGACGGCGCAACAGATAACGAGTTCCGATGTTCGATTTTGACGCCCTGTCGCATGCGATTATCAGCCAGACCGTGCTCTGCGTCGGCGACCTCATGCTCGACGAATTCGTCTATGGCGAGGTGTCCCGGATCTCGCCGGAAGCGCCGGCGCCGGTGATCGCCGTTCAGCGCAGCGAGACCAATATCGGCGGCGCCGGCAATGTGGCGCGCAATATCGCAAGCCTCGGCGCGCGCTGCATTTTCGCAAGCCTGATCGGCGAGGACGAGGCCGGCGCGAAACTGAAAGCGGCGCTGGCGCAGGAAAGCCTGATCGAAAGCGTGCTGGTTTGCGATTCCGAACGGCCGACCACGCGCAAGGTGCGCTTCGTATCCGAGCATTTCTCCACCCACATGATGCGCGCGGACTGGGAATTGGCTAAACCCGCCTCCGCCGAGATCGAGCAGAAATTGCTCGATGCCATCCTGCCGTGCTTGCCGCGCGCGGATATCGTCCTGTTGTCCGATTACGCCAAGGGCGTGCTGACGGCGCGGGTGATCCGCAACATCATCGACGCCGCGCGCAAGCTCGGCAAGCGCGTGATCGTCGATCCCAAGAGTCCGAATTTTGCGATTTATCGCGGCGCGACCCTGCTGACGCCCAACCGCAAGGAATTCGCGGAAGCCACCCGCAGCCGCGCCGAAACCGAAAAAAACATCGCCGATGCGGCGCAGGACGTCATGCAGCTTGCCGATTGCGAAGCGGTGCTGGTGACGCAAAGCGAGCACGGGATGACCCTGGTGCCGCGCCAGGGCGACCCCATTCATGTTCCGGCTCATCCGGTCAAGGTACGCGACGTCTCGGGCGCGGGCGACACGGTTGCCGCGGTGCTCGCGGTGGTGCTGGCTGCGGGGGCCGATTGGGAGACCGCCTTGCGGATGGCGAACGCGGCGGCGGCGGTCGCGGTCAGCAAGAAGGGCACCGCCATTGTCACGTCGAGGGAATTGCGGCGGAAAATGCTGCCGCATGCCTATCTGGCGGCTGAGGAAAAGATCATGGCGATGAGTGGCGAGCTCGACGCGCAGCTTAAGGATTGGCGAAAGCAGGGTCTGCGCGTTGGTTTCACCAACGGCTGTTTCGATATCCTGCATCCCGGACACGTCAAGCTATTGACGGCGGCACGCGGCGCCTGCGACCGGCTGATCGTCGGCCTCAACAGCGATGCTTCGGTGGCGCGGCTGAAGGGCAGGGACCGGCCGGTGCAGAACGAGCGCGCCCGCGCCGAAGTGCTGGCGGCGCTGGAGGCGGTCGATCTCGTCGTGCTGTTTGAGGAAGACACCCCGATCAAGTTGATCACGCAAGTCAAGCCGAGCGTGCTGGTGAAGGGTGGGGACTATACCCGCGAGCAGGTCGTCGGCCACGAGATCGTCGAAGCTTCCGGCGGCGAAGTGCTGCTGGTCGAGGTCTTGCCCGGTTTCAGCACGACGTCGCTGGTCGATCGCGCGCGCGGGTCAGCGAAATGACGGGTCTGTCGAATCTGACCATGCGCAACGCATTGATCGCAACGCACGACGCGCTGGCGACCGTGCTGGCATTGTTCGCGAGCTTCTATCTGCGCTTCGAGGGCAGTGAAAATTTCTTCGACCGCGTGCCGCTATTGCTGCGCATCCTGCCCTATTTCGTCGTCTTCAGCCTGGTGGTCTGTTACGTCTGCAATCTGACCACCACGAAATGGCGTTTCATCTCGTTGCCGGATGCGCTGAATATCCTGCGCGCGGCCACGATACTGGCGCTGGCACTTCTGGTGCTGGATTACATCTTTGTCGCGCCCAACGTCCACGGCACCTTCTTCCTCGGCAAGGTCACCATTGTTCTCTACTGGTTCCTCGAGGTGTTTTTCCTGAGCGCGTTGCGCTTTGCTTACCGTTATTTCAGGTATACGCGGGTCCGCCGTCATGCCCGCACCGAGGGTGCGTCGCGGACGCTGCTGGTCGGCCGCGCCGCCGATGCGGAGGTCCTGCTGCGCGGCATCGAAAGCGGCGCCGTCACGCGGCTGTGGCCGGTCGGCGTATTATCGCCGTCGATGGCCGACCGCGGCCAGTCGATCCGAAATGTTCCGGTGCTTGGCGGCATCGACGACATCGAGGATGTGATCCGCGATTTTGCAAGACGGGACAAGCCGATCGCCCGCGTGGTGATGACGCCGTCGGCATTCGATCCCGAGGCGCACCCGGAAGCCGTCTTGATGCGGGCGCGCCGGCTTGGACTGATCGTCAGCCGCCTGCCGTCGCTGGAGAGCGGAGATACGCCGCGGCTGACAACGGTCGCCGTCGAGGACCTGTTGCTGCGCTCCAGCGTCAATATCGACTATGCGCGCCTCGAGGCTCTGGTGAGCGACAAGGCGGTGATCGTCACCGGCGGCGGCGGTTCGATCGGTTCGGAAATTTGCGAACGTGTCGCCACATTCGGCGCCGCGCGGTTGCTGGTGATCGAAAATTCGGAGCCGGCGCTCTATGCGGTGATGGAATCCCTGGCCGAGCGCAAATCCAGCGCGGTCATCGAAGGCCGGATCGCCGATATCCGCGACCGCGAACGCATCATGCGGCTGATGAAGGAGTTCAAGCCGAATATCGTGTTTCACGCCGCCGCGCTGAAGCATGTGCCGATCCTCGAGCGCGACTGGAGCGAAGGCGTCAAGACCAACATCTTCGGATCGGTCAATGTCGCCGACGCGGCGCTGGCCGCCGGCGCCGAGGCGATGGTGATGATTTCGACCGACAAGGCGATCGAGCCGGTCTCGATGCTGGGCCTGACCAAGCGATTTGCCGAGATGTATTGCCAGGCGCTCGATCATGATCTGGCGGCGCAGCCGGATGACAAGCCGCGGATGCGGCTCATTTCCGTGCGCTTCGGCAACGTGCTGGCGTCGAACGGCTCGGTGGTGCCGAAGTTCAAGGCGCAAATCGAGGCGGGCGGGCCGGTCACGGTCACCCATCCCGATATGGTCAGGTATTTCATGACGATCCGGGAAGCCTGCGATCTGGTGCTGACGGCCGCGACCCACGCCTTGGCGCCGGTGCGCGCGGATGTGTCGGTCTACGTGCTCAACATGGGACATCCGGTCAAGATCGTCGAACTGGCGGAGCGGATGATCCGGCTGTCGGGCCTCGAGCCCGGGCATGACATCGAGATCGTGTTTACCGGGATGCGGCCGGGCGAGCGCTTGAACGAAATCCTGTTCGCCAGCGAGGAACCGGCGGTCGAGATCGGCGTCGCCGGCATCATGGCGGCCAAACCCAACGAGCCGCCGATGCAGGCGCTGCGAAAGTGGATCGCAGCACTTGAGCAGGCGATTGCGAATGACGATCGAGTGACCATCAAGGCCGTGCTGAAGGATGCCGTTCCCGAATTCGGTTCGACGGCCGCGTAATCCGACGCGACCACGTCGAAGGCTATTTATGGATCAGACCGCAAAAATCCAAAACACCGCGAAAATCCAAAACGCTGCGAAAATCGTCGTCGTCAGCCAGCACTACCCGCCGGATCAGAGCACCACCGCGGCCATCATGGCTGTCATTGCCGGCCATCTTGTGGCGCAGGCGCCGGTTCTGGTGGTTTCGGGAACGCCGGGCTCCGCCTCGCATGAGGCGACGGAACGGGATCGGCCGGTGGTTGTCGAAGTCAAAAACAGGATACCGGCAAAAGCCGCGCTGATCCGGCGCGCGGCCGCCGAAGCGCTGTTCACCATGCGCGTGTTCGTGGTGCTGTTGGGCAAATTGCGGCGTGGCGACGTGGCGCTCACCGTTCCGGCGCCTTTCATGCTGCCTTATGCGGTTGCCGCCGCTGCCAGATTGAAGCGCGCCCGCTCAGCCCTGATCATGCACGACCTTTATCCCGACGTTCTGGTGATGGCCGGTCTGCTGAAACCATCGTCTTTTCTCGCCAAGGCGATCCGTGGCGCCAACGCGCTGATGTTTCGCGGGTTGAATGCCGTCATTATCATCGGGCGGGACACCGAAGCATTGCTGTTGCGGTACAAGGGCGTAACACCCGACAAGATCCGGTTTATTCCCAATTGGGCCACGCTGGTTCCGGGTGTGCGGCCGATTCTGTCAGACAACCCCTATCGCCGCTTGCACGCGGCGCGTTTCCTGGTCGGACTTTCCGGCAACCTTGGTTTTACGCACGATCCCGATGTCGTGTTCGAAGCCGCGCGATTGTTGCGGGACGATCCGGATATTCATTTTCTGCTCTCGGGCTGGGGAATAGGCTTCGAGCGGCTCAAGCAAATGCAATCCGGTGCCAATCTGCCAAACGTGACATTGGTCGAGCGCGTGCCGGAGCAAGACCTCGAACAGTTCCTTGCCGCGGCCGACATCTGGCTCATTCCCTATCGCAAGGATCTCGCCGGCATCTCGGTGCCGAGCCGGTTCTACAATCTGCTGGCGATCGGCCGGCCGGTGCTGCTGCTCTCCGAGCCGAATGCCGAGGCGGCGCTGACCGTCAGCGAGCATGGTCTTGGCTGGGTGGTCGAGCCCGGCAATCCGGAGGAACTGGCGCGAACGATCGGTCTCGCATCCCGGTCCGAGGATCCATCAAGGGCCGAACGCGCCGCTACGATTGCGCAGCGCTACAATTTTGCGGATGCGATGGCTGCCTATGCTGACTTGATGCAAAAGCTGTTGCGCGAGGCTTAGTAGATTTAGAGGCTCAATAGATTTTGCCGCAAGATCAGGTGCGCGGTCGGGCGAACCGGCGCAGCAGCGAGGCTGTGGCGATGGCGCCGATGGCGAGACATGCGAGCTTGATCGTGACGGATGGCGCCATGATCGATCCGGCCGCCAGTGCCGCAAGTCCGACATTGAGCGCGAACACTTCGCCCACCACCTGCGACACGGTAAAACCGTTGTCGGTCGCGCGCTGATAGAAATGCGAGCGATGGGCCGCCCAGAACGGCTCGCTGTTGACGAGCCGGCGCAGCAAGGTCGTGGTGGCGTCCATTAGATAATACAACGGCAGCAGCAATGCTGCGGCGAATTGCTGGTGATAGGCCAGTTGCAACAGGCACCAGCCCAGCAGCAAGCCGATCGGCAGGCTGCCGACGTCGCCGAGAAAAATTGTCGCCACCGGACGGTTGAACGGCGCAAATCCCAGCATCGCGCCGCAGAGTGCTGCTGCGACAAGGGTCGCCGGCAGCGGAAACTCGCCAAGCGAGCCGAGGATAACCATCGCGCCGGTGATCGGGACGATTTCGGCCACGGTCATCCAGTCCAGCCCGTCCATGAAATTGACCAGATTCACGAACCAGAGGCCCGCCAGCAGAAGCAGGCCGCGTTCGATCCAGATCGGGCAGGGCGGAACGATCCGGATATCGCCCGGCGCCGTGAAGAAGATCGCGCCGACGGCCAAAGCCTGCAGCAGCAGCCGCGTCAACACCGGAATGGATTTGAGGTCATCCGCGAAACCTACGATGGCAATGAACAGCGAGGCTGCGAAAACCGCGACGGGGATACTCAGCGCCGCGGTGCCGGCACAGGCTGTCACTGTACCGGCGACCAGCAGTGTTGCCGCGATCACGGCGATGCCGGCCCCTTGCGGCGTCGGAATGCGATGCGAGGACCGCGCGTTTGGCGTTGCCAGCGCATGCCGCAACAGCAGCGGCCGGATCGCCCAGGTCATGCCGGCCGAAAGCACCGCTGCCGCGAGCACGGCGAAAAGCAACAGGAGCGGTTCGGAAAGGGTCATGCTGCGCGTGGCCGTTACTCGGGAAGGTTACTTGGGAAGGTTGCTTGGGAAGGCTACTTCGGAAAATTACTTGAGACGTTACTTCGGAACTTCGATCGGCGCGGTGCCTTGCGCGGCCTTCTCGGCGCTGAAAATCCACACCAGTCCTCCGAAGGCGCCGACAATGAAGTATACCGCGCCAAACAGCAGCGAAACGTTCACGCCTTCATTGGCCATCAGTCCGGCATAACCGAAGGCGAGCCCCAAGGTGGCCTCGCGCACACCCCAGCCGGCAATCGAGATCGGCAGCATGGTGATCAGCATGACCGGGGGAATCAGCTGAAAAATCTGGCTGAACTGCACCGGTGCCGCGATCGATTGCACCACGCACCAGGCGATGACGACGGCGAGCACGTGGACAAGCACCGACAGCACCGCAATCGCGGGTCCATGCGCGCGGCTGAAAATCACCCGGTTCGCTATCACCGAGCAGGCGTAGAGATGATGCGTGCCCCACCAGTGCTTCAGCCAGGGAAACGGCAACACGCCGAGAACGAGAAATCCCGCTCCGCTCGCCAGTGCCGCGAAATCGACCAGCAGCAGCGCCGACCGGCCGTCGGGATCGCGGATCAGATTATAGCTCCAGGGCAGGCTCGCAACGATAATGACCGCCAGCGCAATGAGGCCGATGGCGCGGTCGACGAAGATGGAATAGGTCGCCGCGCGCCACCCGGCGCCGCCGCGCGCGACCAGCCAAAGCCGCACGGCGTCGCCTCCGATCGAGGACGGCAGGGTCTGGTTGAAGAACGTTCCGATCAGATTGAAGCGCATCGCCTGCCGGGTTTCGAGCGGCGCGTCGCACTCGGTGCTGATCTCGCGCCATCGTAACGCGCCGACAAAGATCTGAAGGAAAGTCACGGCGATGGCGAGGCCGATCCAGCCCAGGCTCGCCAGATCGAGGCGTGAGGCGAGCTCCGCGAGGTTGACCTTGCGCAGCGCGAAATAGAGCAGCGCCGCAGAGACCAGAATTTTTGCGGTCGAAAGCAGAATCCGGCGCATCTCGCCCGCGCTCGCCAGGTTTGAGAAGATATCAAAAACGCGCAACCCGGCGCCGCGCGCCGAACTTCGCCGCCTTGGTATGGTTTTAAAGCCGATCTGGCAATAGCCGCGCAACTGGGTATTGCGACACCCTCGATACGGCGGGTAAAGAGGCGCGGGGCGCGCCGGTTGCCGCTGGGCCGAACCGATGCCCGCAAAGGACATGATGTCGGATCAGACAATATTGGTCACCGGGGCGGCGGGCTTTATCGGCTTTCATATCGTCCGCCAGTTGCTGGCAGAGGGCCGTGATGTCGTCGGCCTGGACAATCTTAATGATTATTATGATCCGGTGCTGAAACGGGCGCGGCTGAACATTCTGCGCGAGAATTCGCGGTTCAGCTTCGTGCAGACCGATCTTGCGGATCGTCCGGCCATGGCCGCGTTGTTTGCCAGGCATCGGTTCGCGGTTGTGGTCCACCTCGCAGCCCAGCCCGGCGTGCGGCATTCGATCGACCATCCCCAAGTTTACATCGACTCGAACCTCGAGGGCTTTGCCAATGTTCTGGAAGGATGCCGGCACAATGAATGCAGTCATCTGGTGTATGCATCGTCGTCATCGGTCTATGGCGCCAACACAAAGTTGCCGTTTTCAGTCGGAGATATGACCGATAGTCCGGTCAGTCTCTATGCGGCGACCAAGAAGGCCAACGAACTGATGGCTCATTGCTACAGCCATCTCTATCGCCTGCCGGTCACGGGTTTGCGATTTTTTACCATCTATGGGCCATGGGGGCGGCCCGATATGGCGGTCTTCCTGTTTGCCAGGGCGATCGTCGAGGGCACGCCGATCAAGCTTTTCAACCATGGTAAGATGCGCCGCGACTTCACCCATGTCGGCGACGTCACCCGCATCATTTTGCGGCTGGTCGATCACATTCCACAACCGGCCGGAGCCGCCGGGGGTCCGCCGGCGCGAATCTACAATGTCGGCAATCAGCACCCGGAAGAACTGATGGTTCTGGTGGCGCTTCTGGAGAAGGAGTTGGGTCGGGTGGCGGTAAAGGATATGCTGCCGATGCAGCCCGGCGATGTCACCGAAACCTTCGCCGATGTCGGAGATCTGATGCGCGACGTCGGCTTCAGGCCGCAGACCTCCCTTGAGGACGGCATTCGCGATTTTGTCGCGTGGTATCGCGACTACTACAAGCTTTGAGGACACCCAAGTTTTGAGGACGCCAATGGACCGACGAATTGTTCCACTGATCATGTGCGGCGGCGCCGGAACGCGGCTGTGGCCGGCCTCGCGCGAGGTCCGTCCGAAACAATTCCTGCCCTTGTTCGGGGTGCGTTCGACATTTCAGGATACGCTGTTGAGGGTTTCGGATGCGACGCTGTTTGAGCGTCCGATCGTCATCACCAACGCGGCGTATCGCTTCATGGTGCTGGAGCAACTGGCCGAGATCGGGCTGGAGGCCGATATCCTGCTGGAGCCGATACGACGGGATTCCGGTCCGGCGATTGCCGCCGGCGCCGTATTCGCGGAACTGCGCGACAGCGCCGCCGTCGTTCTGGCGCTCGCCGCCGATCACGTCGTCCGCGACACCGATGCCTTTATCGCCGCCTGCCGGCAGGGGCTGGTCGCGGCCGATGCGGGACGCATCGTTACTTTCGGGGTGCAGCCCGAGCGCGCCGCCACCGAATACGGTTATATCAGCCCTGGCGAGGTCATCTCCGGCGCGGTTCGCTCGGTTGCGAAATTCGTTGAAAAGCCCGATCCGGCAACGGCTGCCGGTTACATCAAGGCCGGGTATCTCTGGAACAGCGGCAATTTCATGTTTCGCGCCTCCGTTCTGCTCGACGAGTACCGCTCCGTCGATGCGAAAAGCGTGCAGGCCGTCACCGATGCCGTGAGCAAGGCCGGGCGCGATCTCGAATTTGTCACGCTCGACACGGATGCGTTCGGAGCGGCGAAAGCCATCTCGATCGACTACGCGGTGATGGAAAAGACCGCGCATGCCGCGGTCGTGCCGGTGGCGTGCGGCTGGTCCGATGTCGGGTCGTGGCATGCGGTGTGGGAATTGTCCGACAAGGACGGCCAGGGCAATGCCGCGCAGGGTGCTGCCGTGTTCGAGGACTCCCGCAACTGCAACGTTTCGACCGACAAGGCGCTGGTCGCGCTGGAGGGCGTCGACGATCTGGTTGTCGTAGCCACCCAGGATGCCGTGCTGGTGTCACGGCAAAAGGATGCCAACGGATTGAAGCGGCTAGTGGCAAAGCTGAAGACCGTCGCACCGGAGGTCACCGAGAATCATCTCAGGGTTCATCGTCCCTGGGGAGCCTATCAGTCGGTCGACATTGGCGAACGTTACCAGGTCAAGCGCATCACCGTGAAGGCGGGCGAGCGGCTTTCGCTGCAAAAGCATCACCATCGCTCCGAACACTGGATCGTGGTGCGCGGTACCGCACGTGTGACGGTCAACGAACTCGTCAAGATCGTGCACGAAAACGAATCGATCTATATCCCGATAGGCGCCGTCCACCGGCTGGAAAACCCCGGCAAGATCCTGCTGGAATTGATCGAGGTCCAGACCGGCAGTTATCTCGGCGAAGACGACATCATCCGCATCGAGGATGATTATCAGCGGAGTTGAAAGGCCAAGGTGAGCGGGAAAAACCCGCAGACAAAAGGCCTTGAAACCCACATTCAATGAACAATGAAGTCGCTGGCGTGCAACGCGCTGAGAGGGACGTTGGTCAGAGTTATGACGTCGTGATTTCCGAGGTTGATCAACGTATCATGACCACCATGGGCGGTCTGGAATAGCGACTGCGGTTCGCCGGCCTGGGCATCGGCCAGGAGTGACGCCAGCTGCTTGTTGCTGGTGACGGACGAGAACCCATCGAGTTCGATTGTGTCCGTGCTTGCAGCATTTACGATCGTGTCAGCACCGACACCCGGGTGGAATACGAACGCATCGTTGCCCGGGCCTGCAATGGTTACCGTAACCGACTGGGTGACTGTGCTGTTGGTGCCGTCGGTGTGGTGGTCGGCAACGGTGACCTCGTAGGATTGAGCCACGGTCGTGGCACCCGGGTTGGAATCCAAATTGAAATGCCAGGCGGCGGAGTCCTGGCCGTTGGCTGTCGTTACAGCATCGACGGTGAAGTTCCCGACATAGCCCGCACCGCCATTCTGCGGCGAGACAGTGACGCTCTCGGTGGCTGTTGGACCCGGGTCGCTGAATGAAAGTGTGCCGCTGGCGAGATCCTGCTTCGCCGCAGGATCGATCACTATCGTGCCACCGCTTCCATCGCTGGAAAGCGAAAACGTCGAACCGGTATAATTTCCGGCAAGCTCGATGTTCGCGGTGTGATGTTGAGCGTCGCTAACCGTCAGCGTGCCGCCGGTAGAGGTGCCGCTATAGGCAACCGTCGTTCCCGGCCCGAATCCGATATCCTTGAGATCGATGTGATCGGAGCCTGACAAGCTGCCGTTTCCGCTAAAATTGAATACCTCCCCAACGAAGGTGGACGAGTGGTCAAGGGTCAATACCCCTGTCGGGCCGCCGAATTTTACCGATCCAGAGTCCGCGGCAGCCAGTTCGAGTGAAGCCCCGGTCCCGATCGTTGCCGATCCTTCTGCGCCGACTGCGTCGCTCAGCGTGAGGTGGGCGCCTGCCGGCAGGCTCACCGCTTCGAAACCGGCGATCGCCTGGTTCAGCGCCGGGCTGTTCTGCGGACTGAAGCTGTCGATGTTCGGTCCCACATTCGATGTGCTGCCGTTCGGATCCCATTCCCAGAAATACATGCCGGCCAAAAAAGAGGTCTTGGATTGCGTCCACGCCTGGAAGAAGGCCTGATAGAGTTCGGCCTGCAGCGTCGGGTCCGGACTGGATCCCGATGCCGACGGATCTGCCGCGGCGCCGCTGTCGTTGGCGTAGCCGAGCTCGGTGAACAGCAGTGGTTTTCCGGATTGCGCCGCGAGGTTCTCGAAGTACTGGATCGGCGATTGGTTGCCGATCACCCCGTAGGCGCCCGGATTTGTCGATGCGGTCGCGGGCTCAAGCCAGCCGTTGACCAGATCCTGAAGGGTCGGATTTGGCGCATTCGACAACGGCACGTAATTGTCGATTCCCTCGTAATTGAGTTGGCTCCAGAAGCTGACTCCGCTCGCCGTGTTCCACGAGGCCGAGTAGGTGAGCGCGCCCGAGAACACCTGGCGCACCGCGGTTATGATGTCGGTCCAGTAAGACAGGTATTGTGGACCGGCGAGTTGGTCGAGCTCCGCACCGATCGACAGCATTTGGGCGCCATTCGCCTGGGCGACCTCTGCTTCCTTTACGATTATTTGCTGATAGCTGGCGAAGAAGGCGGCGACGTTGGTCGGCTGATAGTCCTGGCGCCAGTCGCCGACGCTGTAGGGTGCGATCTCGGCAGGGTTGAGGAAATCGATCAGCGGTCTGACCATCACGGAAAGACCGAGGCTTTCGGCTTGCGCGATCGTGTTGCCAAGCGCCGTGAGGCTGTCGGTGTAGTTCGGATCAGCCACCACCTGCGATGTCGCAACATCAATGCCGTAATCGAGGGTCGCTTCGATCGAATTGGCGCCGGTCTGCGCGAGGCTTGGCAGCGAGTCGGAATTCTCGTAAGCGCCGTTGTAAAAGGCGACGTAATCAAAGCCCTTGTACTGCAGTGAAAATGTGCCGGGAACGCCGATGGTGCCATCGCCGTTGAGGTCCTGGTGGAACGTCGTCTCCAGAGATTCCAGCGCAGTGCTGTTTCCTGAAACCAGCCCGGTGATGTTGGCGGTGAAGTTGCCGTTGCTGTCGGTGCTCCACACCGTGTACTCG
>Ga0207930_1000559_pt1 | contig 11644 bp, 9 predicted proteins | sample NGESurshal092012_7_FD_184477 | JGI IMG/M metagenome (GOLD analysis project Ga0207930, IMG submission 184477) | Arctic peat soil microbial communities from Barrow, Alaska - NGEE Surface sample 210-3 shallow-092012 (SPAdes) | ecosystem: Environmental > Terrestrial > Soil > Wetlands > Peat ... | reverse complement strand
CTCGACCGAGGCGCGTCCCTATGCGCTGATGGTCGCGCTCGTGCTGGCGGCGACGCTGGCGCTACTGCGAGCGCTGGAGAGTGGCCTGGTGGCCTGGTGGGGGGCGTACGCGGTGGCCGCCGCCGGGGCCGCGTATACGCACTACACCAGCGTGTTCGCGCTGGCCGTGCTCGCCGCTTGGGCGCTGATCACGCAGCCGCAGGCCCGTCGCGCGACCGGGCTGGCCACCCTGGCCGCGGCGGTCCTCTACATCCCCGAGCTGCCGGTCCTGCAGCGGATCAGCCGCTCGCCCGGGACCTCCCTGTACGGGATCCTCGATCCGCTGACCCTGCACTCGGCCCGGATCGATCTCGGACGATGGGCGATCGGCCATCCGTATCTGTCGCTGGGCCAGGCGCTGGGCACGGCCGGCGTGATCCTGTTCGCGCTCGGCGGGCTGATCGCGCTGGCCGCAGGGCTGGCCCGGCTGCCCCGCGCGCGTCCCGCGCCGACCGCGCTGCTGATCGCCGGCCTGGCTCTGGCCACTCCGGTGGGCGCCGCGCTCTACACCGAGCTGCACGCCGGCGTGTGGGGCGCGCGCAACCTGATCGCGTCATGGCCTGCCCTCGCCGTTGGCATAGGTGCGCTCTGCAGTCTCGCGCGGTCGCCGTGGCGCCACGCGTCCTGGGCGCTGCTGGCGGCAGCCTCGGTCGCGGGCGCGATCGCAATGCTCCCGGCGAGCCATCATCGTCCCGGCTACGCCGACGCGGTCGCCTACATCGATCGCCTCAGCCCGCACGGGGCACCGATCGCCGACCTACCTGGACCCAGCCCGGGGCCTCCCACCGAGACCGAGGCGGCGGTCGCGCTGGCCGGTGACCGCCATCCCGTGCTGCGGATCGGCCTCGCCCCGCTGACCGCGGTGCTGGCGTCCCCGCCCTACACCGCGCTGCCGGCGCCCAGCGGCGAGAGGACCGCTCGCCAGGCTGCCGCGGCGGCGGGCCGCGGACTGCTGTTCATCGTCGCCCCGACACGGGACCTGATCGCCGCCCTCCAGGTCGTCCGCCGGCGTCACCTCCACAGCGAGGCCGGCACGCTCGGGCACTTCCTCTCCTTTCTCGGGGCGCTGCCCGCCCGCTTCCACCCGGTCAGTGCACGCACCTGGTCCGGCCTGCTGCCCGTGACCGTCTACGTCTACCGGGGTTGAGCCGGGCGCAGCCGGAGGGCTGAGACGGTCGTCTACACTCCCGGCCGCTCCATGGAACGCGTCCAGCTCAACCTCGGCACCGAGCCGACCATCCGCGCGTTGCAGGAGGGCCGGCTGCCGTGGACCCTGCACCCCGCGTGCGACTTCGCGTCGGACCCCGGGCAGTGGGGCGCCTCGCTGATCAACAACGCCGAGGTGATGACGGCCTGCCTGGAGATCGCCGATGCCAAGTCGGTGGTCGAGGTCGGCGCCTACGCCGGTGACCTGACCCACTTTCTGCTGGACTGGGCGCTGCCGCACGGCGCCCAGGTGTGGGCCGTCGACCCCTCGCCGCAGAAGGAGCTGGTCGAGCTCGACCAGCAGCGCGACGACCTGCGCCTGCACCAGGCGACCAGCCACGAGGCGCTCAAGACGATGACGCGTGCCGACGCGTATGTGATCGACGGCGACCACAACTATTACACGGTCACCGAGGAGATCCGGCTGATCGTCGAGAACGACTCTGACCAGGGGATGCCGCTGCTGATGTTCCACGACGTCGGCTGGCCGCACGCGCGCCGCGACGACTACTTCGCCCCCGAGCAGATCCCCGACGACTACCGCCAGCCGACGATCGAGGGCGGCGGCCTGTTCCCGGGGTTGTCCGAACCGCGGCCGGGCGGCCTGCCCTACAAGTGGCCGGCCGACCACGAGGGCGGCCCGCGCAACGGGGTGCTGACCGCGGTCGAGGACTTCGTGGCCGCAGACAGCAAGCGCTTGCGGCTGGCGATCGTGCCCTCGTTCTTCGGCCTGGGCATCGTCTGGGACATCCAGGCCCCGTACGCCGACAAGCTCGCCGCCAGCCTCGCGCCGTTGGATCGCAACCCGATCATCGCCCGTCTGGAGGCCAACCGCGTCTTTCACCTCGCGGCCGTCCACCATCAGATGATGGAGGTCACCGCGGCCAATCAGAAGCTGCACCGCCAGCAGATCCTGCTCTCGCGCCTCCAGGGCTCGAGTGCCTTTCTGTTCGCCGAGCAGCTCTCGCGCCTGCGCCAGCGTGCCGGGATCGCCCCGGACGCCACCCCGGTCTCCCGCGAGGAGATCCAGAAGGTCCTCGACAGCTAGCGAGGCGGTCCGCTAGCTCCGGCGCTCGGCCAGCCAGGCCCGACTCCGGCGCGCGAGGTGGTTGCCGCGCCGCAGCGCCTCGGTCATCCGCCAGCTGCGCGTCATACGCAGCTGGTCGAGCTCGCGCTCGAAGGCCCGCGAGGACGCGTCGGCCTGCAGCAGCTTGGAGGCAGCCAGCAGCCGCGCCGCGGCAGCGCTGGCCTCGGCCCGCCGGGCGCGTTCGCGCCAGGCGTCGTCGGGCGCATCGGGTCCCGGCGCGCTCTCGTCGAACAGCTCGGCCGCGCGCATGTGGGCGCCGACCCAGATCTCGATCTGCGAGACGAGATCGAGCGAGTGGTGGTGGGCGACGGGCAGGTCGGCACAGAGCACCCGGCGACCAGCGGCGCGGGCCTGGCGACAGAGATCGAAGTCGTAGCCGTGCAACAGGCCGAGCGACTCGTCGCAGCGCAGGTTGTGCACGGCCCAGGGCGAGAACACCATCAGTACGCCGTACAGGGTGTCCACCTCGCCGAGCTCTCCGGCGCCGCCGAAGGTCAGCTCGCCGCCTCCCGTCTCGCTGTAGTGATACGGGGCGCGGTTGCCGACCAGCTCACCGTCCCACCAGGCGATGTCGGTCACCCCCCGGGCCCCGACCGGCCCGGCCAGGGCCACCTCCGGGTCGGAGAGGATCTCGCGCACGCGGGACGGCAGCGCAGGGCTGAGGATCTCGGCGTCCTGGTGGACGAGCACCAGCGCCTCGAGGTCGTCCAGCCGGGCGGCGCGGTCGAGCAGCAGGTTGAAGCTGCGGGCCACCGAGCCGGCCGCGGCGTGGGCGAAAACGACCGAATCGGGCTCGCGGCAGCGGTCGATGCCCGGGCGAGCGCAGCGCTCGAAGACGTCGGGCATGATGATCGAAGAGCCGAAGGCGAGCATGGCGGGCGGCGATGTTAGCTGCGCGCCGCCTGCCCCCGGGGTCCTGAGTCCGGATAGGGTCGCGAGCTTGTCCGCCCTGCGCTCCAGGTTCGAGGGCCATGCCGCCGCCTGGCTGGTGGCCGCGATCGCTGCACTCGGGCTCGCCCTGCGGTTGCGCATGCTCGGCAACTCGCTCTTCGGCGACGAGCTCAGCACCTATTCGATCGTCACCGGCCGCGGCCCGGGCGCGATCGTCAGCCTGCTCGACGGACACTCGGTCGACCTGACCCCGCCGCTGTCGTTCCTGCTCGCCTGGTTGGCCACCCGTCTCGGGCGCTCCCCCGAGACCCTGCGCCTGTTCCCGCTCCTGGCCGGGACGGCGACGATCCCGCTTACCTATCTCATCGGCGCCCGCCTACTCAGCCGGGCCGCCGCCGCCACCGGGGCGCTGCTGGTCGCGCTCAGCCCTTTCCTGATCTTCTTCTCGACCAGGCCCGCGCCTACGCGGTGGCCACCGCGCTGGCCCTGACCAGCACGCTGGCGCTGCTGCAGGCGCTGGACAGCGGGCGCCGCGGCTGGTGGGCGCTCTACGCCGTGGCCAGCTGCGCGGCCGTCTACTCCCATTACACGGCGCTGTTCGTGCTCGTCGCCCAGGCCGGCTGGGCGCTGGCTGTCCATCGCGAGCGCGCCGCGGCGCTCCTGGGCGCCAACCTCGTGGCCGCGGCTGGGTTCGCGCCGTGGCTGCCGGCGCTGGTCCGCAACACGCACTCGTTCGGGACCAAGATCTTCGAACTGCTCGATCCGTTCGGATGGCACGCGATCAGCCACGACGTGGTCCGGTGGGCGGTCGGGCACCCGTTCCTGGCCCTCGGCACCGAGCCCGGCCCGGTGGGGGTTGTGCTGATCGCCGCCGGGGTGATCGCCGGCGCAGCGCTGGGCCGGCCGGCACCGTCGCCCCGGGGCTGGCTGGTGGCGTTGCTGGCGCTGGCCACGCCGGTCGGGCTGGCGCTGTACAGCGCGGTGGGCACCGACACCTGGGACGTGCGCAACCTGATCTGCTCCTGGCCGGGCCTCGCGCTCGCCATGGCCGCCTTGGCGGCCGCCCCTCGCGGGTGGTGGCGAGCGCTCACGATCGGCGCCGTCACCCTCGGGTACACGATCGGGGCGGTCAACCTGCTCGCCGCCGACCATCAGCGTCCCGACTACGCGGCCGCGGCGCAGCTGATCCTCGCCCACGGCCGCAGCGACTCGGTGGCGATCGTCGCGGCCCCGACGCCGGGGCCATACGCCGCGATGGACGCGAGCCTCGACTACGCCGGTGACCCAGGCCGGGCGCTTGAGCGGATCGGGTCGGGGCCGCTTCAGGAGATCATGCGCGCCGCCCCGTACGCGCCGCTGGCGCCGACGCCCCCCGCCCAGTTGGCCGCCCGGACCACGAGCGCCGAGTTGTTCATGGTCGTGCCCGGGACGGTGCCACTGGCCCAACTGCAGCGATCGGGTGCGGTGAATGCCCGCCGCGCCCTGGGCCCGGTGTTCGGGACGGGCATCAACGGACGGCTGCTGGCCACCGTCTACGTCCCGGTGTCGGCCTATCTGCGGGCGCTCGCCGGACGCTACGCCGCGGCTAGGACCGTGCACCTGCCCGGGTTCATGCCCCTGTCCGTGTACATGCTCAGACGGCGCTCGCCACTACAGTCTGGGCCGCCTTGAGCCTTTCAGACCACAGCCGTCTCGGCGTGAGCGCAGACGGGCGCGGGAGGGCCGGCCGGGTTCGCCTGCCGGACTGGTGGCCGTGGGCGGCGCTCGCGGTGCTGTTGGCCGTCGGTCTCGGCGTGCTCGTCGCGCAGACCAGCGGCACGCTGTTCTGGGCCGATGAGTGGCAGTGGATCCTGACCCGCCGCGGCGGCGGGCTGGACACCTTCCTCACCCCCCACAACGAGCACTTCTCGCTCGTCCCGGTGATCATCTACAAGCTTCTCTTCGCGATCGCCGGCCTGCGCCACTATTGGCCCTACCGGGGGGTGCTGATCACGGTCGAGCTCGTCGTCGCGGGGCTCGTGTTCCTGTACGTGCGCCGCCGGGCCGGCGACTGGCTGGCTCTGTGCGCCGTGGCGCTGCTGCTGTTCTTCGGCCCGGGCTGGCAGGACACCCTGTGGCCATTTCAGACCGCCTGGATCCTGACCGTGCTCGGCGGGGTCGGCGCGGCGCTCGCGCTCGACCGCCGCGACCGCTTCGGGGACGTACTCGCCTGCCTGCTGCTGGTGCTGGCCGTGGCGAGCGCCAGCCCGGGGGTCGCGGTGGTGGCAGGAGTGCTGGTCGAGCTGCTGCTCACCCGCCGCCGGCGCGACCTGTGGATCGCGTTGATCCCGGTCGCGGTCTACGGCATCTGGTACCTGGGCTACGAGCAGACCACGCTGTTCGCGCACTCGCTCCTGCTCGTGCCCCACTTCATGTTCGATTCGGCTGCGGGGACGCTCAGCGCGATCACCGGCCTGGCCCAGATCAATCCGCTGCAGGACTCCAGCGATGATCTGCTCTCCTGGGGGGTGCCGCTGCTCGCGCTCGCCCTGATCGCGCTCGTCTGGCGGCTGCGCAGCTGGGGACGCGTCCCTCCCCGCGTCGCCATGCTCGGTGGCACCCTGATCGCCTTCTGGCTGCTCACCGGGATCGGCCGTGCCTACGTCAAGGTCGGACCGCTGGTGCTCACCGCCACCGGCTTCGAGAGCCGGTACCTGTACATCGGGGCGGCCTTCATGATCCTGCTCGCCGCCGAGGCACTGCGGCGGCCGGCCGGCCTGGGGTGGATCGGCGCCGCGGTCGTCGGGGTGCTGACGCTCGCGGCCTGCCTGTCGAACTACGCGATCCTCGAGGGCGGCTCGCAGCTGCTGCACAACCAGGCCCAGTACACCGAGGCCGACCTGGAGACGATGAACCTGAGCCGCCCGATCGTCAGTCCCGGCTTCGTCTCCAACGGGTTCGTGTTCGGCTACGTGACCGCTCGGGTGTGGTTCGCCGCCGAGCGTGACCTCGGCTCCCCGCCGCTCTCGCCGGCCCAGCTGGCGGCGGCCCCGGAGTTTGCGCGCGAAACCGCCGACAACCAGCTCGTCCGCATCCAGCAGCTCGCGCTCGCGCCCACCGCCTCGCCGCACCCCGGCACCGGCGCGCCCACGGTGGTGAGCGCCACCGGCGGCCTGGACAGCCCCCAGGGCGGCTGCGTGCGTTTCCTGCCCGCAGCGGTGACCGCGCCCGGCGCCACCCACGCGCTGACCGTCGCGATCCGCTCCGGGGGCCTGCTCGTGCGGGCCGGCACGGCCGGCGCCACCGTCGCTGTGAGCCGGTTTGCCGCCACGCCCACGCCACTGGGCTCGCTCGCCGCAGGGACGGCGGCGACGCTGAGCTTCCGGCCCGACCTGGCCAGCGTGCCGTGGCACGTGCAGGTCAGCTCGCCGGGGACCTTCTCGCTGTGCGGGGCCGGCTCGTGATCGTCTTCGGCAGCGCCGTGACCAAGCCCGACGTGTTCGCGCGCTGCGCCCGGCCGGGAATCGATCTGGTCGCCGAGTCCGATACGCGGGTGCTGGAGTGCCACGAGCCGGCCACGATCTTCGCCAACTACAACGCACTGCTGGACCAGGCGGCGCAGATCGAGGGGCTCGAGGCGCTGGTGCTGCTGCATCAGGACTCCGAGATCCAGGACCCGGCCTTCATCGACAAGCTGCGCACGGCGCTGGCCGGCCCGCAGGTCGGGGTGGTCGGCTGCGTGGGATCGCTCGGGGTCCGGTCGATCGCCTGGTGGGAGGGCTCGGTCACCTGGGCCTCGTTCATCCACCGCTACACCGAGCTCGGGGGCGGTGACTTCCCCTCGCTGACCTGGAACGAGGACGACCGCCCGCCGTACGCCCAGCTGGGCGAGGTCGACAGCGTGGACGGCTTCGTGCTCGGGCTCTCGCCCTGGGTGGTGCGCAACATCCGCTTCGATGAGAGCCTCGGTCAAGCCCTGCACGGTTACGACTTCGACTTCTGCCTGCAGGTCCGCGAGGCCGGGCGCAAGGTGGTGACCGCTGACTTCAAGGTGATCCACAACCACTCCCTCGAGCTGGCCTCGGACCTCGAGCACTGGGCGCAGGCCCACATGGCCGTCAGCGAGAAGTGGGACGGGCGGATGCCGGGCGTCGGCGCGGGCGGCGGCAGCTGGCAGCGTCGCGCCCGGCGCGGCGAGGCCGAGGCGGCCGTCACCCGCGCCGTGGCCCGCTCGACCCAGCTGAAGATCGACGCCCGGGCGATCGACCAGCAGCGCGAGCTGGCGATCATGACCGAGAGCCTGGCCTGGAAGCTGACCCACCCGCTGCGCGTGCTCAGCGGATGGCAGCGCCGGCGTGAGGATCGGCGCCGCTCGTTCGACGCCGTCGACGGGCAGCGCGTGCGCCGCGTGCCCACGGTGCTGGGCCGTCGGCTCATCGGCAGCGATCGCAGGCGGCGGCGGGACGGAACGAGGTGACGCGGCGCGAGCGCCTGCGTCAGCGCCTGCTCGCGCTCGAACCGGCCGACGTGATCGTGCTGGCCGCCGGCCTGATCTTGGTCATCGCGTGGACGTTTCGGGCCCTGGCCGACAGCTCGCCCAGCGACTTCGGGGTCACCTACGCGGCCGGGGCGACCGCCTGGCAGACCGGTCACCCCGAGACGCTGGTGGGATGGCTGGGGACGCCGCTGCTGGCCGTGGTGATGCTGGCCGTCTCCCGGGTGATGAGCGTCCAGACCGGGGCCACGCTGATGACCTTGCTCAACACGGGGGTGTTCGCGGGCACGGCCCTGACCGTGCTGAGCGTCGCGCGTGAGCGGATGCCGCGGTGGTGGTGGCGGGTGCTCGTGCTGGCTCTGGCCAGCTTCGGCCCGGTCCTCTCGACGGTCTGGTTCAAGCAGTTCAACCTGTTCGTGCTGGCCGCCGCCGCCGGCGCCTTCATGCTCATCGGCCGTGGCCGCGGCGGGCGCGCCGCGGCGCTGCTGGGCGTCTCGGTCGCGATCAAGCCGCTGGCCATCCTGCTGCCCGTGGCGCTGCTCATCCGCCGCCAGACGCGCCGCACGGGGCTGCAGGCCCTGGTCTGGCTGGTCGGCCTGAGCCTGGTCGCACTCGCGGTGCTGGCCTGGCGGGCCCACAGCGCGTCGGTGCTGAACCCGTGGTCGGCATATGAGAACTTCAGCCGCAAGCTCGATCCGCATCGCTACGGCTACGCCTGCTTCGCTGACAACTTCGCCCCCTCAGCGACGCTGTGCCGCCTCGGCGGTGACCGCTACTTCCTCCTCTTCGAGCTGACCGGGCTGGCGACGGCCGTCGTGCTGGCGCTGTGGGTCGCCGACGCCCTGCGCCCGCGCCGCGATGCCGCCTGGGACCTGTTCGCGTTCGTGTGCGCGCTGTCGGTGATGGTCGGCCCGGTGGCCTGGAGCCACTACCAGCTGATGCTCGCGCCGCTGTTCATCGTTCTGCTGGTGCGCTTTGCCCAGCGCGGCGCGCCGCTGGGGGTCTGGGCCGGGTACGCGGTGGCCTTCATCCTGTGCTCGGTCGACTGGCAGCCCTACGGGACCCTGCCCGAGTTCGTGCGCGGGCTGATCGGATCCGGCCGTGTCAGCAACCTCCACGTGTTCCTCACGCCGGGACTCATCGCCACCGAAGCGATCGCCCAGTTCGGCCAGTACGTGCTCCTGGTCACCGCCCTGCTGTGGTACTGGCGCGACGCGCCCGCCACAGCAGTGCCGCCTCGCGCAGCGGACGCGTCAACCGCCAGCTGAGCGACTCCTCGTAGACGCGGCGCTGGGCCTCCAGCGCGTCGGCGCCGGCCTCCTCACTGCGCCGGCGCTCGGACTCAACGGCCTCGCGCCCAGCTTGCTGAGCCACCTCGAGCTCGTGCTGGACCTGGCGCAGGTTGTGCGCCACGGCGGCGTACTCGCGCGGATCCTCGCCGGGGCGTTCGAGCTCGGCCACCGAGACCGAGACATCACGCTTGGCCAGCACGGCCCAGCTCTGGTTGTGCACGTTGGGTTCGATGTGCACCACCTCGAAGGCCCGCCCCCAGTGCTCACGCAGCCACCAATCGGAGATCAGCACCAGCGGCGCGCCGTCACTGGCCGGATGCTTGTGACGCAGGACGTTCATCCCGACGCGATCCTCGGACCACGGCTCCCCGGCCAGCAGCTCAGAGGTCCACTGACCCATGTAGGTCGCGATCAGGATGCCGCCCGGTTTGAGCAGGCGATGCAGCTCGAGCAGCCACGGCAAGGAATTGTCGGTGAGATGGGTGAAGACCGAGATCGACCAGATCAGATCAAAGGAGGCCGTCTCGAGCTCGAGGCCCGGGTCGTAACCGGACTGCAGAACGTGAAACGGCGGGCAGACGGTCTCCCGGAGCAGATCGACGCTGGCCGCGTCGATGTCGACCCCCCAGAACTCGGCCGTCTCGGCTTCCGCGCGGAAGTGCTTGAGGGTTCGCCCGGCGCCACAGCCGAAGTCGAGCACGCGCTTGCCGGCGAACGACCAGTCCTCGCCGAGCAGGTCGACGATCGCCGTCTTGGTCTCCGGACCGAGCTTCTCCCACAACTCTGCGAAGCGTTCGATCCAGCCGGGTTCGACGTAAGTGGACATGGGAAGGGCACGCGGCTCAGCCCAGCTGTCTGGGTAACGTTGGCGCAATGTGCGCACCGCGGAGCAACACTCTAATGGCCGACCGACTGCCACCCGAAGTCGCCTTGGCCCGGCGCCGTGCCGAGTAACGTCCGGCGCCGCGCCCGGCTGCTGCAGCAGCCGGTCCTGATCGAGGTCCGGGGGTTGCACAAGTCCTTCCGGATCCCCGACCAGCGCGTCGACACGATCAAGGAACGCGTCCTGCATCCGTTGCGTCAGATCGAGTACCGCGAGCTCAAAGCCCTGCGCGGCATCAACTTCGACGTGCACCAGGGCGAATTCTTCGGGATCGTCGGCCGCAACGGATCGGGCAAGAGCACCCTGCTCAAAGTGCTGGCCAGCATCTACCGCGCCGATTCGGGAACGATCCGGATGGCCGGCCGGCTCGCCCCGTTCATCGAACTCGGCGTCGGCTTCAACCCCGAACTGACCGCCCGCGAAAACGTCGAACTCAACGGCGTCATGATGGGCCTGGGACGCCGCGAAGCGCGCCGGCGCCTGGACTCCGTCCTTGACTTCTCCGAACTGCGCGAGTTCGTCGACCTCAAACTCAAGAATTACTCCTCGGGCATGATGGTCCGCCTCGCCTTCGCCGTCATGGTCGAAGCCGACGCCGACGTCATGCTCGTCGACGAAGTCCTCGCCGTCGGCGACGCCGCCTTCGCCCAGAAATGCACCGACGTGTTCCGCGAAAAGCGCAGCGCCGGCAAGACCCTCGTCCTCGTCACCCACGACATGGCCACCGTCCAAGCCTTCTGCGACCGCGCCATGCTCATCCACGATGGCGAACAGCGCTACCTCGGCGACCCCGAAGAAGCCGCCCTGCGCTACTACCGCCTCAACTTCGCCGGAAGTCACGATCCGGGCGGGCCGGACGGCTCGGGGCCTGACGTCGAGTTGGTCGACGTCTGGCTCGAGACGCTCGACGGGCAGCGGACCGAGGATCTGCAGGCCGGGCGCGGCTTCCGCTTCAGCCTCGTCGCGAGGGCCCGGCGCGACCTGCCCGCCCCGGCAATCGCCTTTGAGCTGCTCAACGTCGACGACGTTTCGGTGCTCGGCTTCGGCGATGGACTCGAGCGCGAGGACGGCTCCCGGACGCCGATCCGGGCCGGCGAGCAGATCCGCCTCAGCGCCGAGCTCGACCACCCGCTGGTTCCTGGCCGCTACTCGGTACTGTGCTCGATGGCGCGCAGCCGCGACCGGGGGGACGATGCCCTGCGCGATCTGCGCGTCATCGACTTCCTGGTCAAGGGGACCGATCCGATGCCCGGGATGGTCTTCGTCAGCGCCAACGTCCAGGCCACGGTGGAAAGGGGTCAGTCAGCATCATGAGCGTCGACTCCGCCCTGCCGCCCCTGCGCGACGTGACTGGGCCGTCAGCACTGAGCGGCGGCTGGGCGCGCTTCTGGGAACTGACCGTGCTGCTGGCCACCACCGAGTTCAAGCGCACCTACTTTGGGACCGCGCTGGGCTACCTGTGGTCGGTGGCGCGGCCGCTGATGCTGTTCGGGGTGCTCGTCGAGGTCTTCACCCACGTCATCCAGCTCGGCAACCAAGTCCACCACTATCCCGCCTTCCTGCTCTTCAACATGGTCCTCTTCGGTTTCTTCCAGGAGGCCTCGACGATGGCCGTGACGTCGATCGTGAGTCAGGAGGGGATCGTGCGCAAGACGCAGTTCCCGCGCCTGGCGATCCCGATGGCCGTGGTGATGACGGCCTTCTTCAACCTGCTGCTGAATCTGATCATCGCCTTCGTGTTCATCCTCGTCCTCGGCGTTTCGCCGATGTGG
>Ga0207930_1000553_pt1 | contig 11714 bp, 10 predicted proteins | sample NGESurshal092012_7_FD_184477 | JGI IMG/M metagenome (GOLD analysis project Ga0207930, IMG submission 184477) | Arctic peat soil microbial communities from Barrow, Alaska - NGEE Surface sample 210-3 shallow-092012 (SPAdes) | ecosystem: Environmental > Terrestrial > Soil > Wetlands > Peat ... | reverse complement strand
CTGGAGAACAACCCTCTCGACGCGTTCGCGCACTACAGCCTGGGCGCAATGTACTCCGAGTGGCATAAGTACGATCTGGCCGTCGTGGAACTGGAGAAGGCCGCAGCGCTGGTTCCTGACACCGCGCCCGAGGCCGGTTCATTGCAGGTGAGCCTCGGCGATGCCTACCTGAATCTTGGCCAGGACGAAAAAGCGCTGGCCGCCTTCGATCACGGCGTCGAACTGAGAACGCTTGCGACACAAGACCGCCGCCGAGACCCCGGTGGGGCGCGCCTGCCCATCAAGCCAGTGGTGCGCGATCCAGCCGGCCAGGTGGGCGGCCTCAGCCTCGATGGTCAGCAACCGGGCCGCGAGCAACGCCCCGGTGCCGGCACCGGGGCGGGGACGGAGCACCTCCACGTCAACCCTCGACTTGGACCGCAGCGGACCCGAGGTGATGTTGGCCGCCACCAGGATGGCGTTGTCGTTGCGCCAGCTCGTGGACAGAGGCAGAACCTGCGCATCGCCGGAACCGTCTGCAAACTCACGGGGGAAGCGGGTCAACGTCGTGGCACTCGCCCCGCGCCAACCGTAGATTGACTGGTTCGGGTCCCCCACCGCGGTGACCGGCACGAGCTGCCCGTCGGCGACGAACAGGTGTCGCAAGAGCACCAGCTGCGCCTCACTGGTGTCCTGGAACTCGTCGAGCAGAACCGCCCGAAACCGTTGACGTTCCATCGAGCCGATGTCGGGGAACCGCTGCGACAAAGTGGCCGCAAGGGCCATCTGATCCGCGAAGTCGAGCGCATCCCGGCTGCGCTTGAGGGTGATGTATGCCTCGACGAGCGGCAGCACGTGACGACGAGCCTTCAACACAGTCATCGCATCTGCCACCACCTTGGGCAGTCCCCGCGCGCGGCTGCCACCCTTGGGCAGCCCCAGGACCGTGGCCTCGAACCGGTCGATCAGCGTGTGCAGGTCTGCCGGTACCAGGAGGTGCTCGGCCATCTCACCGGCCAGGTCGACAACGGCATGGATGATCGTTGAGGCCGCAAACGGAACATCATCCATCGGTCCGTCATAACCCTCGACCACCTCGGCCGCGAACTGCCAGGCGGCAGCCTCGGACAGCAGACGCGACTCGGGCTCGACCCCCAGACGCAACGCATGCTCGCGAACCAACCGACCCGCATACGCGTGGTAGGTCGAGACCGTCGGTGTGCCACCCAGCACCTCTGCGCCGTCCGGCTCCTGAGCAGGGGTCCACATGCCCACGTGACGCAGCCGACGCAGGCGCCGCCCGATGCGCTCGGCAAGCTCGGTGGAGGCCTTGCGGGTGAAGGTCAGCCCCAGGACCTGATCGGGCTCGACGTACCCGTTGGCGACCAGCCAGACGACCCGCGAGGCCATGGTCTCGGTCTTGCCCGAGCCGGCGCCGGCGACCACCAGCAGCGGACGCATCGGCGCCTGGATGACGGCGCGCTGTTCAGCGGTCGGCACCGGGTTGCCCAGTGCCTGCGCGATCGCCTGCGCGGAGTGCCGCATCGGATGACCCTGCACTCAGATCACCCGTCCCTCGGGCTGCACCGGACAGCTGGACCTGACCGAGCAGAAGGTGCACACCGGGCCGATGGTTGCCGTGAAGACGCTGCCCGCCATCCCCTCGGCTGTCTGGGTCACCAAGGCGCGGGCCCACCCCGGATCGTCATCGGCGGACAACGGCCCTTGCTGCTGCAGCGTGGTCCGGATGCCGGCAGCTTTGCCGACCTGCAGCAGAGCAGCCCCAGCCGAGACGGTGCCGTGGTCGGCGAACGCCCCATGCTCGACCGCGGTCTGGTAGGCGCCGAGCTGGGCATTGCGGAGCAGATCGCCTCGGGTGGGTTTGCCGGAGCCAGTCTTGAGGTCGACCACTCGCAGACCACTGCTGCCATGGCGCTCAAGGCGGTCGACCCGGCCCCTCAAGATGGCGCGCCCGAGCTCGACCTGCAGGTCGAGCTCGGCGCCGATCCGCTCCCAGCCGCCGGCTGCGGACTCCTCGAAGTAACGGGCCAGCCGGGCCACCATGGTTTGAGCCTCAGACCGCGCCCGGCGCGACAACCAGCCAGCGGGCAGCCCCAACCGGCCCCATCGAAGGTCAACCTCCGCCCTCATGGTGGCCTCGTCGGCGTCACCGAGATCGGCGGCGATGTCGTGGATCAGGGTGCCGATGTTGGCCGCACCGACACCGGGGCCATCCCCGCCGCAAGTGGACAACAGCCATCGCAGGCCGCAGTCACCGTAGCTCTCGATGCGAGATGGCGACACCGGGACGCTCTCGCCCTCGCCGCGCAAAGGCCGGTCGTCACTCAGGGGTGTCAGTGCCCACCACGTGGACGGGTCGGCGCCAGCGACCCGTGCGCGCGCCAGTCGGGCCAGCTGCCCCGCGGCGGTATGCCGCTCGCTCACCGTCGCGCCGACAACCACCTCGCGGCGCAGCTCGGCCACCAACCCCGTCAGCGTCATCGGCCGTGGTACCTCGCTGAAGGGCCTCAGCTCGTCCCCGTCATCGGACTCCTCCGGCGGGTCGACGATGTCCAGATAGACCGAAGGCTGCTCGTCCTCGCTGCGCACGGCTGTGACCAGGAGCCGCTCGGACGCGCGACTGACGGCGACCAGGAAGAGCCGGGTCTCGTCATACCGGACTGCAGCCTGAGCCGCACGCAACGACTGTCCACGGCCGCTGATGACATCGACCAGCCGTTCTGAACCCAGCAGGGAACCGCGAAGGCGTAGGTCGGGCCAGACGCCCTCCTGCACACCCGCGATCACGACAAAGCGCCACTGACGGCCCGCCGCGCCCGCAGGGGTGAGCAGGGAGACCGCGTCATGACTGGGGGCCCGGGCCACGAGGGTGTCGCCGGCCACGTCCTGCCCACGAATGTGCTCGAGGAAGCCCCGCGGCCCCATCTGGGGCAGCCGGTCGACGTACTTTGCCACGGCGTCGAACAGGGCGACAACAGCATCGAGGTGACGATCAGCGCGGGCACCCGAAAGGCCACCACCGAGCGCCACCCGGCGCCAACTCTCGGCCAGCCCAGTCGCGTCCCACACAGCCCACAGCACGCTCTCGGCGCTCACTCCCGGCGCAAAACGCGCGCGGTCGACGCCATCGCAGCCATCGACCCCACGTGCCGCCTTCACCCCTGCGGCGACCGCCCTGGCAACACGGCGAGCCGGCGCACCCTCAGGACCCAGCATCCCCAACGTATTTGGCGCCACGAGACCCTCAACGAGCAGCTCGTCGCTGGTGCGCCCCCCGCCGCTTTCGAGCTCGTCGCGGCGCAGCGCTCTGCGCAGTCGCCGAAGTCCTACTGCGTCGGCGCCCCCGATCGGCGAGAGCACCGCATCAACCGCGGTCTGGGCGTCGATCGGGTCCGGTCGCCGCGCCGCCACGTTGAGGGCCACCTCCAGCAGTGCGAGAAGGGGACGCACGGCCACCTCATCCCGGACCGGGACCTCGGCGGACGGCACGGCCACGGGCACACCGGCAGCCATGAGAACCCGGCGCAGCGTGCCGGTGCGTCCCTGCCCCCGAACGATCACGGCCATCTCGGACCACGCCATGTCGCCCAGAAGGTGCGCGGCCCGCAGCTCGGCCGCGATCAGCGCAGCCTCCTGCGCCGTCCCACGCAGCAGACGCACATCAGCGCGGCCACCCTCAGGGACGTGGTCGAGCCCCCGGTGGGCTCCTGCTGCGAGTGCGCCAATGCGCCGGGTCACCCGAAGACTCACCTCACGCAGTACCTGGGGTTGCCGGTATGACGTGGCGAGGGTAATCGTGGGACCGTCGCCAAATCGGCAGTGGTCAGCACCCAGGATGGCCGGGTCGGCGCCGCGGAAGGTCTGGACCGCAACGTCCGGGTCACCGATGAGAACCAGGTCGATGTGTGGATGTCGGACGACCCGCAGGAGCCGGGCCGCGGCGGGGGTGAGCTCCTGGGCATCGTCGACGACGATCAGGGCCAGGCGCGAGGCCAGGCGCTCAACCGCCTCGGGGTCCGACTCGAGCAGATCGGCAGCCGCGCCCAGGATGGACGCCGGGTCGTAGGAACCCGGCCGCGACAGTGCCGTGACCTCGTCGTACTCGGCCAGAACCTGTGCAGCGGCAACCCATTCGGGTCGATCGTGAGTAGCTCCCAGTGCCGCGAGACCACCAGCGTCAAGGCCGCGCTCGACCGCTCGCATGAGAAGATCCCGCAGCTCGGTGCGGAACCCTCTGGTGGCCAGTGCGTCCTGCATGTGCGCGGGCCAGTCCGGAGCCTTGCCCTCGCGGCAGGCGTGACCGGCCAGGAGCTCGCGCAGGATGACATCCTGCTCCGGTCCGCTCAGAAGCCGGGGGTTGGAGTCCCCGCGCAGAGCAGCGGCCTGGCGCAGGATGCCGAAACCAAGCGCCTGGTGAGTCCGGGCCAGTGGTTCGGTGGTGGTGCCACCGATCCGGGAAGTGATGCGTTCGCGCAGATCAGCGGCCGCGGTCCTGGAAGCTGTCAGGACCAGGCACTGATCAGGCGCGATCCCGTCGCGGCGGACCCTGTCGACCACGACCTCGATGGCGGTTGACGTCTTGCCCGTGCCCGGTGCGCCCAGCACGCGCAACACCGATCCAGCCTTTGAGTCTCGACTCCTGGCGTGGTGGGCCACGACGGCAGCCTGTGCCTGGTCCAGCACCGGGGCCCTGATGACCAGACCGGGGGCCCTTCGCAACGTCAGCACCGGCAGATTCCATCACGGCGGACCGACACTGCCACGAGGCGGTTGGGCGACGTGCTCCGGACGCACGAATGCCCCGGCGGTAAAGCCGGGGCATTCGTCATGCAGAAGATGGTTCTGCGAACTCAGATCAACCGAGTTCAGTTCAACTCAGAGCGGGCGGATGTTCTCCGCCTGCGGGCCCTTCGGACCCTGGGTGATGTCGAACTCGACCTTCTGGTTCTCGTCAAGCGAGCGGTATCCGCTGCTGGCGATGGCTGAGTAGTGCGCGAACACGTCGGCGCTGCCGTCCTCGGGAGCAATGAAGCCGAAGCCCTTCTCAGCGTTGAACCACTTCACGGTGCCAGTTGCCATAACTAATTTCCTCCAAGAGCGCTTTGTCGATCCCGATTGCCGGGGCCGATCGTCGCGGTGTTCGTCGTCCGCTCCAGACTGGAACAAAGCGCACCCCCGGCACAAGGCCGCAAGCGTTCAAGACGTGCGATGCACAGCAACTACGGGATGGAGACTACCCCAAACGGCGGAAATACCTCGTGTTGTGAAGCACAATGTTTCACTGTCTGACTGTCGGCGCCTCGGTCCTTGCGCCCAAGGCGGCCTGACCGTCCCACCGGGCCTGTGTCATGTCCACCCGGCGTCCGCCGAGCGCACCCTGCACCAACGCGGTGCCCTCCGTGCGCCAGTGCGCAAGCACCTCGTCCTGCAGACCCTCGGGTGCCTCGCCGCTCTCGCGGATAACCCGCCACCAGGTCACCGATGAGCCGTACCGGGACATCACCGACCCGACCTGGCGGGGGCCGCCTTGCCCGAGCAGCTCGGCGACGTCCCCGTAGGCCAGAACCTTGCCGACGGGGATCTGGTCGACGATGTCGAGCACCGCCTCCGCGTACTCCGGGAGGCTGCCGGAGCCGGTGGTCATCCTTGGGCAGCCCGGCTCAGTACCTGGGCTGGGCGGGGTCGACGTCGCGAACCCACGCGAGCACTCCGCCCTGCAGGCTGCGAACGTCCGGGTGTCCGGCCTCGATCAGAGTCCGGGAGGCCTCCTCCGAGCGGACACCCGCCCTGCAGAAGATGACGACCGGCTGGTCGAACGGAATCTGCGAAATCGCTGCCCCCGAACGAAACTCGTCACTGTGGATCGCCCGCGCTCCCGGGATGGCGGCGATCGCCCGTTCCTCGCTCCCGCGCACATCGACCAACACGACACCGGGGAGGCCACCCTGGCCGGAAAGCAGATCAGCCAGCTCCAGAGCCGAGATCTGGGGCACTACAGCGGCCTCGACTCTGGCGAGCGAGCCACCCGACACTTCAGCGAGGGCAGGAGGCGTCACGGCGCAGAAGTCCTGGTAGTCGACCAGTTCGGTCACGGTCGGGCTCTCACCGCACACAGCGCAGCCAGGATTCTTGTGCACGGTCAGGACGTCCCAGCTCTGACGCAGGGCGTCGTGCACCATCAACCGACCAACCAGCGGATCCCCGATGCCGACGATCAGCTTCACGGCTTCGGCGGCCTGGGTGGATCCGATGGCCGCGCAGAGAACGCCGAGCACCCCGCCCTCGGCGCAGGATGGCACCAGACCAGGTGGTGGCGGCTCGGGGAACACGCAGCGGTAGCAGGGGCCATGGCGCGCCCACCAGATGCTGGCCTGACCGTCGAAACGGTAGATCGACCCCCAGACGTTCGGCTTACCCAGCAGGACGCAGGCGTCGTTGAGCAGATATCGGGTCGGGAAGTTGTCCGTCCCGTCCAGGACGAGGTCGTAGCCGGCGATGATCTCCAGGGCGTTGGCCGAGTCGATCCGGACGTCGTGCCGCACGACACGCACCGACGGGTTGACCGATGCCAGTCTCCGGGCGGCGGACTCGGACTTCAGCCGGCCGACGTCCGCGACTCCGTGGACGACCTGCCGCTGAAGGTTCGACAGCTCCACCACGTCGTCGTCAACCACGCCGATGGTTCCGACACCGGCCGCTGCGAGGTAGATCAGTGCCGGGGACCCCAGACCCCCAGCACCGACGACCAGCACCCGCGCGTTCTTGAGACGGCGCTGGCCCTGCATGCCCACCTCGGGGATGAGCACGTGCCGGGCGTAGCGCTCGATCTCCTGGGCGGACAGCGGCGCCGATGGCTCGACGAGGGGTGGAAAGGCCATGCGGGTGAGGTTACTCCCGCGTAAGATGCGTTTCGCCAGTCGTATGGCCGTCAGCCTGCCGCGTGGGGCCACCCTTGTGGCGTCAAGGCGCAAAGAGATCGGTCACGTGAACCGGCCGAACCCTCGGTCAATCGCCCAAGGAAGGGGACGTCAACAGTGTCGATGCGCTCTGACACACGTAGCCGCGGCGTGCGGCTGCCTCGCTCTGCACGGCGGGCGCAGCTGCTCGAGGCCGCGCAGGAGGTATTCGTCGAGTCCGGCTACCATGCCGCAGTCATGGACGACATCGCCGATCGCGCGGGGGTCTCCAAGCCCGTGCTCTACCAGCACTTCCCGGGCAAGCTCGATCTCTACCTGGCACTGTTCGACCAGCACTCCGGTGAGCTCCTGGATCTGATCAGGACAGCCCTGGCGTCCACCACGGAGAACAAACAGCGCGTCGCCGCCACCATTGGTGCCTACTTCGAGTTCGTGGGTCGTGACGGAGCACCGTTCCGCCTGGTCTTCGAGTCCGACCTGACCAACGAGGCTGCCGTCCGCGAACGCGTCGACAAGATGTCGCAGGACTCCGCCGAGGCCATCGCCGAGGTCATCAAAGAAGACACCGACCTACCCGACGCCGAGGCGCACCTTCTTGGCATGGCACTGTCCGGGATGGCCCAGATCTGCGCGCGATTCTGGCTGTCGCAGGGTTCGTCGATTCCCCGCGACGAAGCCGCCCGACTGGTGGCGACGTTGTCCTGGCGTGGGTTGGGTGGCTTCCCCAAGATCGAGCGGGAAGGATCTGGCTCCGACGCAGGTTAGCCTTCCACGAGGGTCGGCCTTCAACACTGGTTAGCCTTCAACGCCGTACGAACATCAAAATCTGAGGAAAGGCTTTCCCGTGGAGGTCAAGATCGGCGTGCAAAACGTCGCGCGCGAGATCGTGGTGGAGTCCGAGCAGTCCCCTGAGGAGATCGAGGCCCTGGTGACCACGGCGTTGACCACAGGCGGGCTGCTCAACCTGGTCGACGACTCGGGCCGTCGCGTGATCGTCCCGGTGGCCACGATCGGCTACGTCGACCTCGGAGCAGCCAAGAAAGGCTCCGTGGGATTCGGCACCATCTGAACAGGGGCCAGGGCCAAGGAGTGCGGCGCGCGGGTCCACACGTCACGCTGAGGGACGTCAGGCGCTCAGACCGAGTTGGCCCATCCGCCGAATGTGTTCGTCGGTGAGCCTGGAGAACATCCGCCCCATCTCTGCGAGGTCAGCACCGGGGCGGTTGATCCCGCCCACCAGCAGGCTGGCCAGGGCATCGCGCTCGACGGCTACGCGCTGCGACTGGGACAGCGCCTCACCGACCAGGCGCCGAGCCCACAGGGCAAGACGTCCAGCAATTCTCGGGTCGGCTTCGATGGCCTCGCGGACCGCTTTGACCGCGAACTCTGCCTGCCCAACGTCCTGCAGCACCGACCGAACCAGAGTCTGGGTCCAGGGGTCCACGTACGCCGAGATCTCGCGGTAGAAGTCCGTCGCGATGCCATCGCCCACGTAGGCCTTCACCAGACCCTCGAGCCAGCCGGATGGCCGGGTGCGGTCATGGAACCCGTCGATCGGCGCGATGAATGGCTCCATCGCCACATCGGGGTCGGCGCCCATTTCAGTGAGCCTGCTGGTCAACGCCTGGTAGTGATGGAACTCGGCCACAGCCACCTGTGCCAGAGCAGCTTTCGCCGGTTGGTTCGGAGCCATCTCGGCATCGGCAGCCAGCCGCGAGAAGGCCGTCAGCTCACCGTAGGCAAGTGCTCCCAGGAGGTCGACGACCGCAGCTCGATAGGTGGGGTCATCTGCAAACGGATCGCCCGGCGCAGGGGTGCTCTCGACCGGGGCAGTCTCGCCCTCGGGCCCATCGGCGAGGGATTCCTGCTGCTCTTGATCGTCCATGAACGCAAACAGTAGTGCTCACCGCTAGAATGGGACCTGACATCGGTGCCCGGTCGGCACAAATCAGCAGCCACTGAGACTGTGCTGCGCCCACGAAGAACTCCGATCGGCCCGCTTTGCAGCGTGGCCTGCAACCTGCCGAAATCCTCGGACATGCGTGCGGCCCTCGCCCGATCGAGAGAATACCTATGACCACCGAAGAAGCCACGCCAGCCCCTGAGGCTGCCGAGACCCCTGTCGTTCCTGCAGTCCCCGAACCCACGTTTGCCGACTTCGACGTCCACCCTGACATTGTCGCCTCACTGGCTGAGGCCGGCATCATCCACCCGTTCCCGATCCAGGCGATGACGTTGGCGGTCGCCCTCGGCGGCCACGACATCATCGGCCAGGCCAAGACCGGCACCGGCAAGACCTTGGGATTCGGCATCCCGATGATCCAGCGGGTGATCAGCCCCAGCGACGAGGCGTTTGCGACGCTGAAGACTGCCGGCAAGCCGCAGGCCCTGGCGGTCGCACCAACGCGCGAGCTCGCCGTCCAGGTCTCCAGCGACCTCGAGCACGCAGGCAAGGCTCGCGGCGTCCGGGTCCTGACCATCTACGGCGGCCGCGCCTTCGAGCCGCAGATCCAGGCGCTCCAGCGCGGTGTCGAGATTGTGGTCGGCACGCCGGGCAGGCTCATCGACCTCGCCAAGCAGGGCTACCTCGACCTCTCCCACGTCAAGAGCGTCGTACTCGACGAGGCTGACGAGATGCTCGACCTCGGCTTCCTTCCGGACATCGAGAAGCTTCTCGCGATGACCCCGGCCAGCCGCCAGACGATGCTCTTCTCTGCCACGATGCCGGGCGCCATCGTCGCACTGGCCCGTCGCTACATGACCCAGCCCACACATATCCGGGCCATGGGCGGGGAGCAGGACGGTCACACCGTGAAGGCGGTGGAGCAGTTCGTCTACCGTGCGCACGCCATGGACAAGGTCGAGATGCTGGCCCGCATGCTGCAGGCCAAGGATCGTGGTCTGACTCTCATCTTCAGCCGGACCAAGCGCACCGCCGCGAAGGTCGCCGACGATCTTACCGAGCGTGGCTTCGCCGCCGCGGCCATCCATGGGGACCTCGGCCAGGGGGCTCGTGAGCAGGCCATGCGTGCATTCCGAAACGGCAAGGTCGACGTGCTGGTCGCCACCGACGTGGCGGCCCGCGGTATCGACGTCGACAACGTCACGCACGTCATCAACTACCAGTGCCCCGAGGACGACAAGACCTACCTGCACCGCATCGGCCGCACCGCACGTGCGGGCAACACCGGTGTTGCGGTCACATTCGTCGACTGGGACGACCTGCACCGCTGGACCATGATCAACAAGGCCCTCGACCTCGGCATCCCCGAGGCGGCAGAGACCTACTCCTCCTCTGAGCACTTCTACAAGGAGATGAACATCCCCGCGAGCGCGACCGGCCGGCTGCCCAAGTCCAGCCGGACCCGCGAGGGCCTGGCCGCCGAGAAGGTCGAGGACCTCGGGGAGACCGGCAAGAGCCACAGGGGTGGTGGACCATCGGAGCGTGCTCGTTCCTCCGCCGGTCACGGCGGCGGCGGCCACTCCGGTGGACCTTCCAGTCTCGGCAAGGGCTCAGGCAAGGGCTCAGGCAAGGGCTCAGGCAAGGGCTCAGGCAAGGGCACCTCAGAGAGCCGCGAGCGTCCCCCCGCAGAGCGCCCCAAGAACACCGAGGACAGCAAGCCACGACGTAGCCGTACCCGTCGCCGTACCCGCTGCCGCTGTAGGTGACCCTGGCGTTACGGGTGACCGGATAGGCGTTCTCCACGTTCTTGCGGATCACTAGCGTCCGGTCGGCGAGGACCAGGGCCGTCTTGGAGCCGCCGGCGGTCGCTGGCGCTGTCGCCGTGCATGCCGCCGCGTGCTCGGCGGCGCGGACCCTGGAGATCACGGCGGTGGCGAATCCCAGCAGCCAGCTGCGCCGCCACGCCCGCGGGCTCCGGCTCCAGGACGGCACCTGTGCGCCGGCCAGGCCATGCCACATCTGGATGAGGACCGAGGTGTACAGGACGTCGACGCGCTCGATGTCGGATGCATAGCCGAACACGTGAATCCTGGCACCCGGACCCGCGCTGGACAGCAGGATGCACTGGCAGCGGAGCGCAGACCCCAGTCCGCACAGCAGGTGCGCCTTCACCCGCGCCCAGGGGTTGCCGATGTCCAGCACCCGGTTGGCAGGCTGGTCGGTCTCGGGGCGGTCGGCCGCGAGGAGCGCACGGTCGATGCCGTACTTCGCCATCAGCTCCGCGGCCTTCGCCGTCAGCGCCTGCGCCTCCGGCGGCGTCACGCTCTCGTCTTCCGCCTTCGCCAGCAGCTTGCGGACGCGGTCAAGCAGCCTGCTGGATGGTTCGGGGTTCAACTAGCGGCCTCCTCGCCTGCGATGGATTCGAATACAGGATCGAACAGTAGCGGGACGCAGTGACATTTCGGCCGCCGCGCTCGCTGGGGGTCGGCCGTCAGCGTTCGCGGGGCGCGGGCAAGCCGCGCTGCCAGTGTGGCACGGCGGTCCTAGACTGAGGACTGAGATGACCGTCCAGATAGCACCCAGCATCCTTGCCGCGGACTTCGCCAGGCTTGCCGACGAGGCCGCGGCGGTGGCGGGCGTGGCCGACTGGCTGCATGTCGATGTGATGGACGGCCACTTTGTGCCGAATCTCACGATCGGCCTGCCGGTGGTCGAAGCCCTGCACAAGCACGCCAGCCTGCCGCTGGACTGCCATCTGATGATCGAGGACCCGGATCGCTGGGCCACCGGCTACGCCGAGGCCGGGGCCAGGAACGTGACCATCCACGCCGAGGCCGCGAGGTCGCCGGTGCGGACGCTGCGGATGATCAGGGCAGCGGGCGCGCGGGCCGGGC
>Ga0207930_1000550_pt1 | contig 11761 bp, 9 predicted proteins | sample NGESurshal092012_7_FD_184477 | JGI IMG/M metagenome (GOLD analysis project Ga0207930, IMG submission 184477) | Arctic peat soil microbial communities from Barrow, Alaska - NGEE Surface sample 210-3 shallow-092012 (SPAdes) | ecosystem: Environmental > Terrestrial > Soil > Wetlands > Peat ... | reverse complement strand
GAGCGTGGCGCCGATCTGGCGGCCGTCGGTGAAGGCGATCGCGGCGGGGCCGTCCCACGGCTCCATGATCGCGGCGTGATATTCGTAGAACGCGCGGCGTTGTTCATCCATCAGCGGATTGCCGGCCCAGGCTTCCGGAATCATCATCATGACGGCGTGCGGCAGCGTGTAACCGCCCTGCACCAGGAATTCGAGGCCGTTGTCGAAGCAGGCGGTGTCGGACTGGCCTTCATAGGAGATCGGCCACAGCCGGCTGATGTCCTTACCGTACAGTTCCGAATGCACCGAGGCCTGCCGCGCCGCCATCCAGTTGACGTTGCCGCGCAGCGTATTGATCTCGCCATTATGCGCGATCATGCGATACGGATGCGCCAGCGACCAGGTGGGGAAGGTGTTGGTCGAAAAGCGCTGATGCACCAGCGCCAGCGCGCTTTCGAAATCCGGCTCGCTGAGGTCGGGATAGTATTTGCCGAGCTGATCGGCGAGGAACATGCCCTTGTAGACCACGGTGCGGCACGACAACGACACCGGGTAGTAGCCGGCGAGGCCGCGGTCGCGGCGCTGGTAGATCGCCTGCGAAATCGACTTGCGCAGGATGTAAAGCCTGCGCTCGAATTGCTCTTCCGTCTTGATATGGTCGCCGCGGCCGATGAACACCTGCATGTGGGCGGGCTCGGTCGGCTTGACGGTTTCGCCGAGCGATGAGTTGTCCGATGGTACGTCGCGCCAGCCGAGCAGCATCAGTTGCTCGTCCCTGATCTGGTCGGCAATGATGCTCTTGATGACGTTGCGCCAGGCGGTCTCGCGCGGCATGAACAGCGCGCCGACCGCGTAGTCGCCGGGCTTGGGCAGCTGGAAGCCGATCTCGGCGGCCTTGCGCTCGAAGAAGGCATGCGGAATTTGCACCAGGATGCCGGCGCCGTCGCCGGCGCGCGGATCGGCGCCGACCGCGCCGCGGTGTTCGAGATTGCAGAGAATGTTGAGCGCGTCGGAGACGATCTGGTGCGACTTCTTGCCTTTGATATTGGCGATGAAGCCGACGCCGCAGGAATCCTTTTCCAGGCTGGGATCGTAGAGACCCTCGGCCGGCGGCCGCCAGCTATGCTCGCGCGCGGGCTCCGCCTGTTTCGAGGCAGAGGCCGCCGACAGTACATCCGTCACGATGTTTTCGCGCTCGAACTCCGACCCGCTCATCTCAGTCCTCTCAATAAGGCGAAGGGCCTCACCGTCATCGGCGCACCTTGGGCGTTGCGGCACCCACCGGGCCACCGCTCGTCCTCCGCGAGCCGCAATTTCAGAATTCAGGCCTGGGCGTTCAACGTCCCCGAGGAACGGCCTTGCCTTTATACTTCCGGGCGCCTGGGCACCCAACTTTCTTTGCAATCCCTGTGCCGGGTTTGCCTCACAATTGAGACAGTGATGCTGTCCTAACTCCGACCATGCCAAATTTTTTTCTATCACACAAGCGCGTGAGAGTCGCCGGTTGCATGTCGATCAGGGCGACGGTCGAGCCGCCCCGGATTTGAAGCAAACGCGCCGCGATCCGGCCCAAGGACCGCCGGATTCCGCGACGAGGTTGCTGCCTGACCAAAGAGCGAAAACGCTCGGGGCATGCGGGGCGTGACAGGAGCGATGGGCGATGAAGCTGTTTTCAGGATGGGTGATGTCGGCAGGGCTGGTTCTCATGGCCGGAGCCGCAAATGCTCAGATGTTGGCGCCATATGATGCCGGCAGGTCGCCTTATGCGGCCGTGTCCGACATCGACGGTCCCTATGCGGCAATGCCGCCGGACGAGCCGCCGCCCCGCACCGGGCCGATGCTGCTGCCGGCACGGGAGGTCTACACGGTCGTCCGCGAGAACGGGTTTTCACCGCTTGGAATCCCGCAGCAGCGCGGTCTGTACTATACGATTGCCGTGATCGATCGCGGCGGCGCCGACGGCTGGCTGGTGATCGACGCCCGCAACGGGCGCATCGTTCGCCTTATGCGGGCGGACCGGATGGGCGACAATGGCAACGGCGAACTGACGCAACAATATGGCGCGGTCGGGCCGCTGCCGCCGGTCAGCAACGTCAGAGGCGGACCGCGGCCGCCGGCTTCGATCCCGAGAGTGGCGAGCCGCACGCCTTCGGTGCCGATCCCGAAAGCGGCGCCACTGCGCGCCGGTGAGCCGAAGTCGCTCGCCGCCAAACCCGCTCCCGAGCCGGCGCAGCCATCCGAAGCAGCGCAGCCATCAGTGCCGGCGCAGCCATCTCAGCCGCCGCAGCAATCCGCGGCCGTGCAGGTCAAACCGGCCGCGACGGAATCAACCCCGCAGGTTGCAGCCCCCGCGCCTGTCGAAGCAAAGCCTGCCGCGACACCGATCCAGCCGACCCAGGAAATGCCGAAGGTGCAGGGGCTGGAGTAGTGGGACGCTGTAAATCTGTGCGTCGTCCTCGCGTTGACAAGGACGACGACAGGCAGGCGTCTATTCCCTGCGGCCGGCGGCCGCCAAAATCAGATAGGCGATCTCTTTGGGGTGCGATACCAGAGACAGGTGACCTGCATCCAGTTCCACCGTGGTCGCATTCATGCGCTTTGCCAGAAATCGCTCCAGGTCAGGGTTGATAGTCTGATCGAGTTTCGACACCGCATACCACGAAGGCTTCGAGCGCCAGGCCGCCGTTGTGGTTCGTCCACCGAACAACGAAGCCGCGGTCGGCTCCTGCACGGCATAAAGCACCTTTGCCTTCCTGGGCTCGACGCCATTTGCGAAATATTTGAGGAAGGACTCCTCGGACAATTTGGTGAAACCGTCATGTTCCTGGACGCCGGCACGTACGGGCCCGGGGGGAAACTTTCCGGAGAGCGCTACGAAGTCCTCTCCGGCGTCGGGGCCGCGCGCGGCAACGTAAACCAGCGCGGTGACCTTCGGATCAATCCCGGCCTCGCTGATGACGGTGCCGCCCCAGGAATGGGCAACCAGTACGGTGGGGCCATCCTGCAGCGCCAGGGCCCGGCGCGTCGCGGCGACGGAATCTTCCAGCGAGGTCAGCGGATTTTGCACGGCGGTGACTTTCAGGCCTGCGGCCTGAAGATAGGGAATAACCTCAGCCCAACTTGAGCCGTCGGCCCAGGCCCCGTGCACCAGTACAACATTGTGCGCCTCAACCGGCGCGGTGGCTTGGGCGTGTGCCGCGAACGGGCTGAATACGCCCGTGAGTATTGTGACGGCGAACGCCATAGCGAGCCGAGCTATCTTCATTGAACCAACTCCGTGATTTCTCTTTGTGTGCAGGACTTTTTTTGTGTGAAGGTCTTGCTTCACAGGAGTTTCGACGGAGGGGCGGGCAACGTTACGGACATCACGGCTCTGTGTATCCATTTTCCGGCGCCAAAAAAACGCCCCGGTCTCCCGGGGCGTTTTCGCATTCCTGACTTTTACGCAAACAAACCGCTTAGGCGGCGGCCTTGGTGGCCGAGCCGTCGACGACCTGCGGAGCGACGGCGTTGGTGGTCGTGATCGGAATGCTGCGGGGCTTCTTGGCCTCGGGAATCTCGCGAACCAGATCGACGTGAAGCAGGCCGTTCTCAAGCGAAGCGTTCTTCACCAGCACGAAATCGGCAAGCTGGAATGCCCGCTCGAAGGCGCGCCCGGCGATGCCGCGGTACAGCACCTCGGACTTGTCCTTGCCGTTTTCATTGGCGGATTTTTCACCCTTGATCGTCAGCGTGTTTTCCTTGGCGACGATCGAAAGCTCGGCCTGCGAGAAGCCGGAAACCGCGACGCTGATGCGGTAGCTGTTGTCGCCGGTGCGCTCGATATTGTAGGGCGGGTAGCCGGGGCTGCCGTCCGCTACGGCCCGGTCGAGCAGGGAAAAGAACCGGTCGAAGCCGACGGTGGAACGATAAAACGGGGTGAGATCGTAAGTGCGCATGGGTAGTCCTCCATTGAGCGACTGTTTGAATTAACCCGCCCGCCATCGGGCCGGGCTTTCGTCTGTGTGCAGCCTTGTGTTTCGAGCTCGAACCACTGGTAGCGGCCTGCACGAAGGTGATATGGGAGGAGGCGCGGGGCGTTCAAGAGGGCCGGAACGAGCCCCTTTTTTCACGCTTCCGTCCTTGATTTTCAGCGCTTTTAACCTACCCGGTCCCGTCATGACGCTCGTCTCGATTCCCGCCAATCCGGTTCCTGACGATGTCGTTTCCGGCACCATCACGACGCCGGACGGCGCGGAATTGCGTTTCGCGCGCTGGGCACCGCCGGCCAATCGCAAGGGCACCGTCTGCGTCTTCACCGGCCGGGCCGAGCAGATTGAAAAATATTTCGAGACCGTGCGGGATCTGCGCGACCGCGGCTTTGCGGTGGCGATGATCGACTGGCGCGGGCAGGGCCACTCGTCGCGGCGCCTGCGCGATCCGCGCAAGGGCTATGTCCGCGATTTCTCCGATTACGAGGTGGACGTCGAAACCTTCGTGCAGCAGGTGGTGCTGCCGGATTGCCCGCCGCCGCATTTCGCGCTGGCGCATTCGATGGGCGGGACGGTGATGTTGCGCGTCGCGCACGCCGGCAAGCGCTGGTTCGACCGCATGGTGCTGTCGGCGCCGATGATCGATCTTCCCGGCCGCCGCACGTCGTTGCTGCCGAGCGCGCTGTTGCGGGTGATGCGGCTCGCCGGTCAGGGCGGCCGGTACATTCCGGGCGGCAGTGACCAACTGCTCGCAGCGTCGTCGTTCATCAACAATCCCTTGACCAGCGATCCCGTGCGTTACGCCCGCAATACCGCGATTCTCGAGGAAGACCCGACGCTGGGCATCGGCGCGCCGACGGTGGCCTGGGCCGATACCGCATTCACGGCGATGCGCGGCTTCCGCGCCTTGAGCTATCCATCGGAAATTCGCCAGCCGATCCTGATGTTGGCCGCCAGCAATGATGCCGTGGTTTCGACCGCGGCGATCGAGGAGTTCGCCTATCATCTGCGCGCCGGCTCGCATCTGGTGATCGCCGGCGCGAAACACGAAATCCTGCAGGAGCAGGACCGCTACCGCGCACAATTCTGGGCGGCGTTCGATGCATTCGTGCCGGGCACCCCGCTATTTGGATGAAGAGAATCCGCAGGCGTCAATCCGCCGGCGCGTGAAGGCGGCCCGAGCGGAACTCGGATCGGCGCAAAGCGAATGCAAAATGAGTGTTCGCAGCACTCTTCAAAGCGGCGGCCACGCCCAACCCGCGCCTAGGCCGAACGCTTGGAGGATTCGACCAGCGTTAGATTTCTCAGGGGTATGCCGGCTTTCAAAAGCCCGTCCCGGTAATGGGCGGTGTCCGCCGCCATTTTCCAGCGGAAATTCTTCAGATGCCGTTCGACGGTCAGGCCGGGATAATGGCTGAGCAGGACATCGGCCGCCTTGGCCGCCTCCTCGGTTCGTTCCAGTTGCGCGAGCGCCGCCGCCCGCACCGCGAGCACCTGAAGATGGTTGGGATTCGCGTACAGGGCTTCACGCGCCCAGGACAGCGACGCATCATATTGCTTGAGCAAATAGTGGCTGAACGCGTTCAATGCCGCCCACTTGTATCTGGGATCGCTGTTGCCGCGCTGTACGGCGATTGAGAATAATTCGACGGCCTGTCGATGCTCGCCGCTCACGAGGTAGCAAATTCCAAGAACGCCGCGCGCGCCCATATCATACGGGTTCAATTCGACCGCTCTCTTTCCGGCACCCAGCGCGTCGTCGTGATGGCCCTCCATCGCATGCAAATAGGCCAGAACCGAAAACGCGAACGACGAACGGGGATCGAGCCGTACGCTGCTCTCGGCGAGGTTCATTGCCTCGCGCCACAATTCGCTGGTGCTCTTCATCCATCCGTATTGCACGCTCTGCACCAGGATGGTGGCGAGATAGGCGTGCGCGATGGAAAGCCCCGGATCGAGCGCGATGGCCTCCCGCAACAGGGCAATCGAGGCTTCAAAATCCTTCTGTGTCTGCCGATAGTAATGCGAAAGCCCCCTCAGAAACCGGTCCCACGCGGTTAAATCGCTGGCCGACGACCGGGTGGGAGCGGAAGCTTCCGCGCGAAATATCTCCGGGGCCAAGGCAGCGGACAGACTGGTGACGATTTCATCCTGCATGGCGAACAGATCGTCGATGTCCCTGTCATAGCGGCCGGTCCATAATTGCTCGCCATTTTCAGGAGCGATCAGTTCGGCGGTCACGCGCACCTTGGTTCCGGCCCGCCGTACCGAACCCAGGATCAGATATGTCGCGTCGATCTCCCGCGCGATCAGCCGCGTGTTCAGGCTCTTGCCTTTGAACGAGAAAGTCGAGCTTCGGCTCAGCACCCGATAAAACGACTGCAACGAAAGCGCGTGGATCAGGTCCTCGGTCAGTCCGTCGGAAAAATATTCGTCGGCACTGTCGCTGAGATTGGCGAAGGGAAGCACGCCCACGATCGCCGTTCGATATTGCGCCGGCAGGTTCGATATGCCCCTGGAGTCCCTGCCGTGAATCTCGAAGCCGCCGGGCGTCCAGGTCCAGACATTGACCGGCTGGGCGATGTTCTTGAAACGGTGAGTGCCGGCGTCGACAAAAGTGGCGCTGAGGTGCTTGCTGGCCTCGCTGCAGGCCTTGGCCGAAATCGCGACGCCGCCGGGGACGGCGACGGTTTCGAGACGGGCGGCGATGTTGACGTCGTCTCCGAATAAATCGTCTTCGTCGGCCATCACATCCCCCATGTGGACGCCGAGACGAAATTGCATGACGCGGTCCGCGGGGAGCTGGTTGTTCCGTTCGGCCATCAACGCCTGCATCTCGATCGCCGCCTCGATGGCGCCGACGATGCTGGGAAACTCCAGCATGAAACCATCGCCGGTGTTCTTCACGACCCGGCCACCGTGATTGAGAACGATCGGGTACATCGCGCTTCGATGGGCCTTGAACGCGGCATGGGTGCCTGCCTCGTCGGCGCCCATCAACCGCGAGTAGCCGGCGACATCAGCGCAGACTATGGCGGCTAGGCGTCTTTCCATCTCTTAAGCTCCTGAACCAGCGACGGCCCACGGTAGGTGGTCGTGCTGAGTGAATCCAACGATTTAAAGTAAACTGCCACCGACGGAAACCAGCTCCGATGTAGAGGCAATTCAATCCGTCAGGATGGGCAGCCGCGGTATGCGGCCGATGGTCGCGACGGGCGGTTGTCCGTAAGGCTCTCTCTTAGGCGTCCGAGATGGCAAATACCTGACAAGCCGGCTGGAAAGGACGAAATCCTGAGGAACCGGAGCCGCTATCGCGCAGTTCCGGTGGCGTTCGATGCCTTCATGTTGGGCACGCCGCGGGTTGGGCAGTTGGTGCTGTCGTTGCCGGACTTCAGCCGGCAATCCAGCGGATCAAAAGAATCTTGTAAAAAAGCGATGGATGCCCGGATCAAGTCCGGGCATCCCGGCAGCTACGACGCCAGCACGTTATAAATCGCGCTCGCCACGAGATAGATCCCGAGCAGGATCATCGCGATCAGGAACCAGCGGCGAAAGGCTTCCGGCTGCATCCGCGAGCGCACCGCCTGTCCGATGAACATGCCGAGGAAGGCGCCGGCCATCGCTACCGCGCCCGGCAACGCGGTCGAGGCGGTCAGTAGTCCCGCGCTGGTGAGATTGAAGGCCAGCGCCATCGTCGCAACCGTGAAGAACACCCCGAGCGCCTGCACCAGTTCGTCCTTCTCCATGCCGATGGCCTGCATGTAGGGCATCGACGGGATCACCTGCACGCCGGTGGCGGCGGACACCACGCCGGTGGTCAGTCCAACGATCCCGCCGATCCACTTTTCATCGCGGCGGGTGACGTGCAAACTGAATTTGCTCAAGCCGACGATCGCATAGATCACCAGCAGCCCCCCGAGAACGATGGTGCCGTAGCGCGCATAGGGGCCCGTCAGCATGCCGGCGTTTAGCCAGATGCCGACGACCGTGCCAGCCATCAGCGGCCACAGCCGCCGGATGATGTCGCGCAAATAAGGGCCGCCGAAGGTCTGCCAGATGTTGGTGATGATCGCGGGCACGATGACGATCGCAAGCGCATGCGCCGGCGGCATCGACACCGCCAGCAGGCCCATCGACACCGTCGGCAGGCCAAGCCCGATGACGCCCTTGATGAAGCCCGCAATCAGGAACGCCGCGGCGATCAGAAACAGGAGAGGTTCGAACATCCCGGCACATTGACCGATCGGCGCGATCGGCACAATCTGGAGGTTACGGATCAAGCCTTCGGGGATGACGAAGGCACAGCCAGCGGAAGCCGTCATGAGTTTCGATCTGGTCGACCTCCAGCTGTTTATCGCGGTGGCCGACGCGCGCAGCATCACGCAAGGCGCGCTCCGCGCCCATCTGGCGCTGGCCTCCGCCAGCGCGCGGATCAAGGGCCTCGAAGCAGCCCTCGGTGTGACCTTGCTCAAGCGCGGCCGCCGCGGCGTCGAGCTGACCGCGGCGGGCGAAAGCCTGCTCGATCATGCGCGAATCGTCATGCACCAAGTCGATGCGATGCGCGGCGATCTCGCAGCCTTCGCCAGCGGCGCCAAGGCCAGCGTCCATTTGCTCGCCAACACCTCGGGCCTGTCGGAGCATCTGCCGAAGGCGCTGGCGGCATTCCTGCGCGAACATCCCGACATCAACGTCGATATCGAGGAGCGGGAAAGTACCGATATCGCCGCGGCGATCGTGGCCGGCGCCGCGGATATCGGCTTTGCCGCCGAGCATGCCTTGCCTGAACATGTCGAGCGATTTCTGTTCAGCGAGGACCGGCTGACGCTGGTGGCGGCGCGGCGCGGCGCGTTTGCCGGCCGCCGCCAGATCGACTTCGGGGAGGTGACCGCGTACGATTTCGTTGGTCTGACGAGTTCGACCGCGCTGCAAAGCCACATCGCCAAACACGCCGCCAGCCTCGGCGCGCGCCTGAGATTTCGGGCACGCCTGAGGGATTTCGACGCCATCTGCCAGATGGTCGCGGCCGGCGTCGGCATCGCGGTCGTGCCGGAGGCCGCAGCAAAGCGTTGCGCGCGATCGATGCCCATCATGATGATCAAGATCCGCGATCCCTGGGCCAACCGCAGGCTCGCGATCTGCGCCCGCAGCTTCAAGACGCTGCCGCGGCCGGCCAAGCAATTGGTGGAATTTCTGCGCAAGATCGAGCGGTGATCCCGGCTCATTGGCCGTTCCGGCCATGGCAGCGGCCATACCTTCGGCCAAGGCGAAGAGAGCCTCAACGATTTCCAGATTGTCGGCGTCGATACAACCCGGAATGATCCGAAGCTGCGGAGACATGGCATCAGGAGATCGATATGCCCGACGTTCTGGCCGAAGTGAGGAGAGGGTGGCTGGCGGGCCGGGGATCGCAATTCCTCGACGCCATCCACGCCGGCATCGCCGAGACGCTTCATACCCCGGAAGACGACAAGGTGCTGCGTCTGGTCGAACATCCGCCGGAGCATTTCGCAATCCCGGGATCGGCCGGAGAACGGTACACGCACATCGAAATCACCCTGTTCGCCGGCCGGACCCTGGCGGCCAGGCGCGCGCTCTACAAGGCGATCGTCAGAAATCTCGAACCGTTCGGCGTGCCGCCGCAGGACGTGAAGATCATCCTGATCGAAGTATCCGCCGAAAGCGTGGGGATGCGAGGCGGCATTGCCGCCTGCGATCTCGATATCGGCTATGCGATAAAGGTGTAGCGCAGCGAAGGCGCCGAGCCGGCCAGTGCGCGAGAACCTCCGTGCAACCCCCGGATCGCAGTTAGCCGTTGAGCAATTTCAGCGCCGCCTCATGCACGCGGGGGTCGCCCGCGGCGATGATGCGGCCGCCGCTTTGGGCGGGCTTGCCGTCCCAGGTGGTGACGATGCCGCCGGCGCCGGTGACGATCGGAATCAGCGCCGCGATATCGTAGGGCTTCAGTTCGGTCTCGACCACAAGATCGAGATGTCCGGCCGCGAGCATGCAGTAGGAATAGCAGTCGCCGCCATAGCGCGTCAGCCGCACTGCTTCTTCGATGCGGCCGAAGGCGGTGCGATCGGCATTGTTCATCAGCAATGGACTGGTGGTGAACGACGTCGCCTCCTTCAGGGACGCGCAGCGTCGCACCGCCAGCCTCCGTTCACCCGACGGTCCCCGGTAATGGGCCGAGCCGCTGTCGCCGGAAAAGCGTTCGCCGATAAACGGCTGGTGCATCATGCCGAATACCGGCGTGCCCTTGTGCAGCAGCGCGATCAGCGTGCCCCAGATCGGAAAGCCCGAGATGAAGGATTTGGTACCGTCGATGGGATCCAGCACCCAGACATATTCGGCGTCCTCGCGCTCGCTGCCGAATTCCTCGCCGACAATGCCATGCTGCGGAAAATTCGCCTTGATCAGCCGCCGCATCACGGCTTCGGCGGCGCGGTCGGCTTCGGTCACCGGATCGAAATCGTGGCTGGTGCTTTTGTTGTCGATTGAGAGCGACGTTCGAAAGAACGGCAGGATGGTCTCGCCGGAGGAGGTCGCGAGGCGGCCGATGAAGGCGGTAAAATCGATGACCGTCACGGTTATTCCTTGGGCTCTGAGCGCGGGGAGAAGATGCTGTTCCTGCCTAGCCCAATCCTGCAAGTCGCGCACGGATAACGGACATGATCGGCGTCAGAACCCGGTATTTTTCAGCTTCGAATCTGCTTGCGAATCTGCTTGCGAAACGGTGCATTTCTTGACGGGTTCGTCGATCACGAATTCGAGAGCTTGGGGATAACGGTGCGGCGCTACAGCCGATCGAATCGATAGTCGATCTCCAAGTATTTGAAATAACGTTAAAAATACGCCTGCATTGAACTTTTGGCGGATGCCGGCCCGCGATGAATTTTGCACCGGAAATGATGCAAAGGCCCTTGCCTTTTGTGCAGCGCGGTCGCATATTGTTGCGGTGCGGTAGCGCCTCGCGCTATCGCTGCCCTCCTTGGGCGTTTCCTCCCTAGACTTGGGCCGCTTGCCAACGCAAGCGGCCCTTTTTTCTTGGGCCTGTCATCTTTCTTGGGCCTGTCATCCTTCCCGCACCTGTCATTCTTTCTTTATTCTTTATTCGGGCCTGTCATTTTTTCGTTCGTTCGGCGTCACGCCGGGTTCACGCCAAAACGCGTCCTGAAATTTTCAGATCTGGAATTTTGCGATTCCGGTTTTCGTCCCGCGGCACGATGACAAGGATCTATTTTTTTGGACCTATTTTTGGATCTATTCGGCGGCGGCCTGGAACGGCCCGAGATCGCCGAACGGCACGGCGGCCAGCGCCTCGGCCAGCGCTCCGAAATCCGCGGCCACCTGCGCGAATCTGGGTCCGCGTTCGCGCCGCCGTTCGTCCATATAGATCGCACGGTTGAGTTCGAGCTGGATGGTATGCAGTCCGGACGCCGGGTTGCCGTAATGCTCGGTGATGAACCCGCCGGCGTAGGGCTTGTTGCGTCCGACCGAATAACCCAGCGCGCGCATGGTTTCCTCGACCATGTCGGGAAGCAGGGCAGCGCAACTGGTGCCGTAGCGGTCGCCAATTACCACATCCGGCCGCCGTGGCTCGTCACGCGACACGCCGATCGAGGGCATCGAATGGCAATCGACCACGACCACCGTTCCGAACGCCTGATGGACCTTGTTGATCAGCCGGCGCAGCGCGCGGTGATAGGGCTTGTAAAGTGCCTCGATCCTGCCGAGCGCGTCGTCGACGGAAAGCCGTTCGCGGTAGATCTCCTGGCCGTCGCCGACCACGCGAGGGATGGTGCCGAGGC
>Ga0207930_1000548_pt1 | contig 11766 bp, 12 predicted proteins | sample NGESurshal092012_7_FD_184477 | JGI IMG/M metagenome (GOLD analysis project Ga0207930, IMG submission 184477) | Arctic peat soil microbial communities from Barrow, Alaska - NGEE Surface sample 210-3 shallow-092012 (SPAdes) | ecosystem: Environmental > Terrestrial > Soil > Wetlands > Peat ... | reverse complement strand
CGGCCGGTCGACCCGGAGCGGGTCGAGAAGATGGTCTCGGCGATCGTGCGCGAGCTCGAAAGCGGGGGTGAGGCGGAGATTTCGTCGGAAGCGATCGGCGAGATCGTGATGGAGCATCTGCGCCAGCTCGACGACGTCGCCTATGTGCGGTTCGCCTCGGTCTATCGCAATTTTCGCGAAGCAAAGGACTTTGAAGCCGTGCTCGGCGAACTCTCCGCCGACGACGACGCGCGGCTGGCGACGTTGCGCAAATGATCTTCCGCATTCTGGAAGACCAGTACGCGGAAAAGTCCAAAGTGTCGAAAGCGGCCGACCAGCGTTTCATGCAACTGGCGCAAACGCTCGGGCGGCGCGGGCAGGGGCGTACCTGGCCCAATCCCGCGGTCGGCGCGGTCGTGGTCAAGGACGGCGTCATCGTGGGCCGCGGATGGACGCAGCCCGGCGGCCGGCCTCACGCCGAACCCGAGGCGCTGGCGCGCGCTGGCGATGCTGCGCGCGGCGCCGCGCTCTATGTGACGCTGGAGCCGTGCTCGCATGTCGGCAAGTCGCCACCCTGCGCCGACGCCATTATCGCCGCGGGTATCGCGCGGGTGGTGTCGGCGATCGAGGATCCCAATCCGGAGGTGGCCGGGCAGGGGCACGCCCGGCTTCGCGCCGCAGGAATCGTCGTCGATATCGGGTTAGGCGCGTTGGAAGCCGCCCGCGATCACGCCGGACATTTCCGGCGCATCCGCGACAAGCGTCCGCATGTGATCCTCAAGCTCGCGGTCTCATCGGACGACAAGATAGGTGCTTCGGGCCGCAAGCCGGTGGCGATTTCAGGCGAAGCCGCGCGGGCGCGGGTGCATCTGTTGCGCGCGCAATGCGACGCCGTCCTGGTCGGGATCGGCACCGTGCGGGCGGACGATCCGCTGCTGACGTGTCGTCTGCCCGGCATGGAGGCCCGTTCGCCGGTGCGCGTGGTGCTGGATCGGAGCTTGCGCATTCCCGGCGCCAGCCGGCTGGTGCATTCGGCGCGCGAGACGCCGCTATGGGTGATGACTTCAAGCCTGTCGGAAGCGCCGGCGGCCATGAAGCTCGGAGCCGCAGGCGCGCAGGTGATCCGCGTCGCCACCACGGCGACGCCGCCGGGGCTGGATCTCATGGCCGTCCTGCATGCGCTGGCGGAGAAGGGCATCACGCGGCTTTTGGTGGAGGGCGGCGCGCGCGTGGCGTCATCCTTTATCGCCGCAGGCCTCGTCGACGAAGTGTGGCTATTGCGTGGCCCCGATGCCATTGGAGCCGAAGGCGTCGCCGCGCTGGAGGCCCTGCCGCTATCGGCGATCACGCAGTCGCCCGCCTTCCGTGTTCGTGCTAGCGAAAACCTGCAAAACGACACTCTCACTATCTACGAGCGCATCTGATGTTCACGGGCATAGTCACCGATATCGGCGAGATCGTCGCCCTGACGCCGACGGCGCAGGGCCAGTTGCACCGGTTGCGCATCGCGTGCCGTTACGACCGTGCTACGATCGCCGATGGCGCCTCGATCGCCTGCAACGGCGTTTGCCTCACCGTGGTGGCGTCCGGCGTCGAGCGAGACAAGACCTGGTTCGATGTCGATGCTGCCGCCGAAACGCTCGGCATGACCACGGCGAAACACTGGACCACCGGTACCCGGCTCAATCTGGAGCGCGCGCTGAAGATCGGCGACGAACTCGGCGGCCACATCGTGGCCGGGCATGCCGACGGTGTCGCCGGCATCGTCAAGCGCGACGATCTGCCCGACATGGCGCGGTTTGAGCTGAAGACGTCGCGCGAACTGGCGCGCTTTGTCGCCGCCAAAGGCTCGGTGACGCTGGATGGCGTGTCGTTGACGGTAAATACGGTGCAAGACGTGGTGTTTTCGGTGCTGATCATTCCGCACACGCTGAATGTCACGACGCTTGGCGGTTGGCGCGCAGGCGGCGAGGTCAATCTCGAGGTCGATCTGATGGCGCGCTATGCCGCACGGCTCTCGGAAATGAAATAACCGCAGCCCTTGGCATTGGGCGCGGCTGCGCCTAAAACGCAGCACAACTGGCACATAGTTCCGATTGGGCATGTAAATGGCGGACGCGCGGCGCGCACCATTAAAGGATCAAACCGACATATCAGGCGCGCGCGCGCTGATCGTCGAAGCGCGGTTCTACGACGACATCCAGGATGCGCTGCTGGAAGGCGCGGTTGCGGAGCTGAAGGCCGCCGGCGTCACCCATGAGGTCATAACGGTGCCCGGCTCGCTGGAAATTCCGGCAGCGATCGCCATTGCGCTCGATGCCGCCGAAAACCATGGCAAGCCCTACGACGCCGTGATCGCGCTGGGCTGCGTGGTGCGGGGCGGCACCATCCATTTTGAGATCGTCTCGATGGAATCCTCGCGCGCGCTGATGGACCTTGCGATAGCGCGACGAATTCCGCTCGGCAACGGCATCATCACCGTCAACACTGACGCGCAGGCCTGGGCGCGGGCGCGCGCCGGCGAACTCAACAAGGGCGGCGACGCGGCGCGCGCAGCCTTGGCGATGCTGCGGATCAAGCGCCGGCTGGCGCGGGCCTGATCATGGCAGAAAGCAAAAAGAGCCAGGCCAACAAGTCGGCAAAAGGGCCTGACAGGAAGGCCAACCGGCGCGGCGCGGCGCGGCTTGCGGCGGTGCAGGCGCTGTATCAAATGGACATTGCCGGCGCCGGCATCAACGACATCTTCGCCGAGTTCGAAAGCCATTGGCTCGGAGGCGAGGTTGAGGGCGACAAGTACCTGCCGGCCGAGGCGGCATTCTTCCGCGACGTCGTATCCGGTGTGGTGCGCGATCAGGCGAAACTCGATCCCCTGATTGACGACGCACTGTCGAAAGGCTGGCCGCTGAAGCGGATCGACGCGATCCTGCGCGCGGTGCTGCGCGCAGGCTCCTACGAGCTGGAGCACCGCAAGGATGTGCCCGCGCGCGTCGTGGTGTCGGAATATGTCGATGTCGCGCATGCCTTTGTCGACGGCGACGAGACCGGCATGGTGAATGCGGTGCTCGATCAGATCGCCCGTCAGTTTCGCGCCGACGAGTTTTTGCGAGCGGGCGGCTGAGATGATGGCCTCCGGTGCAACCGCATCCGGTGAGGACTCGCTGATCGCGCGCTATTTCCGGCCCATCGCGAACGACCCCGGCGCGTTCGGTCTCGGCGACGACGCGGCGATCCTGGCGGCATCGGGCGACGAGATCGTGGTGACCACGGACGCCATCGTGGAAGGCGTGCATTTTCTATTCGATGATCCGCCCGACACGATCGCGCGCAAGGCGCTTCGGGTGAATTTGTCCGATCTCGCCGCGAAGGGTGCCGCCCCGGCGGGGTTTGTGCTGACGCTGGCATTGCGGGCCGCCGATGATACATGGCTGGCGCCGTTCGCGCGCGGGCTCGGCGAGGATGCGGCAATGTTCGGCTGTGCGCTGCTGGGCGGCGATACGGTTTCGACGCCGGGTCCGCTGATGATCTCGATCACGGCGTTCGGGCGCGTGGCCCCGGGCAGGATGGTGCATCGCCGCGGCGCGAAACCCGGCGACCGCGTGGTGGTGACGGGAACGATCGGCGACGCCGCCCTCGGCCTCGATATCCTTCGTGGAGGCGCCGTCGCCACCGACCTCGCTGACGACCCGACGGCACAACAGGTGCTTGTCGGTCGGTATCGAATCCCACAGCCGCGCACGGCGCTGGCGAAGGCGGTTCGCGATCACGCCAGCGCGGCGATGGATGTGTCCGATGGTCTTGCGGGGGACCTCGCCAAGCTGTGCGATGCATCCGGCGTCTCCGCCGCCATCGACGCGCCGAGCATCCCCTTGTCGGCTCCCGCTGCAAAATTACTGGCCCGCGGCAACGTTGGCATCGAGGCCATCGTCGCGGGCGGCGATGATTACGAGATCGTGTGCACGATCCCGGAGGATCGCTTTGAGGCGTTCGCGCAGGAAGCCCGGCTCGCCGCGGTGGCCGTGACCTCGATCGGCACCATCATTGCCGGGACCTCCATTCCCGGGTTTTTGGACGCTCAGGGCCGGGCGATCCCGTTGCCGCGGCTCTCCTACAGCCACTTCCAGGATTCCGGAGTGTAGGTTTTCGTAAAAAGCGCAGGTTTCCATGTAAATACCTGCCGAAATCGACCATTTACGGCCTTGGTAGCGTTGCACCAAGGAAGCGATTTTGGCATGGTCCCGCCGATTTGAGGCCGCCCTCTTGGGCAGGGCAGGCCTCCTTTTTATGCGTCCGCCGCGTCTCGCGGTGAAGGCGTGGGGGCTACATCAAGGATCTGAGGCAAATTCAATGACAGCATTATGGGTGATTGTGCTCTGCGGAGCGCTTTCCATCGTTTACGCCATCTGGGCAACGGCATCGGTTTTGAAAGCGGACGCCGGCAATCCGCGGATGCAGGAAATTGCGGCGGCGGTGCGCGAAGGCGCGCAGGCCTATCTCAAGCGCCAGTACATGACGATCGGTCTGGTCGGCATCGTGATCTTCCTGCTGCTGGCCTACTTCCTCGGCATGCTGGTCGCGGTCGGATTCCTGATCGGCGCGGTGCTGTCGGGAGCCGCCGGCTTCATCGGCATGAACGTCTCGGTGCGCGCCAACGTGCGCACAGCGCAGGCCGCGACGACGTCGCTGGCCGGTGGACTTGAACTCGCTTTCAAGGCCGGCGCCATCACCGGCATGCTGGTTGCGGGTCTGGCGCTGCTCGGCGTCACCATCTATTTCGCCTATCTCACCCACGTCCTCGATCTCGCACCCAACAGCCGCACCGTGGTCGATGCCATGGTCGCCCTCGGCTTCGGCGCCTCGCTGATCTCGATCTTCGCGCGTCTCGGCGGCGGCATCTTCACCAAGGGCGCCGACGTCGGCGGCGATCTCGTCGGCAAGGTGGAGGCCGGCATTCCAGAGGACGATCCGCGTAACCCGGCCACCATCGCCGATAACGTCGGCGACAATGTCGGCGATTGCGCCGGCATGGCCGCCGACCTGTTCGAGACCTATGCGGTGACCGCAGTCGCCACCATGGTGCTCGCCGCGATCTTCTTTGCGACCTCGCCGCTGCTGGTCAACATGATGACGCTTCCGCTCGCCATTGGCGGCGTCTGCATCCTCACCTCGATCGCTGGCACTTTCTTCGTCAAGCTCGGCGCCAGCCAGTCGATCATGGGCGCGCTGTACAAGGGCCTGATCGCGACCGGCGTGCTGTCGCTGTTCGGTGTGGCCGGCGTGATCTACTGGCTGGTCGGCTTCGGTCCGCTGGCCGGCGTCCAATACACCGGTATGGCGCTGTTCGAATGCGGCATCGCCGGCCTCGTCGTCACCGGGTTGATCATCGTGATCACCGAATATTACACCGGCACCGATTATCGCCCGGTGAAGTCGATCGCGGCGTCGTCCGTCACCGGACACGGCACCAACGTGATCCAGGGCCTGGCGATCTCGATGGAATCCACCGCCGGTCCGGCGCTGGTGATCATCGCCGGCATTCTGGTCACCTACAGCCTGGCCGGCCTGTTCGGCATCGCGATTGCCACCACCACGATGCTGGCGCTGGCGGGCATGATCGTGGCGCTCGATGCCTTCGGTCCGGTCACCGACAATGCCGGTGGCATTGCCGAAATGGCCGGTCTGCCGAAGGAAGTCCGGAAAGCCACCGACGCGCTCGACGCAGTCGGCAACACTACCAAGGCGGTTACCAAGGGCTATGCGATCGGTTCGGCCGGTCTCGGCGCGCTGGTGCTGTTCGCGGCCTATAATGAAGACCTCAAATTCTTCATCGCCAACGCCGTAAAGTATCCGTACTTCCAGGGCGTGCTGCCCGACTTCTCGCTGAACAATCCCTACGTCGTGGTAGGCCTGCTGTTCGGCGGCCTGCTGCCGTATCTGTTCGGCGCGATGGGCATGACGGCGGTTGGCCGTGCGGCCAGTGCCATCGTCGAAGAAGTGCGTCGGCAGTTCCGAGAGAAGCCCGGCATCATGCAGGGCACCGACAAGCCGGACTACGGCAAGGCGGTCGATCTTCTGACCAAGGCGGCGATCAAGGAAATGATCATCCCGTCGCTACTGCCAGTGCTGTCGCCAATTTTCGTCTATTTTGTCATTTACGGCATTGCAGGCGGCGGTGCGGCCGGCAAGTCGGCGGCGTTCTCGGCGGTCGGCGCGATGCTGCTCGGCGTGATCGTCACTGGTTTGTTCGTCGCGATTTCGATGACCTCGGGCGGCGGCGCGTGGGACAACGCCAAGAAGTACATCGAGGATGGCCACTATGGCGGCAAGGGTTCCGACGCCCACAAGGCCGCGGTGACCGGCGATACCGTCGGCGATCCCTACAAGGATACGGCGGGTCCCGCGGTCAACCCGATGATCAAGATCACCAACATCGTTGCTTTGCTGCTGCTGGCGATTCTCGCTCACTAAGCGCCGGTGCTCGATCAAGAAAAACCCCGCAGCTCGCGCCGCGGGGTTTTTTCGTGGTGTCATCGCGGCGCCGTTAGCGCGCGAACTCAGCCCAGCCTAGTGGAACGAGGGCACAAGCTTGAACAGCGGCGTCAGGTAATTGAGCTCCTGGCCCGATGTCGGCGTGGTCCGGCTGATAAAGTCGAATATCCTGCCGTCCTGCAGCCCGTAATTGGCGAGCCGCTGCACCTGGCGGTTCCTGTCGAAGTAAATCGCGATCACCCGCTGGTCGACCACCCGCTGGTTCATGAAAGCGATCGGCCGCTCGGAGCGTTGCGAGATGTAGTAGAAGACTTCGCCGTTAAGGGTCGCGACCGTGGAGGGCGTTCCCATCACGATCAGCACCTGGTCCTGGCTCGCGCCAATGGGAATCTGCTCAAGCGCGCCGGGCGGAAGGATGTAGCCCTTCTGAAATTGCTCGCCGGTGCAGCCGCCAAGCACGGCACAGACGAGGGCAATGGCGGCGGCCGAACGCATGCTGCGCCAGCGCGCAACGAGCCTGCGCCGAGAGCGCAGGCGTGAGCATATCGGGCTCGCCTCATTCATTGCGGAACCGGTCCTATCCCCTTGCATCATACGTGACGTTGACGTACCGGGCAGCACGTCGCAGTGCAATAGGCGCGGGCCCCCATAGGCAGACCTTTGGGGCTCGCTTGCGGAACCCACAATGCTTTGGCCATTCAATCACTTCAGCAAACCCCGGATACCCTCGCGCGGCACCATTGAGGCCATCTATGGCATGATCGTGACGCAAGCGCGAGAACCGCTGTTTTATCGGGACTTTGGCGTGCCGGATACGGTTAACGGCCGTTTCGATCTGCTGGTGCTGCATTTATGGATGGTATTGCGCCGGCTGAAGTCGATAGAGGGCGGAGCCGACCTGGCGCAGACCCTGTTCGATCGCTTCTGCGACGATATGGATGCCAATTTGCGCGAAATGGGGGTCGGTGATCTCACTGTTCCGAAGCGAATGCAGGTCTTCGGGGAGGCCTTCTATGGACGCGCGGCGGCCTACGATCTCGCTTTGGCGGCGGGCAGGGAGCCGTTGGCGCAAGCCTTGTGCAAGAATATCCTGAACGGCGAGGGAATCGAAAACGCGCGGCGGCTGGCCGTCTACACCGAGGCCGCCATCGCAGCCCTGGTTGGAACGGACGAGGCGAGTTTGCGGGGCGCGTCGTGGAGCTTTCCTGCGCCGCCTGATCCGGCGCGCGGCATCGAGCAGCAGTGAACAGAATGAAGAGCATGACAGATCACGCCGATCCCTGGAGCGTTCCCGTCATCGTGGCGCAAATACCGGACACCGGAGTGCATCGCGAAATCGAAGCCGGTCCGGCCGCGCGCGACGCAATGGCTGATATCTCGGGCTTGCGCGAAATTCTGTCGGCCAGCGCTTCGCTCGATCTCACCCCTGAAAAGGCCGGCCGCGTCCATGTCGCAGGCCGGGTCCGGGCGCGGATCGGACAGACCTGTGTGGTCTCGCTTGATCCGATCGAGAACAATATCGACGAAGCGATTGACCTGATTTTCGCGCCTCCCGAACAAATTCCGGAACTGGCCGACCTGGTCGACGAGGCAGCCGAAAGCGACGCCGAAATTCCGGACCCGCCGGAGCCGATTGTAAATGGTGTCATCGATCTGGGCCGGCTGGCGACCGACGCGTTGTTCCTGGCGATCGATCCTTACCCGCGCAAGCCGGATGCGGTTTTCAAGCCGGTGATCGAAGCCGCCGATCCCGAAGATCATCCGTTTGCCGCGCTGAAGGCCCTGCAACCCAGCGCAAAACCGCGCGCTCCGAAGAAGCCCAAGAACCGGTGATGAACTCGTGAAGAACCGCTCAAAAACCGTTGAACCGTCGCGGGCGGGCCCCGACGGTGAACTGAAGGACCGTTGTATCGACGCGATGCAGCAAATCTGACTGCGAAACGGATGCCGTAATTCGACTTAAGTAATTGAATTTGCAGTAGTTATTTTCATGAACCGATTCCATCTCGCGGTGGTGCGGTGTCCAAAAGGAAGCGGTCAAGAGGTTGTGTCGGGACGAGGAAACGCTATTGTCGCGGCCCGGCCGGGGCGCAGCTTCGCGCTTCGCCGAACCGCACTCCATGGCGATTTCCAGTCCGCGGCCGAGCGCTTCAAGACCGCACAAAGATCAGGTTTCCGGGACGTTCATGCCGCAAAAGGTTCGAATCGCGCTTGACGCCATGGGTGGCGATGTCGGCGCATCGGTGGTCATTCCCGGCGCCGCCATTTCGTTGTCCCGACATCCAGACACTGAATTTCTGCTGTTCGGCGAACGCGGATTGATTGAGGCGCAACTCGCCAAGTATCCGGCGATGAAGGCCGCCTCGCGCGTCATTCATACCGATGTCGCCGTCAGCATGCACGACAAGCCCAGTCAGGCGCTGCGCCGTGGCCGCAAGACCTCTTCGATGTGGCTCGCCATCGACGCGGTCAAGAAAGGCGAGGCCGATGTGGCGGTCTCCGCCGGCAATACCGGCGCGCTGGCAGCGATGGCGCGGTTTTGCCTGCACATGCTGCCCGGGATCGACCGGCCTGCATTGGCGGCAATATGGCCGACGGCGCGCGGCGATTCGGTCGTGCTCGATCTCGGCGCCACCATCGGTGGCGATGCGCATCATCTCGTGGCGCTGGCGGTGATGGGCAGTGCCATGGCGAGCGTCTTGTTCGATCTGGAACGGCCCACGGTCGGCCTGCTCAACATCGGGGTCGAGGAAATCAAGGGCCGCGAGGAAATTCGCGAGGCTGCGGAATTGCTCCGCGCGATGAATCTGCCGCAACTTGAATATATCGGTTTCGTCGAGGGCGACGGCATCGGGAAGGGTGCTGCCGACGTGATCGTCGCCGAAGGGTTCAGCGGCAATATTGCTTTGAAAGCCTCCGAAGGCGCGGCGCGACAGATCACCGAATTTCTGCGCAGCGCCATGTCGCGCACCTGGCGCGCGCGGATCGGCTATCTGTTTGCCAGGAATGCCTTCAAGTCACTGCGAGACAAGCTGGATCCCTCGAAGTCCAATGGCAGCGTGGTGCTGGGCCTGAACGGCATCGTCGTCAAGAGCCACGGCGGCACCGATGCCGACGGCTTTGCCTATGCGGTCGATGTTGGCTATGAGATGGTCCACTACGATCTCCTCACCAAGATCAATCAGATGCTCAATCGCGACGGCAGCGCGCTCCCTCCAGCGCCGACCTCGCCGGAGGCTGTCTCGTGACTGCGATACGTTCGGTTGTGCTCGGCTGCGGCTCCTATCTGCCGCGGCAGATTCTGACCAATGCCGAACTGGCGGCGCGGATAGATACTTCCGATGAGTGGATCGTGCAGCGCACCGGGATTCGGCAGCGTCACATCGCCGCCGAAGGCGAGTTCACCTCGGATCTGGCGCTCCATGCCGCGCGTGCAGCCCTCGCCAACGCCGGGATCGATGCGCAGTCGATCGACCTCATTGTGCTCGGGACCTCGACGCCGGACAACACCTTTCCCGCCACAGCGGTTGCGGTGCAGAACGGCCTCGGCATCAATCACGGCGCGGCCTTCGATCTGCAGGCGGTATGCTCGGGGTTCGTTTTCGCGCTTGCCACCGCGGACAATTTCCTGCGCACCGGCGCGTTCAAGCGCGCGCTGGTGATCGGCGCTGAGACATTCTCCCGAATTCTCGACTGGAACGATCGCGGCACCTGCGTGCTGTTCGGGGATGGTGCCGGCGCCATTGTGCTTGAAGCGCAGCAGCAACCGGGCAAAACCTCCGATCGTGGCATACTGACCACGCATCTTCGCTCCGACGGACGGCACAAGTCGAAACTGTACGTCGATGGCGGGCCATCCTCGACCCAAACGGTGGGTTTTCTGCGGATGGAAGGCCGCGAAGTGTTCAAGCACGCTGTGGGCATGATCACCGACGTGATTGTAGACGCCTTCAAGGCGACCGGAACCTCCGCCGATGATATCGATTGGTTCGTCCCTCACCAGGCCAATAAACGAATCATCGATGCCTCCGCGCACAAGCTTCATATTGCGCCGCAGAAGGTGGTACTGACGGTCGACCTGCACGGCAACACCTCGGCAGCCTCGATTCCATTGGCGCTGTCAGTCGCGGTGGCGGACGGACGGGTGAAGAAGGGCGATCTGGTGTTGCTCGAAGCCATGGGCGGCGGCTTCACCTGGGGCTCGGCGCTGCTGCGCTGGTAAGCGCCATGTTAAATGTTTATCTGCATTGTAATGTTGTTTCATGCTAGAATGAATTCAACGGGCAGCGGTTTGGTGCTGGAATTCGCTCAAGACTGTCAAATTGAGCTGTTTGCTCACGCGAAGCGCATTCCACTTTGCCTGAAAACGCGCTATCTCTGTTAATGAGTGCTGTTGACCGTCGCGTGCGAAGCACATAATTTCAAGTTACTAATTGTTCGCCGTGGGTTGGGGCAGGCGATGACTGGAACCGGAAAAACCGTTACACGCGTCGATCTGTGTGAAGCCGTCTACCAGAAGGTGGGCCTGTCGCGCACGGAATCGTCCGCCTTCGTCGAACTGGTTCTGAAGGAGATCACCGATTGCCTTGAGAAGGGCGAGACCGTGAAGCTGTCGTCGTTTGGGTCGTTTATGGTACGCAAGAAGGGCCAGCGCATCGGCCGTAACCCGAAGACCGGCACCGAGGTGCCGATTTCGCCGCGGCGGGTGATGGTGTTCAAGCCGTCGGCGATACTGAAGCAGCGGATCAACGGCAACAGCGCCATCAACGGCGACGGCAAGGCCGACTAGATATTTCTTCAGAAGTTCCTTCAACAGGGCGATCGAACAGGAGCGGGCATTTGGACAAGGCGCCCGATGCGTTCCGGACCATCAGCGAGGTCGCCGGCGATCTCGACATCCCCCAGCACGTCCTGCGGTTTTGGGAGACGCGATTCGCACAGATCAAGCCGATGAAGCGGAGCGGCGGCCGGCGCTACTATCGCCCCGACGATGTCGATCTGCTCAGGGGCATCCGCCGTCTGTTGTACGGCGAGGGCTACACCATCCGCGGGGTGCAGCGCATTCTGAAAGAGCACGGCATCAAATCGGTCCAGGGTCTGGCGGACGGCTCGGTCATTGCCTCGTTCGGCGCCATCGAAGAGGTGATCGGGCGAAGCATCCTGGAACAGGACCACGACGCTGCACCCGGCATCGACCTCGATGACGATGATTATGACGGCGGGGAAGACGGCATCGACCTTCGCCTCGCCGAACCCGATGACGACGAAATCCCGGTGGCGTTTGAGAGCGGCCCCGCTGCC
>Ga0207930_1000547_pt1 | contig 11771 bp, 8 predicted proteins | sample NGESurshal092012_7_FD_184477 | JGI IMG/M metagenome (GOLD analysis project Ga0207930, IMG submission 184477) | Arctic peat soil microbial communities from Barrow, Alaska - NGEE Surface sample 210-3 shallow-092012 (SPAdes) | ecosystem: Environmental > Terrestrial > Soil > Wetlands > Peat ... | reverse complement strand
ATATGATCGCTACGACTATTCGTCCGCTCGAATCATTCGCCTCGGACCTCGCCAATCCATCGTCCAGCCCGCTCGAACAGCCCAATCGCGAATTGATGGAGATATTTGCCTGTCTCGATGGAAGCGTGGCCGGCGCAGGCGCGGGCATATGTTCCTTCATTGACGATCCCGAGCTTGTAGCAAGCAAGCACCTTGTACCACGCGATGTCGGACACATCCCGCCCCGAATGCAGTGAATAGTGTTCGACGAGTTCACGAGCTGCCGGGAAACCGCTCCACGGCTTGACACCGACCGTCCCGGGCACCGGACCTGATGGATCGGGCCAGGTCGCAAGCACCCAACCAAGGTCAACGAGCGGATCGCCGATCGTGACCAATTCCCAGTCGACGATGGCGGCGAGTTCCGGTGCATCATGGCGGAACATGACGTTGGCGAGATGATAGTCGCCATGGATGATGCTCGGCTCGAACTGCAGTGGTCGCCGATCTTCCAGCCACTGCCCGACCTCGCGAAGATCGGGAAGATCCGCTCCGCCAGGCCAGCCTTCAAATTTGCGGTAGCTTTCAAGCTGCGACCGCCAGCGCTCGACTTGCCGCGCGAGAAAGCTCTCTGGCCTGCCCAGTCCCGACAGGCCCAACTTCACATGGTCTACCCGGCCCAGTGCCGCGATCCCCTCGACCAGGGCAAGCCCCATCCGCCGGCGAATGGCCGGATCGGACGCATGCAGCGCCGGCAGTCCGACGGTTGCGTTGAAACCATCGACCGGCTCCATCAAATAAAAGGCCGCACCGAGCACGTCTTCCGACGAACAGGCCGCGATCAGTTTCGGATGCGGAACATCGGTGTCAGACAGCGCCGCCAGAACGCGAGCCTCCCGCCGCATGGTCTCGTTGCTGTTGGCGCGCGGGTGCTTCGGCGGCCGGCGCAGCACGAACGCGCGTTGGCCGCGACGGAATCGGAGCAAAACGTTCTGCGTGCCGCCCTGCAGCGACGTAACATCCTCGATCGGTCCGCGCTCGATCTGCTGATCATCCATCCAGCGGGCGAGAGCTGCGAAATCGACGACTTCGTGGATCACCTGCGCTGACATCACAGCGCGTGAGTGACCGCTTCCGTGATCCGGTCGAAGCGTCGCTTGATATACGCTTCGGTCTCCTTGTGCGTGATGATGTAAAGGGCGTTGCGGCGGATGGCGTCGACCACCAGATCGCCGACTGGCCCCACCGGCAGCGTGCGGCCTTCCAGCGAACCGCTCTCCTTGTCCGCGTACACCGTATGCGTTTCCGAACCGCCGAGTTCGGCGGGACGGTTGCGATAGCTTTCGTCGATCTTCGTCGTCACCCGCATCGGACAGAGCACCGAAACGCCGATGCCGTCGTCGCGCAGATCCTTGGACAGGCATTCGGCGAGCGAGACAACGGCAGCCTTGGAGACGCTATAGGGCCCGAGGCCACGATTGCTGACGAGCCCGGCAAAACTCGCCGTGAACAGCACATGTCCGCCCTGCTTCTGCTCAATCATCCGGGGCACGAACGCTTCGACGCCATGGATCGGTCCCCACACGTTGACATTCATGATCCACTGCCAGTCGGCATGGGTATTGGATTGCGTTGGCCCGAACACCGCAACGCCGGCATTGTTGAAGACGATGTGAACCGCACCAAAACGGGACCATGCCTGGTCCGCGAGCCTTTCGACCGACGATTTGTCGGTCACATCAGTCACGATGCCGACCGCCTCCGCACCGGCCGCTTCGAGCCCCGCCACGGCTTCGCTCAATCGGGCTTGTTCGATGTCCGCGAGCACAAGCTTGACACCCTCGCGGGCAAGGGATCGCGCCGTCGCAAGCCCGATGCCGCTCGCGCCGCCGGTGATGACGGCGGTCCTGCCTTTCAGTTCCCGCATTCTCCTCCCCTTCTTGATCTTTTTCCGTTACGCAACATCATGGCACGAAGCCTGCGCTTCGCGCCGAGCGACGGCGCCGATATCAGGCGGCAGAGATGACCTTTTGTTCGATCTGTTCGGCATATTTGGCAATCGCCGCGTCGCGCAGAGCCGGAATATATTGCGTCGGGAACAGCCCGTTGGTGCCGTGCCGCTCGCGCAGCAATTGTCGCGCCACCGTAACCTTGTGCACTTCCGTTGGACCGTCGGCGAGCCCCATGTGAAAGCTCTCGATCACCTGTTCGGCGAACGGCATGTCGGGCGTGACACCGAGCGAGCCATGCAGGTGCAGCGCACGGGCTGCGACATCGTGGAATATCTTCGGCATCAATGCCTTTACGGCCGAGATGTCCTTCCGCACCGCGAGGTAGTCCTTGTACTTGTCGATCTTCCAGGCGGTGCGCAGGACAAGCAGACGGAACTGCTCGATCTCCATCCACGAGTCCGCGATCTTCTCCTGCACCATCTGCTTGTCGGCGAGTAAAGAACCCTGGGTTTCCCGGCTCAGCACCCGTTCGCACATCAATTCGAACGACTTCTGCACCTGGCCGATGGTTCGCATCGCGTGGTGAATCCGGCCGCCGCCGAGGCGGGTCTGGGCAACGACGAAACCGCCACCCCGGGCACCGAGCAGGTGATCCCGCGGTATTCTGACATTGTTATAGCGCATATAGGCGTGAGCCGGTTCGCCGTGGGAACCGACCGGCATGTTGCGAAGGATCTCGATTCCTGCCGTCTCCGCCGGGACGATAAAAGTCGACAAGCGATTGTATTCGCCAGCACCGGGGTCGGTGACGGCCATCACGATAAAAAAGCTCGCCACATGGGCATGTGACGAGAACCACTTCTCGCCGTTGAGCACCCACTCATCGCCGACCAGTTCGGCGCGGGTGGTGAACACCTTGGGATCGGCGCCGCCTTGCGGTTCCGTCATCGAGAAGCAGGAGACGATCTGATTGTCGAGCAGAGGGACAAGATAGCGGTCCTTCTGCTCCTGGGTGCCATAGTGAGCGAGGATTTCGGCGTTGCCCGAATCCGGGGCCTGACAGCCGAACACCGTCGGAGCGAACCGCGAACGCCCGAGGATCTCGTTGATCAATGCCAGCTTGACCTGACCGTATCCCCGTCCGCCGAGTTCGGGGCCGAGATGGCATGCCCAGAGACCGCGTTTCTTGACCTCGGCCTGCAAGGGACGGACCAGCGCATTGCGCTTCGGATTCTTGACCTCATAGGGAAAGCCGAGGACATGGTCGAGCGGCTCGACCTCTTCCTTCACGAAAGCGTCGATCCAATCCAGTTCCTTCTGAAATTCCGGATCGGTTTCGAAATCCCATGACATGGCGTTTCCCCATTTTTCATTGATCTGAAGCTCGGGCGAATGGGCCATCAAAGGCCCGACAGGTCCAATCGGAAATTTGTGCCGCTCCAATCCAATTTGATTATGGATGATGCGGAAATCCGTTTCGCCGTCCGAATGGCGCAGCGGCATTTGCCGATGCGCGCAATCCTCAGTCAGGGTCCGCCGGCCATCACGCCGACGCCCGAGGAAGGTCCAACTGAGCTGGATTATTCCGGCTAGGCCGCGCTCAGCTGCCCGATCTCTTCGTCTGAAAAACCGAATTCAGCCAGTATTTCGTCGGTATGTTCGCCAATGACCGCCGGAGCAGACCTGACTTCCGGCTTGGTGCGGCTGAAACGGGGAGCCGGTCCCGGCTGAACGACGCCGTCGATCTCGCAGAACACACCACGGTCCTGCATATGAGCGTGGGCCGGAGCTTCATCCATGGTCAGGACTGGCGCAAAGCAGATGTCGCTGCCCTCCATCAGCGCACACCAATCGGCGCGTGTTCGCATGCGGAAGGCCTCCGTCAGGACCGCCCGCAGCCTGGGCCAGTTGGATCGGTCCCGATTGCGCAATTCCGGCGCGCGCAGATCAAGCTTCTCAAGCAGCAAATTGAAAAACCGCTCCTCGATCGCTCCGATCGAAATGTATTTTCCGTCGGCGGTCTCATAGACGTCGTACCAGGGCGCGCCGGAATCAAGAATGTTATCGGCTCGGTTCTCATTCCATATGCCCGCCGCTCTCAACCCGAAGATGGCCGCGCCGAGCGAGGCCGCACCGTCGACCATGGCAGCGTCGATGACCTGCCCTTTGCCGGATGTTCTGGCCTCAAGCAGCGCGCAGACCACCCCGAAAGCGAGATACATGGCGCCGCCGCCAAAATCTCCAACGAGGTTGAGCGGCGGTGATGGCGGTCCGGACCTGCCGATCGCGTGCAGCATTCCGGTCAGGGAGATATAGTTGATGTCATGACCTGCGGCGCTGGCGACCGGTCCGCTTTGTCCCCATCCGGTGATGCGGCCGTAAACCAGGCGAGAATTGCAGCGCAATAATTCATCGGGGCCCAATCCAAGGCGCTCCATGACGCCGGGACGGAAGCCTTCGATCAGCGCATCGCATTTCGTCGCAATACGCTTCACCGCGGCGATCCCCTCCGGCGTCTTGAGATCGAGGGCAATCGATCGCCGCCCTCGATTGAGCACATTGAATTGCCTGGGCATCTCGACCCCAAGGTCAGCGGCGGACTTCCGGTCGACGCGGATAACCTCCGCTCCCATGTCGGAGAGCATCATTCCGCAGAATGGCCCGGGTCCGATGCCCGCCATTTCGATGATCCGCACGCCCGCTAAAGGTCCCATGGTGCCTCCCGTTTTCGTTGCTTTCGCGTTGCGAAAGATGAGCCCTGCCCTCAAGCGCTGGGCGCCGGTGCAAGGCCGGATCATGACATTTGCCCCTATCGTCGTCGCCGACGGCCACATTCGTCCAATACATTTTTCTCGCGATAATCATTTGGTTTAATTATAGATAGCTTGGGCGACGCTCCTTCAAACGCGCAGAGATGGACCATGGACCTCGATGCAACCCCATACCGCATCTTTGTCACCGTCGCCGACGAACTGTCGTTTACGCGTGCCTCCGCGCTGCTCAACGTATCGCAACCGGCATTGTCGGCCCGGATTCGCGAATTCGAACGCAGGCTGGGTTTCGCCTTGTTCTCTCGCACCAGCCGCCGCGTCGAGCTCACGGTCGAAGGGCGGCTATTCCTCGGCAATGCGCGGCGCATGGTGACGGAATCCTCGTGGGCGAGCCAGGCCGCACGGGAAATCCGCGACAACGACCTGCGCATTGGTGCGCCGCTCTACACCATGCTGATTCCGAAGCGCCGCGAACTGATCGACCGCTTGTTCATGGAGCATCCGAATATCCATCTTCGGATCTTCGACAAGAGCCACTCGCGCAACTTTGCGGATCTGACGCGCAGGGAAATCGACCTCGCGCTGCATGTCGAACCTTCCGACGTCACTGCCGCTGAAATCGACGCCGTATCCGAAGCCGACTGGCCGGACGGCCTGGAGCGGCTGCACTTGGACGAAAAGCAGATCGCGCTGCAAATCCCCGTCGAACATCCGTGGTCGAGGATGGACGCGGTACCGGTCGAGATGCTGAAGGATCAGAAGATCGCCGTCATCAATCGCGCGCTTGGGGCGCCGCTTTCGGTCGCGCTGAGCCGCCCCTTGCGTGAAGCCGGCGCCGAACTGGTGCGCCCTCCCGAAGGGCACCCGATCGCCGTCGAGCGCTACGGGCGGTTGACCCGCATTCCCGCGGTCTCATTGGGCTGGTTCGATGCTCCGGCGGATGCACCGCCCAAGGATGTCGTAATCCGTCAGATCAAAGGACTTGATCTGAGTACGACGCTCTCGTTGATCCGCTCTCACGGCGAGCAACGCCCCTCCGCGGCACTGGTTTGGGAGATGGCGAAAATGCCACCAACCAAAAGGAAACCGGAGCACCGCCGCCGCAGCCAAGCGGATGCCGGTCCGCGCGAAAAAAACGCGTCGAAATAGAGGAAGAGAGCCTCCGATTCAATCGGAACGGAGGAACCCTAGTGAATCGCCGCGTACATGATCTTGTCTTCGGTCGCGCTGGCGGCATCGAACTCGGCCACGATGCGACCGAGGCGGGCGACCAGGATGCGGTCGGAAATGCTGAGCACCTCCGGCAAATATGACGAGATCACCACGACCGCCTTGCCTTCTTCAGCAAGGCGGCGGATCTGGGCATGGATTTCCGGAATGGTGCCGACGTCGACGCCACGTGTCGGCTCGTCGAAGATCACGATCGACGGATCCTGTACCAGCGATTTCGCCACCACCACCTTTTGCTGGTTGCCGCCGGAAAGCTCGACGATTTTCGCCTTGCGCTGCAGCGTGCTGATCTTCAGCCGCTCGACCCAATGGCTGGCGAGCTTGTTGCGGGTCAGCTTCGACAGCAGGAAACGCCAGCCGGTTTTGGTGGCGAGCTTGCCGATATAGACGTTGTCGTCCACCACCATGGTCTCGAAGAAGCCGTTCAGCTTGCGGTCCTCGGTGATATAGGCGATGCCGGCATCGATGGCCTGCTTCGGCACCCGGTAACGTATCGGCTTGCCGCGCATCTTGATGGTGCCGCCGTTGATCAGGTTCCGCTTCAGGGCGCCGAAAATGATCTTGGCGATCTCGGTGCGGCCGGAACCGATCAGGCCGGCGATTCCGACCACTTCACCGGCATAGACCGAGAAGGACATGTTCTTCACCACCATGCCCATGGTGACGTTCTCGACCGTCAGCACCTTCTCGCCGCGGGTGAGGCGAGCGCCGCCGCCGCGAGCGGCCTCTGCGGCGCGTGCATAATGCGTTTGCGTGATGTCGCGGCCGACCATGTGCCGCACCAGCTTCTCGCGCGTCATCTCCGACGTCTTCGCGGTGATCACCAGCTTGCCATCGCGCAACACAGTGATGCGGTCGGAAATCTGCAAGCTTTCCTCGAGCGCGTGGGAGATGTAAATGATGGCGACGCCGCGCGCGCGCAGGTCGCGGACGAGGTTGAAGAAATGAACAATTTCTTCGGGGGTCAGGCTCGCGGTCGGCTCGTCGAAAATGATGATGCGGGCCTGATGGTAGACCGCGCGGGCAATCTCCACCATCTGCCGCTTGGCGGTGCCGAGCAGCGCCACCGGCGTCGCAGGATCGATATGGAAATTGAGTGACTGCAGAAGCTGCTGCGCCTGGATATTGAGGGTTCGAAAACGAGTGAGCAACTTCTCCTTGCCGAGTTCGATGTTCTGCGCCGCGGTCATGGTCGGCACCAGGCTTGTTTCCTGATAGACCATGCAGATACCGGCGGCGAGCGCATCGCCGGGCTTGTCGAAATTGACGAGCTTGCCATCGACGTAATACTCGCCGGAGGTCAGCTTGATGGCGCCTGCGATCGCCTTGCATAGCGTCGACTTGCCGGCGCCGTTCTCGCCGACCAGCCCGTGGACTTCGCCGGGATAGAGATCGAAATCGATGTTTTCGATGGCATGTACGCCGCCATAGATCTTGCTGCCGTTCACGACGCGAAGCACCGGCTCCTTGCCGGCCGAAGCAAGCCTGGCGACGGCCTCAGGGGCGGATATCACTTCGTTCATGCGCGACCTCCCGACCGGTCAAGCAGAACCCGGCGACTGCCCTTGGAAACGATCACCAGACCCTGCGCGGTCTCGCAGGCGGCAGTGATGCCGTGATAATTGCCGCCAACCCGGCTGTGCAGGCTCTCAACGACATCGCCTTCCTCGTTGATGCGCGCGACCAGACCGTAAGAACGCGGCGGCGCCCAGGGCTTCTGGATGCCGAGGGCACGGAGGCCGCCCCATTGCATCGGCTCATGACAATCCTCGCCGGAGGTCAGTGAAGGTCCGACCCAATAGCGCGGCTCAATGGTTCGCATCATCTCCTCGCGGTAATCGTCTTCGCGAAGCAGGAATTCGACGAGATGCGTGCGCACGGCAAAGAAGCTGAGCCAAAAGCCACTGGCGCCGGCCTTGGCGAGGCGCGCAGGATAGCCCGGCAGATTACCGTTCACCGTCAACACCGGACCTATCGCCTGACCCTGCAGGGAAGCGCGGCTCAGGCAATGATTCCAGCTTTGCGTCAACCAGAGCGTTTTTTGGTCTTGCGCAATTGCCAGACCATGGGGATAGGCGAGGTCGCGCAGCAATACTGTCGGCCGCTCGAGCCCCGGCCCGCAGCTGATCAACCGCCCCAGATTGTTCTTCTGCATGAGATCGGCGCACCAATCCTCTGGCAGATTCCGGCTGCTGCCGTTGCTCACAAAGATACTGCCATCCGGCGCCGCCGCGACGCTGGTCGCGCAGTTGAGCGGTTGATCGCCGGCCTGATTGAGCCATGTTTGCTTGCCCGAACGATCGACGGCGGCAAGGCCGCGGCCGGAAACACAAACCAGAAGCCGGCCATCCGGATGAAATGCAAGCCCGCCGGCATTGGCCTCGAAGCTGGCAAAGGTCGTGCGGTCGAGATAGCCCTCGCCGGACAGACGCAACACCTGGCTGCCGCCGGAAACATAGAGTGCGCCGTCGGGCCCCTCGGCCACATCGTCGGCACCTGGAATGGGCTCGCCGATGGGCAGGCAAGCATCCAGCCGATCGTTCGGACTGAGCGCGCCATCCATCGACGGGATCGCATGCTGCTCCCGCTTCGGGAACACGATCTGCTCCACGTCGCGCAAAAAATACGTAAAGAACCCCATGCTCTAGCCCTTGTCGCGTCGCTTGTTGCCCCAATACGCCTCAAACCCTGACCATGTCGGATCGGCGTCCTTCAGCTTGATCCGGCCGATGCGGTTGTTCTCCAGCCCGCCCAGATAAAGATAACCTTTGTGCTCGCGCATCGAGGTCAGGGTGGAATGATTGACGCCGGTCGGATCCCAATAGGATTCCAGCACCTCGCCGGTATTGGTGAATTTGAGTACGCAGCCGTGGTTGAGACCAGGGGCCAGCCACTCGTCGATCGGCACCTGCTTGGCCATGCGCAGCCGGAATCCGGGCTTGCGCATCGCAAGATCGAAAGCCGGCGAGCGGATGCCGACCAGGGCAACCCAATAATTGCCGTCGGACGCCCGGTTGATGTTATCCACGAAGCCCGGAAGGTGCTCGATCAGAATTTCGAGTTCGCCCTTCCTCGGGCCCTCGACCCAGTAGCGGAACACCTGACAGAGCGTGGTACTGGCGATCAGAACCGATTTGCCGTCGTGAGAGACGCAGATTCCGTTCGGAAAGTGAAAGTGATTGATCGCAGTCGAGGTCTTCTTGGTGACCGGATCATACACCACGAGGCGGCCATTGGGTCGCCCCTCGATGATGTCGAGCGTGTTGGTCGTCATCTCATAACGGGTGGTGCAATCGCTGAACCAGATTTTCCCGTCGGGGCCGATATCGAGGTCGTCGGCCATGCGCAGGCGGCTGTCGTCGTTCAGCTTGTACCAGGTGCGACTGGTCTCGTCGGTGACCTTGAAGACCTCGCCGTTCGGCTTTACGCCATAAACGCCCATGCCCGCGACAGCGATGATCAGATTTTCGTCCTTGTCGAATTGCATGCCGAGCGGGCGGCCGCCGATATGGGCGAAGATCTCGCGATGTTCGAAGTTCGGGCCGGAGAAGCGGATGATGTTGCCGTCGCGCGTGCTGCCGTAAAGGCGGTCCTGCCGATCGAGGATGACGTCCTCCGGACCTTCCACCTGATCTAGCCCGATCGCTTCGGCATTGATCAGCCGATCGTTCTGGGCGAAAGGCGTGCCGCTGCCGCGCCGAAGCGACGGCGCGGATGCGAGCGACAACTGCGCCGGATTGACGTAGATCTTCTGCACCGCCTTGCCGCGGTTCTTGGCCCATTTGACGTCGATGCCGACCGCGACCAGCAGGATGATGCCGATAATGCCCGAGGTGACGTAGCCCGGGATGCCCATGCGGACCAGACCGTTGGTCAGCGCAAAGATGATGATCGCGCCGATCATCGCCCGCCACACGGTGCCCTTGCCGCCGGCAAGGGAAACTCCACCCAGCACGACGGCGGTGAGCGCCTGGAATTCCCAGCCGACCCCGGTTCTGGAATCCGCGCTGGCCTGCCGCGCGGCATAGAAGATGCCGCCGGCGGCGCACAAGGCACCGGACAGCGCATAGGTTGCGAACAACATTCGCTCCACCGGGATGCCGGCATGGCGCGCTGCCTTGCGGCTCGCACCGATGGCCGTCAGGTGCCAGCCGTAACGCGACCGGCTCAGAAAGATATGCCCGGCGAGCAGCACGACAATCAGGGCCGCAGCGTTGATCGGAATGCCCAGCACGAAGCCCTCGCCCAGAAAGTCCCAGGCGTCGCTCTCAACCGAATTCGTTGCAAACACGGTGGCGTATTTCTCGCCAAGGATGTTGACCGAGGCGCGCAGGATGATCAGCGTCACCAGCGTCGTGAGGAACGGACGCGCCTTGATGTAGCCGATCAATATCCCATTGATGCCGCCGATCGTGATCCCGACGCCCAGGGTGGCCACGCAAACCAGCCAGGCCGGCCATCCCATCACGAACAAGAAGAACAACGCGGCGAAATTGCAAAGCGCGAAATTGGCGCCGACGCTGAGATCGATGCCACCGGCAATGAGGCAAAATGCCATGCCGAGCGCCACGAAGCCAAACTCCGCGAACAGCCGCATCAGCGACTGAAAATTGTCGAATCCGGAATACCCCGGAATCGTGGCCGCAAAATACGCCAGCAGTCCGAGCATGAGCACGAACGGGATCACCGGCTCGAACCACTGCTTCAGCAGCAATTCCGAAAGCAATAGTCGCGGCGAGTAACTGGCCCGCAGCCGCTTGGTGAAGCTCGTGGTATCCAACGTTGTTATCGACATCAGACGTTGCTCTCCATCGACGGACTGCTCCCGCCCAAAAAAAGGCGGGAGCTTCGATCACGCCTGCCGCGCTACTTCGCCTTTGGTAGCGCGAAGCAGTTGGCGCCCGTTGCGTTGGTCTTGTCGACCCAGACCGGCATGGTGAAATACGCCAGATGACGCGTACCGGCCTTCTCGCCGCTCTCCAAGAGAGTGACTGCCGCAGCCACGAGGTCATGCCCCTGCTCGGTCGATTTGTAGTTCAGAAACCGGGTGAAGTTGTCCTGGTTGATCTGGTCGCAATCAAGCTGTGATCCTTCGCCGGAAGCGTAGATCTTCACCTGGTCGATCTTGCCGGCGTTGCGGATCGCCTGCGCGGCGCCGGATTCCATGATGCCCCAGAAGCCGACGCTGGCGCAGAGATCGGGATTCTGCTGGATCACGGTTGCGGTGATGTTAAGCGCGGTGTTGGCGTCCCAATTGGCGGCCTGATTGGACACGACCTTGATATTCTTGTCCTTGCTGAACACGTCCAGCATGGCGCCGACCTGGTCCACGCTCGCCGCGGCGGTCAGTTCACCCTGAACGATCTGCACCTTGCCGGACTTGCCGGATGCGGTGCCGCATTGTTTCACGACCTCGTCGGCCAGCATGCGGCCGACCTCGTGCCAATCGGCACCGACGAACGCATCAGATTTGTAGTTCGATGCCATGTTGATCTGGATAACATGCGTGCCCTGGGCCTCGGCCCGCTTCAACTCCTTGACGAGAAGCGTAACACTGGGGTTCTGCACGATCAGCACATCGACCTTGTCGTTGACCAGCGCCGTCAGTGCCTGCAATTGTGCCGCACTGTCGAAATTGGGATCGCGGACCACATATTTCATGCCGCGCCAGGCCGCCTCGACCTCGACCATGCGGCCCCATTCTGCGGCAATCGGCGCAGCAAGCGTAATCGGCAGATAGGCGATGGTCTTGCCCTTGACCGCGGTGTCATATTGGCTGCGAAGCTCGTGGGCCGCCTTGGTCCCACCTTCATCCTGGGCGCGCGTAACAACCGGCGCA
>Ga0207930_1000546_pt1 | contig 11776 bp, 11 predicted proteins | sample NGESurshal092012_7_FD_184477 | JGI IMG/M metagenome (GOLD analysis project Ga0207930, IMG submission 184477) | Arctic peat soil microbial communities from Barrow, Alaska - NGEE Surface sample 210-3 shallow-092012 (SPAdes) | ecosystem: Environmental > Terrestrial > Soil > Wetlands > Peat ... | reverse complement strand
AGCGTTGCGCGCGGCGCAGCGCAGCGTTGACGATCCACACGATCAGCGCCCCGCCGAGCGTCGAGGAGAAGCCGCCGACGGTGAAGCCGTCGACGATCCTGCTCGTCAGCCACAGCATCAACGCGTTGATCGCCAGCAGGAAGAGCCCGAGTGAGAGGATCACCGCGGGCAGCGTGAGGAAGATGATCGCCGGGCGCACGACGAAGTTGACCACGCCGAGGATCAGCCCCGCGAGCAGCAGCGTGCCGAGATCCTTGCCGTAGCCGATCGCCGGGATCACCGCGGCGGCGACGAGCAGGGCGACGCAGTTGGACAGCCAGGCGATCGCCAGGCGAACGACGACGGTGCGGGTCATCACCTTCATCCTCGCACGCCCAGCTGCCCGCGCGCTCGCGGCGACGCTAGACGGGCGCGGTCGCCGCGGCCGTCTCGCGCACGAACTCGCGGATCGCCCGCGCGAACTGCTGCGGCTGGTCGCGCATGATCAGCGTGTAGCTGTCGGCGATCTCCAGGAGGCGTGAGTCTCCCAGCAGCGCCGCGAAGCGACGGCCGTGCTCGGGGCGCTGCACTTTGTCCTCCGGCGTCCACACGACGAGCGCCGGCCGCGTGAATGCGCGCAGGCGTTCGCACACCTCGACCATCTGCCGGCGCCGCCCGCCGGTGACGTACTTGCGAAGGTCGCGCCGCACCGCGCGCTGTCGCTGAAGCGGCGCAAACCAGCGGTCGAGCAGCTCGTCGGGCAGCGGATGCTTGGCCATCCAGCCGAAGGCGATCGGCAGCCGGCGCAGCGCCCGTATGCGCAGCGCCTGCATCGTCAGGAAGATGCCGCCGGGGACGAACGCGGTCAGCCGCACGTTCTTGCCGGGCAGGCCGGGCGGGTAGTTCTCGAAGGCCTCGCAGGAGGAGATCACCAGGCGCGCGACGCGGTCGGGATTCTCGCCGGCCAGCACGAGCGCGGCGGCGTGGTCGTTCTGCACGAGCGTGACGTCGGACAGCGCCAAGCGCTCCAGCAGCTCGGCGACCATGCGGGCAAAGCCCTGCAGCGACAGGTCGGCGTCGGGATGCATCGCTTTGCGATGGGCCCCGAGCGGCAGCGTCGGCACGACGCAGCGATGGTCGCGACGCAGGTCGGCGACCAGCGGGTCCCACACCGAGCCGTCCATCACCAGCCCGCCCAGCAGCACCAGCACCGGACCGTCGCCGCCGGTGTCCTCGTACTCTATCGTCCCCGCCGTCAGCTCGATCTCAGGCATCCGCGCGACTCCTAGTCTCTATTGATAATAAATAGATAGATCGCTCTAGTCACGAGGCAACGTATCATCTCGGACATGGCAGCGCAGACCAGGGATCGAATCGTGCAGCACAGCGCCGAGCTGTTCCGGCGCCAGGGCTTCGCCGGCACGGGCGTCAAGCAGATCGTCGCCGAGGCCAGCGCGCCGTTCGGCTCGCTTTACCACTTCTTCCCCGGTGGCAAGGAGCAACTCGGCGAGGAGGTCATCCGCTGGTCGGGCGGCATCTACGGCCTGCTGATCGACGCCTTCTTCAAGCCCGGCGAGGACCCCGTGGCGGCGACGCGCAACTTCTTCGCCGCGGCCGCGCAGACGGTGCGCGAGAGCGACTACGCCGACGCCTGCCCGATCGCCACCGTCGCGCTGGAGGTCTCCAGCACGAACGAGCCGATGCGCCGGGCCTGCGCCGACGTGTTCAACGGCTGGGTCGACGGCGCCACCGACCGCCTGAGCCAATGCGGCCTGTCGCGCAAGCGCTCGCGCGCGCTGGCGTTCTCGATGATCGCTTCGCTGGAGGGAGCCTTCGTGCTGTCGCGCGCGCTGCGCAGCACCGAGCCGATCGAAGTCGCCGGCGCGGCCGTCACGGCGGAGGTTCGCGAGGCGATGGCCAAGCAGCGCCGCCGCCGCGCCGCGCGATGAGCCGCGACGACGGCCAGCGCATCGGCCACCTGCTGATCGGCTACATCACCGACCGCGAACGCCACGAACGGCGCTCAGCGTCGACCGGACGCGGCGTCGACGAGCGCCGACAGCCGCGACGGACGGCCGCTGCGTCGCTCGATGCGATCGGCCCGGCGGTACAGCGAGTACACGCCGCGGATCGCGGCCCAGCGCAGCGGCTCGGGCTCCCAGCGCCGCTGGCGGTGGGCCACCCAGGGCAGCTGTGTGAGCTGCGTGCGCTCGCCGACCGATCGAGGATCGGCCAGCAGGTCGCTCAGCGTGCGCCCGGCGAGGTTGGCCGCGGCCACCCCCTGCCCGACGTATCCGCCGGCCCACGCCTGTCCTGAGCCGGGGTCCGCGCCGACCGACGCGCACCAGTCGCGCGCGACACCGAGCACGCCCGACCAGGCATGGTCGATCTCGGCGCCGGCGAGCGCCGGGAACATGCTCTGAAGCTTGCCGCGCAGGCTGTCGATCGTCGCCCGCGCGGTGCTGCCGTCGCCGTCGGTCTGCGAGCCGAAGCGATACGGCACCCCGCGACCGCCGATCGCGATGCGACCGTCGGCGGTGCGCTGCAGGTACACGAACACGTGCGCGGCGTCGTCGAGAACCTCCTCGCCGCGCCAGCCGATCTCCTCCCAGACGCTCGCCGCTAGCGGCTCGGTGACGATCATCGAGCTGTTCATCGGCACGAGCGCGCGGCGCATTCCGCGCAGCGACGCCGTGTAGCCCTCGGTCGCGCGCACCAACCAGCGGGCACGCACGCCCCCGGCATCGGTGCGCGCTTCGCCCGCGCGCAGCTCGCGCACGGGCGTGTCCTCGTAGATGGTCACGCCGAGGCGCTCGACGGCGGCGGCGAGGCCGGCGACCAGCTTGGCCGGGTGCACGCGCGCGGCATGCGGCGAGAACATCGCCAGCCGCGCCCCGGCGACGCGCACCCGCTGCTGCAACTCGTCGCGGCCCAGCTCATGCAGATCCTCGGCGCCGACGCCGAAGCCTCGCATCTGACGCGTGTGCGCGCGAAGCCGCGCGGCCTGCGCGCCGTCGAGCGCCACCGCGAGGTGGCCGCCCTTGACGAGGTCGGCGTCGATTCGCTGCTCGCCGAGCACGCGCGCGATCTCATCGACGGTCTCGAACATCGCGCGCTGCAGCGCCGTGAAGCCCTCGTGCCCGCCGCCACGCGCGTACGCCCGTGGCGGTCCGGTGAAGAAGCCCGTGACCCATCCCCCGTTTCGTCCCGACGCGCCGAAGCCGCTGCGCTGCGCCTCGAGGATCACGACGCGCAGCGACGGCTGCGCGCGCTTGAGGTAGTAGGCGGTCCACAGGCCGGTGTAGCCGGCACCGACGATCGCCACGTCGGCCTCCAGCGGGCCGGGAAGCGGCGCGCGCAGCGGCGGCGGTCCTCCGAGCGACCGCCACCAGAAGCCGAGCTCGCCCGTTCGCATCGCCCCGAGGTTAGTCCTGCGCGCGTGCCTCTTGCTCGCGCTGCAGCTCCGCCAAGCGAGCCGCTCGGCAACCGCAACGGCGAGCATAGACCGACGTTCTTTCGTAGAGTGCGCGCCGATGAGCGGCTTGGGGGAGCTATCGATCTCAGGGCACGTGGCCCAGGCCGGCGACGCCGATTGGGACGACGCGCGCGCGGCCTGGAATCTCGCCGCCGACCGGCGCCCCGCAGCCGTCGCGTTCGTGCAGAGCGGAGCTGCGCCACATCGGCGGCGCGCTCGGACGGGCGGGCGAGAGCGCGGGCGCCCTCGCCAAGCTCGACGCCGACTTCCTGATGTCCGGCGTCGGACTGCCGATGACCCCCCAGCTGGGCGAGGCGATCGACGCGCACCTCGATCATCTGGGAGACGTAATGGCGCCCTGGACGGCCGAGGGTGGGTATTTCAACTTCGCCGAGCGGCCCTGCGGCATCGATGCGATCCTGCCCGCGGAGACCCACGCGCGCCTGCTGGAGATCAAGCAGCGCTGGGACCCGGACGGGATGATCAGCGCCAACCACGAAGTGGCCGTGGCTTAGGCGCCAACCCTGCTGTCAGGCGCGCGCGCCTCAGTGACAACTGAGCTGCTGCGCGCCTTTGGCGATCTGCGACCTCAGGGTGTCGCTGATGTCCGTCACCTGCGAAGAGGGAGGCGGGGAGAGCACGGGCTGGGCGCCGTAATCGTGCAGTTCCATGTTCAGCGACTCGCTGAGTCGGCCGCCTTCGGGGCTGCACAGCGAGAGTGTGAACGACATCCGCACAACGTGGCTGTGGTCGTCGATCCACACGTCCATCGGCAGCGAGCTGCTGCCGCTTATGCGCTTGAACGTTTCCGCGTATTTCTTCGCCGCCGCCCGCTCGCCTGCAGGCACGGCGGCGCCGTAGCGTTCGAGGTCGATCACGGCGTGATAGCGCGTTGCCGGTGTGCCGCGGACGTCTTCGCGCCCGACGCGCGTGACCGTGCCCGCGGACTTCAGGAAGCTGAGCGTCTGCGTCGGGTCGGTCGAGCCGCCCACGAACGATTCTCCGCCGCCGAACGCTTCGCTGAGGGCGCTGATGTCCGCTCGCACCCACGGCTTGCCGTTCGTCACTGATGTCTCGGCGCCCACGGGAACCTTCATGTAGAAGTACGGCTTGTCGATGATCTCGGCGATCGTCCTGCCCGCGACGCTCATCCTCAGCGAGCCCTGCGTGCCGTGTTCGCTGATCGAGCCGCTGCCGCTGATCGTGAAGCTCTTGTCCGCGAGCTTGGAGACGATCGTGATGTCGAACCTGTAGCCCGGAACCTGATCGGTCGTGTAGGCAGCCCGCGTCACGGCAGCGAGGTAGGAGGCGCTCGCATCGCTCGAGCTCGAGGCGGAGCCCCCGCCGCCGCAACCCACGGCGGTCAGCATCACGACTGCGGCCGGGGCGGTGAGGGCGATGCGCAGACGGCGTCTCAACATGCGGAACAGACTACTCCGAGCGCACTGCGTCTACACGTGCGTGGACGCATCGCTCACCGCGCCGCGACCGGGTTGCGGCGCGCGCAGGGCGTCGATGCCGAGCTCGAGCATCCGCCGCCAGGCGCCGGCTTGCAGCTGATTAGCGGCTCGCGTGGCGGCGAACAGCAGGCGCAGGTCGAGCGTGGTGGCGTCGGCGCGCAGCGCACCCTCCGAACGCGCGGCGGCGAGCAGGCGCTGCAGCGACACGAGCGTCTCGTTGAGCGCCTCGGCGACGGCGGGGTGCTCGGACACGGTCGCCATCGCCTCACCGAGGACATCGTCTGAGGCTTGGCGCTCGGCGAGCATCCACAAGAGGCCGGTGAGCGCCGACCAGCGGTCATGCTCGCCGGCGAGCGCCGCCTCGGCGCCGCGCTCGGTCTCCTGCAGGCGCTCGACGACGAGCGCCGCGAGCAGGTCGCGCTTGGAGGGGAACTGGCGGTAGACGCTGCCCACGCCGGCGCCGGCGGCGGCGGCGACCGCGGGCATCGGCGCCTGCAGGCCCTCGCGCGCGAACACGTCGCCCGCCGCGCGCAGAAGCCTGGCGCGCTTCTCGTGGGCGTCGAGAGCCGACCAGCAGTCCTCGGCGACCTTCGTCCTCTGCAAGAGCGGAATGCTCATTCCGCTACTGTAGTCCGCTACGCCGGCGGAACGCAAGTTCGGCCTGTGACAGACAACGCTGCGTCATGACGGCAATCTCCCCCTCGCGATGACCCCGAGCAGCCGGCTCGACAGGACGCCGGGCGCTTCCGTGCGCACCCACCCCACGCTGATCCTCGCCGTGCTGTCGCTCGCCGGCGTCGCTTACGCGATGCTCAGCTCGTCGGTCGTTCCGGCGCTGCCGACGATGCAGCACGACCTGCACACCAGCGAGACCGGCGTCACGTGGCTGCTCACCGCCTACCTGCTGTCGGCCTCGGTGGGAACGGCGATCCTCGGGCGCCTCGGCGACATGTACGGCAAGGAGCGCCTGCTGCTGATCACGCTCGTGATCCTCGCAGCGGGCACGCTGCTCGCCGCCGTATCGAGCTCGCTCGGCGTGATCATCGTCGCGCGCTTCATCCAGGGAGCAAGCGGCGGGATCTTCCCGCTGGCGTTTGGAATCGTGCGCGACGAGTTCCCGCGCGAGAAGGTCGCCGGCAGCATCGGCCTGCTCTCGTCGATCCTCGGCGTGGGCGCCGGGATCGGGATCGTGCTCTCGGGCGTGATCGTCGAGCACCTCAACTATCACTGGCTCTTTTGGATCCCACTCGTCGCGACCGTGATCGCCGCAATCGCGACGTGGCGGTTCATTCCCGAGTCGCCCGTGCGCGTTCCCGGGCGAATCAACTGGCTGGCGGCGGCGCTGATGACGATCGGCATCTCGACGGTCCTGCTGGCGATCTCAGAGACGACCTCGTGGGGCTGGGGCTCGTCGAAGACGCTCGGCCTGATCGCCGCCGGCCTGGCGGTCTCGGCGGTGTGGATCGCAGTGGAGGCGCGCAGCGCCAACCCGCTGATCGACATGACGATGATGCGCATACGCGGCGTGTGGACGGCGAACCTCGCGGCGTTCCTGCTGGGCGCGGGGATGTACGCGTCGTTCATCGCGTTCCCGCAGTTCGCGCAGCTGCCGAAGAGCACCGGCTTCGGCTTCGGCGCCTCTGTCGTGGTCTCGGGCCTTTACCTGCTGCCCTCGACGGTCGGCATGACGCTCCTCGGGATGTATGCCGGGCGGATCTCCGCGAGCTTTGGCTCGCGGGCCGCGCTGCTGTCGGGAACCGCCTTCACGACCGTCTCGTTCGCGCTCCTGGCGATCGACCACAGTCACCCGATCGAGTTCCTGATCGCCGCGGGTCTGCTCGGCGTCGGCATCGGCCTCGCCTTCGCGGCACTCGGCAATCTGATCATCCAGGCGGTCTCCAACCACCAGACCGGTGTGGCCACCGGGATGAACACCGTCATGCGCACGCTGGGCGGAGCGCTCGGCGGTCAGCTTTCGGCGACCTTCATCGCCGCGCACACCGTTCGCGGAGAGCCCGCGGTGACCGGCTTCACCGAGACGTTCGTGATGGCCACGGGCTTCTTCCTGGTGTGCCTGCTCGCCGGCCTGCTCGTGCCCAAGCGACCGCCCCGAGCGCCGCAGGCCGGCGAGCACGAGCAGACGATCGTCGAGGCCGCAGAGCCCGAGGCCGCCCGCGTTTAGCCGGCCTCGCCGGCCTCGCCAGCCAGACCCTCGGCGAAGTCCTCCCACCGCTTGAGCGGAGGTCGCTACAGCGACACGCGCTCGCCCATCGTCACCGTGCGGTCGTCGGGCAGACGGAAGTAGACGACCGGGTTGGCGGCGTTTCGCGCGAGCAGGAGGAACAGCCGCTTGCGCCAGGGGTTCATTGCGCGCGCGCCGGTCGGCACGATCGTGATCTGCGACAGGAAGTAGGAGGCCTTCTCCAGGTCGATCGAGCGCTCGAGCAGGTCGCGCCGGATCGCCAGTTTGAGCATCGCGGGAACGTTCGGTGCGTCCTGGAAGCCGAAGCGAATGGTCAGACCGGTGATGCCGTCGCTTGAGTGTCCGAGCTCGTCGCAGGTGAGCCGGTCGGCGTGGTAGACGTGCGGAACGCGCTCGGTTTCGATCGAGACGATGATCACCCGCTCGTGCAGCACGTGGTTGTGCTCGACGTTCGCCTTCAGGGCCAGCGGCGTGGTCTGCGGGTTGGAGTTGAGATACACCGCAGTGCCCGGCACGCGCGTGACCTTCAGCTCGCGAGCGTGGAGCGCGTCGATGAAGTCCTTCAGCGGCCCCTCCTCGCGCGCGCGATTGGCGCTGACGACCTCCCGGCCCTTGCGCCAGGTCGTCAGCACGACGAAGACCACAGCGGCAATCGCCAGCGGCAGCCAGCCGCCGTGCACGATCTTCGTCAGGTTGGCCGCGAAGAACGCCAGCTCGACGGTCAGGAAGACGAGCGCGCCCAGCGCGATCCGCCGTCGCGGCTCGTGCCACAGCAGCCGTGCGACCGCGAGGAAGAGGATCGTGTTGAGGATGAACGTGCCGGTGACGGCGACGCCGTAGGCGGACGCGAGCGCCGTCGAGCTGCCGAAGCCGATGACGATCGCGACCACGATCACGAACAGCGCCGCGTTGATCGCCGGCGCGTAGATCTGGCCGACCTCGCGTCGCGAAGTGTGGCGGATCGTCAGCCGCGGCAGGAAGCCGAGCTGGACCGCCTGGTGTGACACGCTGAACGCGCCGGAAATGACCGCTTGAGAAGCGATCACCGTCGCCACGGTGGCGAGCAGCACCATCGGTATCTGCGCCCACGATGGCATCAGCAGGAAGAACGGGCTGGCGACCGACTTCGGCGAGCGCAGAATCTCAGAGCCCTGCGCGAGGTACTGCAGCGTGAGCGCGGGGAAGACGAGCAAGAACCACGCGCGACGGATCGGCCTGCGGCCGAAGTGGCCCATGTCCGCATACAGCGCCTCGGCGCCGGTGACTGCGAGCACCACCGAGCCGAGCGCGATGAAGGCGACGTGACCGTGGTCGACGAGGAATCTCGCGCCGTAGGAGGGCGACAGTGCGCGGATCACGTCGGGGTGCTGCGCGATCTCCACGATCCCCGTCAGCGCGAGCACGCCGAACCACAGCGCCATCACCGGGCCGAACAGACTGCCGACGAGCTTGGTGCCGTAACGCTGGATCGCGAACAGCGCGCTGAGCACACCGACGGTGATCGGCAGGACCATCGAGTGCAGGCTCGGCACGGCGACCTTGACGCCTTCGACCGCCGAGAGCACGGAGATCGCCGGAGTGATCGCGCCGTCGCCGTAGAACAACGACGCGCCGAGGATGCCCAGCGTCACCAGCGTCAGCTTCGCCATCGTGCTCTTGACATGCGCGCGCTGCACTAGCGCGGTCAACGCCATGATGCCGCCCTCGCCGCCGTTGTCGGCGCGCATGATGAACGTCACGTACTTGACCGACACGACCATCGTGATCGACCAGAACACCAGCGAGATCACGCCGTAGACGTCTGCAGAGGTGGCGTGAACCGCGTGGTGGTCGGCCGTGAAGACCGTCTGCAGCGCGTACAGCGGACTGGTGCCGATGTCGCCGAAGACAACGCCGAGCGCGCCCAGCGTGAGCGCTGCCATCCCCGTCTTGGCAACCGCGTGGCGCCGCGCGGAGGACTCCTCAGGGGCGCTTTGCTCGGGTGTCGTCCCCTCGGGATTCGCTGGGGTTGGGACGGGCACTCGCAGACGGTACTGCTAGGCGACCGCGGCGGCGGCGAGCAGCTCCTGCGCCTCGGCTTCGATGCCCTCGGCCATCAGGTGCAGCTCGTCGACGAGGTCGGGGTCGGCGCACAGTCCGAAGCACAAGAGCCCTGCCAGCGACGTCGCCGAGACGCGCAGCGCGTGGCGTTCGCCGATCTCGGCGATCGAGTGCAGGTGCGCGACCGACGCGCCGAGCACGCTGACCGGCGCGCGTGGTCCGGGGACGTTGGACACGCTGAGCGCAAAGCGGCGCGGATTGCGCTCCATGCGCGTGACGAAGTGCTCGAGCGGCGGAACGCCCGACAGCTCGTGCAGCAGGTGCTCGCGGTACTGCGCGTCACGATCGAGCTTGCGCTCGTTCGTTGCCACGTGCGTGGCGCGCAGGCGGGCGACCGGATCGGGCTCGTTCAGCGGCAGGGCGACCGAGAAGAAGGAATCGTGATTGGCGACTTCGTCGCCCTCGTGATGCAGGCTCACCGGCACGCGCACGCGGATCGTGCCGAGATCGCCGTGGCGCTGGCGAACCCAGCGCCCGACGGCCCCGGCGACGATCGTCAGGACGGCATCGTTGACGGTCGCGCCGTCGAGCTCCTTCGCCGCCTCGTGCAGCCCCGCCAGCGGGACGGCGGCGAAGGCGACCTCGCGACGAGTGCCGATCGTGCCGTCAAATGGCGAGCGGCACTCGCCGCGCGCGTACTCGCGATGCAGGAAGCCGGCCAGGTGGGCGCGGCGGCGCGCCTCGTCGGCTGCATGCGCGGCGTGCGCCTGCGCCGGGGTCATGCTCGCCTCGGCGCCAGCGTCCCACAGCAGCGCGCGCGCGTAGCGGACCGACGCCGTGCCGTCGGCGAGCGAGTGGTGGATGCGCCAGATCAGCGCGCTGCCGCCATCCTGCAGCGCGACCGTGTCGATCCGCCACAGCGGCCGCGAGCGATCCAGGCGCTGCTCGAACAGCCGCGCGATCAGCTCGAGCAGCGCGGGGCGATCGACGGGGCCGTCGACTGGAGCGGCGACGATGTGCGCCGACAGGTCGAAGTCCTCGTCGGTGACCCAGCCGGGACTGTGCGCGCTGCCGCCGAGCCGGCGCGTCAGCGCGGGCGCGAGCTCGATCCGCTCGGCCACGCGCGCGCGCAGGCGAGCGAGGTCGAGCGCCGCCCCGTCGTCCGGCGCGAGGCGCACGATCTTGCATGTGTGCCCGGCGATCGTGCGGCACTCGAGGTCGAGGATCGCGCGATCCTCCGGGCCGAGCGGTATCAGGTCGTCGATCACCTCAAGCATTCTCGCCTAAGCCGCGGGCTTCGCGCTAGGATCGACGATTCCCGGCCGGCTGAGAGGATCGCAATGGCACACCTGGGCGGCAGTGCAAGCAGCGACATCGATGCGCCTCTGAAGGACGTGTGGGCGGCCATCGAGGACGTGCTCTCGGCGCCGCAATGGCAGGGCGGTCTCGACGCGATGACAGCGCTCGAGCACGACGGCGACGGCCGCCCGGCGCTCGTCGAAACCGAGAACGACATCAAGGTCCGACGCATCAAGGCACGGGTGCGCTTCCGCTACGAGGGACCAACGCGCCTGTCCTGGACCCAGGAGCAGGGAGAGATGAAGGCGGTCGATGGCTCGTGGGAGCTCGCGGATCTTGGCGGCGGTCGCACGCGCGCGACGTACAACCTCGACGCCGATCTCGGACGCCTGCTGGGACTGCTGATCAAAGGACCGGTCGAGGCGGCGACGCGCGCGATCTTCGTCAACGGGCGCCCCGGAGAGCTCAAGCGGCTCGTCGAGGGAGCCCGAGCCGGCTGAACGAACGGCCCGAGCAGAGCGCCGGCGCGTCATCCGCGCACGCGCGACCACCAACCGCTCGCCGGCTCCATCCGCAGTCTGGCTCCATCCGCAGTCTGGCTCCATCCGCAGTCTGGCTCCATCCGCAGTAACCCGTCCCAGCGACAGGGTCAAGTGCGGACGACAGAAGCGTCCGCGCGGTGCAGAATGACGGGATGGTCGCCACGGCGACGTCGCTTACCCGCTCAGCAGCCCTGCGCCCGGTGTCCGAGCGCACCACCGGCGCCACCACGCTGGGCCGCCTGGTGCTCTCCGCGCAGGAGCGCGGCGAAGACGTGGCGCTGCGCTATCCGACGCCCACCGGCGAGGAGACGATCAGCTATGCCGAGCTCGGCCAGAGCAGCCGAGAGCTCGCGCAAGCGCTGATTGCGCTGGGCATCGAGCGCGGCGACGTCGTGGCGATTCTCTGCTCCACGAGGGCCGAGTGGACGCTGTGCGAACTCGGGGCCCAGTGCGCCGGCGCGATCGTCGCTCCGATCTACCACACCAACTCGCCCGAGGAGTGCAGGCACGTGCTGGCGGACTCCGGTGCGCGCCTGGTGTTCTGCGAGGACGCCGAACAGGTCGCGAAGATCGCCGCGATCGAGCGAGACCTGCCCAGGCTGGCGCACGTGATCGTGCTCGACGGCTCCAACGTGCTCGGGATCCTGTCGATGCGCGACATTGTGCGGTGCTGGACGGCGTCACGGCGGGGAGTGTCGGTTCTGCCGGCGTGAGGGGGCGGCTCGGGCCCGGAGGTGTGGCAGATAACGGCCGCCCAGACGTACGTTTTCGGCCACAC
>Ga0207930_1000545_pt1 | contig 11777 bp, 9 predicted proteins | sample NGESurshal092012_7_FD_184477 | JGI IMG/M metagenome (GOLD analysis project Ga0207930, IMG submission 184477) | Arctic peat soil microbial communities from Barrow, Alaska - NGEE Surface sample 210-3 shallow-092012 (SPAdes) | ecosystem: Environmental > Terrestrial > Soil > Wetlands > Peat ... | reverse complement strand
CCGCGCGGCTTGACGGATGCGGGCGCCTGACGTTCACGCACTCGGCGGACGATGACGCCGCTGCGCAATGATCCTGCGGTGCCCTCCTCCGATCCCGCGACCCCATCGGCTGCGCAGGCCAGCGTGACGGCCCCGTTTGCCGGAGTAGTCGTCTCGATCGCCCACGAGCCCGGGGACCGGGTCGGCTCGGGCGCCCCGCTGATCGTGCTGGAGGCGATGAAGATGGAGCACGAGGTGCTCGCTGAAGCCGGCGGGGTGCTGGACAGCGTCGAGGTCACGGTCGGCGACGCCGTCGAGGAGGGGCAGCTGCTGGCGCTGATCGGGGCGGGCGATGGCGAGGATCGCGCCGATGGCCCGCGGCCTTCGCTCGCGGCCTCCGACGATGGCTTTCGCGCCGACCTGGAGGCCGTGCGCGAGCGTCACGCGGTGGGGCTCGACGCGGCGCGCCCGGATGCGGTCGCGCGGCGGCGCGAGCGAGGTCGTCGCACGGCGCGCGAGAATCTCGCGGAGCTGCTCGACGAGGGCACCTACGTCGAGTACGGGCCGCTGCTGTTCGCCGCCCAGGAGGCCAGGCGCTCGCGCGAGGAGCTGATCGCGCGCACCCCCGCCGACGGGCTGGTCGCGGGCGTCGGCGAGATCGACGGCCGGCCGTGCGTGGCGATGTCCTACGACTACACCGTGCTCGCCGGCACGCAGGGCATGCGCAATCACATGAAGAAGGACCGGCTGTTCGAGATCGCCGAGCGGCGCCGGCTGCCGCTGGTGCTGTTCGCCGAGGGCGGCGGCGGTCGCCCGGGCGACGTCGACATGCCGATCGTCGCCGGCCTGGACTGCCGCGCCTTTGCGCTGTTCGCGCGCCTCAGCGGCCTCGTCCCGCTGGTCGGCATCGCCTCGGGCTACTGCTTTGCCGGCAACGCGGCGCTGCTCGGCTGCTGCGACGTGGTCATCGCCAGCGAGGACGCGAGCATCGGCATGGGCGGGCCGGCGATGATCGAGGGTGGCGGGCTGGGCGTGTACGAGCCCGGCGAGGTCGGACCGATCGACGTGCAGGACGCAAACGGGGTTGTCGACCTGCGCGTCGCCGATGATCACGAGGCGGTCGCCGCCGCAAAGCGCTATCTCTCCTACTTTCACGGACCCGCCGAGCCGGGACGGCTGCCCGACCAGCACCTCCTGCGCGAGCTGGTCCCGCAGGAGCGCAAGCGCGTCTACGACGTGCGCCGCGTCGTCGAGACGCTGTTCGACGAGGGCTCGGTGCTGGAGCTGCGCCGCGGATTCGGCGCCGGGATGATCACGGCGCTGGCACGCCATGGAGGCCGGCCACTCGGCGTCGTGGCCAACGACCCCAAGCACCTCGGCGGGGCGATCGACGCCGACGCGGCAGACAAGGCGGCGCGCTTCATCGGCCTGTGCGACGCCTTCGGGCTGCCGCTGCTGTTCCTCTGCGACACCCCCGGCTTCATGGTCGGGCCGGATGCCGAGCGCACGGCCACGGTGCGCCACTTCGCGCGCATGTTCCTCGGCGGTGCGAACCTCAGCGTGCCGTCCGGGACGATCGTGCTGCGCAAGGGCTACGGCCTCGGCGCGCAGGCGATGGCCGGCGGCGGCTTCAAGGCGCCGCTGTTCACCGTCGCCTGGCCGACGTCGGAGTTCGGCGCGATGGGCCTGGAGGGCGCGGTGAAGCTGGGGGTGCGTCGCGAGCTCGACGCGATCGACGATCCCGAGGAGCGCGAGCGCGTGTTCCAGGCGACGGTCGCCGCCGCGTATGAGCGCGGCCGCGGCTTGAACATGGCCGCGTACGGCGAGATCGACGACGTGATCGACCCGGCCGACTGCGCGCGCTGGATCTCCACGCTGTTCTACCCGAGCGCGCAGGCCTGGTGGCAGCGGGAGGGCAAGACGCGGCCGTACGTCGACGCGTGGTGAGCCGGCGCCACCGTCATGCGCTCACGCGGGCACGACGATGAGGCGGCTAGCTGGACGGCGTGATCACGCCTGAGAACAGACAGCCGCCTGCCTGTCTGTGGCCGATCACCTGGAACTGAACGTATTTGTCCGCCGGGGCTTCTCGAGCGAGCACGTCGATCGCCACCTCGGTTTTGTCGAGCACGAAGCCCATTTCGTCGGCGAGCGGAGTGGCCGACGATCTCGTCCAGTAGAGCCCGGAACGTCCGAGCGTCGACAGCCCGACCTCCCCGGGAACGATGTTTTCGCAGTCGCCTTTGACCTTGACGCCTTCAGCTTCGATGACGGTCCCGCTGGCGCCCGGCCCAAAGTTGACTTCAAACTGCTGGGCCCCTGGCCCGGCCGCACCGGCTTCGCCAGGCGCGCCCGCGGCTCCCTGCGCGCCGGAGGCCCCCTGAGCGCCGGTAACCCCCGGCGGTCCGGTGGCGCCCTGTGGGCCGCGCACGCTCCAGGCGATCTGCGTGCGGTGCTTGGCGCAGCTCTTGCCCGCCTTGAGAACCGTGAGCTGGCCTTCGGCGTCGACACAGCCGCGCAGTTCGCCGTTGCTGGAGACAAAGCCGCGGCTTGCGGCGAAAGCGCCGCCGCCGAGCGCGACGAACAGCGCAAGATAGGCGACAACGGTCGCGTGGTTCAGGCGGGGTCGGACTCGCTCGAGCATCGAACTCGCGCAAGCCTAATCGACGTGCGCCCTTGAGCGCAACCGGGGCGCCTGTATCATTGAGGCAAGCCGCCACCGGGATCGCCCGGGGTGGACCGTGCAGACGACCGCAACGACATCTTCAGTCGCGCCGGTATCCGCAAGGAACTGGACCGAAGCCGATGATCCCCGCAACCGAACCTTCGCCCTGCGTATGAGCACCGTGCGCACCGTCGACGACCTGCGCTCTGCCTTGGCGCCGGCCCGCCGTGCACGTCAGACGATCGGGCTGGTGCCGACGATGGGCGCGCTGCACGAGGGTCACCTCTCGCTGATCAGACGGGCGCGCGCCGAGTGCGATGTGGTTGTCGTCTCGCTGTTCGTCAACCCGGCGCAGTTCGACGAGCGGACCGACCTCGACCGCTATCCGCGCTCCGAGCGTCGCGACGTGGATCTCGCCACCCGCGCGGGCGCCGACGTGATGTTCGCGCCGTCGGCCGACGAGGTCTACCCGCCGGGCTTTGCGACGACCGTCGAAGTGCTCGGCGTGACCGACAGGCTCGAGGGAGCCGCGCGCGGCTCCGGGCACTTCCGCGGCGTGAGCACGGTGGTCACCAAGCTGCTCGGGATGTCGATGCCGGATGTCGCCTACTTCGGCCAGAAGGACGCCCAGCAGGTGGTCGTGATCCGACGCCTGGTCGCAGACCTGAACCTGGCGCTGCGCATCCAGGTGTGCCCGACGGTGCGCGAACCCGACGGCCTGGCGATGTCCAGCCGCAACGCGCGACTGTCCCCCGAGGAGCGAGCGCGAGCGCTCACGCTCGCAGACGCGCTGCAGGCCGCCTGCGGGCGCGCCGGCGAAGGTGAGCGTTCGGCGGGCGCGCTGGTGGATGCGGCCCGCGCTGCGTTGTCCGCTCGCGGCGTCGAGCCCGAGTACGTCGAGCTGGTCGATCCCGAGACATTCGAGCCGTGCGAGGAGCTGGCGCGCGAGGCGCTGCTGGTGCTCGCCGCGCGGATCGGTGAGACGCGATTGATCGACAACGCGATCCTGCGGCCGTCGGCCGTGGGGACCCACCGTCAACCGGACCCGAGAAAGGCGATCGTCTGATGCAACGCGTGATGCTCAAGTCAAAGATCCACCGGGCGACGATCACCGACTGCGACCTGCATTACGTCGGCTCGATCACGATCGACCCGGAGCTGCTCGAGGCCGCGGACATCCTCGAGCACGAGCAGGTTCACGTGCTCGACATCGACAACGGCGCTCGCTTTGAGACGTACACGATCGCCGGCGAGCGCGGATCGGGCGCGATGACCGTCAACGGCGCCGCGGCTCGCCTGGTACAGCGCGGCGACACGATCATCGTCGTCTCCTACGCCGGCTACGACCAGGACGACCTGGAGACCTACGAGCCTCGCGTCGTGCACGTGCAGGCGCAGACCAATCGCATCATCACAATCGACGACGCGGTGGCCACCCTGCTCACGTAGGGGGTCAACCGCCTCAGAGAGGGAGCACGCATGCCCAGCCACCCCGACGTACAGGCCCCATCAGATCCAGGACGCCTGCCGATGACGCTGCCGCTGCTTGCGGAGAAGAAGCGGCTTGGCGATCCGATCGTGATGGTCACCGCCTATGACTACCCGAGCGCCCGCGCGGCCGAGTCCGCCGGGGTCGACCTCGTGCTCGTCGGCGACTCGGCCGCCACGACCGTGCTCGGCTACAACGCCACGACGCCGGTGTCGCTCGACGACATGCTCGTGCTCGCGCGCGCAGTCCGCCGCGGGCTGAGCACGCCGCTGCTGATCGGCGACCTGCCCTTCGGCTCCTACGAGGTCTCAGACGAGCAGGCGATCACGACCGCCATGCGCATGGTCAAGGAGGCCGGTTGCGAAGTCGTCAAGCTCGAGGGCGGCGGCGAGGCCTCGGTCAAGCGCGCACGAGCGATCGTCGGCGCGGGCATTCCCGTGATGGGGCATGTCGGCTTGACGCCCCAGACCTCCACCGCCCTCGGCGGCTGGAAGGCGCAGGGCCGCACCGCCGGAGCAGCCGAGCGGATCGCCTCCGAGGCCCTCGCGCTGCAGGAGGCGGGCTGCTTCGCGCTCGTATTCGAGGCGATCCCGAGCGCCGTCACCGAGGAGCTGATGCCCCACCTACAGATCCCGGTGATCGGCATCGGCGCCGGGCCGGCGACCGATGGCCAGGTGCTCGTCTTCCACGACCTGCTCGGCATCCGCGACGGGCTCGGCCCGCGCTTTGTCAAGCGCTACGCAAACCTGCAGCAGGAGATGAACGCCGGGGTCGCGGCATATGCCGAGGACGTGCGCACGCGGCGCTATCCGGGGCCGGAGCACACCTACAAGATCAACGCCGATGAGCTGGCCGACCTGCACGCGCGACTGACCTGAGCGATCCGCGGCGGGCAGGCTCCCTCGCGCGTCAGTCGAGGGGCTCGCCGAAGCGCTCGGCGAACGCGAACTCCTCGACGGGCTTGCGCGCGAGCTGCTTCGGCCAGTCGTCGGCTCGGTAGCCGACGCCGATGTGCGCCGCCAGGGCGATGTCGTCGGGTATGCCCAGGAGCGGCTTGACATCGGCCTCGGCGGGCACGAGCAATGTGGTCATTGCCGCCCCGAGACCCTCCGCGCGGAGACCGAGCAGCAGGTTCTGCACGAACGGATACACCGACGCGCCACCAACGATGCTCTGGCGCGGCAGGTCCGCGTCGGTCACCGCGAGATCGTCCAGGCGCACGCCGACGACGAGATGCACGGGCACCTCGTCCATGCGTTCGGCGTAAACGTCTGCGCCTCGCACCATGCGCACGCGGGCCGCGTCGAAGTCGTCGGGGCTGCGCAGCATCTGCGCGCCGCCGGTCTGCTCCATGTAGGCACGCCAGCGCGGCAGATAGAGATCGCGGATCGCCCGGCGCCGTGCGGCGTCGCGCACCACGACGACGCGCCAGCCCTGCCGGTTGCCGCCACTCGGCGCGAAGCGCGCGTTGTCCAGAACGCGCTTGAGCACATCCGCGGGCACGGGCTCGGCGGTGAACCGCCGGCTCGTCGGGGCACAGCGCATCGCCTCAGCCAAGTCCACGACCGCAAGCTACCGGCTTGAGTACTCGACGCGCTTGATCAACCGCGCCGGCAGCCCCGCGGCGATCGAGAACGGCTCGAGATCGTGCGTGACAACGCTGTTGGCGCCGATCACGCAGCGCGCGCCGATCGTGACGCCGCTGGTGACAACGACGTTGGCGCCAAGCCAGCAGTTGTCGCCGATCCGCGTCGGGCCCTTGCTCTGAAAGCCCTGCCAGGTGATCGGCTGGTCCGGGTCGTCATAGCGGTGGCTGGCGTCGCTGACGAAGCAGCCGTTAGCCAGCATGCAGTTCTCGCCGATCTCCACCAGCCCCTCCGACGCGACCATCACGCCGAGGTTGAGAAAGCTGCCGGCGCCGATGCGCACACGCGCGGTCCCGGGGGCGGTGATCCACACGCCCGGCTCGAGCAGCACGCCCGCGCCGATCTCCAGGCGGCGCTCGCGCAAGGCCTCGAGCACGTTGCCGTGCACGGGCCAGCGCACGAACGCCTCGCGGCGCAGGAACTGCCAGTGGATCTGCGCGCGGTTCCAGGGCAGCGAGTTGCGCTCATACCAGCGCCACTTCTGCGCCCAAAGGCGAGTCCGGGCCAGCGCCTGGCTGTCGACGCGGGGGCGGCGATGCAGCGCCCTGGCGGCATCGGGCGCGGCGTCCGCGGGGTCGCCGGTCACGGATGGACCGAGACGAATGCGACTCTGGCCAGGCTCATCGGCCCATTGTCGGCGATCCTGCGGCGGCGAGGATCTCAGCGCGGCTGGGCCGATGAACGCGTCGTGCGGCCAGGCCGGGGCCAGCGTGGCCTGCCCGAACAGACATCGCGCAGGCCGGTCCTCATCTATCTGGCCGCAAGCGTCGATACATGACCCACGGCAGGAGAAATGGGCGCTGCGCCCACACGCGCGATGGGATTGCTCGCGTCCTCGCCGGAGCCGGGTCACGCGCAACCAAGGAAGAGACAGGGCCATCGAGCAACGCAGGGCAAAGCCGGCAGGGCGTGGAGTCGTGCGCATGAGCACGACCTGTCTGGTCTTGGCGCTTGCCGCACTCGCGACGTTCGCGCTGAACCCTCAGCACGGCGCTTCGATCGAGGCCAAGAGCGCCGAGGCGGCCAACCGACTCGCGACCGCCTATCAGGACGCGCGGTTCTGGGTGGGACAGGGCGAGTCGCTGGAGCGAAAGTACCGGCTCGAACCGAGCCGGCAAGCGTTGGACCTTCACGAGCAGTCCGGTGACAACCTGATCGCCGATCTGAGGAGAATCGCCACGCTCGACCGCTCTCTCGCCGTCAGGCAGAGGGTCGTGCACTTGCTGGCGCTCCATCGGCGTTACGAGCGGGCGACCGCGAGGATGTTCGCGGCGACCCGGTCAGGTAACACGCCCCTGGTCAGACACCTGGACCAAACGGTCACCGACCCGATCTTCAGCGTCATCCAGGCGGACGTCTACTCAGCGGCCCAGGTCGCCTCGTCCAAGGCCCTGGAGCAGAGCGATGAGCTGCGCAAGGACGAGGCCGGAGCCTTCAGGGCCGGGCTGATCGCCGTCGGACTCGGTGCCGGCCTGGTGATCGCACTGCTGCTGGTGATTGGTCGCTATCGCCGTGCCGGGCGCGAGGCACGCGCGGCCGAGCTGCAGCGGTTGTCAGAGCTGGTGCTCACCGATCCTCTGACCGAGCTGCGCAACCACCGTGCCTTTCATGAGGACATGGCGAATGAGCTTCAGCGCACTGCACGCCTGAACACGCCGCTGACACTCGTGCTGCTCGACGTCAACGACCTGAAGGAGGTAAATGACACCCGCGGGCATCAGGCAGGCGACGAGCATCTGCAAGCTCTCGCGAAGGCGATCAAGTCGACCATGCGCGCGAGCGACAGGGCCTACCACATCGGCGGCGACGAGTTCGCGGTGATCCTCCCGGCTGTCGGCGAGTGGGCAGGATTTCAATTCGCCCAGCGCCTCCAGGAGGCGCTGGAACAGCTTGGCCAGACATCCGTGCGAGCGACGGCGGGGATCTCACAGGCGACCGAGCTGCGGTCCAAGGACGATGTTGTCCGCGACGCGGACCGCGCGTTGATCAGCGCCAAGGCCTCGGGCCAGGCCGCGGCCCTGTACACGCCGGACATGGGCGATTTCACGCGTGCGCCCAACGAAGAGGACGCGAACCACGTCCGGACCCTCGCGAACGCCCTCGCACTTGCCGTCGATGCGAAGGATCCCTACACACGCAGCCACTCCCAGACCGTCTCCAATCTGTGCGCCGCGATCGGTGTCGAGCTGGGCTTCGACGGCGAGCGACTGGCGCGCCTTCGCATCGCCGGCCTGCTTCACGACGTCGGCAAGATCGGCATCCCCGATGCCATCCTCAGAAAGCCAACCGAGCTCGACGCTGGCGAGTACGAGCGGATGAAGACTCATTCGGTGCTCGGCGAGGCCATCGTGCTGGCGGCCGAGATGCCCGAGCGAGCTGGATGGGTGCGCCATCACCACGAGCGCATCGACGGAGCCGGCTACCCCGATGGCATCGCCGATCGTGAGATTCCGCTGGAGTCGCGCATCATCCACGTCGCCGACGCCTACGAGGCGATGACCTCCGACCGGCCCTATCGCAAAGCGCCCGGCGAGCGGTTCGCGATCGAGGAGCTGCGCCGCAACGCCGGCACGCAGTTCGACGAGGACGTCGTCGACGCCCTCCTACGGGTCCTCGGCGATCGCTCCAAGCGCGAGCATCTCGCTCCGAAGTTCGTCGCCATCGGTCGTGACAGAGCCGCAGTTCACGCCTGAACGCGGCTCGGCACGCCGACCACCGAACCGTAGGACTCAGCTCAAGCGGCGACCTTGGCCGGGCGCCCACCCCGCGGACCCTTGCCCGACCGGGTCTCCGACCGCTTCACGACCGGCGTGAGGATCTCGGCTAGGAACTGCCCGGTGTGCGACGACGGCTCGGCGGCGACCTCCTCGGGAGTGCCGACGGCGATCGCCATACCACCCTCCTCGCCGCCCTCCGGGCCCATGTCGATCAGCCGGTCGGCCGACTTGATCACGTCGAGGTTGTGCTCGATCACGACCACGCTGTTGCCGGCGTCGACGAGCCGCTGCAGCACCTCCAGCAGCCGCTGCACGTCGGCGAAGTGCAGCCCGGTCGTCGGCTCGTCGAGGATGTACAGCGTGCGCCCTGTCGCCACCTTCGAAAGCTCGGTCGCCAGCTTCACGCGCTGGGCCTCGCCGCCCGACAGCGTCGTCGCCGGCTGACCGAGGCGCACGTAGCCCAGGCCGACCGCGTGCAGCGTCTCCAGGCGGCGGCGGACCTTCGGGATGTGCTCGAAGAACTTCAGCGCCTCCTCGACGGGCATGTCGAGCACGTCGGCGATGCTCTTGCCCTTGAAGCGCACTTCCAGCGTCTCGCGGTTGTAGCGCTTGCCGTGGCACTGCTCGCACGGGACATAGACGTCGGGCAGGAAGTGCATCTCGATCTTGATCTGTCCATCGCCGCGGCAGACCTCGCAGCGCCCGCCCTTGACGTTGAAGCTGAAGCGGCCCGGCTTGTAGCCGCGGATGCGGGCCTCCTGGGTCTTGGAGAAGAGGTCGCGGATCACGTCGAACAGGCCCGTGTAGGTGGCGGGGTTCGAGCGCGGCGTGCGCCCGATCGGCGATTGGTCGACGGCGATGATCTTGTCGAGCTGGTCCAAACCGTGGATCGCGCGGTGCGCGCCCGGTCGCTGGCGGGCGCGGTGCAGGCGGTTGGCGACAGCCTTGTAGAGCACTTCGTTGACGAGCGTCGACTTGCCCGAGCCCGACACGCCGGTCACGCAGGTGAGCACGCCGAGCGGGATGTGCACGTCGATCTCGCGCAGGTTGTGTTCTGAGGCGCCGACGATCTCCACGTAGCCGCTCGGCTTTCGCCGTTGCTCCGGCGCCTCGATCGTGCGCGTTCCCGCCAGGAACTGCCCCGTCAGCGAGCCCTTCACGCGCTGCACCTGCGCGGCCGTGCCCTGCGCGACGATCTGACCGCCGTGCTCTCCGGCGCCGGGGCCGAGGTCGACGAGATGGTCGGCGCTGCGCATCGTCTGCTCGTCGTGCTCGACGACGATCACCGTGTTGCCCAGGTCGCGCAGGCGCTCCAGCGTGGTGATCAGCTTGGAGTTGTCGCGCTGGTGCAGCCCGATCGAGGGCTCGTCGAGGATGTACAGCACGCCGACCAGCGACGAGCCGATCTGCGTCGCCAGGCGAATCCGCTGCGCCTCCCCGCCCGACAGCGTCGCGGCGGCCCTGTCCATCGACAGGTAGCCGATGCCGACGTTCTCCAGGAACTGCAGGCGCTCGGATATCTCGCGCAGGATCAGCCGCGCCACGTGACGGTCTGTCTCTGACAGCTCGACCTCCTCCAACCACTCAAGCGCGCGCCGCGCCGACAGCGCGCAGAAGTCCTCGATGCGCGTGCCGCCGACGGTCACCGCGCGCGACTCCGCGCGCAAGCGCGCTCCGCCGCACACCGGGCAGGCGCGCAGCGACATGAACTCCTCGATCTTCTCGCGCGTCCACTCCGAGTCGGTCTCGCGATAGCGCCGCTGCAGGTTCTTGACGATCCCCTCAAAGCGCGTCGCATACGAGCGCCGGCGCCCGTAGCGGTTGCGATAGCTGACGTGCACCGGCTCGCCGTTGGTGCCTTGCAGGAACAGGGCGCGGCGCTCCTCGGGCAGGTCCTCCCACGGCGCCTCCAGGTCGACGCCGTAGCGGTCGGCGATCGCCTCGGTCACCTGCTCGTAGTAGTTGGACGTGCTGTTGGCCCAGGGCGCGAGTGCGCCTTCGGCGATCGACAGCGTCGGGTCGGGCACGACGAGCTCCGGGTCGATCTCCATCTGCGAGCCGAGCCCAGTGCAGCGGTCGCACGCCCCGTGCGGCGAGTTGAAGGAGAAGATCCGCGGCTCCAGCTCGACCAGCGACGGTCCGTGCTCGGGACAGGCAAAGCGCTCGGAGAACGTGGAGATCGTGCCGGGCTGCGGCGTCTCGCCGGGGACGATCTGGCTGGCTGGGGCACGCGCGCCCTTCGCGCCCGTCGCGTGAGCCGCCTCGGACTCCGGCTGGTCTTTGGCGGCACCGACGATCTCGATCTCGACGAGACCGTCGGCGAGGGCGACGGCCGTCTCGATCGAGTCCGCCAGGCGCTTGCGCACGTCATGTCGCATCGCCAGGCGGTCGACGACGACCGAGATGTCGTGCTTGTAGCGCTTGTCGAGCACGATCGACTCCTCCAGCATGCGGATGCGGTCGTCGATCTTCACCCGCGCAAAGCCGTCGTTGCGCAGCTCCTCCAGGAGCTTGCCGTACTCGCCCTTGCGCCCGCGCACGACCGGCGCGAGCACCATGAAGCGCGTCCCCTCGGCGAGCTCCATCGCCTGGTCGATGATCTGCTCGGCCGACTGGCCGACAATCGGCCGCCCGCAGATCGGGCAGTGCGGCTTGCCCACACGCGACCACAGCAGGCGCAGGTAGTCGTAGATCTCGGTCACCGTGCCGACCGTCGAGCGCGGATTGCGCGAGGTCGTCTTCTGGTCGATCGAGATCGCCGGCGAGAGCCCCTCGATCGAGTCGACGTCCGGCTTGTCCATCTGGCCGAGGAACTGACGGGCGTACGCCGACAGCGACTCGACGTAGCGGCGCTGCCCCTCGGCGTAGATCGTGTCGAAGGCCAGCGAGCTCTTACCCGAGCCGGACAGTCCCGTGATCACCACCAGCGCATCGCGCGGCAGCGAGAGCGAGATGTCCTTCAGGTTGTGCTCGCGCGCCCCCGAAACGACTATCTGGTTGCCGGCTGGCATCAGCCAGTCATTCTATGACGGCGAACAGACGTTCGCCTCGCTCACCAGCCCGGAATCCGCTCGTTGCGGTCGTCCGACCGGGACAGATCAACCCTCGATCGCTGCGTACACCTCGTCTATCAGCTTCTGCCGGTCGGACAGCTGGAAGTTCTCGGCGAGATAGCGATCGGCGTCCTCGCGCGACTCGCCGTTGAGCGCCATGTTCAGCGCGATCAGCCGCGCCCCGTCGAGGTCGCCGTTGTCAGGGGCCTGCGCGCCCGCCTGCCCGCC
>Ga0207930_1000544_pt1 | contig 11783 bp, 9 predicted proteins | sample NGESurshal092012_7_FD_184477 | JGI IMG/M metagenome (GOLD analysis project Ga0207930, IMG submission 184477) | Arctic peat soil microbial communities from Barrow, Alaska - NGEE Surface sample 210-3 shallow-092012 (SPAdes) | ecosystem: Environmental > Terrestrial > Soil > Wetlands > Peat ... | reverse complement strand
CTAATGACGCTACGCTGTCACGGCAGAGGCCGCGGGTTCGAGTCCCGTCGACCCCGCCATTCTTTTCCCGCAACCTGCGAAGAGAGTGGCACCCCGATTCCAACTTCCGCCATTTCTCGGCTGAAAGATTTACGCGGAAAGCAAAGCAGCCCGCGCTGATTCTGAGCGCGGGCCAACTTGTAGAAGCGGTAGAGAATGTACGGCGAGTCGTGCCGCTAACTACTCATCCTGCTTCGATCATGATTCATCCCGTTCCTCGTACATCCGTTGAAGCGTCTCAGCGAAGGGACGTGGGCCGGAAAGTTTCACTAGGGCGCGGAGCTTCGCGTTACTCCCCACCAGACGAGGGACTTCATTCTCGCGAACGAATTCAGGATTGACCCGGACTTCGATCTGATAACCCGCTAACTGGTTCATAGTGCGTATCACATCGAGCAAGGCAATCCCGTGGCCGCTGCAAATGTTCACGATTTCGGAATGCACTTCGCTCTCCAAAAGAGCCACATAAGCAGCTACCACATCGTCCACGTCGCTGAAGTCCCGGGAGACATTGAGATTTCCCATCTCAATGACGGCCGCACGATCGCGAAAATGCTGCACGATCTTGGGTATGACAAAGTGCTTTGCCTGTCCGGGTCCGGTGTAATTAAAAGGGCGGGTGATCACGATGGGCATCCGGCTGAACCAGTTGGCCCGGACCATGTGCTCCATTGCCAGTTTGCTGTTGGCATAGTGGTTGACGGGTGCCGGACAAACCGACTCGTCAAGCACGTCGACGTCCGGCGTGCCGTACACGTTACCGCTACTGGCAATCAGAACTCGGCGAGGAGGCCGCTCGAGTCCGGCGAGCGCCCGCAGCAGATTGAGCGTGCCGAAGACATTGACGTCGTAAAACTCTTTTGCGTTGTCGTGCTCAACGAATGACAACGCAGCCAGGTGAACGACCGTATCGGGCCGGGCGTCGCGCACGGCGGATTCGGTCGCCGAAGGGTCGCTCAGATCACACGGATTCGGCCCCTCGAACTGCAGTGGAAAAACCTTGTAGCCACGGCCTTCGAGAGCTTTCCGCAGGTAGCGGCCAGTGAAACCAGCTGCGCCAGTGAGCAGTACGGTCGGCATAGCCTAAAAAAGGGCGTGGCCGTCGGCCACTCGCGCCAGGTCAGCTTCGACCATCGTGCGACAGAGTTCTTCCAGCGTAGTCTCGGCTTCCCATCCCAGATCTTTCTTTGCTTTGGCGGAGCAGCCGATCAGCATTTCCACCTCCGCCGGTCGGTAGAATTTTGGATTTATGGTTACGATGGGTTTGCCAGTTGCGGCGTCAAGACCACGCTCCAAGTCGCCACTTCCCTGCCATATGACTTCGATCCCCGCAGCTCGGGCCGCCAGTGTCACGAACTCGCGGACCGTAGCATTCTTGCCAGTTGCAAGCACATAGACACCGGGATCCGCCGTCTGCAACATGCGCCACATGCCGTCAACGTATTCCCTCGCAAAGCCCCAATCTCGCTGGGCGTCGAGGTTTCCCAGTTGCAAGACCTCGCGTTTGCTGAGCTTAATCCGGGCAATTCCGTCCGTGATTTTCCGGGTCACGAACTCCAATCCGCGCAGGGGAGACTCGTGATTGAACAGGATTCCACTGGCGCCGAAGATGCCATAGGACTCGCGATAATTGATAGTCGTCCAATGGGCAAACAGTTTGGCGACGCCATAAGGGCTACGGGGATAGAAAGGTGTGTTCTCGTCCTGAGGGACAGCTTGTACCTTGCCAAACATTTCTGAAGTCGACGCCTGATAGAAACGAATCTTGGGGTTCACGATTCGTATGGCTTCCAGCAGATGCAGCGCGCCTACGCCAGTGATTTCAGCCGTCGTAACAGGTTGATCGAACGATAGGCCCACAAAACTCTGGGCGGCCAAGTTATAAACTTCCGTCGCCAGGGTGCGATCCAGCAATCGGATGCCGGCGCCGCCGTCCGTCAGGTCGTGTTCAACAAGATGCAACTGGGGGTGCTCAAGGATCCCCAACGACGCGATGCGCCAGAAGTTCACAGAACTGGTTCTGCGAAAAGTTCCATAAACGGTATAGCCGCGGTTCAACAGGAACTCGGCCAGATACGCGCCATCCTGCCCAGTAATGCCCGTTACCAGTGCAATTTTACCTTTGTCATTTCCCATGAGTTCGATGAACTTTCAACTCAGATATGTTGTAACCACTTCGAGGAGTGACCGGCCGGTGGCACTTGGGGATACCGTCCACCCCTCGCAGAAACTCGCCTTCTCCGTGATCAGGATAGTCTTCATTCCCAGCCTCGCCCCCGCGAGTATATCGGAACTCGAGTCGCCGATCATCACGCTATTGCCCGGGGAGGCTTCGGGAAAATCCCGAAACGCAACCTCAAATAGGCCAGGGGCCGGCTTTCGGCAGTTGCACTGGCCCAGATCGTGCGGACAATAATAGATTGCATCCAAATGCGCCCCGAGAGAGTTAAGGTGCTTCTGCAGCTTTTCATGCAGGGAGAGTAAGTCCGGTTCCGAAAGAAATCCCAGTGCGATACCGCGTTGGTTGGTGACAACAATCACCTTACGGGAAGCGTGGTTCAACAGTCCAATTGCCCGCTCTACGCCGGGTAGTATCCGTGTGTCCTCCCAAGAAACGACATACTCCTCGTCGGGGGGTTTTCGATTGATGACGCCATCGCGATCGAGGAAAACAAACGCGACGCTGGAGAAGTCGGTCGACCTTGCTTCGGGGGACGATTTCTTCCCGCTCATGCGGGTCCCGGCCATTTGACTTGCGACAATTCGTACGGGTTCTGCATTCGATTGGTATCGGAGTGCGTGCTCTTCCCAACGCTGCGCAGGCAACGCCGACGCGCCCACTGGTAATTATAGATACCTCCCGTGCACCGCAGAACCGATCGGATTTCAGTACGCGTCCTTGCCCAGCATCCCAGACAGGGCCGTCAGCACGATGATTCTCAGGTCGAACCAGAAGCTCCAGTTCTGCAGATAGTAGAGATCAAATTCGAACCGCTTCTGTATCGATGTGTCGCCCCTCAATCCGTTGACTTGCGCCCACCCGGTTATACCCACTTTGAGGCGGTGACGGCTATCATAATGCGATATCTCGGCCAGAAATCTTTTCACGAAATGAGGACGCTCGGGCCGTGGGCCGACCACACTCATATCACCCCTCAGCACGTTGAAGAACTGGGGCAGTTCGTCGAGACTCGTTTTGCGCAAAAACGTTCCGACCGCAGTGCGTCGAGGGTCGTTCTTTACCGTCCACTTGGTGTCACTCTCAGCGGAGTGCGTCACACGCATGGTGCGAAACTTGAGCATGTCGAATGGCTCCCCGTTGAGGCCGACTCGTTCTTGCCGGAACAACACCGGCCCTTGAGAGGACACCTTGATCGCGACAACGATCAACATCATCAGCGGGGCGGTCAACAAGACCATGAATAGCGAGAAAGAGATATCGAAGACACGCTTCAAGAAGAAGTATGCCGGAGACTCCAGGGGAGTGGTATCCACATCCAGCATCTGCAGATCGCCTAACTGGAAAAGCCGTTCGCGCACCAGCGGCAGACCGCCGAGATCGAGCACGACCCGGATGGGTACGCACAGCTTTTCAAGTCGCGATACCACCTCGCCCAGGGATGCGAATTGGTCCGGCGCTGCCGCGATGACCATCTCTTCGAAAAGAACCATCCGTCCAGTCCCAATGTCGCCAAACTCGTAAACCGGGGCATCATGAACTGCCACCTTCTGATCGCCGATTCGCAAGTATCCCACCACCACCGAGGCCACTAAGGGAACATGCGCAAGTCTCGACGCAATGTGGTGAGCATGCTGGTCAGTGCCCACGATCAGGACCCGGACGGAACGCCTCAAATTCCGCGTCATGTGCAACAGACGCCTCAGAGCTATACGCGTTCCGAGCGTCAGGAGCAATTGGGCGACCGCACTTACGATGAAAAATACCCTGGAAAAGTTCTGTTGCCGCTAGAAAAACAAGACGGCCAGGAGAGCGGTGTATGTGGCAAAGCAGGCTGACACGGATTTGCGTATGCCCGTATATTCGCGAAACAGTTCGTCGGTATTGCAGAGTTGCCATTGCTCTACAGTGATCGCCCATACCAGGGTGGTGAACAGCAGGACTGCGAAATAGAATCTGGGGTCGTATTCTGACGGCTCACGCCCAATATCAATCAACACAAAGCGGACAACGGCCGCCATCGCGAAAGCCATAAGCGGCAACAGGTAGTTCCATAACCGGATGTAGAAGTTATACGACTCGAGACGAAGCGTCATATCAACCGTCGCTTTGTAGGGTTATGAGGCAACCCGATTCAACCTGGTTAGCTCGTAACGGTCTGTGGACGAAGTGGTGTCCTAGCCGCGCGGACTGAGTGCACAAGGATGGAAGCGCAATGCGAACTTACGGGATGAAACGTGCCCACTAACACTTCTAGCTTCGAAGTGGGCAGTGCTGCCTGTAGATCTCCAAATGGCGGTTCGCGCATGCCGACCAGGTGAAGCGCCGAACATTTAAGAAACCGGACTGGCGAAGGCGATCTCGGTCGCCGTCCGAGTGCAGGAGTCGCTCAATGGTGGCAGTGATGGATTCAATGTCGTGCGGATCAAAGTATTCCGCCGCGCTGCCTCCCACTTCAGGAAGCGATGCCGCTCGCGAGCAAGCCACCGGAGTACCACACGCCATCGATTCGAGGATCGGAAGTCCGAATCCCTCTTCAAATGACGGCAGCACCGTTAACTCCGCCGAGGAGTAGGCAGAGCGTAGCACTTCATCGCTGACTTTTCCGGCAAATTTGATGGCGGTCCCAATACCAAGCTTGACGACCAGTTCTTTCAAATCGCGGCCGTCGGAGGTGTCGTCGCCGATGATCAGTAGTTCGCAGTTCCCCGCTGTTCGGTTCCACATCAGCGCGAAAGCACGCAGCAAACCATCTACGTTCTTGTGTGGCTTGAGATTGCCCACATACAGGACATAGGGCCGAGTAACACCACACTCGCGATGCACGGTCTGCATCGCTTGTTCGCGGGGCTCGGGAAAGAATTTCGGAGCCACTCCGTTGTAGGTCACGGTCACTTTTTCGGCGGGGACGTCGAGGTGTTCGACGATCTGCCGCTTGGAGTACTCCGACACAGTAAAGATGTGTGTTGCTTTCCTAGCTCCGAGCCGCAAAATCGGACGGGCATACATATGGCTCTTCAGCTTGTCGCGGTAGCGGGCATCGAGGATGTGTGTCAGGTCGTGGATCGTGATCAACATCGTTCCCTTGCGCAGCACTGGAGCGTTGTAATGCAGTACTCTGGCGCGGACGGAGCCACCGTTTCCTCTACTAGCGCAACGCTTCTGGACGGACTAAGCTCGTCATCAGAGAATGAACGACGAAAAACTACGTGCATGGTGGTTTCATCGCCAGGGCCTCGATGGTTCCATGGCTGGCGCCTCTCCCGCGGACGTGCTCGCGAATGTGGGATGGGCCAGATCTGTCGCCGGGTCGGGACCGTACCTCACACTCTATGCACGAGGCGGCCTCTCGCGTGACGACGTCGACGCCGCGGTCACAGAGCTTGAGATCCACGAGTTGCCATCGACCCGTGGTTGCACCTACATCCTGCCGGCTCGCGACTTCGCGCTCGGCCTTCGGGTTGCGCAGGAATTCTCTTCGGGTGAGATGGTGCTTGCCCGAAAGTTAGGCGTGACCGACGAGGAGGTCGCGAAATTGTGCAACGCAGTGCTCGATGCTTTGCGTGAGGGACCGCTGTCGCCGGATGAAATCCGCGATGCCACCGGCTCCGCTGCGAGGAGTCTGGGGCCTGAGGGCGCCAAGATGGGCCTCAGTACGACCCTGCCCCTTGCGCTCGGCAGCCTGCAAACGTTGGGACAGATTCGGCGCATCCCAACCAACGGACGGCTCGACCAGCAGCGTTATCGTTACGCGCTGTGGAAACCCAGCCCAATGACCAAGTTCAAGCTCTCGATTCCAGAGGCGCACGGGGAGCTTGCGCGCCACTACTTTCGTTGGATCGGGCCCGCGACTCTTGCGGAATTTCAGTGGTTCAGCGGACTGGGAGTGAAATCCGCCAAGGCGGCCGTAGCCCAGCTCGACTTGGTGCCGGTCGATCCGGGAAACGACCGCTTCATGTTCCCCGATGATCGTGAACTTTACGCCAAGTTCAAAGCGCCAAAGAATCCTGACTATACCCTTGTCAGCTGCATGGACTCGATGTTTCTGTTGCGGCGCAGCTTGTCGGCTCTTCTCACGCCTGAAGATCGCAAGCAGAAGACCCAGGTGGATCAACGAACGTGCGAGTTGGGCAGTCTTTCTGATCTCAATAGCAATGCCATCCTCGATCGCGGTGCTATTGTCGGGCTCTGGGAGTACGATCCGGCGACCAGTTCAATCGTCTGGTTGTGCTTTGCCGCGGCAGACAAGGCGCTGCGAAAATGCGTTGCACTTACGGAAGCCTACATCCGCGACCAACTCGGCGACGCCCGATCATTTAGTCTTGACAGCCCGAAGAGCCGAGCCCCACGAATCGATGCCATCCGCAGCGCACAAAAGTAGCCGTGGCTTCGGCCAGCACTGTTCGGCGCGTATCAAGACGACTATCTCCACCAACCGCTACTGAATCGTGGTATTGTGCCCGAAGAAGCAAAGCTCCATGCGATTGGGAGCTAACCACAAATTGCGAGGAGAACATTATGGGAATTGGAGAACAGGCAGCAAATCCGTTCGCCAAAAGGGGCGGCGGAGAACAAGCAGCTAATCCAACAGCGAAGAAGAAAGCTGCGCCCAAGCCGAAGGCCAAGAAGAAAACGCCCATTAAGACGGTCGCCAAGAAGAAAAAGCGGTAGCGACCGATTGGGCTGCTGCGAGAATTGCCCTTCGTTCCAGCGCACGTGGCCGAAGATCATAGCTCGCAAAACCAGCTTGCCACCTTCGCGCGGCAGCCACTGCCGCAGCGAATTCGTCTCATTACAAGGCGACGGACCACCGTCGCCTTTCCATTTTGTGCTACACGCTCGAAGTGATCAACCTCACAGATGGGCCATTTAGTTTTTCGATACACTACTTGCCTATGCTCAGCGAAAAGCAATTTCGGGACCGCGCGGCCCGCGAACTTCGTGAAATCGGCAAGCAAGTTCTGTGTCTGGCAACCGATCGCGACCTCTGCCGGAGGCTGGACTCGGATGTAATTCAGTCCAATCCACGGCTGTCGACGAGCGGCGACGCCTATCTCTCGATGGTGCGTAGTGCCTATACGGATGCCACCACCATGCGCCTGCGCCGGCTGTTCGCACCTGACGCCGCATTATCTCTACGGCGGCTGCTCAACCAGATTTCAGAATACCCCGCCATGCTGCACGACAAGCTCACCGACAGCGAGCTGTCTGGGGATTTAGCGGAGTTGGACCGGCTGGGCTTATATCTCAAGGAACACGTTGACCCGCACTTCTCCAATCACGAGCGCACTACCGCCGCTCTGGCGACGACGAACCGGGAATTGGATAAGGCCATCGACGTGCTTCTTGACTGCATGAAGCGCTATTACTGGATCGTTGCCGACTCCTACATCGACCTCGACGTCAGCTACGACGAAGACCCCCTGGCGGTGTTTCGCTTCCCGTGGATCGAAGAAAAATAAGCACTGCGGTCGCCTGAAACGGCGGGTCGCAAATCTCGCGATATCCTGATCGGAGATGCAGCTTGCATCCCTACCCTACCAAACGCGGCAGACTTTTTCGTCGGGCTTGATCATGGGCTGTCCCGCCTTGCAGCCGAATGCTTTTCCGAACTCCGGCATGTTCACCACCACACCGTTGATCCGATATTTACCGGGAGAATGCGGATTGGTCAGGGCGTTGACCCGCTCGTTTTCCGGCCGCTGATTTTCGCAGGCCCACTGCGCGAATCCAACGAAGAACCGTTGATCGGGAGTTAGCCCGTCCTGGCTTGTCAGCTGCGCACCCTTGGTTGCATTTTGCCAGGCAACGTAGGCCAAAATTGTTCCGCCCAAGTCCGCTACGTCCTCACCTTCCGTCAGCTTGGAATTGATCTTGATGTCGTCGACGATTACGTATGTGCCATACTGATCGACCACGCAGTTGGCCTGTTTCACGAACTGGTCGGCATCCTGCTTGGTCCACCAGTCCTGGAGATTGCCTTTGGCATCGAACTGGCGGCCTTCGTCGTCGAAGGCGTGCGTCAGTTCATGCCCAATGGTCGAGCCCGTGTTGCCATAATTCGGCGCAGCATCCATTTTCGCGTCGTACAGCGGCGGATGCAGAACCCCCGCGGGGAAATTGATGTCGTTCATTTGCGGGTTGTAGTAGGCGTTCACAGTCGGCGGAGTCATGTCCCATTCGGTGCGGTCCACCGGTTGCCCTACCTTTGCGAGCTGCCTTTTGACTTCGAACTCGGTAGCTCCGATATCGTTGCCGTAGAAGTCGTCTGGCTTGATCGTCACCGCGCTGTAATCGCGCCACTTGTCGGGATAGCCGACCTTGTTCCGGACGGCCTTGAGTTTCACGATTGCCTGCTGCTTGGTCGCGGGACTCATCCACTCCAGCTGCTGGATTCGCACGGCCATCGCGTCCTCAATTTGCCGGGTCATTTCGACGGTTGAGGCTTTCAGTTCGGGTCCAAAGGTCTTGCGAACGTACACCTGACCGAGGGCTTCGCCCAGGTTGGCATCCACGTACTGAACGCAGCGCTTCCAGCGGGGCTGGAGTTCGGTCGCGCCCCTCAGATACTTGCGGTAAAACTCGAAGTTCGCATTGACGAATGCGGACGAAAGAAACGGTGCCCGCGAGTGCGCAACATGCCAGCGGATATACGTCTGCCAGTCTTCCAGTGAAGCTGACTTTATCTGAGAGTTCACGTCCTTGAAGAAATCAGGCCAGGCGACATTCAGGATTTCGAATTTGGGCGCACTCGAGGCGCTGAAGAAAGTATCCCAATCAAAGTCGGGAGCTACCTTGTACAGGTCCGGCACCGTCATCTTGTGTTTCAATTTGTAAGGATCGCGGCGCTCAACCCGGGCGAGCGAAGCCTTCGCCAAGCTGGTTTCCATGCGCATCACGGTCGCTGCGTTCTTCGAGGCGATTTGCGGAGAATCGCCCATCAACTCGAACATTTTCTGCACGTGCTGGAGATACCGGGCGCGAGTCTCCTTCGACTTTGCATCGTCCTTTATGTAGTAGTCGCGATCCGGAAGTCCCAGACCACCCTGATCGATGCCGACGATCATGCGATCGGAATCGTCGAGGTCCTGCATCGGACCGGACTCGAAGAGAACTGATATTCCCTGTAATTGCAGATTGGCGATCAGCGGTGCAAGTTGCTTCCGGTCTGTTATTCCCTGAATCGCTACAAGGTCAGGCCCCAACGGTTTGGCCCCGAGCTGTTCGACCAGCGTTTCATTCATGCACGAGCCGTAGAAATCGCCGATTTTCTGGGTCGCCGGATCGCGGTCCTTGGCTTTGGACGCCTCTTCCAGAAGCCCCCGTAAGTACTGCAGATTGTCTTCGTACAACTTGCCGTAAACGCTCCATGAGGTCTGATCTGGAGGGATTGGGTTCTTCTTCTGCCAGCCTCCGCACGTGTACTGGTAGAAGTCGACGCACGGATCGATCGAACGATCCATCGCCGTGACATCGAGACTGGGTGTATAGGGCAAGTCCGGCCCGGCTTGTGCGTCTGCTCCGGGGGGCCAGGCAGGTGACTTTGCCGCAACTGGCTGCGATTGTTGCGCGACACATGCAGTCGCTACCAGGGTAAGAACGACGAGGTATCTCAGTGATGGCAAGGGTGTCCTCCGGGCGAACTGATGAGCATAGCAAAGCTTGAGGGTTGCAGGCACTGCATGTCAGCTGAGCGCAGCCGTTAGCGGGACGTATGGCAGCCCAATTAAGCTCCGCTTCACATTCAGCCTGGTTGGAACCAGTTGAACCGGCCGAAACGATTCTTAACGCAACACAATCATTAGGCTTGGGTTTACAGTAGTGGCAGTCACGATTGGCCGCGTGCTGCCAAGGAATCGCGAAGTCCGCTTCTCGCAGAACGGTACAGAAGCGGCAGGAGCAACACGATGAAATCACTGCGGCAGTCTGGATGGGTCCTCGCAATACTGCTGGTGGTGTCGGTGTCAGGGATGAGCCTGTTCGCTCAAAACGGGGAGAACGCTGGCATTCCTACCAGTATCAGCTATCCAAACAATCCGGGTAGTCCCGCCGATGCCGGAAGTCCAAGCAATGACCCGCCAGCCCGAGTGGCGCGGATTCAGTACATCTCCGGTGAAGTATCAGTGCAACCCGGCGGAGTCAACGACTGGGTCGCCGCCAACCTGAATCGGCCCTTGACCAGCTCCGACCGGGTGTGGGCGGACAAGGATTCCCGGGTCGAGCTGAATGTGGGCGGTGGTTATCTTCGCTTGAATTCGGAGAGCAGCCTTACCCTCACCAACATTGGTGACAACACAATACAGGCGCAACTCGATCAAGGCGTTCTCGAGGTCACAGTTCGCCATCTTGAACCGGGCGAGATTTACGAAATTGATACCCCGAACCTGGCATTCACCGTCATGAAGCCGGGGGTTTATCGGTTCGACGTAAATCCCAACGATGACCAGACTTGGGTGACGGTTCGCAAGGGCTACGGCGAGGCCACTGGGCGCGGCAGTGCCGTGAAAGTTAGCGACGGCGAGCAGGTGCGCTTCACCGGCCAGAACTCGTTGCAACATACGGCCTACGCGGCTCCTGCTCCGGACGGCTTTGACGATTGGGCGAAAGTCCGCGACAAACGCCTCGACAGTTCGCAATCAGCCCGTTACGTCGCCCCCGGCGTCATCGGGTACGAAGATCTTGATGTTTACGGCAACTGGCAGGTAGTGCCGACCTATGGAGCCATTTGGGTTCCGAGATCGGTGCCTGTCGGATGGGCACCTTATCGCTATGGCCACTGGGCCTGGGTTGCTCCTTGGGGCTGGACCTGGGTGGACGACGCGCCCTGGGGATTTGCGCCGTTCCATTACGGCCGTTGGGTTTCCTACGGCGGCTATTGGGGCTGGGCCCCTGGTCCAATCATCGGCGTCGGATGGCGTCCGTATTATGCGCCTGCCCTCGTGGGTTGGATTGGTGGAGCAGGATGGGGCTTCGGAGTCTCCTTCGGCATCGGATTTGGTGGCGGCTGTGGCTGGTTCCCCTTGGGTTGGGGTGAGCCGTTTTATCCGTGGTATCACGGATACCATGGCGGGTATGTCAGCCAGAACTACATTCGTAACGTAAACATAACCAACACGCACATTACGAACATCAACAGCGTAAGCAACAACTATTACCATAACAACTTCAACAACGGGCACTATGCAAACCGCAGTGTTGCAGGTGCGGTGACGGCAGCTCCCAAGTCTGCCTTGGCCTCTGGACAGAACATCGCCAAAGTTGGGACGGTGGTTCCACGTTCACAACTGGGCAGAGGTGAAGTGGTGCGCTCAGCCGACGTGAGTCCGAACCGGGGCGCTTTCCTGGGCGGCCAGACGCCGCGTAATACGGCCATACCTCCCCGTTCGGCGATGAATCGCCAAGCCGCCACCAATATGACGCCGTCCACTCGTCAGTCGAACCCCGTGGTCGAGTCGCACAACATTCCGCAGGCGCCGGCGACGTTGGGTGCTCACAACCCGAATACTGCCGCTGACGTGGCTGGAACCCATAGTGTTCCGCGGCCGCCGGAGCGCACTGGCTCCGC
>Ga0207930_1000542_pt1 | contig 11806 bp, 4 predicted proteins | sample NGESurshal092012_7_FD_184477 | JGI IMG/M metagenome (GOLD analysis project Ga0207930, IMG submission 184477) | Arctic peat soil microbial communities from Barrow, Alaska - NGEE Surface sample 210-3 shallow-092012 (SPAdes) | ecosystem: Environmental > Terrestrial > Soil > Wetlands > Peat ... | reverse complement strand
CGTTGAACTCGACGCTCGTCGCGCCCGTGAGGTTCGATCCGGTGATGGTCACCTGGGTGCCGCCGCCGGTCGGGCCCGCCGCCGGGAGCACCGAGCTGACGACCGGGCCGCTGCCGGCGAACGATCCGAACGCGTACGCCGTCGCGCTCGCGCCGCCGTTGTTACTCACCGTCCGACCGGTGAACGTCCGCCCGGTCGATGTGTTCGCCGAGTTGATGACCGTCACCGAGGCGGTGTCGGTGGCCTCGTTGTAGACGTGCTGCGTGGTCGGCGACAAGGTGATCGTCTTCGTCCCGTCACCGAAGTCCCATACGTACGCCGTACGCGTCCCGAACGGCGTGGTCGACGCGGACGCGTCGAGCGTCGCGGCCTGCCCGAGCGGCGCGCGGGTGATATGCAAACGGGCGGTCGGCGCCTGGTCGGGTGTCACCGCGACCGCGAACGGGTTGGTGCCGACCTGGATCGTCGCGCCCACGGTGTTCGTTGCGGTCGACACGAGCGTGACGCTGTGGGCGAAGAGGTTCGTGACGATCGCGGTCTTGCCATCGGGCGTGATCGCCGCGCCGAAGCCCGTCTTCCCGGTGTTGATCTTCGCGCCGGGGTTGCCGGAGGCGATGTCGATGGGAATCAGGCCGCCTTCCCCGGGTGCCGAGTACGCGACGTAGGCGGTCGCGCCGCTCGGCGTGATCGCCACGTCTCCGGCGAGGGGGAGGCCGGCGGGCGTGGCGGTGGCCCGGCTATGTGTCGCCGTGTCCTGCACCGTCACGAAGTTGTTGGAGTTCGCGGTGAGGAGCTTCGCGCCGTTCGGGGTGATCGCCGTCGCTCGCGGGTTGGTGACGTTGACGAAGGACGCACCGATGGTGTTGGTCGCCAGGTTGATCGGCGTGATGTCCGGGTCTCCGGTGACGTACAGCGTCGTGCCGTCGGGCGACATGGTCACGCCGTTCGCGCCGGAGGCAATCGTGATCGGTGCGCCCGCGGTGTTGGTCGCTACGTTGATCGGCGTCACCGTGCTGTTGCCCGTGTTCGCGACCCACGCGGTGGCTCCGTCCGGCGTGATCGCGATCGAGACCGGATCGGAACCGACGGGTATCGCCGGCCCCGCGGCCTTCGTCGCGGTGTTGATCGGGGTCACGGAGTTCGCGTCCCCGTTGGCCACGTACACGGTCCTGGCGTCGGGCGTGATCGCCACCGCGTCCGGGCCGGCACCGACCGGAATCGCCGGACCGGCGACGAGAGTGGCCAGGTTGATCGGGGTCACGGTGTTGTCGAGGTTGTTGACGACGTACGCGGTCCACGCCGCGGGGCCCGGGATCGAGACGGTCGCGGTGTCCGTGGCCTGCGGGCCGCCGTTGCGGCTCATCGTCTGACCGGTGAACACGCGCGCGGTCGAGGTGCCGGCCGAGTCGGTCTCGGTCACCGACGCGGGGTAGTTGCCCCCGGTCGCGTAGATGTGGGTCGTGGTCGGGGTCGCGGTCGTGGCCGTGACGCCGTCGCCGAAGTTCCAGGCATACGAGGTGATCGTGCCGTACTGCACCGTCGACGCCGTTGCGTCGAAACTCGACGTCGCGCCGGGCGCCGCTGCGGGCGTCACGGTCATGTGCGCGACCGGCGCTTGATCGGGCGAGATCGCGATGCCGAGCGGAAGGTCTCCAACCGCGATCGGAGTCCCGACCGTCCCGGTCGTCACGGCGACGGGAGAGACGGTGTCGCCGAATTCGTCGGCGACGTACGCGGTGGTGCCGTCGGGCGTGATCGCGATCGCAGTGGCGGTCCCGGGTGTCGAGATCGCCGGGCCGGCCGTGCCGGTCGCGATCGCGATCGGCACGGTTCCACCGTCTCTCGTGGCGACGAACGCACTCGCACCGTCGGGCGTGATTGCGATCGCCGACGGGGAACCGGCGACCGCGATCGGCGCGCCCACACCGTGGGCCAGGAGGTTGATCGGCGTGACCGCGTTGGCGGCGTCGGCGACGAGCGCGAGCGAACCGTCGGGCGTGATCGCGATGGCGGTGAGCGACGATCCCACGGCAAGCGGGGCGCCGAGGGTGTTGGTCGCGGTGTCGATCGGGTACACGTTGCCGTTGGTCGTGGCGACGTACGCAGTGGTGCCGTCGGGCGTGATCGCGATCGCGCTCGGACTGTTCGGTGCCGGGAAGGTGATCGCCGGCCCGGCGGTGTCGGTCGCGGTGTCGATCGGTGTGACGGCGCCGACTTCGGAACCGCTCGCCACGTTGGCCACGTACACGGTCGCGTCGTTCGGCGTGATCGCGAGCGCGCTGGAGTTGTCGGCCACGGGGATCGGCGTCCCCGGCGTGTTGGTCGCGGTGTCGATCGGCGTCACCACGCCCGGGTACGCGCTGAGCACGTAGACCTTCGCGCCGTCGGACGTGATCGCGTCCTGGATGGGATTCTGGGCGACGGGTATCGCGGTACCGGCCTGGTTGGTCGTGACGTCGACCGGAGTCACGGATTGCCCAATCTGGTTGACCACGTAGGCAGTCGGGGACGCCGGCCCGGCGCCGGCCGCACTGGACGCGGTGACAATTGCCGCGACCGGTAGGCCGGCCGCGCACAGGACCGCCGCCAGTACGGCTCGTGATCGCCGGACACGGTGGGTAGTCATCGCGGGCATGGCGGCCTCCCGGGCGTCGCAGCAGCACCTTCCGCCGGGATCATCCGCGAGACGACGCGTCACTCGCGCGTCACCGGGTGGCGCCCCGGTCGCAGGCCTGTCGGCGCGGTCAGGGCAATCCGGTCGTGACGCGCAAATGACGCGGCCGGTCGAGCATCGTCGGACTCCCGGAGCGACGCCCCGGCTTCGAGGAGGGACTGGTGTGAGGACGATCCTGATCTTCCACGAGGTCGACGACGTCGACCACTGGCTCGAGTCGCCCAGGCGTCATGAGGTCTTCGGCCCGCTCGGCATCACGGTCCGGACGTTCATCGACCCCGCGCAGACGAACCGCGTGGGGCTGATCGTGGAAGTGGCGAGTATGGAGCTCTTTCAGGAGGCGATGGGCTCGCCGACTGCGGTCGCAGCCATGACCCACGACGGTGTGCGGCCGGACTCGGTGCAGGTCTTCATCGAGCGCTGACCGCGGCAAGCGCCTCAATCCGCGGCAACGAAGCGCGAAAGCCACCGGCGCGACAGAGCTCCGATGCCTCACCAAGCCAGGCCTCGCACTCGCGGTCGAGCGCACCGTTCCGGCGGTACCGCGTCTGCGCAAGCGCGAACAGCGTGGTGGCCCGGGAGTACTTCCATCCGAACGCGGTCGCGGTGTCGAGCGCAGCACGCAGGTACTCCTCGGCAACGTCGTGGTCGCCGAGCAGCGATGCAAGTCGGCCCGCGTAAGCAGCCACGGGGCCTTGGCTCGTCACGCCGTTGAAAGCCACCTCATCCGCGAACGGTTCGATAATCGGACGCAGATATGCCGCGGCTTGGACATCGCCGAGCTCGATCGCGAGCACCGCGTAACCGATGATCGATGTCATCCAGACGTTGTCGACCGAGATCTCGGTGAAGCGCGATGCCACGCCTTCACGCAAGATGTCGCGCGCGACGTCGTGGCGCCCGACCGTGTCGCAGATGATGCCGTATGCAAGCTTGAAGGGCAGAACAGCAGGATTGTCTATCGCGGCCTGTTCGATGACGGGGAGCAGCTCTTCGGCGCGGCCGCCATCGGATGTGATGACGAAGAGTTGTCCGGCGAAGAGGGTGAAGGCGTCGGGCACGCCGATCTGCATGCCGAGCTCGAGGTTCGCGGTGGCAAGGGCCTCGGCGTCGTCGAGCCGCCCGGCCATCGTTGCGTCGAAGGTGTCGTAGAGACCCATCGTCCACCGCAACCGCGGTTCGCCGACTGCGTGTGCGATCGCGCGGAGACCGGCGAGACTGCGTGCCGCGACGACATGATCCGCGACTTCGACCGCGACGTTGTACGCCGAGACGTGTGCGCCGAACTCGAGCCTCGGGTCGCCGGCGCTCTTCGCGGCCCGGATCGCGCTCGCGGCGACGCGTGACCGCATCTCACGCCGTCCCGTTCCCCATAGCGCGTAACACACAGCCGGCGCGACCTGCGCGAGCAGGGTCGGGTCGCTGTGCTCAGTCGCGAGCTCGAGTGCCTCGTGCGCGGCGGCAACCCGCCGCGCGGCATCGGGCGTGTACACCAGGCTGCGCGCCAGCAGGGCACGCAGGCGCGCATACGTCGCAACGTCCGCCGGATCGGTGACCGCGAGCGCCGCCTCGATCGTCGCGAGGTATTCCGGCGCGCCCTCGTCGAGGCGCATGAAACCGCGGTCGGCCGCAAGTGCGGCGCGAACAAGCGCCTCGTGCGCGCCGCTGCGTTGCGCGAGTCGCGCGCCTTCGGCGAGCGTGTCGAGTGCCCGCTTATCGCCGGCGCGGTGCTGGGCGTCTCCGAGGCGGACCAGCACGTCGGCGCGCTCGGCGTCGGGCCGATCGAGCGCAATCGCGATGTCGAGCACCGTCCGGTAGTGATGCGCCGCCTCACTAGGTGCGAGGTGATCGAGTGCGTGATCGCCGGCGCGCGTGAACCAGTGTCGGGCTTCGTCCGGCCACCCGGCGAGCGCGGAGTGGCGCGCGAGTTGGACCACCACGTTTGGCGGCAGCTCCTCGACGCTCTTCTCCAACGCGCGTGCCGCGAGCCCGTGCAAGCGAGCGCGTCGAGAGGGCCCTACGTCGGCATACAACGCATTCGCGACGAGCGCGTGCACGAAGCGCAGCGACCGCCGGACCGAGCCGGCGTCGATCAGAAGACCGCCGCGCGTCGCGGCGTCGAGTGCGTCGATCACGACCGGTTCGGGCAGTCCCACCATGTCGATCAGGACGTCTTCGTAGAAGTCGACGCCGAGGACCGACGCGGCGGTGAGCACCTCGGTCGCGTCTGCGCCGAGGGCGTTGACGCGACTCCAGACGACATCGCGCAGGCTCGCGGGCACGGTGTCGAGGTCGCCGTCGCGATCGAAGCCGGTCTCTGCCCAGTGCCGGATCAGTTGCGATGCGTACAGCGGGTTCCCGGCGGTTTGCGCGCGTAGGGTCTTCACGATCTGCGCGGGCTCCGGGGTGTCGGCGATGCTCAACGTGGCGGACACCAGGTCGTTCAGCTCGTTCCCGTCGAGACCGACGAGTTGCAGCCGCCGCGTCTCGCCCCGGTCGAATTCGGTGAGCGCAAGTCGCAAACCGTCGGACGTGTGCTCGCCCGAGTCGCGGCTGCTCAGGACGAACAGGACCGGCGCGCCGGCGAGCGCAGGCGCGAGGTGACGGAGGAGCAGGAGCGCCGTCGGCTCGGCCCACTGGAGATCGTCGAGTATCACGACCAACGGCCGCGCGACAGCGATCCGGCGCAGCAGGTCCGAAGCCGCCTCGAACGCGAGGAACCGTTCGGTCGCGTCATCGGACGCCGTGGCCGGTGGCGTTGTCGTGACACGCAACGAGAGTGACGGGCAGATGCGGAGCAGCTCACCGCCGTATATCCGGACGTGTTCGGTCAGAAGTTCGACCGGGGCATGCTCGACACAGGCGGTGAGGACGCTTCGCAACGGTTGCAGCGGCACACCGTTCTCGTCACAACGTCCGTACGCAACGGTCGCGCGCGCCGACGACACACTCGCTTGCGCGAACGCCGCGAGCAACGTCGTCTTGCCGATCCCGGCCTCCCCGCTGAGCACCACGCATCGCAACCCCGACGTCCGCGCGAGCGCAAGTTCGCTCGCGAGCGCCTCGAGCTCCTCGGCCCGCCCGACGAGCCTGATGCGGTGGGCCAGCATGCTCGCGAGCGGGACGTCGACCACCTCGGCGGCATCATCGGTCTCCCGCGTCGCGCTGGGGGCGGATGCGGATTCGATGCCATCCCAGCCCGTCGCGACTCGCCGCTCGATGCGGGCAACGTCGGGCGACGGATCGGTGCCGAACTCGTCGATGAGCAGTGATCGGTACTGCTGGAACGCGCGCAGTGCATCGGCCTGCCGTCCCTCACTCGCGAGCGCGCGGATCAAGAGCCCGCGTGGACGGTCGCGATAGGGATAGCGAGTGATCTGTTCTTCGAGCCGCGGGATTGCGTCCGGGGGCCGCCGCGCCTCGATCAGTGCGTTTGCGAGATCGTCGACAGTGCCCGCGTGGATCTCGGTCAGTCGCGCGATCTCACCGTCGGCCCATTCCTCGCCGAGAAACTCCTCCAGCGCGGGACCGTTCCACAGCGCGAGCGCTTGCTGCAACGCGTGCACTCGATCGTCGGAGTCCGCAGCATCGGCGACCGCGCGGCAGAACAGCGCCGCATCGACGTCGCCTACGAGTGCGTAGCCGGTACTCGTTGTCTCGAGTATGCCGGTGCCTACCGCCGCGCGCACGCGCGACACGGACGTACGCAGCCCTCCCGGAGTGATGTCCAAGACGTCGGCGAGCCATTCCGAACGCAAGCGGCGAGGCGAGTGCAGCGCCAGGATCGCGAGCAGCCGGCGCTGGCTCACGCTCGGGAGGTCGATCAGCGATCCATCGCCCGCGACCGCGTGCACACCGCCCAAGATCCGCACGCGCGCGACGGGCAGCTTCGGGTCGCTCACACTGCGCATTGTCGCACTCGCGAACCGGCCGGGCTCAAGTCGTTGCGCTCGAGTCGCGACGAAGCCCGCCCCTACTTTCATCCCTACAACTCGCGGCTACTCGTCGGACTCCACGGATCGGCAGACCGAGTCAGGCCTGCTCAGCGGACGTGCCACTACCCCCCTTACGCAGCAAAGTGAGCTACACGATATTTGAGGGGACGTCGGAGATTCAGCGGCTAGTCGTTGCTCGCAGCATCTCTGGCCTGGACATTCCTTAGTTCTGAGCGCGTTCGGATCTGGTCGGGAACGGGCGGTTGATCCCTAATCCATCCCTACAACTCGGGCGGTGTGCTCGCACTCGTCACGACACCCTGGGCCCGTGTCCGAACTGATCGATGTTGCACGGACGTGACGGGACGGCGTGGACGTGCCCCGAAGAGTTCGCTGATCTTCGCCCGTGGGCTGAGAGTGAGCCGTCGATCGCCGCGGTGTGAGGTTCCCCGTTTCTCGGACACTTTGGCTTGCGGTTGAGCTTCGAGGAGCGCCGAGCGCCGCCCGGTCGCGTGCGGTAGGGCGAGGCGTGCGATGCGACGACGCAGTTGTCTCGAGAATTGTTGCGGGTTCGGTTCGGATCTGACGAAGGCTCTTGTGTGACGGTTCTCCGCCAATCCGAATCAGTCGAGCGGCGGTGAGCGCGGTCGGCGTAGTCGGATCAACGTTGGTGACGAGGGCGCTTCGCCCGCTCAACCTTTATGCCGCGTATCAGGCGATCGTCGATCTCGACGACCGACGGGTCGTGGCCTATGAAGCGCTGGCTCGCTGGCGAGACGCGGACCTGAAGCCAGACGTCGTGTTTCCGGCCGCGGCCGCATCCGGGCAGCTGCCGGCGCTCGACGGCGCATGTCGGCGCGCCGCGATACTGGGCGCGCTCGATGCCGGGATGGCGAAGGGCCAGACACTGTTCATCAATGCGGAACCCGCGACCTTCGGAACCGACATATCCGAGGAAGCGGCCGCGCTTCTCGAACGCGCGACAGCCGAATTGCGCATCATGATCGAGCTGACTGAGCGGTCGCTGTTGCGCAACCCGAGTGAGGTCCTGCGGATTGTCCGTTGGGCTCGCGCGCGCGGCTGCGGAATTGCGCTGGACGATGTCGGCGCCGAGCCTGATTCGTTGACGATCCTGCCCTTCATCGCACCCGACGTCATCAAGCTCGATATCTCTCTCGTGCAAGACCAGCCGGGGGTCGAGCAAGGCCGGATCATGGCCGCGGTGCTCGCGCATGCCGAAGCGACGGGAGCGACGATTCTCGCGGAGGGCATCGAGACGCCCGAACATCTGGAGCAGGCCCAAGCGCTCGGCGCCACGCTCGGCCAGGGCTGGTATTTCGGTCGGCCCGGTCCGCTGAGCCTCGATCCGCCTTGTCCGTCACCGATCGTTCTGTCCGTCCCAATAGATCCTGCGCCTACGCCGTTTTCCCTGGTTGCACGGTCCGACCGCAAGCGCATCGGTCGCAAGAAGATGCTGCTGGGAATGTCCCGCCACCTCGAGTCGCTCGGACACAAGGATCGCGATCTCGTGGTTCTCGCTGCGTTCCAAACCGTCGAACAATTCACGTCCGCGACGAAGCGACGCTACGAGAAACTCGGATCGCATTGCCCGCTGGTTGGCGCGCTCGGCATCGGGATGCCGACCGACCCTGCTGTCGGCGTGCGAGGTGCGAACCTCTCGCAAGACGACGCGTTGGCAGGCGAGTGGACGGTCGTCGTCGTCGGATCTCACTACGCGGGAGCTTTGATCGCAAAAGACTGTGGCGACGCCGGCCCTGAGATCGATCGGCGCTTCGAGTTCCTCGTCTCGCACGACCGCGCCCTCGTGCTCGACGCCGCACGCTCGCTCCTTTCGAGGCTCATTCCGCTCGGCTGAGAGAGGTATTGCCGGCCCGATCGACTCGGTGAGCGACGAGCGCTCGAAAGACCCGGCGGTGGACGGGGTATAGCGCTTTCCAGTAGAGGAATCCGGGGATTCCCTTGGCGCGGAGGGCACCGACTTGGACCAGCTTGTGTTCACTGATGTGATAACCGAGCCAGCCTTCGCCGGGAAACCAGTCGATGCTGCGGAACACGAGACGCCCGGGCTCTCGTCGAGCGACGCACCACCAGTCGACGATTGCGCCCGGCGCGATCACGTGCGGGCGCTGCAGGTTCCATCGTTCGCCGACGAGCCGACCGAGCAAGGCACGGCCTCGCCACGCGAGCGGGAGGCCGTACCATGCGTAGCTCCCGCCGATACGGTCGAGATCCGCGTCGAGACGCTCCGCCATCTCATCGGGTATCGGCTCCTCGACGCGCACGGTGTACACGCCGTCGCGCAGCCCGCTCTCGCGGCTGAGCAGCTCGTGGTCCAGTTCGCGGGATTGATCATCCAGCGTGATTCTCAGCGCGTCGTCGAGCCCTAGTGGTTCGATTGCGAATGCGGCGTGGGTACGCGCGGCGTCACGGACGATCACCTCGGTCACCAGACTCTCGACGAGGGCGTGGCTCACGCGGCGATCGACCGGAGTAACGAGATCCAACCAGTACGACGACAGGCGGGGAGTCAGGTACGGCACGTCGATCACGCGTCGACGGCGAAGACCGCGCGCGCTCGCATACGCCGCGATCATCTCGCGATACGTCGTGACGTCGGCGCCGCCGATCTCGTATACGCCGGGCTCGACGTCGGTCGCGCCGACGAGGTAGCGGATCACGTCTCGGAGCGCGATCGGTTGGATCGCGGTGCGAACCCAACGGGGACACACCATGACGGGCAGACGCTCGGTGAGGTAGCGCAACATCTCGAACGAGACGCTTCCCGCGCCGAGTACGACCGCCGCTCGCAGCTCGACGACCGCAACGTGTTCACACGCGAGCGCGGTGCCGACTTCTTGGCGGCTCACGAGATGCTCCGACTCGGGGTCGTGTCCGAGTCCACCGAGATACACGATGCGTTCGACACCCGCCGCGGCGGCCGCTCTTCCGCAACCTTCTGCCAGTTGACGGTCGCGATCTCGGAAGTCGCCGGTACCCAGCGAGTGCACGAGGTAGTAGGCGACCTCGCATCCGGACAAGGCATCGCAAAGCGCCGCTTCGTCGCCAACATCGACCGCGCGGGCTTCAGTGCCCGGGACGTCCGGAGGATGGCGCGCGATCGCGATGACGTCGTGAGCCTCCGCGGCGAGCGCGATCGAAAGCGCCCGTCCGACGAAACCGCTCGCTCCGATCACTGCGATGCGCACGCAGGTACGGTGTACCACCTCGGGAACGCGTTAGGAACGCCGTCGGGTACGCTGCCTCATCCCTACTTTCATCCCTACAACTCGCGTCGACACGACGGATTCGACGGACCAGTCAACCGAATCCGGCCTGTTCAGCGGCCGTGCCACTACTGGCCTGACCTAGCAAAGTGAGTTACACGATCTTCGAAGGCACGAGTGAGATCCAGCGGTTGGTCGTCGCCCGCATCATCTCCGGCCTGCACATTCCCTGATCAGACTCTGGCGAGTAGCGCTGCGGGTGAGTGTGCGTCCGGCCTTTCAGGCTGATTGTCCAGCCGATTGAGGACGGGGGTGTCGCTGACGCTCGGCGTCGGTTCGCAGTCTCGTCAGTGCATCAGCAAACTGCGCCGTCGGCATGGGCTTCGCGAACAAGTACCCCTGGACGTGGTCACATCCGAGTTCGTCGAGAATCGCGAGTTGGTCTTCTCGTTCGACGCCTTCGGCGATCGACGTCAGCGCGAGGGCGTGGCTCAACTCGATGACGCTCCGGACGAGGGCGACGCCCTCGACATCGAGGGTGATCCGATCGACGAATGACTTGTCGATCTTGACGACGTCCATCGGGAAGTTTCGCAGGTAGCTCAGCGAGGAGTAGCCGGTGCCGAAGTCGTCGATGGCGAGGCGCAGGCCGAGATCCTTGAGAGCTTGAAGTCTCGCGAGCGCGGCATCGTGGTCGTGCATGAGGACGCTCTCGGTAACCTCGAGTAGTACCGAGCGGGCCGGCAGGCCGGAGTCACGAATGGCTGCGGCGACGTCGTCGAGTAGCGCGGGGTCCTGGAGTTGACGCGCTGACAGGTTGACGCTGATGTAGAAGGCGTCGTCGGTGATCCCGGTTCGGCGCCAGGATTCGGCTTGTCGGCACGCTTCGGTGAGCACCCACTTGCCGAGCGGCACCACGAGTCCGGTCGACTCGGCGATGGGAATGAACTCCACCGGGGGCACGAGTCCGCGGCTCGGGTGGTGCCATCGCACGAGGGCCTCGGCACCGATGGCTGTGCCCTTCTGAACGTTGACAATTGGTTGGTAGAAGACCTCGAACTGGCCGCCTTCGATGCCACGCCTCAGGTCGGCAGCCACCTCGAGGCGGTGCACGGCTTCCTCGTGCATGGCCGGTCGGAACATCTCGAAACGGCCCTTGCCGTTGTGTTTCGCCATGTACATCGCCAGATCTGCGTCGCGGAGCAGGCCATGAGTTCCATCGATCGGGGGCTGGCCCAACGCGATGCCGATGCTTGCCGACACGGACACCGACACGTCTTCGACGCCGATCGGGAACGGCGCGTTGAGTGCCTCGGCGACGCGGCTGGCAACGACGTGCGCGGCCTTGGGCATCTCCCCGGATTCGAGCAGGAGGGCGAACTCGTCTCCTCCGAAACGGGCCACGGTGTCACCGGGCCGGATCGAAGCCTTGAGTCGCTCGGCAACCGCGATGAGGAGCGCATCGCCGGCCGGATGGCCGAGACTGTCGTTGACCACCTTGAAGTCGTCGATGTCAAGGAACAGAACCGCGACCGGCCCGGCCTGACGGTCGGCGCGGTCGAGGGCGTGGGTCACGCGGTCGACGAACAACGCGCGATTGGCCAGTCCGGTCAACGAGTCCTGGAACGCCCGACGATTCAGTTCTCGTTCGAGCGAACGCCGCTCGGTCACGTCTCGGCTGTTCAACACGATGGCTTCGACGTCAGGGTCGTCGAGGAGATTGGTCAGGACGGTGTCCACATCTCGCCAGCCACCGTCAGCGTGCTCGACCCGACACTCGAAGTCTGCGGTCGCTGCCAGTCCGCCACTCAACACCTTGGTCAACTGCACCCGAGCGTCTGCGGCGTCGTCGGGATGGATCAACATTCCCAACGGCAGACCGGCCACCCGATCGTGCTTCGGTCCGAGGATCGTCCGAACTCCGGGGCTTTGGTAACGCACGACACCGTCGC
>Ga0207930_1000534_pt1 | contig 11922 bp, 10 predicted proteins | sample NGESurshal092012_7_FD_184477 | JGI IMG/M metagenome (GOLD analysis project Ga0207930, IMG submission 184477) | Arctic peat soil microbial communities from Barrow, Alaska - NGEE Surface sample 210-3 shallow-092012 (SPAdes) | ecosystem: Environmental > Terrestrial > Soil > Wetlands > Peat ... | reverse complement strand
GTGAGTGCAAGCAGGCCCCTCGACTTCGCCGGTCGCGAAGCGACTCGGCTTCGCTCGGGATGACGGGACTTATTCAGTATAAAGTTGTGGCCGCCTTAGCGGCGGCCACGGTTCACAACATCCTAAGAATAGCGCCCTTACATAATCGCGGTTGGCGGAGCCGGCTCGTCCGGACTGCCCGCGTTCGCGAGCGGCACGCGCACCATCACGAACGCGAGAATCACCAGCACGATGAAGCCTGACACCACGCTGGGATGCGCGAAGATCACGGGCAGCGGCCATTGCTTGTACTTGAATACGGCAATGACAATGCCCATGAGCGCCTCACCCGCAATGAATCCTGAAGCAGTCAGCACCCCCGCATTCTCGACGCGGGCTTTCTGTGCATCGTTGAAGTCGCGGCGGTCGCGCATGCGGTCGGTGATCCAGCGAATCATGCCGCCGAGGAAGATAGCAAACGTTGTCTCGAGAGGCAGGTACATGCCGACGGCGAAGAGCATCGGACTCTTCACTTCGATCATGATCAGCGCGATGCCCATCAAGATGCCGACCACGATCAGCGGCCACGCCATTTCTCCGCCAACGATGCCGCGCGAGAGCATGGCCATCAACCCGGCTTGTGGCGCGGACAATTGACGGTCGCCGAATCCGATGCCGCCGCCATTGATATTGGCCTGGTTTAGCAGCATGAGAATCGGGAACAGCGCGAAGCTGGCGACGGCCACGCCCATGAAGTCGCCGATCTGCATTTTGCTCGGAGTACCGCCGAGGATGTGTCCGACTTTCAAGTCCTGTAACATCTCGCCTGCCACTGCCGATGAGACACAGACTACGGCCGCGACGCCAAGCACCGCGGCGACGCCGTGAATGCCGGAGACACCGATCAGCACCATCAGAAGGGCGGCGATGATGAGCGTTGCCAGTGTCAGTCCCGAGATCGGGTTATTGGAGGAGCCGATCAAGCCGACCAGGTTTCCCGAGACCGCGGCAAAGAAGAAGCCGACGATGATCATTACGACGGCGGCTACGATGCCGGCGGTCCAAGAGTCGGCGTAGCTTCTATACAGGAAGATCATGCTGAGCAGAACGAGAAGCAATCCGCCAAACACATATTTTGCATTGATATCGCGCTCGGTTCTTGCAGTGCCAGCGTGCGCGGCGGCGGACTTCTTCAGATCAGAGACGGCGCGGGACATTCCTGAACCCAGGCTTTTACGCATGCGGAAAAGTGTGTAGCACGCGCCAACGAGCATGCCACCAACGGCGATGGGACGGACGATGAAACTCCAGACCGCTCCAGCCTCACCCGCCCAGAAAGCGGTATCGGGTGTGGTGCCAGCGGGAACGAATTGCGCGACGAAGGTCGGTCCGCCGAGGAAAAGGATCAGCGGAACCAGCAGTCCCCAGGCGATGACGCCGCCAGCGAAGTTCAACGAAGCCAGGCGCGGGCCGATAATGTATCCCACGCCGAGATAGGCGGGGCTGATGGCGGGCGCCGAAATTGTAGTCACAGCGCCTGCGGGCAATGTGGGAGCCGTCGCCGAGCGGCCCATGCGTACGAAGCTGGTACCGAGGTTGCCGACATTCACGATGAAGTCTTTGCTGGCATTGAATAGGCTGAACTGGCCGAGCAGGTAGACGATTCCGCCGAAGCCCATGTTGCCGAAAAGAATCTTGGCGGCGCGGCTGCCTTGCTGTCCGGCGATGTGAATTTGCGAGGCGGCAACCGATTCGGGGAAGGGAAGCTCGGGGTCCTCGACCATCACGCGGCGCAGTAAGGTGACGAAGAGAATGCCGAGCGTGCCGCCGACCAACATCAGGATCGACGACTTCCAATACGCGTGTTCGAAGTCGAATACCGGCCATGCGCCGGAGATCACGAACGCCGGGATGGTGAAGATCGCGCCGGCAGCGACGGACTCGCCAATCGATCCGACGGTACGGGCGATGTTCTCTTCCAGGATCGAGCCCTTCATCAGCCGCAGCACCGCCATGCCAATAACGGCGGCGGGATAGGTCGCGGCGATAGTCATGCCGGCGCGCAAGCCGAGATAAGCGTTGGCGGCTCCCAGGACGACGGTCATGATCAGGCCGAGGAGAACGGCGCGGAGAGTGAACTCCGGCATGGTGGTGTTTTCAGGAACGTAGGACCGGAACGCCCTTACCGGTGCCGAAGTGGTCGTACTCATATACAAAGACCTCGCGGTGAGCCCAAATAATTGCGACGGCGCAAGTTAGCATGCCGAGCGCGCTTGGTACAAGCGCACAATAACGCGCACCCATTCTACCGCGAGGGACGCGTCTGTGCCTTGAGCCCGTGGCCACTTCGAAATAACAACGATGGATTGCGAGACACGCATGAAATGGTGGTGAATCTTGCGCGGGGAATCTGCTTCGGCATCGTCCTCAACATTGCACGACCGCGGGGAAGCCACTATACTGATGGCCTCGGTGCTTCTCCGCCAGGGCGGCGCGCGAGCGCTAGCTGGGTCGGCAGGCACCTTCGACTGGAGGGTAGTCTTCAGCAGTCATGAGACTCTAGTTCGACAGCGACGAATTGAGCGCGCCGGGCAGCGTAGTTCCCTCGTCGCGCCGATTGTTACGGCAGTACGTAGTATTTTTTCGGTCTTCTTCCCTTCCGATTGCAGGCTCTGCAGTATCCCCCTTGTAAACGTTTCTCGTCTTCCGGTGTGCCAGGAGTGTCTGGATTCCATTCAGCCGATTCGCGTGCCGCAATGCGTGCAGTGCGGCGAGCGGCTGCTGCCCGCGCAGTTGCTGATGGGCGATGGACACTGCCAGGGCTGCCGCGATTTCGAGCCGGAATTCGACCGCGCTGTGTCGTTCGGCGAATATGCCGGAGCGCTGCGCGGGCTGATCCATCTGCTGAAATACGACAAGGTTCTGCCGGCTGCGCCCGTGCTGGGTGGCATGCTGGCCGAGGCGATCGCGCAACTCCAAGGCGGCGGCGAAGATTTCTGGCCGCTGATTGTACCCGTGCCGTTGCACTCCAGCAAACGCGGAGAGCGCGGCTTTAACCAGGCGGAGCTGATCGCGCGTGCCGCGAAGAAGCGGCTGCCAGAGCGATTCGAATTTGCGGACGGATACTTGAAACGCGAACGCCCGACACATTCACAAGTAGGCCTAACGCGCGAGGAGCGCGTGGCCAACATGCGCGGAGCGTTTCGCGTTACCGACCCTCAGCGCGTAAAGGGCAGGACGGTGATCGTCGTCGATGACGTGATGACGACGGGAACAACCGTTTCCGAGTGTGCCCGCGTGCTGAAGAAGGCCGGGGCCGAGCGAGTTTGGGCAGTGACGGTGGCCCGTACCCTGAAGTTCGCGGTGCTACCGGAGTCTGTCGAATATGGGGAAGAGGAGGCTCACGAAGCAGTCGAGGCGGCTGTTTCGGTTTAATGCGATATGTCCATGGCAGCTCATAGCACAGCGTCCCGATATGGAAAATCACTGGCCGGCTGCATGCACGATGCGCGGGTGAATTCGGAGGAGCGTATGCACCGCTCGCCGATGCATGCTCCCGTGCTGGTGCTGAACGCATCGTATGAACCCATCAATGTGTGCGCTGCCCGGCGCGCCGTCATCCTGGTACTGAAGGGCGTCGCGATGATGGAAGAGGAGAACGGGCAGCATCTGCACGCGGCGCGCATCGCGATCAATGTGCCGTCGGTGATCCGGCTGCTGGAATACCGCCGCATACCGCACCAGACGCGAGCGTTGTCGCGGAAGAACATTTTGCTGCGCGACCGCAATACCTGCCAATACTGCGGGAAGATCCTGGCCGCTGGCGAACTGACGCTGGACCACGTGATTCCGCGTTCGCGCGGCGGCGCGTCAACCTGGGAAAACCTGGTCGCGTGCTGTCACAACTGCAATCGCAGGAAGGGCAGCATGACCCCGCATGAGGCCAACATGCGGCTCACGCGCGAACCGCGCGCCTTCAACCTGCATACAAGTCGACATATCATGCGCCTGATGGGCCGTTCGGATTCGAAGTGGCAGAAGTATTTGTACTACTGAGCAGCAGAAGCGAGAGATAAACAAAGAGCAGGATCGGAGTGATTCCGGTCCTGTTTTTCGCTCGGAGTGCGTGCGGGAAGACCTTGCCGTCCAGACAGTGTTTAGGTTGTAGCTGGTGGCGCCGCTACGCGACTCGGGATCGTTCTTGGCACGTTACCCCGGGCTTACGCCCGGGGCTAACATCAGTTTCGCCCCTGCGGCGCTGGTTCTTGAGCGGTCCATACGTCCATCGCAAAGCAGGCCGAGTTCTCGCGCGCCAAAGCACTAGGGCTTCGGCGGTGGTTGGCTTGCGGCGGGTGGCTGGCCGCTGGCCGGTTGGCCGGCTGCCGGTGGCTGTGTGCCGGTCTTAGGCGTGTCCTTGGAAATCTCCTGGCCCTCGTAGGTGATCTTCGACTTCGCGCCGAAGCGTTTGTAGTCGGTGTATTTCACAACCTGGCGGATGTGAATATCGCCGGTGGAGAAGTGCAGCGTGTCGTCAACCTTGGTGTAAACCGGAAACCAGTATTTTCCATCCACCCGGTCGCGCCAGGTGGTGAAGCTGGGGAACAGATTCTCCTGGCCGCCACGTTTCTTGGTGCCGAGGTCGGGCACATTCTTGCCATACGTTTTGACGATCTGGAAGTCCTGGTCGTCTACCCAGATGCGGCCCTGGAAATAGCGCTTGTTCTTATCGATCTGCTTGGGAGCGATGTCGAAGACGTAGGTTCCGAGCTCGTCGATGTGCTGCTTGCCGACGTACAGGATCTGGTACTCGGAAATCTCGTCGCTGGTAAGCACAAAAGGCATGCGACGGCGGATGTCGTCGTAGTCTTCCTTGGTCATCAGGATGCCTTGCAGCGTCGATCCGGGAGCGAAGACTACGTGTTCGACCCGGTTGCCGCGGTCGTCGAAGAGCACATCTTCGACTTCCTTGAATTCGCCATTCACGGTGTCGCCGTCAAGGGTCTGCACGGTCAGCGATTGGCGGTAGGCGTACTGCTCGCGCGCAATCTTGAATTCCTTTTCCTTGGCGGCGAAGCGCTGGATGATCTCCTGCTCGGTGATTCCCTGCGGTGGTGAAGAATCAAGCTGGCTCTCGCCGCGCTGAGCAGCGCCAATGGAGACCAGGTTCAGCGCTAGGAAACCCAGCGCCAGAAAATTCAGCAGCGATCGTCGGGAAGTCATCAAGGTTCCTGCGTTCATTGTATTCGATGAAAGCCGCGGGAGAGGCGATTCCCGCAGCGCTGCCAGAAGCCGGCAACGCTATAGAAACCCAAAAGTAAGCCGTTTGTTGCCGGGAACGTGAGGTTAGGCACCTACTCGCCGTATCGTCCAGTAGCCTGGCTCTGGCTGACCGTCTCCGCCGAGATTCAACGATACTGCTCGCAGAATTCGGGTGCCCCGGCTCCCAACAGTGCGCAGCCGCCCTTGATTTCATCACGAATCATGGAGCAAGCGTTTTCCGCGTTGCAAGGCGGATGCGTGGCCGGCGAAACCTTGAGGCACCGGCGAACCAGTTCGTTGGCACGAACTGCTCCCGCTGTGTTCATGCACGAGCCGCTGCCTCCTCCGACCGAGAGGTCATCGCCGTCATCGCGATCCTTCCGTGCGGGAATCGTTTGGTAATTCGCAGCGCCGGCCGCGGGTTGAGGGGCAACTGGAGCAGCGGCCGCCCCGGCAGACGCCGAGCCGAGTATCGCGGACACCGCTTCGCCGTAAGTTCGTTTCGTATTCTTCCCGCACCAGCCACGGACTTTCTTGGCATCGTCGGCTAACGCGGCGTCGCTCATCGTATAGCGAGGATCGGGACTGTGGGCGTTGGCGTATGCCTGAAGGTATGCTGCGTACAAAGCCTGCTGGTTCGGAGCGGTCGCATTCCGGTAGTCCGAGCAGCTTGAAGATCCAACCGAGGACTGTGCCGTCGCTGCCGGAACAAACGCGGCCGCTGTACAAATAAAACTTACGAGTAGGTAACAACGTCGCATAACCACTCCGGAAACAAGATGACTTGGCGCGAGCATCGATTCTATTGCGGGCCCAGGGCCAACGGCCGCTGATACCAGGCTTGCAAAATAGACGTTCAGCTCTTCTTCGGCTTCTTGCAGTAGCACCAGGCAGAGTGAATGCATTCCGGCTTTCCGTCGGAGCCCATCAGCGGGGAGTCGGCAGGCTCACGGCATTCCGCCTGCGCACCGCCAGTGCAGGTGATGGAGCAACCCGCGCAGCCCTTGGTCGCGCCTACTTTGCAAGAGGTTGGTTCTGGCGGTGGGGTCGCCGCGGCAGGCGCTGCAGCGGCAGCGGGGGCGGCCGTGCCGCTGGACGCGGAGCCAAGTATCGCGGCCACGGCTTCGCCGTAGGTGCGATTCCCGTTCTTGCCGCACCAGGCACTGATCTTCTTGGCATCTTCTGCCAAGGCAGCGTCACTCTTGACGTAGCGGGGATCTGGGCTGCTGGCGTTGGAGTAGGCCTGTAGATAGGTGGAATACTGGGCCTGCTTCGCCGGATCGGTCGTATTGCGGTAATCCGAGCAACTCGAAGAGGCGACCGAGGACTGTGCCGCGGCCGTCGGGACAGTGCCCGCGACTATACCAAGTGCGATTGAGATAGCGATAGTCCAACAAATGCGTCGCATATTGCATCCTCTGTGCATTGGCGTACCGGGAGGTTATTTCTTGGATGTTGGGAGTGATTTTACACAATGGTGAGCGAGATCATAAAAGAAAAAACAGACGACTTTTGAAATTAACAAGCTTTGCGGCGATTAGGCCCCATCCGAGTATCGTCGACTGGATCCATACGGCTCTTCGAAGTAATTCAGTGGTGCTCGCCAACCACTCAGGAAGGATGCCAGACTCGACGGAAGTTGGCTCCTCGGAGGTAGCTGGCGATAACACGCCATCTGGCAAGTTATCCCGAACGGACGGGCAGCCCGACCAACGCGTTAACTGATCCCAATTCTCAGTGTCTTCCGTGTTCGCCGTGGTGAAATCCCGATTCCTCTGTATCTCTGTGCCTCTGTGGTGATCACCCGCCGGTTTCTCCGTGCTCCACGGGGTGAAATTCCCTCTCCCCTGTATCGCGGTGATTTAGACTAGACAGTTTGCGCGGGACTCCCGGCCCCGCCTCGGAGGCATCATGCTGCGTCGCATTCTTTTCTTCCTGCTCGTCTGTTCGCTGTTTGGATCAGCCCAAACCAAACACCCCTTCACCTTCGAAGACATGATGCAACTCAAGCGAGTTGGCGAGCCAGCGGTTTCCCCGGACGGCAAGTGGGTTGGCTTCAGTGCTGTCGATGTGAACCTCGACGCTAACACCAAGACGCCGCATCTGTGGATCATCCCCGTCGCCGGGGGTGAGTCGAAGAGGCTGACTCCGGCCAGCGGCGCGGGCGAAGACCGGGTGCGTTTCTCGCCCGATGGCAAGCGCGTGATCTTTGAGTCCGATCGCGGCGGCGGCACTCAAATTTGGGTGCAGGACTTCGATGCGGCGGCTGGTGCGCTTACGGGTGAAGCGAAAAAAGTCACCACGATCTCGACCGAGGCTTCGGGCGGGACGTGGTCGCCGGATGGAAAGAGTGTGCTGTTTGTTTCGTCGGTCTTTCCGGACTGCAACGACGATGCCTGCAACAAGCAGCGCGACGAAGAGCGGGCCAAGTCCAAGGTGAAGGCCCGTACCTACGACAAGCTCATGTTCCGCCACTGGAACCACTATTACGATGGCAAGAAGAGTCACCTGTTCATCGTGCCCATCGAAGGCGGAGTGGCGCGCGATCTGACGCCCGGCGCTTACGACGTGCCGCCGTTCAGCTTGGGAGGACAGGACCAGTACAACTTCTCGCCCGACGGGACGGAAGTCGCTTACACCTGCAACACTGACGAGTCCGAGGCCACCAGCACCAACTCTGATGTCTTTGTCATCCCAGTCGGCGGCGGTTCAGCGAAGCGAATCACGACCAATCCCGGGAGCGACAGCACGCCGATTTACGCTCCGGATGGCAAGTACATTGCCTATCGCTCGCAGCTACGCGGCGGCTACGAGAGCGATCGCTTCCGCCTGATGCTGTATGAGCGCGCAACCGGCAAGATCACGGACTTGGCGCCGAATTTCGATCGCTGGGTGGATGCGATCGCGTGGTCTCCCGATTCGAAGACGATTTACCTGACGGCTGGAAATGAAGGGCGTTCGCCGATATACCAGGTTGCGGTGGGTGGCGAGAATCCGTGGCCACAGGAATTGGTCGATGGCTACAACGACAGTCCAAAGCCGACACCGGACGGGAAGACCCTGGTGTTCGGCACCATGTCGATCTCGGCGCCCAACGAGATTTACACAGCGCCGCTGATGTTCGCACAGTGCCGCATGGCTTTTCCGCCGAACGCGTATTCGGTTCCCGACTGCTTGATGTCAAAAGCCAAGCCGCTGACGCATATGAACGATGAGGTTCTGTCCAAAGTTGGGATGGAACCGATGGAGTCGTTCTGGTTCGCCGGAGCAGCGAAAGAAAAGGTCCAAGGCTTTCTCATCCGGCCGCCGGGCTTCGACCACAACAAGAAGTATCCGGTGAAATTCTTGATTCATGGCGGTCCGCAAGGCGCCTGGGGCGATGACTGGTCGTACCGCTGGAATCCGGAGCTATTTGCGGCCAATGGATACGTGGTTGTTATGGTCAACTTCCACGGCTCGACCGGCTACGGACAGAAGTTCATCGATGCGATCAACGGCAACTGGGGCGGCGCTCCCTTCGATGACCTCATGTTGGGTCTCGACTATGCGGAGAAAGAGTATCCATTCATCGACAAAGGCCGCGAGTGCGCTCTCGGCGCCAGTTATGGCGGCTACGCGATCAACTGGATCGAGGGCCACACCGACCGCTTCAAGTGCCTGGTCTCGCACGATGGCATGTTCAACACCGAGTCGGCGTTCGGGACCACCGAAGAGCTGTGGTTCAACGAGTGGGAGTTCAAGGGCACGCCGTGGACGGATCGCGAGATGTATCGCAAGTGGTCTCCGCACCTGGCGGCGGCCAATTTTATGACGCCTATGTTGGTGGTACACGGGCAGCTCGATTACCGGCTTGATGTTTCGGAAGGCTTCCAGATGTTCACCACGCTGCAGCGGCTCAAAGTGCCGGCGAAGCTGCTGTACTTTCCGGACGAAGGGCACTGGGTATTGAAGCCGCAAAACGGCCGCTTCTGGTATCAGACTGTGAATGCCTGGGTGGATGAGTGGACCAAGGCCGCAAAATAGAGGGAGTCGGGAGGTAACTGATGAAGAAGATCAGTACGTCATCTGCCGTTGCCGTTTTCTCCATTTTGCTGCTCACTGCGCAAGCTCGCGATGTCGGTCCCAAAAACCAGATAGGTGAACTGGAAATATCCCCCACCGGCGTCCAGATCACTACGACGAGTGGCCGTTCCAAAGCTACTGCCGGTTTTCATTACGTGAGGTTCGGCCTAAAGGTCAAAAATATCGGCAACTATGCGATTTGTGCCATGCTTTCAGCTGATTTGCAAAACACGCTTAACGTTGGCGGAGGTGATGGCGTGATCGAGTTTAAGGCCAAGAACCCAGCGGAGGTCGCCCGTGGAAGCTCCATTCGCCAATTGCTTCCAGGCGAAGAATTGGTTGGGAGTATTGTATTCTCGGATTTGAGGGATGGAGTGGAACCAGTAACCCTCACGATCGACGGCGGGACAAATCAGGGGTGCAGCAGAGAAGATCCCGAGTCGATCGAGATAAGAGACCAGCGCGTGAGTTTTGCGGTTAGTGAAATTCCACGGGAATCCTCCGCGCCCGTGACGCCCAAACCGGCTGGCCGGAAGCCGTAGCCGGAATCAAGAACTCATTTGTGTCATGCTACGACCGCGAACGAGGCATTCAACATGATGGAGAAATAATCGGGAAGATTTCATGGCCGCTGGCTTTGTTCACGAAACGATTGACCTGATTATGCTTGGCAGGGTGTGCCGGCACCTTCATCAGCAAAAGACGAACACGCGCAGCGGTTGCCAGGGTTGCGTCATCGAGAATTCGGCCACCCTTGGTATCAGCGCTTCGGTGAATGCTGGACTTTCTATGAGCCATTTCGACCGCTGCACAGGGAGGAAATACGGGCGGTAGGCGAGCATTTTGGACTTGAGGCCGCAGAAGAACGAATGGCATCGGACGGGCATGATTTGGTCGACCGGACTTGGGATGGACTGGCAAAGCCCGAGAGGAATTACTGGGAGGGCTTCATTGTGTGGCTCTTGTACCGGCCGGATCTGCTTGAGTCCTGGGCAGGAGTCGATGTCTTACGCGGCCGCGTGTCCCGCATGATTGCTGGAGAGCTAGTCTGGCAAGACTCTCCAGAGACGGTGAAAGAGTATCGAGATTTGCGTCGCAGAGTTTCCAAAAATCACAAACACCGCTTGGGCGCAGCGCTAAAGAACTACGGGGATTTCAGCCATTCCTCGACGAGCCTACATTCCTGCCGTCTCCAATGAGCTTTCTTAGCGAGCGCCCGCTGTTTCGCGCTGTGCTTCTACGCGGTCGCTGTGTTGAGCGGCTGAGAAGTAGGCTCCGCCAAGCAGAAGCAGGCCGCTGCAGAACGACCAGAAGATCAGCGTGACCGACACTGAGAACGGCCCGTAGACTTCCTGAAAGTTCAGCCAAGGCAGCAGCAGTACGTAAAGGTACTTCGCGGCTTCCGACAACAATCCGGTGACGATCGCCGCGGGCAGTACGGCGCGTACGGGAACTTTCCCGTTGGGCAGCAGCCAGTAGATGAGGAAATAGATGGCGATGGTGGTAGCGATCACGAACGCTTTCATCACCACGAATCCCAGGCCGCGAAAAACAAAGTTCTGGTCACCGATAGCAAGTCCCAATATCCTGAGGTTCTTGGCAGTGAGATAGACGGAGAGGAGTGCCAGCGTTCCGCAAGCCGACGCGAGTCCCACAGAAACCAACGCGTTCATCAGGTACGAGCGGTTCTTGGTGAATCCCCAAATGCTGTTGAGCGCTACTTCGAGGGGAAGAAAGACGCCGGTGGAAGTGACGAAAAGCATGATCAGTGACAGCACCTGTCCGCGACCGTGCACGCTGGCGAGAAACTGCAGGTTGCGAATCACAAAGTCCTGGTTGCTGGGCAGGAAGTCGCGTAGAAGTTGCAGTACTACGTCGTACATCTGCTGGGAGCGAAAGACGCGGCGGACGACGGTGAGCAGCAAGACAATCACGGGAAAAAGCGAAAGTATCGAATACGCTGCGACCGAGAAGGCATAGGTGTGGACTTCGGTCTGAGTCAGGTAGCGAAGTGTGGGCCAGCCGTAGCGCCGCAGGCGATCGAACAGACCGTCGCCTGTGCCGGCTTCTTGCTGAAACACTTGCCGGGAATCGTCTTGCGCCAGCATGCGCTTTGCGGCGGTGCCGGTTTGCAGAGCAGTTGCCTGCAAGTCATTCTTCCCAAGCGGTTTAACGTTCGATGGAGGAGTCTGCGGGGAGGAGGATTGGGACGGTGACTGAGGTCGACCGGCCGGAGATTCGAGTTTACTGCTCATCTACAGTCCATGGTACCAAACGGAGACGACCGGGTATTGAGTGGGAGACATGCGTCGTGCGTACACTCCGCTTCAAATGGCACTCAAAGCACTGTGACAGAAACACTTGCCAAAATTGGGAGTTCCTGTAATTATTCGTAGCTCCACCTTTGAAAGGGCGGATTTGGGTTGATGTTTCGGTCAGCAGTCGAAATTCTCGCATTGCACAGGCTTCACGTAACTGCCGGGACGCAAACGTATCGGTGCGCTCGGGCAGATGCGTGGGCTTTTTTCATTGCGTAAAAGCTGCGATTTGAGCGGCAACCCTGTTTCCCGGCAACGTGGGGAGGTCTTTCGTACACGCCTCAAGGTCGCGTGCGGAACATCC
>Ga0207930_1000532_pt1 | contig 11941 bp, 15 predicted proteins | sample NGESurshal092012_7_FD_184477 | JGI IMG/M metagenome (GOLD analysis project Ga0207930, IMG submission 184477) | Arctic peat soil microbial communities from Barrow, Alaska - NGEE Surface sample 210-3 shallow-092012 (SPAdes) | ecosystem: Environmental > Terrestrial > Soil > Wetlands > Peat ... | reverse complement strand
TTTTTCGAACTCGACAAGGCGTTCGCGGCCTGCTTCCGCCTCGCAAAAGAGAACGGCGAGCTGTCGCCGTCGGCCGATCCGCAAGTCCTCGCGCTACTGGCGTCCGCAACCATCCACACCATTGCCATCCGCGCCCGTGCGCAGGTGCCGCGCAAGGAACTGGAGGCGATCGTGAAGGGCGCGATTGAGGTGATGGCGCCGGCGAACGTTTAATATCCCCGCGCGGGATCGACGACATTTTCCAGCGCGCCGCCGGCCTCGAAGCACTCGATCTGTCGCGCGACATATTTCGAGATCTCGTCCGGATCGGTGTCGGCGGCGTTGTGCGGCGTCAGCACGATTTTTGGATGCGACCAGAACGGGCTGTCGGCCGGCAACGGCTCCGTCGCGTAGACATCGAGCGAGGCGGCGCCGAGCGTGCCGTCCTCCAGGCATTGCAGGATATCGGCTTCGTTCTGCAGCCCGCCGCGGCCGGCATTGATCAGGACCGGCGCCCCCATCGGACTGTTGCGATGGAGCTGCGCAAACAATTCATGGTTCAAGATGTGCCGTGTATCCGGCGTGAGCGGCAACAGCCAGACCAGAATATCGGTGCGCTGCAAAAACGGCGGCAGTTGCGACTGGCCGTGAAAGCATTCGATGCCGGCGATCTGCTTGGGGCTTCTGCTCCAGCCACAGACGCGGAAGCGTAACTGCCGCAGCACCTCGGCAGCGTTCGATCCAAGCGTGCCAAGGCCCATGATGCCGACTGAAATCGCGCTGGCCGGCCATTGAAATCTCGGCGCCCAACGTTGCTCGCGCTGGCTTTCGCGCAGATAAAGCTCCTGCCGATGATGCATCAGCACATGAAGCACGACATATTCGGTCATGCGATCGGTGAGATCGCCGACCGCGACGCGAACCAGCGGCACCTTGGGCAGGCTGGAATCCGCCATCAGCGCGTCAACGCCGGCGCCCAGATTGAAGATCACGCGCAGGTTCGGAAAGGCCGCGAGCTCGCCGGGGCGCGGCTTCCAGACCGCGGCGTAGTGAACCTCGGCGGGATCGAACGCCACATCGGGCATCAGCAAGACCCGCCGGTCGCCGCACACCTGATCGAACCGGCCTTTCCAGCGTTGCGGCGACCAGTTTTCGGTCCCGCCATGGATCAGCAACGCGAGCGCGCCTTTATGCATGGGATTTTCGCTTTATTGATGCGGACTCGGGGAACCTTACCGGGTGGCCGTTGCCGCGCAAAATATTTCCGAAATCCTGTCGGCGCCGGGCATAATGGATCGTCCTTGCAGAAAATGGGGGCCGATCCGCATGCTCTACGCCATCCTTTGCTATCACGATGAAGACACTGTCGGCTCCTGGACCAAGGAACAGGACGCGGCTGTCATGACGAAACTTGCCGTCGTGCAGGACAAATTGACCAGGCAGGGCCGGCTCGGGCCGGTCGCGCGCCTGTTGCCGACGACATCGGCGACGACGCTGCGCAAGGACGATCCGCCGGTCGTGATCGACGGCCCCTATGCCGAGACCAAGGAACAATTGCTCGGCTTCTATGTCGTCGACTGCAAGAATCTCGACGAGGCGCTCGACGTCGCCCGCGATCTTGGTGCAGCCAATCCCGGCGGCGCCTATGAAATCCGCCCCGTGGGCGTACTCAATCCGGGGAGCGTTTTGGTGTGACCGACACCGCCTGGATCGATGCCGCGCTGACGTCGGCGCGTCCCCAGGCGGTCGGCGCGCTGTTACGCTATTTCCGCAATCTCGACACCGCCGAGGAAGCATTCCAGAACGCCTGCCTGCGCGCGCTGAAAAGCTGGCCGCAGAACGGCCCGCCGCGCGATCCGGCGGCGTGGCTGATCATGGTCGGGCGCAATGTTGCGATCGATGACATCAGGCGGAACCGCAAGCAGCAGCCGCTGCCCGAGGATGAGGCGATCTCCGATCTCGACGACGCCGAGGAGGCGCTGGCCGAGCGGCTCGACGGCTCGCATTATCGCGACGATATTCTGCGGCTATTGTTCATCTGCTGCCATCCCGATCTGCCGGCGACCCAGCAAATCGCATTGGCGTTGCGCATCGTCTCGGGCCTGACCGTGAAGCAGATCGCGCGCGCGTTCCTGGTCGGCGACGCGGCGATGGAGCAGCGCATCACCCGGGCCAAGGCGCGGGTCGCAAATGCCGATGTGCCGTTCGAGACCCCGGGGGCGGTGGAGCGCACCGAACGGCTCTCCGTGGTTGCCGCGATGGTCTATTTGATTTTCAACGAGGGCTATTCCGCCGGCGGAGACACCGCCGCGATCCGCGCGCCGTTGTGCGAAGAGGCTATCCGCCTGGCGCGGCTGTTGTTGCGGCTGTTCCAGGGCGAGCCCGAGATCATGGGCCTGACGGCGCTGTTGCTGTTGCAGCATGCCCGCGCGGCCGCGCGCTTCGATGCCGCCGGCGCACTGGTGCTGCTCGACGATCAGGATCGCGCGTCGTGGAATCAGAAGATGATCGCCGAAGGGCTGGCACTGATCGACAAGGCGATGCGGCATCGCCGCAGCGGGCCCTATCAGGTTCAGGCGGCGATCGCCGCCTTGCATGCCCGTGCCGCAAAGCCCGAAGACACCGACTGGACGCAGATCGACCTGCTCTACGGTGCGCTTGAAATCATGCAGCCGTCGCCGGTGGTGACGCTCAATCGCGCCGTTGCGGTGTCCAAGGTGCGCGGGCCCGAGGCGGCGCTCGAAATGATCGAGCCGCTGGGCGAACGACTTTCGAATTATTTTCATTTCTTCGGTGTGCGCGGCGCTTTCCTGATGCAACTCGGCCGCAATGACGAGGCCCGGGTGGCATTCGACCGCGCCATCGCGCTGGCCAACACCTCGGCGGAAGCCGCCCATATCCGCATGCATCTCGACCGATTGATGCGAGACAGCCAGCCGCGCGGCGCGAAGGCCGGGAAGTGATCTTTCCTCCCTCTCCCGCAAAGGGAGCGGGAGAAGGCAAAGCTCTGAAACTTTTTTCACGCTCTGTCGGATCGCGTCCGCCTCGTTCGTCTCTTGGGCATGCATCTACTCTCCAAGGAGCAAGCCATGCCGACGATCGCCGAGACCACGCCGGTCTCGAAGCCCGCGCTCTGGACCGGCCGCATTCTGAGCGGTCTCGTCATTCTGTTCATGTTGTTCGACGGCGCCATCAAGCTGGTGCCGTGGCCGGTGGTCACCGAAACGATGGACAGGATCGGCTACGGTTCGAGCGAAACTCTGGCGCGAAGCCTCGGGTTCATCACGCTGGCGTGCACCATCCTCTATGCGATCCCGCCGACCTCGATCCTCGGTGCGATCCTGCTGACCGGTTATCTCGGCGGTGCGATGGCGTCGCATCTGCGGATCGGCAGTCCGCTGTCCAGCCATATCTTGTTCGGATTCTATCTCGGACTGATGGTGTGGGGTGGGCTCTGGTTGCGGGACCGGAACTTGCGGGCGCTGTTGCCGCTGCGGCGGTGACCTGCCTTATTGATTGGCCTTGCTGAGGTTTACAGATCCGGAGCCGACCATGTTCGAGATCGTTGCCGTCGTCGCCATTGTACTTGCGATCGCCATCGCGATCGTGCTGATCCTCGCCGCGACCAAGCCGAATACCTTCAGCGTCCGGCGCGCGACCTCGGTCAAGGCTTCGCCGGAGAAAATCTTCCCGCTGATCAACGACTTTCATCAATGGGGAACCTGGTCGCCTTATGAAACCAGGGATCCCGCGATGAGGCGCAGCTACGGTGGTGCCGCGAGCGGCAAGGGCGCGGTCTATGGCTGGGATGGCAACAGCAATGTCGGCTCCGGCCGCATGGAAATTCTCGAAACCTCCGCGCCTGCGAAAATCGTCATCAAGCTGGATTTCTTCAAGCCGTTCGAAGGCCACAACATCGCCGAGTTCACAATACTGCCGCAGGGCGATGCTACCGATGTGACGTGGGTGATGCATGGCCCGGCGCCCTTTATTTCCAGGTTGATGCAGGTGTTCATGAACATCGACCGCATGATCGGCAAGGATTTTGAAATCGGTCTCGCCAACCTGAAAAGACTCACCGAAAGCTAGCCGACTATTTGAAGAATCTATAACCCAAGGAGCAAGCGATGCAGGTCAATCCCTATCTTTATTACAACGGCAATTGTGAAGCGGCGTTCAAGTTTTACGCCAAGGTTCTTGGCGGCGAGATCGAAGCCATGATGACGCATGAGGAGGCGCCGGAGTCGATGCCGGTTCCGCCGGAATGGAAGAAGAAGATCATGCACGCCAAGATGTTGATCGACGGCGAGACGCTGATGGCGTCGGACGCGCCTCCCGGACACTTCAACCAGCCGCAGGGTTTTTCGGTCTCGTTGACCGTCGATGATCCCGTCGAGGGGGAACGTCGCTTCAAGGCTCTGTCCGAGGGCGGCACCGTCAACATGCCGTTCGCCAAGACGTTCTGGGCCGCAGGGTTCGGCATGTGCGTCGATCAGTTCGGCATTCCCTGGATGATCAACTGCCCGATGGAGCAATGATGGATCCGGTACGTCTTCAAGCAGCGCGTTTTCAAGCGACGCCTGCGCTGTATTTGACGCGGCGTGGATACCGATCCGTGCGAATAAAGCGCATCAGGTAAAGCGATAGAGCCTCATTGCGATTCACGCGCGAGGCTCTATTTTTTGTTTGAGAGCATGATCTCCGCGCAAACGGCTTCGCGTTTGTCGCGAGGGAAAACCGGTACCCACTTTTCCGGATCATGCTCTATCGGCACGCCGGGTAGATCGCCGCGAGCTCGCGCCCGCGCAGTAGCAACAGGTGCGAGGTCAATCCGCCGCGGCGGCGAATCCACCCCCTCACCGCCGAAGGATAGGCCTCGAGCACCAGTTCGGAGGCTTGCGGCTCGGCATAGGTCCGGCCGCGCCGGTCGATTGATCGCGCGGCATGAAATCCCAGCACCGCCCGGCGCGTCACGCAGATGCGGTCGCTCGGCACCACGCTCAGCACCAACGTGCAGGCCGACAGGCACGGCCCGTCGATCACGACGCGTTCGCCCGAGGCGCGCACTTCCTCGAACATATCAAGGAACGGCCCTACCTGCCCGCCCAGACTGGCAAGGATGCGAACCTCGGCCTGCGCCGGTGGCAACAGGAGACCGCACAGCATTGCTGCGAGAAAGATCGCCTTCGCATTCACGATGTCTGCTCACTCCGGCGGGGCACGCATCAGTACCCCGCTCCGCTCAGGGTTTCAGACCAGTCAAGCAGCTGTCCTGTTCTTGATGGCGCCAACGATCGCCGTCAGCACGGCGCCCGCAACGCCACCACCGGCAACCTGACCGACGATGCTGCCGATATCCGGCGTCGCGGCAGTATTGGAAAGCAGCGGAATCAACATGCCAAGGATTTGTCCGCCAACGCCGCCGCCGATGGCGCCCGCGATGGTATTTCCAAGCGTACCGAGATCGACATCCTTGGCGGCGCCGGCTGCAACGTTTCCACCGACGGCGCCGCTGATGACCTGGATGATCAGATTGATGAGCATTCCAGACATAACGTGACACTCCCCCGATCCGGTGTTCAATTTCAACGTCGTGCACGACGCCGGACCGTCGCCGCGCGTTACAACTTAGGAGTTTAAGTCCGAAAGGTCATGCTGCGCCAGCGCAGGATTCAAACAAAAGTGCAGAGATCGCTTCGGGACCGATCGCACGTCATCGAGGCTTCATCGAAGCAATGGCCGCTGAGATCCAGGCTGCGAGACGGAAACGCCCGCATCATCTCGTCCGGGTTCCGGCCATCACCTTCTCATAGGCCTTCTGCAACCGCTCGCCCACGCTCGGCCCGGTTTTCCTGCGCCTCGCCTGCGGAAGATGTTGAACGTGCAGGTAGCGCGCGCGGCGTTCGGCGAATTCCTGTGCGAGCGCATCTTCGCTCCGCTTGATATGAAAAGCATGGCGTTCCACGTGCCGGAAGCCGAGTTTGAGAATGGCAGCGCCGGAACTGGCCTCCACCGCTGACGATTTCAATGCCTTTGCGCAGATGATGTTGAATGGCAGTCGCGTGGCAATTACCTGCCTAATAATTTCGTCCCGGGTGTCGGTGCCACAAAACCTTATTCGTCCTGTCGATGAGCGACGGTTCGACCGGCCGATACGGCAGATAATCCGGTCCACTGAATTGAAATGGAGGTGAAGATGCGATTCATGATGCTGATGATTCCGTCAGGCTACGAGATGGCGGCCGCCGGCACCGTGCCTGCTGCGGCTGCGGTCGCCGCGATGATGAAATACAACGAGGCGCTGAAAGAGGCCGGTGTGTTGATCACGCTCGATGGGCTGCACCCGCCGTCGATGGGCGCGCGGGTTTCGTTTGCCGGCGGCAAGCCCGTCGTGACTGACGGTCCCTTCACCGAGGCCAAGGAAGTGCTCGGCGGCTACTGGATGATCGACGTGAAATCACGGGACGAGGCCATCGCCTGGGCGAAGCGGTGCCCTGCCTCCGACAATGAAATCATCGAGATCCGCCAAGTGCAGGAAATGTCGGATTTTCCCGCCGACGTTCAGGAGGTGGCCGCCGGATTTACCGAACTGCAGGCCAAATCGTCACTTTAGGGTCTAAAGTCTCCGTTCCGATTGAATCGGAACGGAGGCTCTATTTTCTTTATTTTAATGTGTTTTCTGGATGCGAACCGGTAGCAACCCCACATCAAGTGCGGAGCGGGGGCTTAAGCCGGAAGACGCGCTAGTGACCTTTTGCGCCGGCTCATGTAAAAGCCTTTCACATGAGCTGGCGCAAGGAACAGAGCCGCGCCGAGCGCGGCTACCACCACGGCAATCTAAAAGAGGCGCTGCTGCAGGCGGCGCTCCGCCTGATTGCGGAGAAGGGCCCGGCCGGCTTCACCTTCGCCGACGCCGCGCGTTCGGCCGGCGTCAGCCCGGCAGCACCCTACCGGCATTTTCGCGACCGTGACGAACTGCTTTCCAGCATCGCGCAGCGCGGTTTCGAGCAGTTCGAGGCGGTCTTGACCGCGGCCTGGGACGACGGGCGGCCGGACACCGTCACGGCGTTCGAGCGGGTCGGCAAGGCCTATCTTGCCTTCGCGCGGCAGGAGCCGGCGTTCTATTCGGCGATGTTCGAATCAGGGCTTCCTGTCGACCTAAATCCAGCATTGCTGGCGGCGAGTGAGCGCGCTTTCGGCATCATCCGGGCTGCGGCGGAACGGCTTGCCGCACTGGCGCCGCCTGGCACGCCGCGGCCGCCGGCGTTGATGATGGCGCTGCACATCTGGTCGATGTCGCACGGCGTGGCGTCGCTGTTCGCCCGAGGCGATGCCGCACGGCGCAAGCTGCCAATGTCGGCGGAAGATCTCCTGGAAGCGGAAGTGCTGATTTATCTGCGCGGTCTCGGTTTCCCGACCGAACGCCGGCCCTCTGGCCAGAAGGACCAGCCGGATCCAAAGCCGGCGGGCCCCTGGGGCAGCCCAAAATAAATTCAGGGCTGCCCTTGCGCCCGACTTGACAAAAACTCGGCATGGTTTACCTATGTAAATGTTATTTACATTCACAACGGCGTGATGCCGTCATGGAGAGGGAAATGGCCTACACCGCAGATGTCCATCGATGGCGCGGCCCAGTCGACGAGCCCTACCGCCCGCAAACGCGCATACACCCCGGCATGGTCATCGCGACCATTCTCGGCTTCCTGTTCTGGTGGCCGGTCGGACTTGCATTCCTCTTTTTCACACTCAGGAGCACGAAAATGGGTTGCTGGAGTCACCAGGATCGCTGGCAGAATAAAATGGAGCGGATGCAGTACAAGATGGAGCGGATGCGCAATCATATGGAGCGCCGCGGCTTTAACTTCGGCGGCTTCGGTCCGCCCTCGAGCGGCAACCGCGCGTTCGACGAATACCGCGTGGAAACGCTGAAGCGCCTCGAAGAGGAGCAGACCGAATTCAAGGATTTCCTCGATCGGCTGCGTCACGCCAAGGACAAGGAAGAGTTCGACCAGTTCATGGCGCAGCACCGCCCGCGTCCGGCGCCGCCCACCGACGGCCATCCGCAGGGTTAAATCCGGGTAAATCTTTAAGGCTGACGCCTCAGGCGTAGTGCCCCCATCAAACCTGACGGCGACACCACCGCCCGTTTGCGAAAGCAGACGGGCGGTTTGCTTTGGCGGGCATTTGCGCCTGAGGCGTAGGACTGGCGCGGTTCTGGCACGATCGTATATTTGGCAAGGCGCCGGCACAATTCAGGGCGCTGGATCGGCGGATGAACATGGTCGCGGATGGAAGTTCATCAAGTGGAGCGCTGTGGCGCTCGATCCGGCGCGAGGCTGAAACGGCCTTGGCCAACGACCCGATATTCGGCCGGTCCTTGTCGGCCTCGATCCTCGATCACTCCGATCTCGGCGCTGCGGTGGCCTATCAGATCGGACAGCGGCTCGGTAAGAGCGCCAGCGATCGGCGTCAATTTGCGCACGCCGCCAATCAAGCGTTTGCGGCGTCGCCTGACCTCGTTGAGGCCGCGCGCCGCGATCTCGCGGGAATCGTTCTTCACGACCCGGCATCGACGGCATTTTTGCCGGCGCTCATCAATTTCAAGGGGTACGTTGCGTTGCAAGCCTGGCGCGTGTCCAACTGGCTCTGGCAACAGAACCGCCGCGACCTCGGATTGCTGTTGCAAAGCGAGTCGTCGGATTCTCTTCAGGTGAGCATCCACCCATCTGCGTCGATCGGGAAGGCGGTGTTCTTGGATCATGCCACCGGCGTCGTGATCGGATCTTTCGTCACCATCGGCGACGAGGTGACCATCCTGCAGAACGTCACGATTGGGCGGAACGTCGAAACCCCGAACCGTGCGCCCAAGATTGGCAGAGGCGTCCTGCTCAGCACGGGGGCCACCATTCTCGGCGACATCAGCATCGGAGACTTTGCCAAGATCGGCGCGGGATCGGTCGTGACGTGCGACGTGCCAAGCGGCTGTACGGCGGTCGGTGTACCCGCGCGCCTGACCAATTGCCCCGAACCGGCTCCAGCCTGAACCCTGGATCGGTTGCCCCGAACAAGCTGGCAAAGAGCCCCCACCCGGTTACCGTCAGGAGCCATAGCCGAACTCCACGTCGGTAACCTCGCCTTAACCATGATTAGCGTCTGGTTAGGGGCGTAAAGACGCGCTGATAGCCCTCGTTTTGACACGTTGGCAGGGGATGCAGGCCTCGGCTTCGGACGGGCCTCCCATGCGACACAAAACAAGGCTCTCGCGCTGGCGCTTGCTGCGCCGGGTGCGCGGCTATGGAACCGGCGGCCAGTTGCTCCCGGACGATATGGGACACTTGCGTTGAGAGGATACCGCTCATGAATCCGGCCGACGTGGCTCAGTCAGCCTTGCCACTGGCGTCCAGCGACGTATCGCTGATTGCACTGTTTCTGCAGGCTGCATGGATCGTCAAGGTCGTCATGCTGGGGCTGCTGGCGTGTTCGGTCTGGGTCTGGGCGATCGCGATCGACAAGATCTTCCTATATGCCCGCACCAAGCGGGCCATGGATCGTTTCGAGCAGGCGTTCTGGTCCGGGCAGTCGATCGAGGAACTTTATCGCGCGCTGTCGGCCAAGCCGACGCAATCGATGGCGGCGTGCTTCGTCGCGGCCATGCGCGAATGGAAACGGTCGTTCGAAAGCCAGGCGCGGTCGTTCGCCGGGCTTCAGATGCGGATCGAGAAGGTGATGAACGTCTCGATCGCCCGCGAGATCGAACGGCTGGAACGCCGGCTGCTGGTGCTGGCGACGGTCGGCTCGGCGGGCCCGTTTGTCGGCCTGTTCGGCACGGTCTGGGGGATCATGTCGAGCTTCCAGTCGATCGCCGCATCGAAGAACACCTCGCTGGCGGTAGTGGCCCCCGGCATCGCCGAAGCGCTGTTTGCGACCGCAATCGGCCTTATCGCCGCCATTCCGGCGACTATTTTCTACAATAAATTCACGTCCGAGGTGAACCGGCAGGCGCAGCGGCTGGAAGGTTTCGCCGATGAATTTTCTGCGATCCTGTCGCGCCAGATCGACGAGCGGGCATGATCCCGAAAAGTGGAAACCGGTTTTCGGACAAGATCATGCCCCGGACAAACGGCGTGAGGAGCGGTATATTGTGAGCACCAGATCATGGCGATGAACATGGCAGGCTCGTCCGGCGGCGGCGGACGCCGGGGCCGGCGTCGCGCCGTGATGGCGGAGATCAACGTCACGCCGATGGTGGACGTAATGCTGGTGTTGCTGATCATCTTCATGGTCTCGGCGCCGCTGTTGACGGTGGGCGTGCCGCTCGATCTGCCGCAGACCCAGGCCAAGAGCCTGGAACAGGACAAGACGCCGCTGCAGCTTTCGGTCGACGTCAAGGGAAGGGTGTTCATCAACGACACCGAAGTTGCGATGAACGAGCTGGTGCCGAAATTAAAGGCGATCACCGACGCCCGTGGCGGCCTGGACGAGCGTATATTCATGCGGGCGGACAAAAAGGCGGACTACGGAACCGTGGCAAGGGTGATGGGACAATTGTCCGGCGCCGGGTTTAAGCGGCTGGCGCTCGTCACCGAAGTGGAGCAGGGGAACTAGTGAAGGTCGACAAGACACTGGTTGCGTCCGTGGCCCTGCACGTTCTCGTGATCGGGTGGGGACTGGTGTCGTTTTCGTCCAAGGCCTTCGAGTCGATGCCGGAAGAATCCCTGCCGGTCGATATCATTTCCGCCGATCAACTGGCCAAGGTCACCGCCGGCATGAAATCCGGCAAGAAGGAAAATCCGAAGCCGCTGGTGGAGAAGGTCGCCGAAGCCAAGCCGGTGGATGATAATGCCATCGGCAAGATCAGCGAGAAGCCGCCGGTCGTGACCGACACCTCGCCGCCGCCTCAGCCGAAGCCGGTTGAAAAGCCGGTCGAGAAAAAGCCCGATCCGCCGAAGCCGGTTGCCGAGAGCAAGCCCAAGGAAGAGCCGAAGCCGATCGAGAAGAAGCCGGATCCGCCCAAGGTCGATCCGATCGCGGAAGCCTTGAAGAAGGAAGAGAAGAAGCCGCCGCCGAAGCCGCAAGTGCAGGCGGCCACGCCACCGCCGCAGCCGCAAAAGCCAAAGGAACGGACCTTCGATCAGACCAAGATTGCAGCGCTGCTCGACAAGCGTGACCCGACGCGGCAGGCGGTGACCGGCGAAACGCTGAATTCCAACGCGGCGCTTGGGCTTGCCAAGGGGAAAGCAGCCGATAACTCGGCGACGTGGGGCGCGCTGTTCAAGGAGCAGGTGCTTCGCTGCTGGAAGAAGCCGTTTGGCGGCATCGAGGCGCAACGGGTTGAAGCCGAATTCAGTATCAAGCTCAAGAAGGACGGCACGCTCGAAACGATGCCGGTTGCGCAGACGGCGCCAGGCAGTGCGTACCAACGCGTCTTCCAGGAAAGCGGGTTGCGCGCGATCATTGAGTGCGCGCCGTACCGGCTGCCTGATTCGTTCTTCGAAGAGTGGAAATTCTTTAACCCCGTTTTCGATAGTCGGGACTTATAGCTCGGTGAGCTGAGAGCAGAAAAAGATGTCACACCAGTACAAGCCGGCCAACGCGCCGTTCCGTATAGGCCGCCGGCAGCTCCTATCGGGGTTGGCATCGAGCGGCCTGATGTTGAGTGGCGCCCATCGCGCGTTCGGACAGGTGCGCGTTCCGGTGATCGGCGGCGAGGCTGCGCCGTTGCCGATCGCGATTCCCAATTTCGTTGCGGGAACGCCGTCGGACGGCGAGGTCGGCGCCGGCGTGACCCAGGTCATCACCAACAACCTCAAGCGCAGCGGTCTGTTCGCGCCGATCGATCAGGCCGCCTATATCGAAAAAGTCATCAACATCGACGCGGCGCCGCAATTCCAGAACTGGAAGACCATCAACGCCCAGGCGCTGGTGACGGGTCGGATGACCCGCCAGGGCGACGGCCGTCTGA
>Ga0207930_1000530_pt1 | contig 12012 bp, 13 predicted proteins | sample NGESurshal092012_7_FD_184477 | JGI IMG/M metagenome (GOLD analysis project Ga0207930, IMG submission 184477) | Arctic peat soil microbial communities from Barrow, Alaska - NGEE Surface sample 210-3 shallow-092012 (SPAdes) | ecosystem: Environmental > Terrestrial > Soil > Wetlands > Peat ... | reverse complement strand
CGATATCCTGAGCGCGATCGGCCGCAAGGGCGATCTCACCTCCAAGGTGCGCGAGAGCCTGGTTTCGATTGGCCGTCTCGTCACCTTCGTCACCGCCGAGGCCGACAACGTCAAATGGTCGAAGGAGATGCGCGCGCAGTTGAAAACCATGCAGCGCGACGTGGCGTCGCTGACCGATCACGCCTCCTATCTCTCCAACAAGATCACCTTTGTACTCGACGCGATGCTGGGCGTGGTCAATCTCGAACAGAACAACATCATCAAGCTGTTCTCGGTGATGGCGGTGGTGCTGATGCCGCCGACCCTGATCGCCTCGATCTACGGCATGAACTTCAAGATCATGCCGGAACTGGAATGGACCCACGGCTATCCGATCGCGCTGGTGATGATGTTGCTCGCGGCCGTGCTGCCCTATTTGTTCTTCACATGGAAGCGGTGGCTGTAGCGGGTGAGGCGTTCGGCGCCGGACCTTCAGGGCAGGTGTCTTAGAGCGTTTTCGAGCGAAGTGGATACCGGTTCGTGTAAAGAAAACGCGTCAAAACAAAAGACCAGAGCGTCGGTTCTGATTCAATCAGAATCGATCGTGCTCTAGAAGCGCGGTATCTGTCCTGAGCGCGAGGCCTGCTTTCGTAGATCGCCGGCCGGTTTGCCCCCCGGGCCGGTCGGGTTCCACCGGCTGCAGAGCCGCCTCAATTTCTCGTCTAAAATTTGAGCGTTGGGCTGAACGTTTACGCGACGGCTTTCTGCGATAACGCTGGTCTCACGCCGCGAGGACAGCATGGTTGAAAAAGTAATAACGCCGCGACTCAACGTCGTCGATTTCGCGCGCTATCAAGCGGGCCGCACCGGCACCGCGCCCGCCATGCCGGGGCGGGCCTGCCGGCATTGCGGTGCGGCTTTGTTGGAGGGCGAGAGCGAGGACGAATGCTCCAGCGCCTTCAACATCAAGGCGCCGGCCCTACGCAAATTTTACTCGGATTGACGGGCGATGCCGCAGGTCCCAACCTCACCCTGAGGAGCCGCGAAAGCGGCGTCTCGAAGGGTGGGCCGCAGCGTCGTTCTTTTCATGATCGATCCTTCGAGACGCCGCTTCGCGGTTCCTCAGGATGAGGGGTTCAGCTATACATGCTGGCCGCCGTTGATGTGGATCTCGGCGCCGTTGACGTAAGAGCTCGTCTCCGTGCACAGCACATAGATGATCTTCGCCACCTCGTCCGGCGTGCCCAGCCGATGCAGCGGGATTTGCTGCTCGACGATCTTCTCGGTGCCGGGCGACAGGATCGAGGTATCGATCTCACCCGGTGCGATCGAATTGACGCGGACGCCGACGCGGCCGAAATCCGAGGCCATCTCGCGGGTCAACGAGGCCAGCGCCGCTTTTGAGGTCGCATAGGCAGCACCGGCGAACGGATGCACGCGCGAGCCCGCGATCGAGGTGACGTTGACGACCGAGCCCTTCGCGGCTTTCAATTCGTCGATCAGCCCGCGCGCCATCATGATCGGCGCAAAGAAATTCACCCGAAATACGTGGCTCCAGGTCTCGATGTCGGTATCGACCGAGCCGAGCCGCCCGCCGCCCGCCGCCTTCGGTGAAATCGCGGCGTTGTTGACCAGCGCATGCAACTCGCCGCCTTCCAGCCGTTCGCGGATTTCCGAAATCGCCCGCGTGGTGTCGTCATGGTCGGCCAGGTCGACCTGGATGTGATCCTCAGGTCCGGCGCCCCACGGACATTCCTCCGGAAAGGGATGCCGCGAGCAGGTGATGACGCGCCAGCCGGCGCTGGAAAAGCGGATCACGGTGGCATGGCCGATGCCGCGGCTGGCGCCGGTCAGAAGCAGCGTGCGCCGCGGGGTGTTGGCGGAAATCGGCATGGAGATCTTTCAGACTTTCAGGCTCAGGGATAAAGCCGCGTTTTGGACCATGGTTGATCCGGCGCCGGGCGGCGGAACTCGATGCGGTCGTGCAGGCGGAACGGGCGATCGTGCCAGAATTCGAACTGGGCCGGCGCGACGCGCCAGCCGCTCCATCCCGGCGGCCGCGGCACCTCGCCGACGATGTGTTTGGCGGCGAATTTGGCGATCGCCTGCTCGAAGGCAAAGCGGCTCTCCAGCGGTTGCGACTGCCGGCTGGCCCAGGCGCCGATCTGGGCCTGCTTCGGCCTGGTCGCGAAATAGGCGTCGGCTTCCACGTCGGTGACCGGCGACACGTTGCCGCGGATGCGTACCTGCCGGCGCAACGACTTCCAGTGAAACAGTAACGCCGCCTTAGGATTTGCGGCGAGTTCGCGGCCTTTCTGGCTGGCGATATGGCTGTAGAACACGAAACCATCGGCGTCATAGCCCTTCATCAGCACCATCCGCACGTCGGGAAGGCCACCGGCGTCAGCGGTGGCCAGCGACATGGCGTTGGGATCGTTCGGCTCGGCCTTCACCGCTTCGGCGAACCAGTCGCCGAACAGCGCAAACGGCTCCTCGGCCGCGGTGAAATCACCGGATGTTAACGGTGTCGGGTGTCTGATGGAGGTCGTGTCGGTCATGTCAGGAGATCCGAGTTGCGTCCGCCCGCGGTCCAGAGCGCGTTGCAGCCCCAGTACAGGCTTGCCCTATATAAGACATGGGGACGCGTTGGCCTATTGGCGATCTCGCCGGCGGGTGCGGTCATGACATTGATTCTAATCGGCGTCGGCGCGGGAGGCTGCAGCCTGAGCCGTACCGACTCAAGCTTCGCCAGGATGGGCGACAGCGATGTGACGGGCTCGCTTGGCGCGGCCCGGTCCGAGGGGCCGGCGCCGACCGAGGCCGATCTTGCTTTTGCGCGCAATGCGGCCTCCGATGTGCTAACCAAGGGCGACAAGGATTCCAGTCAGCCTTGGGAAAATCCCGAGACCGGCGCCCGCGGCTCGGTGACGCCGCTGGCCCAGGCCTATTCCTCGGAAGGGCGCACCTGCCGGGATTTTCTGGCGAGCTATGTCAACGGCCACTCGGAAAGCTGGCTGCAGGGCGCGGCTTGCCAGTCGGGCCAGGGGCGATGGGAAATCCATACCTTAAAGCCGTGGAAACAAGGCTAATCCCGGGACGGGTTCCCGTTGCAAAAATGCCACGAAGACACCAGATGAAAGCCGGGGGCGGCCAGCCCTGCCAAGTTTTGATTTCCCTGAAGGAGACGTAACGGATGCGCGACCCCTATGAGGTCTTGGGGGTGCCGCGGGGCGCCAGCGCTGCGGCGATCAAGAGCGCCTATCGCAAGCTCGCCAAGAAGCATCACCCCGATGCCAACAAGAACGATCCGAAATCCGCGGCGCGTTTTTCCGAGCTGAATTCGGCCAACGAGATCATCGGCGACGAGGACAAGCGCAAGCAGTTCGATCGCGGCGAAATCGACGCCGAGGGCAAGCCGCGCTTCCAGGGTTTTCCCAGTGGCGATCCGCGGGCGCGCGGGGCCTCCCCCGGCGGCGGATTTGAATCCCGCACCTTCCGCACCGGCGGCGCCGGTCCGGGCGGCTTTGGCGGTGGCGGCTTCGAGGACATCCTCAACAGCATGTTCAGCGGCGGCGGCGTGCGCGGTGCGCGGCCCGGCGCGGGCAATACCTTCGAGTTCGATCCGGGCGGGATCGCGCTCGATCTCGATCTCAGCGTTGCCATGACGGTGTCGCTGGAAGAATCGGTCAAGGGCGCGGAAAAGCGTGTCCGGTTGCCGACCGGCAAGGAACTCAATGTCCGGATTCCCGCAGGCGTTGCCGCCGGTCAGCAGATCCGGCTCAAGGGACAGGGCGAGACCGCGCCCGGCCATCCCCCCGGCGATCTCCTGATCGCGGTCAGCATCGCGCCGCATCCCTTCTTCAAGGTCGACGGCGGAAATTTGCGGGTCGATCTGCCGATCACGCTGTATGAAGCCGTGCTCGGCGGCAAAGTCCGCGTGCCCACGCTCGGCAACGCCGTCGAGCTGTCGATACCCAAGAACACCTCAAGCGGCCGCACCTTTCGCTTGAAAGGCAAGGGGTTGCCGAAAGCCGCGGGGGCGACCGGCGACCTGTTTGTCACCACCCGCATCATGCTGCCGGACGGGAACGACTCCGAGCTCGAGGCGTTGATGCAGAAGTGGCGCGATGGGCACCCCTATAATCCGCGCAGCGATCTTGGCTAGCGGAGACCTTTAGCTGATCGCGTCACCCGAAACGGTGCGGCCTCGACCGGGGGACCAGCGCGGTAAACCCCGATCGAGGCCGCTTGCGTCGATCGGCGGATCGAACGCTTTTCATTTTCGCGGGAGCAACTGGTGCGAATTTGAGACGCGCCGATGTCTGGATTCCAGATTTTCGGTGTCTTGATTCCAGATTTTCAATGTCGGAATTGGGACATTGGTCCTGACGCAACTCACCCGCCGGTTTTTTCGGTCTGGTCGTAGACCAGCCGTGCGACCTGGTTCAGCCGCCCCTGGTCGGTGGGGCCGCTCAGCACATAGCCGACCCCGTCTTCGGACCAGTACATCGCGCCGGAGTTTTCGGCGGCGGTGTAGCGCATCCGCGCGGTGTGGTTTTCGCGCGCGAGACGTAGAGCGCATAGCGTTCCCCCGAGGCGCTCTCATACATCAGAAATGACGCGGGCCCGGTGGGGCCGGGCAACAGCCGGCCGCCGACGAGCTTCAGTCCGGTCGCCCCCAGCTCCGGTGCGCGGACATCCCAGCCGCGGCGCTTGGTCAGCCATTGCTGCAGATGCGTGCGTTCGCTGCCCGATGAATCCCCGGGGGATTTGGGCTGTACCGGCGGGGGTCGCTGGTGTACCTCCAAACCTGATCAATCGATGGGAAACTGGATGTCGCCAAATTCAGGTCTGATGCAGGGCAAGCGCGGGGTGATCCTCGGGGTTGCCAACAACCGCTCGATCGCCTGGGGCATCGCCAAGGCCTGCCGTGCGGCGGGCGCGGAAATCGCCCTGACCTGGCAGGGCGACGCGCTGAAAAAACGCGTCGAGCCGCTGGCCAGGGAACTCGACGGCATCCTGCTCGGCCATTGCGACGTCACCGATCCCTTAACCATCGACGCGGTGTTTGATGTGCTCAGGGAGAAGTGGGGCAAGATCGACTTCGTGGTCCACGCCATCGCGTTCTCCGACAAGGACCAGCTCGACGGCCGCTATCTCGAAACCACCGCCGACAATTTTTCCAGGACCATGCTGATCAGCTGCTACTCGCTGACCGCGATCGCCCAGCGCGCCGAGAAGCTGTTGACCGACGGCGGCTCGATCGTGACGCTGACCTATTATGGCGCCGAGAAATGGATGCCGCATTACAATGTGATGGGGGTTGCGAAAGCCGCGCTGGAGGCGAGCGTGCGCTATCTTGCGGCCGATCTCGGCGGAAAGAACATTCGCGTCAATGCGATTTCGGCGGGGCCGATCAAGACGCTGGCCGCGTCCGGCATCGGCGATTTCCGCTACATCCTGAAATGGAACGAATATAACGCGCCGATGCGCCGTAACGTAAGCATCGAGGAAGTCGGCGACAGCGCGCTCTATCTGCTTTCGGACCTGTCGCGCGGCGTCACCGGCGAGGTACATCACGTCGATTCCGGCTATCACATCGTCGGCATGAAGCGCCCGGACGCGCCGGATATTTCGCTCAGCAACTCGCTGAGCAAGGAATAGCTGTCGCCGCCGATGCCTGTGCCGAAGATTTACTACATTCGCCACGGCGAAACCGCGTGGAACGCGCAAGGCCGTTTCCAGGGAACGCAGGATATTCCGCTCAACGACCTCGGACGCAGCCAGGCGATGGCTGCCGGCGCAATCCTTGGCGATGTGCTGGCGGGCGATGGCCACGAGCCGTCTTCCTTGCCGTTCGTCGCGAGCCCGCTCGGCCGCGCGCGGACGACGATGGAATTGGTGCGCGATGCGATGAAGCTGCCGCCGGCCGACTACAGCGTCGACGGCCGGCTGCGCGAGATCGGGTACGGGCAATGGGAAGGCCTGACGCTCGGCGAGATGAAACTGAATGACGCCGCGACATTCGCGCGCCGCGATGCCGACAAATGGGGCGTCGCCGCGCCGTCGGGCGAGAGCTATGCCAGCGTCACCTTGCGGATGCGCGATTGGCTGGATTCCCTTGTCTCCGATACGGTGGCCGTCGCTCATGGCGGCACCATGCGGGCGCTGATGGTAGCGCTGGGCCTGGCGACGCCACTTGAGGCCGCCGACGCGCTGATCGGGCAGGGCGTAGTCTACGCGTTTAGCGACGGCGGACTGACGAGATATGGTTAAGGCCAGGCCGAATTGACCGCCACAACCTGACCGGTTACGAGCTATGTTGACATTTCGCATTAGTGCGGACTGTCAACATAAAGCAGCGAACGCAAAGCCTCATGTCCTTCAACACCTTCGGTCACATGTTTCGGGTCACGACCTTCGGCGAAAGCCACGGGGTCGCGATCGGCTGCGTGGTCGACGGCTGCCCGCCGCTTCTGCCGCTGACCGCTGAGGACATCCAGCACGATCTCGATCGCCGCCGTCCCGGACAGTCGCGCTTCACCACCCAGCGCCAGGAAGCTGACGCGGTGAAGATTCTCTCGGGCGTGATGGCGCATCCGGAGACCGGCGCGCAGGTAACTACCGGCACGCCGATCGCGTTGCTGATCGAAAACACCGATCAGCGCTCGAAGGATTATTCCGACATCAAGGACAAGTTTCGTCCGGGCCATGCCGACTTCACCTATGAAGCCAAATACGGCCTGCGCGATTATCGCGGCGGCGGGCGTTCGTCGGCGCGCGAGACCGCGAGTCGGGTCGCGGCCGGCGCCATCGCCCGCAAGATCGTGGCCGGCATGACCGTGCGCGGCGCGCTGGTGCAGATGGGCCCGCACAAGATCGACCGCGAAAAATGGGATTTTGACGAGATCGCGCGCAACCCGTTTTTTTGCCCGGACAAGGACAAGGCCGCGTTCTTCGAAGGCTATCTCGACGATATCAGAAAGAAGGGATCGTCGATCGGCGCTGTCATCGAAGTCGTCGCCGAAGGCGTGCCGGCCGGTCTGGGCGCGCCGATCTATGCAAAACTCGATGCCGAGCTGGCCGCGGCGCTGATGAGCATCAACGCGGTCAAGGGCGTCGAGATTGGTGCCGGCTTTGGCGCGGCCGAACTATCCGGCGAGGAAAACGCCGACGAGATGCGGATGGGCAATCAGGGCGTCAGCTTTCTGTCCAATCATGCCGGCGGCATTCTGGGCGGCATCTCCACCGGGCAGCCGGTGGTGGCGCGGTTCGCGGTGAAGCCCACTTCGTCGATTTTGTCGCCACGCCGCACCGTGGATCGCCGCGGCGCCGACACCGACATCATGACAAAGGGCCGCCACGACCCCTGCGTCGGCATCCGCGCGGTGCCGGTCGGCGAAGCCATGATGGCCTGCGTGCTCGCCGATCATTTTCTGCGGCATCGCGGACAGGTCGGCGGCTAGAGTCTGATCCCCTTAGATTGATATGTTATGATGCCGTTGAAGCAACGGAAGTGCGCTCCCTCTCCCTTTGGGAGTGGGGCGGGGTGAGGGGTTACGCTTTATCGATAGGTCGTAACCCCTCATCCGGCGCTGCGCGCCGACCTCTCCCAAAGGGAGAGGTGGCTGAACTCCTGCATTCCGATTCTACATTAGTCGTTACCTGAGTTCATATTCCGCCGCGTCGAACGTCGACGTCATCTTCCGGGTATTCGACCAGCCGCCGCGCCTTGACGTCTGGGGAACTTGCGCAGCAAATGCTCGCCTCATGAATGCACCCGATCTGCAGAAGGTTACCGACTGGCTCATCGACGGCGCGAGGTCCGCAGCCAGCCCGCCGCAGATGATGGCGGAAACCTGCGAGCGCCTGGTACAGGCGGGTTTGCCGCTCTGGCGCGTCGGCGTCTTCGTTCGGACCTTGCATCCCGACATCTTCGGCCGCGGCTTTTTCTGGCGGCCGGGAGCCGAAGTCGTCGTAACCGCCGCCGATTTTGATATTCAGGATTCGCCGGAATTCAAGAACAGCCCGCTGGCGATCCTGTACGACAGCGGACAGGAAGTCAGATATCGCCTCGACGATCCCGCGAGCAAGCGCTTTCCTTTCCTCGACGACATGCGCGCGGAAAGCGTCACCGATTATATCGCCCTGCCGCTTCGGTTTACTGACGATTCGACTCACGCATCGAGCTGGACCACCAGGCAACCGGGCGGCTTTAGCGACGAACAACTGAACGGTCTGCGCTCGCTGGTGCCGCCGCTGGCGCGGGTGGTCGAGATCATCAACTTGCGCCGCACCGCTTCGATCCTGCTCGATACCTATGTCGGCAACCGCGCCGGCGAGCGGATTCTCGGCGGCCAGATTCGCCGCGGCCACACCGATACGATGCATGCCGCGATCTGGCTGTCGGATCTGCGCGGCTTTACGGCGCTTTCGGACCGGCTGCCGGCCGAAACCGTGGTGGACATTCTCAATCGCTACTTTGACTGCCAGGTGTCGGCGATCAGGACACATGGCGGGGAAGTCCTGAAGTTCATGGGCGACGGGTTGCTCGCGGTCTTCCCGATCGCCGAGCAGGACGGCAATATTCAGCAGGTCTGCTCGCGCGTGCTGGAAGCGGCGCGCGAATCCCGCGCCAGCGTCGAGGCGATGCATTACCCGATTGGAGAAACCCTCGAGCGCTTCCGCTTCGGGGTCGCGTTGCATGTGGGGCGAATCCTGTTCGGCAATATCGGCGGCGGCAACCGGCTCGACTTCACCTGCATCGGACCTGCGGTCAATCTTGCGGCGCGGCTGGAAAAGATCGCTGGCCGCCTCAATCGCACGATCGTGGCTTCGGCGGGGTTCGCTCGCGTATGCGCCGGCGGCTGGGCCGATCTCGGCGAGTTTCCGATCTCAGGCTTTTCAAAGGCCGAGCGCGTCTATGGCTTGGTGGACGAAACGCCCAGAGGCTGAAACCGGCAATGGCCGCCCACTCCTTCCTGTTATTCCTCGGGCTCGGTGGTGAACAGCAGCGGGTAGCCCTTGGCGCGGCCGGCGTCGGTGGCGCGCGTCGCCTTGGTCTCGGCAACGTCCTTGGTGAAGACCGCGACCACGCATACGCCGCGCCGGTGCGCTGTGATCATGACCTTGTGGGCCTGGTCCTCGGTCATGCGGAATTCCGCCTTCAGGACCGTGACGACAAATTCGCGGGGCGTGAAGTCGTCGTTGACGAGGATGACCTTGTGCAGCCGCGGCCGTTCGGTCTTGGTCTGAACTTTTGTGCGAGGTTTGGTGACGGTATCGATCATTCCGGCGGCACCTCCTGACGTTACGGGCCGTCCCAAGAAGTTTACAACTTCTCGATCTGTCGCGAAACCGGCAGTTCCGGAAGGCTGGGTGAAATTAGGGCAATCGGGCTAACTTGAATGTGAAGGACAAGCCATGTTCGCGCTTTTCGAAGGCTAGTTTGCGTGTCACCATCGCTTCCTACGACGGGAGGGCCGCTATGCGCTGGTGTGTCTCGATCGGGGCGGTGCTTGTCGCAGGCGCGATGGCCGGAGGTGACGTTGCGGGCATTGCCGCTCCGAACCTCAGAAATCAGTTGGCGGACACCAAGGACAATATAGCGTCCGTCGATGTCGAACTGATTCTCGCCGTCGACGTCTCCTATTCGATGGATATGGACGAACTTGCGATTCAGCGCGAGGGTTACGCGCAGGCCATTATCTCGAAGGAATTTCTGCAGGCGCTGAAGACCGGCCCCAACGGCAAGATTTCGGTGACCTATTTCGAATGGGCGGCGTCGAGCGACCAGAAGATCATCATTCCGTGGCGGGTAATCGATGGCCCGGAGACGGCGGATGCTGTCGCCAACGAGATCATGAAAACGCCGATCCGCCGGGCGTCGCGTACCTCGATCTCCGGGGCGATCTATTTCGCGATGCCGCTGTTCGACGAGAACCCATACCGCGGGCTGCGGCGCGTCATCGATATTTCCGGCGACGGCCCCAACAATAACGGCGCGCCGGTCACCGGCGCGCGCGACGCGGCGCTGGAGAAGGGCATCATCATCAACGGCCTGCCGATCATGGTGAAGGAGCCGTCCTATTCGACGATGGACATCGACAACCTCGATTTCTACTACGAGGACTGCGTCACCGGGGGCCCGGGTTCCTTCGTGGTGTCGATCAAGGATCGCGACAAGTTCAAGGAGGCGATCCGGGCCAAGCTGCTGCTCGAAGTCGCAGGCCGGACTCCCGAGCGCCGGATTGTGCCGGTGGCCGAGAAGGAGCCGCGCGTCCCCTGTCTGATCGGCGAAAAAATCTGGCAGGATCGCTGGGGACGGTAGCTTAGCGCGCAAACCGCGCCACCAGCTCGACATGCGGGGTGTGGCGGAACTGGTCGACCGGCGTCACACCCTCGATTTTATAGCCGCCATCGATCAGAATCCGCGCGTCGCGCACAAACGTCGCGACGTTGCATGACACCGCAACCACCACAGGAATTTTGCTGGCCGCGAGCTGCTGGACCTGCGCCTGCGCGCCCTGCCGCGGCGGATCAAAGACGACGGTATCGTAGTCGCGCAGCTCCTGCGGCATCAGCGGACGCCGGAACAGATCGCGGGCCTCGGCCTTGACCGGCTTCAACCCGGAAGTCGATGTCGCCGCTTTCTGCAGCGCCGTGATTGCGCCCGCATCGCTGTCGAAAGCCGAAATCCGCGACTTCGCCGCAAGCCGCAATGCGAACGGTCCGACCCCGCAAAACAGGTCGGCGATGTGCCTGGCACGCGTGCAATGTCCTGATACCAGCGCCGCCAGCGCCTCCTCGCCGGCGGCCGTGGCCTGCAGGAACGAACCCGGCGGCAGGGTTACCTGCGCGGCGCCGATGGAAATCGTCGGCGGCGTCCGCATCAGCACCAGTTCGCCATGGCGCGTCAGCCGCGCCAGGCGATGTTGTTCCGCCACCCGCGACAGCGTTGCGATCGTGGCTGCCGGCAGCGGCCCCGAGCCGCGCACGTCGACATCGAGGCCGCTGTCGGTGGCGGTGATCTGGATATCGAGCGGCTTTCCGGTTGATATCAGCGGCTCGGCGACGGCCCACGCCGCATCAAGCGCGCCGTTCAGGCCCGGATCGAGAATTGGACAGCGATCGATGGGAATAATGTCGTGCGAACTTACCGCGGCGAAGCCCACCTTGAGCACGTCGTGAGTCCCCATCCGGGCGTGGAGCGTAATCCGTCGCCGACCGAGGCCATGGGCGTCGATCAGCGGATCCACTTCGCAGGCGATCTTCGCATGCGCCAGCGTCTCGACGACGAGATCGCGTTTCCATGCGCGGTAGCGTTCGGTTTCCCAGTGCTGGATCGCGCATCCGCCGCAGATTCCAAAATGCTGGCAAAACGGCGTGACCCGTTCCGGGCTTGCACGCTCGACCTGCAGCAGACGCCGGCGGTCGGGGTGATGGCCCGGTACGGGGGCAACCTCGACGGTCTCGCCGCCAAGCGTGTACGGCACATACACGTTCTGTCCGTCGGCAAGAGCGACGCCGTCGCCAAAATGACCGACATGATCGATGACGAGACGCTCAACCACGGCGCGCGCCGATGAAGAATTCGATGTTGCCGTCGCCGCCTGATATCGGTGACGGAAACACCTTGATGTCGGTGCACCCGAGCGAAGCTACGAACGCCGCGATGTCGTCGCATGTTTCCTGGTGCACCGTCGCATTGCGAATGATGCCGCGCTTGGAATGCTTTCGCGGTGCTTCGAATTGCGGTTTGATCAATGCCAGCAGATGCATCTGCGCCGCCGCCAGCGACAGCGCAACCGGCAGCACGGCTTTCAATGAAATGAAACTGACGTCGATGACGACGACGTCGGGCCGCATCGGCAGGCGCTTGCCTTCAAAACCGCGGATATCGGTCTCCTCCATGGAAACGACCTTGGGATGGCCGCGCAGCGAGGGATGCAGCTGCTCGCGCCCGACATCGACGGCGAACACCAGGCTGGCGCCGTTGGCAAGCAATACCTCGGTGAAACCGCCGGTCGATGC
>Ga0207930_1000529_pt1 | contig 12014 bp, 9 predicted proteins | sample NGESurshal092012_7_FD_184477 | JGI IMG/M metagenome (GOLD analysis project Ga0207930, IMG submission 184477) | Arctic peat soil microbial communities from Barrow, Alaska - NGEE Surface sample 210-3 shallow-092012 (SPAdes) | ecosystem: Environmental > Terrestrial > Soil > Wetlands > Peat ... | reverse complement strand
CGCCCGCCGCACACGGCAGCTGCTCCACGATCTTGAATGTTCGCTGGCCATCGCGCCGCGGGGTCTGAGCCATGAACCGGTGGCCCTCAAGCAGATCGCGGTCGGGTTCGACGGTGGCTCGCAGTCCCGGCTGGCGCTGTCGATGGCCGCGGGAATCGCCGTCGCCAACGACGCCCAACTGACCGTGCGCGGAGTGATCGATGATCGCGTTCCCGCGCTCGGGTGGCCCCAGGTCTGGATGGGATCGATCATGGAAGCCTGGGAAGAGGTCATCGACGGCGAGGAGAAGACGCTGCGCGAGCTGATCGTCGGCGCCACCGAGACTCTCGGTGTCAAGGCTGACATCGACCTGCAGCGCGGCCGTCCCGCCACGTCTCTGCGTGATCTCTCAGAAGCGGTCGATCTCGTCGTCATCGGCTCTCGGCGCTGGGGCCCGTTGGCCCGCCTGCTGCTCGGTGGCACCGGTGAGGGCCTTGTCCACGGCGCCCACTGCCCCCTGCTCATCGTTCCTCGCTCGCTCGGGCAACTGAGCTGACGAGGAGTCTGAACCGGAGAGGGAGACGAGATGGCCCACACACCGTCCTCAGCGTTCCGGGTCCTGATCGCCGGCGGCGGCGTGGCGGCGATCGAACTGGCCGCCGCGGTGCACGAGGCCGCGGCTGACCGCGTCCACCTCACCCTGCTGTCTCCTGAGGAGAACTTCGTCTATCGCCCCGGAGCCGCCGCCGCTCGTCCTGCGCCGGCAAGCCGGGAGCCGGTCGCACTCATGCGCATCGCCGATGCCCTGGGCGCGGACCTGATCAGCGACCATCTGCAATGGGTCGATCGGGAGGCCGGCGCGGCCCATACGCGCACCGGGCGTCGTGTGACCTTCGATGCGCTCGCCGTGTGCATAGGGGCGGAGGCCCGCCCCGCCTATCCATGTGCGATCTCGCTCACCGGCCGGCCGAGCGAACCGTTGACGCACCTGGTGGCGCGGATCGCCGACGGGGCGTGCCGGCGTCTGGCCTTCCTCATCCCAGAGCGCCAGGGCTGGCCACTGCCCCTCTATGAGCTGGCCATGGCGGTGGCGACGATGGCCCATCGCGGCCCGGACCTCGAGCTGACCTTCGTGACCTCTGAGGCCGAGCCGCTTGGCGTGTTCGGCGAGCCGGCCGCCGAGACGATGCGAGCGCTGCTGACCGACCGCGGGATCGAGCTCATCACCGGCGCCCGCTGCCGGGTCCCGGCCGCTGATCGGGTGATCGTGACGGGCGACCGCGAGCTCGAGGTTGACGCCGTCATTGCGCTGCCTGAGCTCTACGGGCCCCACCTACGCGGGCTGCCGTGCGCCGCCAATGGGTTCATCCCCGTCGATCGCTTCTGCCGGGTGCGCGGGGTTCGCGGGGTGTACGCGGCTGGTGATGCGACCGACTTCCCCGTCAAACACGGCGGCATCGCAGCGCAGCAGGCCGACGTGGCCGCGCTCGCCATTGCCGCCCGGGCCGGCGCCGACGTCCTCCCGCAACCGTTTCACGCCCGGCTTGAGGGGATCCTGGCCACGGGCGGCAAGCCCGCCTATCTCAGTGCCTGGCTGGCCGGCGGGCGGCCGTTCGGCTCCGAGGTGAGCGAGGACCCGAGGGCGACAAGTCACCCCAAGGTGATCGCCGCGCACCTCGAGCCGTGGCTGGCGCGCGCCGGAGGCTGATCGGCGTCCGGCTCGTGCCTTGCGGGCTTGTGCGGTCGATGCGCCAGTGGTCTGTCCGGATACCGGATCGCGTCTTTGGGCCGAGACTGGACGGAGGATGAGCACGAGTGAGACACGCCCGGTCTATCCGGCCGACCGCGAGGCCGACATCGTTCTTCGCGACGGCTCGACCGTCCATGTGCGGCCGGTCCGCGCGGAGGACCGCGAGTCGGTCTACGCCTTCCTCGCGGGCATCTCCCAGGAATCGATCGGGTTTCGTTTCTTTGCCGCGGCCAATCTGAAGTGGGCCACGAACTGGACCGTCGACGTCGACTACTCCGCACGCTTCGGGCTCGTGGCCGAGACCGGGTCACCGAGCCGGATCATCGCCCACGGCGCCTACATCGGCATCGACGCCGAGCGCGCCGAGGTCGCCTTCCTGGTCGCCGATGAGTGGCAGGGACGGGGGATCGCGACGATCCTGCTCGCGCATCTGGCCGACGTCGCTGAGCGCCACGGCTTTGAGACCTTCACGGCCGAGGTGATGCCCGCCAACCATCGCATGATCCAGGTCTTTCGCGAGAGCGGCTTTGCCGTCGCCGTTCGGTCGACGCGGGACGCGATCAAGATCGAGTTCCCGCTCTCGATGGCTCCCGAGGCCCAGGCGCGCTTTCAAGAGCGCGATCGCTCCTCGGCGGTCGCGGCGGTGAGCAGCGTGCTGCGCCCCCGCTCGTTGGCGGTGATCGGCGCGTCGCGCCGGCGCGGGACGATCGGGGGCGAGCTGGTCCACAACGTGATCGATGCCGGATTCACCGGGGCGCTCTACGTCGTCAACGAGCACGGGGGCCGCGTCCAGACCCTCGAGGCCTACCGCTCGGCGACCGAACTGCCCGAGGCCGTGGATCTGGCGGTCATCGCGGTGCCGGCCGCGCGCGTCCTGGACGCCGTTCGCGACTGCGTGACCGTCGGCGTCCGCTCGCTGGTCATCATCTCGGCCGGCTTCGCCGAACTCGGCGAGGAAGGCATTGCGCGCCAGTCCGAGCTCATGCGCATCTGCCGCGAGGCCGGGATCCGGGTCGTGGGTCCCAACTGTCTCGGGGTGCTCAACACCGCTCCGGAGGTCGGCCTCAACGCCACGTTCGCCCCGCACCAGGCCGCCGCCGGCGGGATCGGCTTCCTCTCCCAGAGCGGCGGACTGGGCATCGCGATCATCGAGGCGGCCGCACGTCTCGGGGTCGGGCTCTCCTCGTTCGTCTCGGTTGGCAACAAGGCCGATCTGTCGGGCAATGACTTCCTCCAGTACTGGGAGCAGGATCCCAGTACCGACGTGGCCCTGCTCTACCTCGAGTCGTTCGGCAACCCGCGCAAGTTCGCCCGCATCGCGCGCCGGGTGAGCCGGACGATGCCCGTCATCGCGGTCAAGAGCGGCCGCTCGCCGGCCGGTGCCCGCGCGACCGCCTCGCATACGGGCGCTCTGCTGGCCGCCTCCGACGTGACCGTGGAGGCGCTCTTTCGGCAGTCAGGGGTGATTCGCACCGACACGCTGGCTCAGATGTTCGACGTCGCCACGCTGCTGGCCAAGCAGCCTGTGCCGCGAGGCAATCGAGTGGCCATCGTGACCAACGCGGGGGGCCCCGGGATCGTCTGCGCCGACGCCTGCCAGGCGGCGGGCGTGCAGGTGCCCGAGCCGTCCGCTCAGCTCGCCGGTGCGCTGGCCGCCTCGCTTCCGGCCGCGGCCTCGGTGGCCAACCCGATCGACATGATCGCCTCCGCCTCGGCGTCTGATTACCGCCAGATCATCGGCACGCTGATCGCGTCGGGCGAGTTCGACGCGATCCTGACCATCTTCGTACCGCCGCTGGTCACCGAAGCCGACGACGTCGCGGCGGCGATCGCCGACGCGGCGAGGACGGCGGAGGGCTGCGCGGTCGTCGCTGTGTTCATGACCGCCGACGGGCCCCCGGCGCAGCTCTCTGACGGCGACGTCCAGGTTCCGGGCTATCAGTTCCCCGAGGAAGCAGCCGAGGCGGTGGCCCTCGCGGCGCGGTACGGGCTCTGGCGCGAGCGCCCCGACGGCCAGGCTCTGCGCCCGGCGGCGCCCAGCGTCGAGCGCGGCGCGGCGATCATCAGCCGCGCTCTGGCCGCCGGCGCGGACTGGATGGCGCCTGCTCTCGTCTCCGAACTGCTGGCCTGTTACGGCGTGCCACAGGTCCCTACGCGTCTGGCGGCCGACGCCGAGCAGGCCGTCGTGGCTGCTCAGGAGCTCGGTCTGCCGGTCGCGCTCAAGGCCGTGGCCCGAGGGCTGCTCCACAAGTCCGACGCCGGCGGGGTGGCTCTCGGTCTGGACACCGAGGCGGCTGTTCGAGTCGCAGCGCAGCGCATGCGCGCCAGCGTCACCGCCGCCGGACACGAGTTCGAGGGCTACCTCGTACAGCCGATCCTCGACGGCGGTGTCGAGCTGCTGGTCGGCGTCGTCCAGGACCAGAGCTTCGGTCCCGTGCTGGCCTGCGGGGCGGGCGGCACGGCCGCCGAGGTCCTCGGCGATGTCTCGGTTCGGATCACTCCGGTGACCGATCTCGATGCCGCCGAGATGCTGCGCTCGCTGAAGATGTTCCCGCTGTTGGAGGGCTACCGAGGCGCGCCGGCCTGTGAGACGGCGGCGATCGAGGCCGTGCTGCTGCGCGTCAGCGCGATGGTCGAGGCGCATCCGGAGATCCTCGAACTGGACTGCAATCCGCTGCTCGCCTTGCCTGACGGTGTCTTTGTTGTCGACGCCCGGATCCGCGTTGCCGAGGCCCTTCCGCCGGTCCCGCTGCCCTCGGTCGGTCGCTGACGCCCCCTTAACTGCGCACGGTGGGGCGAGCTTTCACCCGCCCCACAGTGGCAATCCCCGGTCCTCCGATGCGGTATCCCCTCGGCCACGCTGGAGGACGTGAAGGGCCCCGGACCTTGACGTCCCCGGTTGGCGTTGGGAACTCCGTATCGGTGTGGGCGCAGTGTGGCGAGCGGATGAGGCCGCCCCATCGGGAGGGGGCCACAGCATCTCGGAGGCCAACTACGGATGTGAGCTCGGCGCGGGTGTGCGCCAGGCCGGCCTCGCAGACAGCTCAGCCGATGATGTCTCCGAGGTCAAAGCAGGCGCCGTGATACAGGCGGCCTTCGGCCTCGCGCGCGCTCGGCTCGGCGGCCAGTGAGGTCTCGTACGCGTGGCCCTCAGGACCGCAGACGATCATCGGTTCATAGGCGCCGATCACGTCCTGGCAGCGGGCGCACCGCGGACGGGCGGGGAGGGGAGCTTGTGAGTCGCCCATGCCATCAGGATCGACGTCCTGACGTCGGTTGGTATCAGGGGCCGCCCGCAGGATGTGGGGGGAAACCCCCGTCCGCACCGCGTTGGTTGCGCTCAGGCGGGGATCTCGTTGGGCACGACGAGGACCGGCCGGTGGGAGTGATGGGCGAGGGCGCCGGAAACGCTGCCCAGCAGGCCGGGCTCGACGGCGGTGCTGCCGTGAGTTCCGGTCACGATCAGGTCGGCGTCGAGTTCCTCGGCGACGTCGAGGATCGTCCGCCAGACGCTCGAGTGATTGGCCTCGGGGCGGGTTGTGACCGAAACGCCAAGGCGCTGGGCGAGCTCCTGACCCTCGCCGAGCACCTCGAGCGCCCGATCGCGCACGAGCGCCTGCAGTTGCCCCTGCGAGGGACCGTCAGGCCCCTCCTTGAGACTGAAGGCGTCGGCAATCACCCGGTCGGGTGGGTTGAACACGTACAGCAGGGTCGCGCCGGCGCCGTTGAGCGCTCGGTGCGCGACACCGAGCGCCTGCTTTGAGCTCGGGGACCCGTCGTAGCAGATCAGAATGGACATGAGGCTCACCGCCTTATTGTGACTTCACGAAGGGATTACGCGGTGACGATACGGGCTTTTCGGTGAGGGGCCATCCGGAAGCTGACGGGGTCCCCGGGCCGGGGTTTCTACCGAGCCGGAAAGGTGTGGTGACGGTCGATCACGGATGCCCGCCAGGGGTGGGCCATCTACCGTGTGAGGGAGATACCTCAGAGTCAGGAGACGCCATGTTCGAGACCGTGGTGATCGGCGTTGACGGCCGCCCCGGAGGGCGCGATGCGATCGCGCTCGCCGTCAGACTCGCCGCTCCCGAGGCCCGCCTGATCCTGGCCAACGTCCACAGCGACGGCGGGGCGGTCGGCTACGGAGCCTCGCAATCGATCGCGCAGGCGCGGGCCCGGGCCGAGCAGGTGCTGTCGAGCGAACGCGCCAAGCTCGGGGAGCGGGCCGACACAATCGTCGTCTACTCCGGCTCGCCGGGCCGGGCCCTGCAGGACCTCGCCGAGCGCGAGGCGGTCGACCTGCTCGTTGTCGGCTCGTGCCACCGCAGCGCGCTGGGCCGTGTCCTGCTCGGTGACGATGCGTGGGCTGCGCTGGACCGCGCCCCGTGCGCCCTGGCCATCGCTCCCCGCGGCTATGCGGCCGCCGAGCGTCCCCTGCGCCGGATCGGGGTCGGTTATGACCACTCGAGCGAGAGTGAGCGAGCGCTCGACGTCGCCCGGGCGCTGCGCGGGGACACATCGGCGACGATCCGCGCGCGCGAGGTCGTTTCCCTCCAGGCGCTGCCGACCACCGGCTCGATCCCGATGGACTGGACGTTGCAGACCGAGCGGGTCATGGCCGACGAGCGCGCGCGCATGGCGACGATCGACGATGTTCAGGGCGAGGTTGTCTATGGCGATCCCGGTGAGGAGCTCGAAGCGCTGGCCGGGGACGTGGACCTCCTGATCGTGGGTTCGCGCGGGCAGGGGCCGATCGGACGCCTGCTGGAGGGGAGCACGTCGGCCTATCTGGCCCGGCACGTCACGGCGCCGCTGCTCGTCCTCCCACGCTCCTCGTCATCCGAGGCCGTGTCACCGACCAGCTGACGACGGGCTGACCGTCCGCGTGACGAAATGCACGTCCTCGGACAGCCCCTCGAGTGAGAACCCCTCCGCGGCGCCGGGACGGATATCGACCACGAAGGTCGGCCGACCCCACCGGTCGTCCTGATCGGAGCCGATGAAGAACGGCTGGCCGGCGAGCGAGCCCAGATACCGGTCGCGGGGCCCGGCGGCGAGTTCGCCCTCGCTCAGGCACATCGGCGCGGTGCCTTCGCAACAGCCGCCGGACTGAAAGAAGACCAGCGGACCGTGGGCGGCCTCGAGGCGTGTGATCACCTCGAGGGCCGCCGGGGTCGCGGTCACGCGGACCCGGTCCACAGGCTCAGAAGAAGCCCATGGGCTTGGGGTCATAGCTGACCAGCAGGCACTTGGTCTGCGAGTAGTGCTCGAGCATCATGCGATGGTTCTCGCGGCCGACGCCCGAGCTCTTGTAGCCACCGAAGGCGGCGTGAGCGGGGTACTGGTGGTAGCAGTTGGTCCACACGCGGCCGGCCTGGATGGCACGGCCCATACGGAAGGCCCGGCTGCCGTCCCGGGTCCACACGCCGGCCCCGAGGCCGTACATCGTGTCGTTGGCGATCTCGAGCGCCTCGGCCTCGTCCTTGAAGGTCGTGACGGCGAGCACGGGCCCGAAGATCTCCTCCTGGAAGACCCGCATCTTGTTGTGGCCCTTGAGCACGGTGGGCTCGAAGTAGTAACCGCCGGCCAGGCGATCCTCCATCAACGGGCGCCCGCCACCGATCAGGACCTCCGCTCCCTCGTCACGGCCGATCTGCACGTAGCCCTCGATCTTCTCGCGCTGCGCGGTCGAGACCTGAGGGCCGATCATCGTGGCGAGGTCGAGCGGATCCCCCTGCTTGATCGCTTCGATGCGCTCCAGGCAGCGGCCCATGAACTCGTCGTAGATGGACTCTTGGATCAGCGCCCGCGACGGGCACGTGCAGACCTCGCCCTTGTTGAACGCGTAGAGAACGAGCCCCTCGATCGCCTTGTCGAGGAAGTCATCGTCGGACGCCAGGACGTCGGCGAAGAAGATGTTGGGCGACTTGCCGCCCAACTCGGTGGTCGACGGGATCAGATTCTGAGCCGCGTAGGACATGATCAGGCGGCCGGTCACCGTCTCGCCCGTGAAGGCGATCTTGGCGATCCGCTGGTTGGAGGCCAGCGCCCGGCCGATCTCGGCCCCGGGTCCGTTGACGATGTTCAGCACCCCGGGTGGGATGACGTCCCCGATCACCTCGGCCAGCTTGAGGATCGACCACGGTGTCGGGCTGGCCGGCTTGAGGACCGAACAGTTGCCGGCCGCCAGGGCGGGGGCGAGCTTCCAGGCCGCCATCAGGAGCGGGAAGTTGAAGGGAATGATCTGACCCACCACGCCGAGCGGCTCGTGGAAGTGATAGGCGTAGGTCTGGTCGTCGATCTCCGAGATCCGGCCCTCCTCAGCGCGGACGGCGCCGGCGAAGTAGCGGAAGTGATCGGCGGCGAGCGGGATATCAGCGTTGAGCGTCTCGCGGACGGGCTTGCCGTTCTCGTAGCTCTCGGCCACGGCCAGCATCTCTCGGTTGGCATCGATGGCGTCGGCGATCGCGTCCAGAACGGCGGCGCGTTCGGTGGGTGACTTGGCGCCCCAGGCGGCCTTGGCCGCATGGGCGGCGTCGAGCGCCAGCTCGATGTCGGCGGCCCCGGAGGAGGCGACCTCGCAGAAGGTCTCCCCGGTGCTCGGGGTCGGGTTGCCGCGGTAGCGACCAGTGGTCGGCTGGGTCCAGGCGCCCCCGATGTAGTTCTCGTAGCGGTCGTGGAGGGTGACCGGGCTACCGATCTGCCCCGGTGCCTCATAGGTTGTGCCCTGCTCGGTGATGGCCATCACGGTCTCCTTCTGGAGGCTGGGCGGGCGATGTGCCCGCTTCATCAGTCAGCATCCCAATCCGGCGGCCGATTGACATCCGCGCCGATCCCCTGACCGGGTCCGCCGGTGCCCGGGATGCGGTGCGGCGGACTACGGAGACCGATCAGCCCAGGCTGCCGATTGCGCACCGGCGTCGCCTGCGTAGCTTGGGTCTGTCCCCCCAAGAAGCGAGGTCCGCATGTCCGTACGTGTTGCCATCAATGGCCTGGGTCGCACCGGCCGCAGCTTCCTGCGCTCGGCCTACGCCCAGCAGGCCGACATCGAAATCGTGGCCGTCAACGACCTTGCCGACACCCGAACGCTGGCCCATCTGCTGGCCTACGACTCAGTGGCCGGACGCTTTCCCGGCCATATCGAACGCGACGAGCAGGGCCTGGTCATCGACGGTGCGCCAGTGCGGGTCTTGGCCGAGGCCGATCCGGCCGCGCTGCCCTGGGGCGAGCTCGGCATCGACGTCGTGATCGAATCCACCGGCTTTCACCGCACCCGCGCCGCCGCGGCCCGCCATCTCGAGGCGGGCGCACGCAAGGTGATCATCTCGGCGCCGGCCAAGGGCAGCGAGCCGCCCGACGTGACCGTCGTCCTGGGGGTCAACTTCGATCAGGCCTACGACCCCGAGCACCATCACATCATCTCCAACGCCTCCTGCACGACGAACTGCCTGGCGCCGGTGGCCAAGGTGCTGCACGAAGCCTTCGGGATCCGGCACGGGCTGATGACCACCGTCCACGCCTACACCGGCGATCAGATGCTGCTCGACGGGCCCCACAAGGATCTGCGCCGGGCGCGCTCGGCCGCGATCAACATCGTGCCGACCTCGACCGGGGCCGCCAAAGCGCTCGGTTTGGTCATCCCCGAGCTGGCGGGAAAGCTGCACGGGTACGCCGTGCGCGTGCCCACGCCCACGGGGTCGCTCGTCGACCTCACCGTCGAGACCGAGCGGGCGACCAGCGTCGAGGAGGTCAACGCGGTCTTCGCGCGCCACTGCGACAAGCGTGAGCTCGAGGGGATCCTGGCCTACAACGAGGATCCGATCGTCTCGACCGACATCATCGGCTCGACCTACTCCTCGATCTTCGATGCGCCGCTCACCGCGGTGATCGATGGCACCCAGGTCAAGGTCGTGGCCTGGTATGACAACGAGTGGGGCTACTCGAGCCGCCTCGTCGATCTCGCCCAGCGCGTGTTCGCGCCGGTGCCGGCGGCGGTCTGAGACAGCTGCGGGCTGCGCCGACCGCACCCGCCGGGCTAGGGCGGGTCGGCGCCAGCGTCGACGTTGGCGCCGGCGTCGGCGTCGGCGTCGGCGCAGAGAGACAAGCGGGGGAGGGGACGGCCGCCGATGGTCTGTTTCGTTCCGCTCCCCCGGGGCAATTTGCGGAAAAGCCGCCCCGGCCCGGGCGGCTTTTCTGGATTTCAGCGGTTATCGAGGACAAACGCGGAAGAGCCAAAAGGCTCCGGCGGCTTTTCCCCAAAATGACCCGCCGGGGGGTCGAATGCCGAACCTCCCGCGCGCCGGATGCCGAACCCCCCGCGGGCCGGAGGCCGAACACGCGGCGGCTCGGACGGCCGCCGCTAGATCTGCTCGGGGCGCATCTGAATCGCCCCGCACGGGCACTCCTGCGCGCACAGGCCGCAGCCCTTGCAGAAGTCAAGGTCGATCTCGTAGGCGTAGGAGCCGGCGGGGTCGAGCTTGATGACCGCGTTGTCGGGGCAGACCCCGTAGCAGTTGTCGCAGGCCAGGCAGCTGCCGCAGGAGAGACAGCGGCGCGCCTCGTAGAGAGCGGTGCTCGTGTCCAGGCCGCCGACGATCTCGTCGAAGGTCGAACTGCGACGGACGGCGTCGAGAGTCGGCCGCACCGTGGCCGGCGCGTCGGCGTAGTACCAGGTGTTGAGCTGCTCGAAGGTGGCCGGTTCGAGTGCGGGCTCGGGAGCGTAGGTGCGCCCGCGCAGCCAGCCATCGATGTTGCGCGCGGCGAGCTTGCCGTGGCCGATCGCGACCGTCGCGGTGCGTTGGTCGGGGATCATGTCGCCGCCGGCGAAGATCCCCGGGAAGCCGGTCATCATGTCGGCGCCGACCGGGACGAGGCCGTCCGCGGTGTCGATGCCGGGGACGCCCTCGAGCAGTGAGAGGTCGGTCTCCTGGCCGAGCGCGAGGATCAGGGAATCTGCGGCCAGCTCCTCGAGCTCGCCGGTGGGCTGGGGAAAGCCGTCGGCGTCGAGCTCCATGCGCTCGATGACCAGCTTGCCGGCGTCGGCTTCGCGGATCGTGGACAGCCACTTGGTCAGGACGCCCTCGGCGAGCGCCTCCTGCACCTCGGAGTCATGGGCCGGCATCCGCTCGCGCGTCCGGCGGTAGACGATCACCGCTTCCTCGGCGCCGAGCCGCTTGGCGGTGCGGGCGGCATCGACGGCCGTGTTACCGCCGCCGTAGACGACGACCCGCCGGCCGAGCTGCGGGCGCTCTGAGCCCTCCATGTCGTGGAGCATCGAGACGGCATCGAGCATGTGGGCGGCGCTGCCGGCGGGAATGTAGGCCCGCTTGCCGATCTGGGCACCGACGGCCATGAAGACCGCGTCGTAGCCACCGTCGCGCATGGCGGCGCGCACGTCGTGGATCGTTGTCTCGGACTCGAGGCTCACTCCGAGGGCGAGAATCCGCGCGATCTCCGCGTCGAGCGTCTCGCGGGGCAGGCGATAGGCGGGGATCCCGTACCGCATCATGCCGCCCGGCTGCGCGCCCGCGTCGGCGAGCGTGACGGCATGGCCGAGGAGGGCGAGATGGTAGGCGGCCGAGAGCCCCGAGGGGCCGGCCCCGATGACCAAGACGCGGCGCCCGGACGGTGGCGCGGTGGCCGAGACATCCCAGCCACAGCGGATCGCCTCGTCGCCGAGGAACCGCTCCACCGAGTTGATGCCGACGGCTTCGTCGAGCTGGACTCGGTTGCAGGCGGTTTCGCACGGGTGATAACAGATGCGCCCGAACGTGGCCGGGAACGGGTTGTCCAGCACGATCTGGCGCCAAGCGGCCTCGTAGTCGCCCGCTTCGGCGTGGTACAGCCAGGCCTGGACGTTCTCACCAGCCGGGCAGCCGGCCCCGCACGGCGCCTGCCGGTGGACGTACTCGGGCCGCTCGGTGCGCCACGCACCGGTCCGGTTGGCTCGGCTGGAGCCCACCTCGAGGGTGATCGCGAATGGTTTCTCGGTCATAGGAGCCCGAATCTCTCGATGTTGCGGTCTGCTCGCGCCTGGATGCGCGCGATCACGGCTTCGTCGCGGGTGGGTGAGAAGAGATGGGCGAAGCGGCGCTGGAGTGTGAGGTACTCCTCGACCGGGACCTGGTGGCGGATCTTGGTCGCGTCGGTGACGTCGCCGTGCGCGCCTTCCCAGACCGGGAACAGCCCGCTCTCGGTGGCCAGCCGGGCGATCCGGATCGAATCCGCGGATGCGCTGCCCCACCCGAGCGGGCAGGTGACGAGCACATGGAGGTAGCGGGGTCCC
>Ga0207930_1000528_pt1 | contig 12015 bp, 9 predicted proteins | sample NGESurshal092012_7_FD_184477 | JGI IMG/M metagenome (GOLD analysis project Ga0207930, IMG submission 184477) | Arctic peat soil microbial communities from Barrow, Alaska - NGEE Surface sample 210-3 shallow-092012 (SPAdes) | ecosystem: Environmental > Terrestrial > Soil > Wetlands > Peat ... | reverse complement strand
GGCCCGGCCTCACAAGGGCCGACCCACTTCCCTCATCCGGGACATCCGTGACCGGGCCAGCGGTGGCAATCAGATCAACGAGACCTCGCACCCATCACGGGCACGACCCTCAGAGCCGAACTCGACGCCACCCACCGAACCAGCCGGGCTACTCATGCAACCCGAGACCGCCAGCGCGATCAACACCGGAGGTCCCTTACATGAGACGGGTGGTCGGACCGGCGACCGGTAGGTTGCTGGGCGGGGCGACGGGCCGCCCCGGTCGTGCAGGAGTGGGCGGTGAACCGTAGGGAATGATGATCAAGACTCGGTTGACGGGCGGCAGCGTCCTCGTCACCTTCGAGCTGCCCGCCGCGGCGGCGGCGGCCGCGGTGAGCGTGTGCGGGGATTTCAACGACTGGTCGCCGACGAGCCACCAGTTGACCCGAACCGACAACGGGAGCTTCCAGGCGACCCTGGAGCTGCCGGCGGGGCGTCGGTGGCGCTTCCGCTACCTGCTCGACGGCCAGCGCTGGGAGAACGACTGGGCAGCCGATGACTACCTGCCCAACGTGCACGGCGGGGACGACTCGGTGGTCGACCTCACCGATACCTCGGCGCTGCCGCTGGCCCCGGTCCCAGCCGCTGATGCGGCTGGCCGCACCGACATCGCCGATCCCGCCGCCGCAGCGGGTGTTCCGGCGGAAGCCGGCTCGGCGACATCGGCCACGCCGCGAAAGTCCGCCGCCGCGGGGGCCCCGACCGGCCGGCGAGCCGCCGGTGGCAGTAAGGCGGAGCTGGCGGCGAAGGCCAAGCCGGCGAAGAGTGCTGGCAAGGCCGAGAAGGCCGAGAGCGCAGGCAAGGCCGGCAACGCCGTCAAGGCGGCGAAGGCCCAGTCGGCGGAGAGTGCCGGGAAGGCCGAGAAGGGGGCACCGAAGGGGACCGGCCGGCCGTCGACCCCGCGCAAGAGGTCCGCCCCGCCCGTCGAGTAGGCGGACGGGCGCGCCGTCGGGCGCAGCTTCCCCGCGGCGCGGCGCTGAATGACTGTTGTCCAGTCCAGCTACCTGGTCAAAAATTTCGGCCCTTGTGACCCTTCCGTTTCCGTTTCCGTTGTAGTCCAGCGGGTTGATCTGCAATCGCAGGCTGTTGGCCGCAAGCAGCGTCCCCGGGCGCCTCCTGTGCGCGGACAGCCCGCCAGCGGACGGGGCCCCCAGCGGAGGGACCTGCGGATGATGCCACCGGCAGCCCTGACTTGGGGACGCCACGCCGGTACGCGTTTCGGACGCCGACCCGAGCGAGCAGCCACGATCTGCGGCCGCCGCCAGCTCACCACCGACCCGGAGTGCCGGCGGCACGATCCGCAGCAGCCGGTTGCCCTCCGCGGAACTGATCTCACCCACTTGCACCCGATCGGCCGTCGGCTTCCGGGGGGAAGTCAGAAGAAGCGGACGAGGATGCGGTTACCGCACGCGAAGGTCCCGGACCTTGATCGGCGTGTCGGGCAACGGGGCGAAGGTTGCCGGAAGCGGCACTAGTCCTCCTTGATCCAGGACATCAGCGAGCGCAGCCTGGCGCCCACCTGCTCGATCGGGTGGGCGGCGCCTTCCGCGGCGTACTTGGTGAAGTTCGGCCGGCCGGCCTCGTCCTCGGCCACCCACTCCCGGGCGAAGGTGCCGTCCCGGATCTCCCCGAGGATGCGACGCATCTCCGCCTTGGTCTCGGCAGTGATGATGCGCGGGCCGCGGCTGTAGTCGCCGTACTCCGCGGTGTCGGAGATGGAGTAGCGCATCCGGGAAATGCCGCCCTCGTACATCAGGTCCACGATCAGCTTCATCTCGTGCAGGCACTCGAAGTAGGCGATCTCCGGGTCGTAGCCGGCCTCGGTCAGCGTCTCGAAGCCCGCGGTGATCAGCGCGGACACGCCGCCGCAGAGCACTGCCTGCTCGCCGAAGAGGTCGGTCTCGGTCTCCTCGGCGAACGACGTTCGCAGGACCCCGGCGCGGGTGCCGCCGATGCCCTTGGCGTAGGACAGCGCCAGGGCGAGCGCCTGACCGGACGCGTCCTGCGCGACCGCGACCAGACACGGTACGCCGCGACCGGCCACGAACTGCCGGCGCACCAGGTGGCCCGGTCCCTTGGGCGCCACCATCGCCACGTCCACACCGACGGGTGGGGAGATCAGGCCGTAGCGGATGTTGAAGCCGTGGCCGAAGAACAGCGCGTCGCCGTCGCCCAGGTGCGGCTCGATGGACTCGGCGTAGATCTTGCGTTGCGCCGTGTCCGGCGCGAGCACCATCACCAAGTCGGCCTCAGCGCTCGCCTCAGCCGGGGTCACCACCCGAAGGCCCTCGGCCTCGGCCTTCGCCCGGCTGGCCGAGGTCTCCGGCAGCCCGACCCGAACGTCGACGCCGGAGTCGCGCAGGGACAGAGCGTGGGCGTGGCCCTGACTGCCGTACCCGATCACGGCCACCCGCCGGGAGCGGATCAGGTCCAGGTCGGCGTCGGCGTCGTAGTAGATGTCGGCCATGACGGTGCGTACTCCGATCGATCAGAGGGTGGGGCGGTCGAGAGATGGTCGGTCAGGTGGGGCGATCAGGCGGAGCGCTCAGCGCTGCGCAGTGAGCGGTCGGTGATCGAGCGCGCGCCGCGGTTGAGCGCGACCAGACCGGACTGCACCAGCTCGCGGATGCCGAACGGCTCCAGCACCCGGATCAGCGCCGCCAGCTTGTCGGCCGTCCCGGTCGCCTCGATCGTGACCGCATCCACCGCGACGTCGACGACCTTGGCCCGGAACAGCCCGACCGTCTCCAGCACGTGGGACCGAGTCGCGGCATCGGCGCGCACCTTGACCAGCAGCAGCTCGCGCTGCACCGCCGCGGCCGGGTCCAACTCCACGATCTTGATGACATTCACCAGCTTGTTCAGCTGCTTGGTCACCTGCTCCAGCGGCTGATCCTCCACCGTCACGACGATGCTCATCCGGGAGATGTCGGCGTTCTCGGTGGGTCCCACGGCCAGCGAGTCGATGTTGAAGCCGCGTCGGCTGAACAGGCCGGCGACCCGGGCGAGCACGCCCGGCGTGTTCTCGACCAGGACGGACAGGGTGTGCCGACTCATGCCGGGCTCCCCGGGCCGCCGCTGTTGGCGGTGGTGTGCACGCCGGTTTCGGCCATGTCGTCGTCCCAGTCCGGCGCGAGATCGCGCGCCACCTTGATGTCGTCGTTGCTGGCGCCGGCCGCGACCATCGGCCACACCATCGCGTCCTGACCCACCACGAAGTCGATCACGACCGGGGCGTCGTTGATGGCCATCGCCTTCTCGATCACCGCGTCCACGCCTGCCGCGGTTTCGCAGCGCAGGCCTACGCAGCCCATCGCCTCGGCCAGCTTCACGAAGTCCGGGATCCGCTTGGAGTGCAGGTCGGTGTTGGAGTAGCGCCGGTCGTAGAACAGCGTCTGCCACTGCCGGACCATGCCCAGACTGCCATTGTTGATGATCGCGACCTTGATCGGGATGTTGTTCAGAGCGCAGGTAACCAGCTCCTGGTTGGTCATCTGGAAGCAGCCGTCGCCGTCGATCGCCCAGACCGTCGCGTCCGGCCGGCCGACCTTGGCGCCCATGGCAGCCGGCACCGCGTAGCCCATGGTGCCCAGGCCGCCGGAGTTGAGCCAGGTGTACGGCTTCTCGTAGGAGATGAACTGCGACGCCCACATCTGGTGCTGGCCGACGCCCGCGACGTACACCGCATCCGGTCCAGCGATCCTGCCGAGCCGCTCGATGGCGTACTGAGGCGCGAGCGACCCATCCGGAGGCTCCTCGTAGCCGAGCGGGTACGTCTCCCGCCAAGAGTGGCACTGCTTCCACCAGCCGGTGAGGTCGGCCCGGTGGCCAGCCGCGTACTCGGCCCGGACGGCCACGATCAGGTCGGTGATGACCTCGCGGCAGTCTCCGACGATCGGCACGTCCGCCGTGCGGTTCTTGGAGATCTCGGCCGGGTCGACATCGGCGTGGATGACCGTGGCGTACGGCGCGAAGGTGGTCAGCTTCCCGGTGACCCGGTCGTCGAACCGGGCGCCGAGGGCAATGATCAGGTCGCACTTCTGGAAGGCGGTGACGGCGGCGACGGTGCCGTGCATGCCCGGCATCCCGAGGTGCTGCGGGTGACTGTCGGGGAAGGCGCCCCGGGCCATCAGCGTGGTCACCACCGGGATGCCGGTGAGCTCGGCCAGCACCGCCAGCTCGGCGGAGGCCCTCGCCCTGATCACGCCGCCGCCGACGTAGAGCACCGGCCGCCGGGCGGTCGCGATCAGCCGGGCCGCCTCGCGCACCTGGCGGGCGTGCGGGCGCAGCGTCGGGCGGTAGCCGGGCAGGTGTATCCGCGGCGGCCAGTCGAAGCAGGTAGCCGCCTGCAGCACGTCCTTGGGGATGTCGACCAGCACCGGGCCGGGCCGACCGGTGCCGGCGATGTGAAAGGCCTCGGCAATCGCCCGCGGGATGTCCGCGGGGTCGGTGAGCAGGTAGCTGTGCTTGGTGACCGGCATCGTGATGCCGCGGATGTCCGCCTCCTGGAAGGCGTCGGTGCCGATCACGCCGCGCGAGACCTGGCCGGTGACCGCCACGATCGGCACCGAGTCCATGTAGGCGTCGGTGATCGGGGTGACCAGGTTGGTGGCTCCGGGACCGGAGGTGGCCATGCAGACGCCGACCTTGCCGGTGGCCGCGGCGTACCCGGTGGCGGCGTGCCCGGCGCCCTGCTCGTGGCGCACCAGGATGTGACGCAGCGCGGTGGAGTCGAACAGCGGGTCGTACGCCGGCAGTATCGTCCCGCCCGGAATGCCGAAGACCACCTCGGCCCCGACGCTCTCGAGTGAGCGGACGAGCGACTGTGCTCCGGTTACCTGGTCTGTCACGGGTTCCTCAGTTGGGTTGACTTTCGGCTGACGGGCCGATCGGGCGGTCGAGACGTGCGAACGAGCAGTGCGAACAAGAAAAAACCCCTCGTGCCAGGCACGGAGGGGTGAGCGCGACAGCCGAAGGCTGGAGCGCTAGCTGAGTACGACGAGCTGGCGCGGCTGCATGACGTCATGATCTCGGATCGGCGGGGGTTTCGTCAAGTCCGGGCAGCGCCACTTGCTCCCCGCGGCCAACCGCGACCCCGGCCACCAGGTACTGCATACCGCGCGCGGGTGTGAGAGCGTCAGTTGTCGGATCCCGCCGCGGCGGGGAGCGGCGCCCGCCCCGACCTTCGCAGTGGAGCCGCATTGATCGACAAGACGACGTTGCTGGAAGCGCACGTGCGGTTCGAGCTCAACCGGTGGGACGACCGCGGGCTCGCCAAGGCCGTAGAGTCCGAGGTTGCCGCGTTGGCTGCCTGGCTCGGATCGCTGACGCTCGTCCAGGTGGCGACCCCCCAGCAGGTGTCCGACTGGATCCAGCGCTACGCCGTCGAAATGCCGCTCACCGACGAACTCGTGCAGATCATCGACGATGGCGTCCGCGGCGTGTACGCGGCGCTGCTGCAGGAGGAGATCAGCCTTCGCGAGCTGGTGCCGCGGACGAACTACGCGCAGTTCATCGAAGCCGTGCTGCGGATGCCGGACGTGCGGCAGACGATCACCGCCCAGGTCACGAGCAGCTCCATCTACTCCGGCCTCGTCTCCCACCTGCTCTACCGCGGCATCAAGAGCTTCGTGCTCAAGGAGAACGTGCTCGCCCGCCGGGTGCCCGGGGCGTCGTCATTGCTGCGACTGGGGCAGAGCGCGATGAGCTCCTCCGCCCCCGGCCTGGAGAAGGGCATCGACAAACAGCTCCTCGCCTTCATTAACGCCAACATCACGGAGACCACGCGCGAGAGCTACCACTACCTCCAGGACGTGCTCGACGACGCGAACGTGTGGAAAGCCGCCGACGAGGTCTGGGCGACGCGCTTCGGCGAGACCGTGGCGGACAACGTGGGGCTGCTGGACGGCGATTCCCTCGACGAGCTGGTAGTGGCCGGCCGCAACGTCTGGCTGCACCTGCGCCAGACGCCGTTCTTCCACCGCATGACGGCCGTGGTGGTGGCGGACTTCTTCGCCCGGCACGGCACCCAGACGGTGACCGCGACGCTGGCCGACCTCGGTCTGCGCATGGACGGCGTGGTCGCCGAGGTGACCGCCGCCGTCACGCCCCTGCTGGTCCAGGCGCGCGAGGACGGCTTCCTGGAGAAGCACATCCGCGGCCGGCTGGACGCGTTCTACTCGGCGTACTTCGCCGACAGCGGCGCCCAGACCACGACCCGAAAGCGCGCTCCGGCCAAGGCCCCGGCCCGCAGGCCGGCCCGCGCCCCGGCCCGCACCCCGGCTCGGCCGAAACGTGCGGGCGGCTCGACTCCTCCTGAGCAGCCCCCTGAACGGGCCTCTTGACCAGGCCCCCAAGCAACCCCGGTCAGCGCAACCCGCGGACGTCAGTCGCAGACGGCGCCCTGCGCCGCCGATCCCACCAGCCTGGCGTACTTGCCCAGAACGCCGGTCTCGTAGCGCGGTGGCAGCGGCTTCCAGCCGGCCCGGCGCCGGTCCAGCTCGGCGGCATCGACGAGCAGGTCGAGCCGGCGCCCCGGCACGTCGAGCCGGATCCGGTCACCATCTTCAACTAAGGCGATCGGTCCGCCAGCCGTGGCTTCCGGCGCGATGTGACCCACGCACAGGCCGTAGGTCGCACCGGAGAACCGCCCGTCGGTCAGCAGCACCACGTCCGAGCCGAGTCCGGCCCCCTTGATCGCCCCGGTCACCGCCAGCATCTCGCGCATACCGGGACCGCCGCGGGGTCCTTCGTACCGGATGACGACGACGTCGCCGGCGCGCATCCGACCGGACGTCACGGCCTCCATTGCCCCCGGCTCGCCGTCGAAGACCCGAGCGGTGCCCTCGACCCGCAGCGAGTCCATGCCGGCGGTCTTGGCCACCGCGCCGTCCGGCGCGAGCGACCCGCGCAGAACCGTCAACCCGCCGGTGCGGTGGATCGGGTCGGCCATGGCATGGATGATCTTGCCGTCCGGGTCGGGTGGGGCGATGTCGACCAGGTTCTCGGCGACGGTCTGACCGGTCACGGTCAGGGCGTCCCCGTGCAGCAGACCGGCGTCGAGCAAGGCCTTCATCACCACCGGTACGCCGCCGATGCGGTCGATGTCGTTCATGACGTACCGGCCGAACGGCTTGACGTCGGCCAGGTGCGGCACCCGGTCGCCGATCCGGTTGAAGTCGTCGATGTCGAGGTCCACCCGCGCCTCGTGCGCGATGGCGAGCAGGTGCAGCACCGCGTTGGTCGACCCGCCGAGGGCCATCACCACCGCGATGGCGTTCTCGAACGCCTGCTTGGTCAGGATCGCCCGGGCGGTGATCCCCTGGTCCAGCAGCGCGACCACCGCTTCGCCGGAGTTCTCGGCGTACGTCGCTCGGCGGACGTCCGGGGCCGCCGGTGAGGCACTGCCGGGCAGCGACATGCCCAGCGCCTCCGCCGCGCTGGCCATCGTGTTGGCGGTGAACATGCCGCCGCAGGAGCCCTCACTCGGGCAGGCGTGCCGCTCGATCTCGTCCAGCTGCTCGCGGCTGATCCGCCCCAGGGCACAGGCACCCACCCCCTCGAAGGCATCCTGGATCGTGATGTCACGATCGTCCAACCGGCCGGGCAGGATCGATCCGCCGTAGAGGAAGACGGCCGGCAGGTCGAGCCGCGCGGCCGCCATCAGCATGCCCGGCAGCGACTTGTCGCACCCGGCGAGCAGGACCATGGCGTCCATCCGCTCGGCGTGCATGACAGTTTCGACCGAGTCGGCGATAACCTCGCGGGAGACCAGCGAGGCGTGCATCCCCTCGTGCCCCATAGCGATGCCGTCGGAGACGGCAATGGTGGTGAACTCCAGCGGGAAGGCACCAGCGGTACGGACGCCGTCCTTGGCGTGCTGAGCCAGCCGGCCCAGCGGCAGGTTGCATGGGGTGACCTCGTTCCAGGAACTGGCCACGCCGACCTGCGCCTTGTCCCAGTCAGCGTCGGTCATGCCGACCGCGCGCAGCATCGCTCGGGCCGGGGCTCGCTCGTAGCCATCCGTCACGTCGCGGCTGCGCAACTTGCGATCGTGGCTCTCGGTCATGGGCACCTCGCTGCCGACGGGACCGGGGATCGTGCGCATGCTACGGCTGCGCAACCCGGCGACGGCTGCCGCCGTAGCGGAGCATCGGCGGGGGGGAAATGGGCGCCGGGCGGGCATGGCCTCAGTACCCCTCCGTGACGACGTTCGCCAGCGGCTCGCTGGCGACGTAGCGCTCCAGCTGGGCTCGCACCAGCCGGTACCCCCGCGGCAGCACGCCCCCCACCGCGCCGGCGACGTGCGGCGTGAGCAGCAGGCCGGGTGCCGACCACAGCGGGTGGCCGACCGGCAACGGCTCCGGGTCGGTCACGTCGAGGGCGGCGCGCAGTCGACCGCTGGTGAGCTCAGCCAGCAGTGCATCGGTCACAACGCTGGGGCCTCGGCCAGCGTTGACCAGCAGCGCCCCCGTGCGCATCCGGGCCAGGAAGTCGGCGTCGACCAGCCCGCGGGTCGCCGCCGTCAACGGCAGGATGACCACCACCGCATCCGCCCGTGGCAGCAGCTCCGGCAGGGCTGCCACGTCGGCGACGCCCGCCTCAGGCCGCGACCGGCGGGCCACCCGGAGCAGCTCGACTCCGAAGGGCTGCAGCCGGGCCTCGATCGCGGCGCCGATGGACCCGTAGCCGACGATCAGGACCGTCTTGTCGGCGAGCTCGTCGGTGGCGCCGGCGTCCCAGCGACCCGCATGCTGCGCCAGCACGAAGCGCGGCAGCTCGCGGTAGTGCGCCAGCAGCACCGCCAGCACCCACTCGGCGGTCGAGGAGTCGTGCACGCCGCGCGCATCGCAGAGCGTGACGCCGGCCGGGATGCGGTCCACCAGCGCCTCCACGCCAGCGGTGAGGGTCTGCACCACCCGCAGCGCCGGCAGTCGATCGAGGACGTCGAGCGCCTCCCCCCCAGCGTGGATGGCCGGCACCCAGAACTCGACCTCCGCCGCGCCCGCCGGCAGCTCGCCGCGGCCGGAGAAGGTGTCGATGACCACCCCGTCGGGCGCCCCACCGAGCCGCTCGACGGCGTCGCGGTGCGGCAGCAGCGCCCGCACCGGGCCGCGGCCGGTCATGCCGCACCCGGGCGGCAGTCGTGCACCCAGGCCGGGAAGTCCCAGGTCCGCGCCCCGACGATGGCACCCGCCGACGTACCGGCGACTCGCGGGAAGGAGTAGCCCGCCTCGACCAGCCGCATGACCGCGCCGACATGGCGCACCCCCTTGACGCCGCCCCCCTCCAGCCCGAGGTCGGTCAGCAACGGCGGCGGGGCAGCAGGTTCGGTCGGATGCATACGCGGACCTTAGGGCGCCCGACCGACGACATCCGCCGATGGGCCGGCCGGCCCATCGAACTACGCTGCCGGACGGTGCACCGACCGCTGGGCGGACTGGGCCCGAGCCGAGTCGGTGGCCTGGACCGGCCAGAGCCTGTCGATCTGGGCGTTCAGCTCGGCGCCCAGCAGAACGGCGAGCGCGGTCACGTAGAGCCACAGCAGCACGGCCATCGGAGCCGCCACCGCGGCGTACGTCGAGTTGTGCCGCAGCGCCAGTTCGAAGTACCAGCGCAGGCCGACGCTGCCAGCCAGCCAGAGCCCCATCGCCAGCATGGCGCCGGGGATGTCCCGGTGCCACGGGGTACGCACCGGCACGCTGAGGTGGTACAGCGTCGCAATCAACGCCACGGACACCAGGACGACGAACGGCCAGTACGCCGCGTGCATCACCGTGACCACATGCGCCCGGACGGCGACCGGAGTGATCCGGCTCAGGGCGCTGGGGCCGAGCACGAGCGCGGGCAGCAGCACGACGCCGACCAGCACCGCGGCCAGATAGAGCCCGAAAGCGAGCAACCGGCTGCGCACCGCCGAACGGCGATCCCGCAGGTCGTAAGCGATCGTGATGGTGTTGACGTAGGTGGCCATCGCGGTGGAGCCCGTCCACAGCGAGATCAGGAAGCCGACGGAGACGACATCAGCTCGACCGCCATGTAGCACCTGGGCAACCGTGGGCCGAACGATGTTGCTGACCGCGGACGGCGTGAGCAGCCGGGCGGACCCGCGCAGGATGCTGGTCTGCACCGCCTCGATGGCCGCGGGGTCGTAGAGCCCGGCGACGTACCCGACTGTGCCCAGCACTCCCAACATCAACGGCGCCAGGGACACCAGCGCCCAGAAGCCGGCCTCGGCGGCCAGCCCCAGCACCCGGTCCGACCACGCCTTGACCACGACGCTCCGGAACAGCAGCACCAGGCCACGAGGGCTCAGCGGTCGCGGCCGGGACGCGGCGGCCCGCAAGGGCCTGCTGGTAGCGGCGACCACCCCTTCACGGTACGGGCATCGGTGGACCAGCCCCGGGCACCGGCTCCGAAACGCCCTCCGGCGCTACCCCCCGCCGTCAAGGCGCTCGAGGATCAGCTGCCGGACGACGGCCGCGTTGGCTTGCCCGTTCGTCGCCTTCATCACCGCACCGACGAGTGCCCCCGCTGCCGCCACTTTGCCCGCGCGCACCTTGGCGGCAACGGCCGGCTGACCGTCGATGGCGGCATCCACGACGGCGCCGAGCTCGTCGGTGTCGCTGACCGCCTGCAACCCGCGGGTTGCGACCACGTCGTCCGGATCGCCTTCCCCCGCCAGCACCCCGTCGATCACCTGGCGGGCCAGCGTAGCTGTCAGAATCCCGGCCGCCACCAAGACGATCACGCGCGCCACCTGCGCCGGCGTGATCGCGAGCTCGGCCGGATCGTCGAGGCCCGCCTCGTTGGCCTTCTGCAGCAGGTAGCCGAGCCAGAAGTTGCGCGCCTCCGCCGCCGGGGCGCCGGCGGCGGCGGTGTCGGCCACCAGGTCAAGCACGCCGGCGTTGCCCATGGCCGCGAGCTCGGCGGCGGAGGCCCCGAGCTCGTCGCCCAGCCGGCGACGACGGGCGGCCGGAAGCTCGGGCAAACCCGCGCGCAACTGCTCCACCCATTCGCGTGTCGGCGCCAGCGGTACCAGATCCGGCTCGGGGAAGTACCGGTAGTCCTCGGCCTGCTCCTTGCTGCGCCCGGCACTCGTCGTACCGGAGTCCTCGTGCCAGTGCCGAGTCTCCTGGACGATCCGGCGACCGGCGTCGAGCAGACCTGCCTGACGCTCAATCTCGGAGCGAACGGCCCGCTCCACCGAGCGCAGCGAGTTCACGTTCTTGGTCTCGGTCCGAGTCCCGTACGCCGTCGCGCCGACCGGCATCAGCGAGGTGTTGACGTCGCAGCGCAGCGACCCCTGCTCCATCCGGACGTCGGAGACGCCCAGCGTGCGCAGCAGCTCGCGCAGCTCGGTGACGTAGGCCCGGGCCACCTCGGGCGCGGCGGCGCCGGTGCCGGCGACCGGCTTGGTGACGATCTCGACCAGCGGGATGCCGGCCCGGTTGTAGTCGACCAGGGAATGGGTGGCGCCGTGGATGCGCCCGGTGGCCCCGCCGACGTGCAGCGTCTTGCCGGTGTCCTCCTCCAGGTGCACCCGCTCGATCTCCACCCGGAAGGCTTCGCCGGCTACCACGACGTCGAGGTGGCCGTCGGTGCACAGCGGCTCGTCGTACTGGCTGATCTGAAAGTCCTTGGGCATGTCCGGGTAGAAGTAGTTCTTGCGCGCGAACCGGCACCACGGCGCAATCTCGCACTGCAGCGCCAATCCGATCATGACGGTGAACCGGATCGCGGTTTCGTTGGTGACCGGCAGCGACCCCGGCAGCCCTAAGCAGGTCGGGCACACATGGGTGTTCGGCGGCGCGCCGAACTTCGTCGAGCAGCCGCAGAACATCTTCGACGCGGTTCCCAGCTCGACGTGGGTCTCCAGGCCGAGCACCGGTGCGTAGCGGGCCATGGCGTCGGCGAACGTCACGGTGGCTGCTGCGGTCGGTACGGCGGTCAAAGCGGTGGCCCCTTGGTCGCCAG
>Ga0207930_1000527_pt1 | contig 12020 bp, 10 predicted proteins | sample NGESurshal092012_7_FD_184477 | JGI IMG/M metagenome (GOLD analysis project Ga0207930, IMG submission 184477) | Arctic peat soil microbial communities from Barrow, Alaska - NGEE Surface sample 210-3 shallow-092012 (SPAdes) | ecosystem: Environmental > Terrestrial > Soil > Wetlands > Peat ... | reverse complement strand
CAACGAAGGACCAACAGCAGACCACGGCCGCGCATTTCGCCCAAAGACCACTAAAACATTTGCACAACAATCACGACTCCAGCCTCGGTACCACCCCTGCAACCCGCTCGACGCGCTACCTTGAGACCGTTCTCAACGGCGTCGTCAAGACCCGTTCACCACACGAAAACAGGTACCTGTGATGAGTGGCTTAAGCGTTGTGGCGGGGGCCCCCGGGCGATACGTCAATTGGTGGGTCATCCAGATCTCGGTGACCAACCTCACGATCATTGTCGTGATGGTCCTGCTGTTCATCCTCGCCCTGGTCGTGCCCTTCCCGACCGGCCATGACGAACAGCGGGACGAAGAAGGGCGCAGTCGATGACGACCCGCGCCGGCGAGGTGAACCCGGACGAGGCGACTGACCCAAAGAACTGGACCAACAAGCTTCGCGGCCGGCTCGAAGGGCTCGTCCCCCCGGGGCAGGCGCTTCCCGACCGGCAACCGGTCTACGTCGCTTCGTGGATCTACGTCTTCGGGGTACTGACTCTGACGTCCCTGGTGGTCGTGATCGTCTCAGGTTTCGTCCTGTCGATGGGCGGCTCGGCGTGGTGGCACGTCTCGTCGCTGGGTCACTTCACCAACTCGGTCCACCTGTGGAGCGTGGAGATGACCTTCGGGTTCATGGTGGTCCATCTGTGGGGCAAGTTCTGGATGGCAGCCTGGCGCGGCAAACGCACCCTGACGTGGATCAGCGGCGTGATGCTCTTCGGTATCTCGATCGGTACGTCGTTCACCGGATTCCTGTCACAGTCCAACTTCGACTCGCAGTGGATCGGTGGCCAGGCCAAGGACGGCTTGAACTCCATCGGCGCCGGTGCCTTCTTCAACGTGCTCAACCCCGGGCAGATGCTGATGTGGCACGTAGTACTGCTGCCACTCGGGGTGGGCGCCCTGACGCTGATGCACATCATCTTGGTCCGGCGCCATGGCGTCGTGCCTCCCCTCGATGCAAAACTGGAGGGCTGAGTTATGAGTCGTGACCGCACCCCGGACTCACATGACTTCCCGACCCGCCCCTATGACCTGGCCAAAGAGTTCGTCATCGCCCTGGTCGTCGTCCTTGTCCTGGCCGGCGGCTTGGCCCTGATCTTCTCCTCACCCGACGACAAGGCAATCACCATGTCAGGGTGGGCCAACGCCGCTCCAGGCGACGTCATCACCACAGCGGCCGGAGAACTCGCCGGCACCACCACCAGCGCCGGGTACGGGGGCCCCTACAACACCAACAGCGACGGCCAGAAACTCGGACCACTGTCCCTGCAGAAGTGGGCAGGAGTACGCCTTCCCGTGGACTCCTCCAGCCTGGTCCTGCGCCCCCTGAGCAACCTCAGCGACAATCCCGAACTCCCCTCCGCGCTCACGACGTGGAAAGCAGCGCCCGCCGACCAACAGACCAAATGGGCAAAAGCCTACGTCGACGCCATCGGCGCCCCCGCCGCCGACGGCACGCCAGCAACAGGAGCCGGCGGCGATCCAGCAAAAGTCGCCAAGGGTGACTACGGCCCCGTACCCGCACTGTCAACCGCGTTCCTGGGGCTGGCCAAGTCCGGCGGGCTCGAGGGCGCACTCACCTCCTCGGGCAACTTCTACGGAGGCGACCAGACCCAGTCACTACTCCTGCTCACCGACGGGACCTACCTCGAGGGCCTGGCACGCGCGCAGAACCTCGGCGGAGACCAATGGGGCATGATGAACGAGGTAGGCAACGCTCCCGGCCAGCCCTGGATGTGGCTCTACACGTTCTGGTACCAGATTGACCCCTTCAAGAGCTCGGACAATGCCGACGCGCAGGTCTGGGGCATGATGATGCTACTCACCCTCCTACTCATGTTCCTGCCGTTCATCCCCGGGCTACGTTCGATCCCCCGCTGGATTCCCCTCCACCGGCTGATCTGGCGCAACTACTACCGCAACACCAAACACGTCTGACACCTCTGACACGTCACCACACCCGAAGGCCCGTTCCAACAGGAACGGGCCTTCAGTGCAGACGGCATTCACGCGAAGGTCAGCGCCCATCGAAGATCGTCCATCCGATCCCGTGCCAATTTGGTGAGGCGCGCAGAGCGACCGCGTGTCGGCAATCCAAAGGTGCCCCCTGCCGGGGCCTTTGAGGATGACCAGCATGACCGCGGCCAGTACGTGGACTGCCCAAAGCCGTGCGGTACGGGCCTTCGGTGAGACCTTTGCCGCTTCGCATATACCAAGACTGCGACGGCGGCCGCTGTTGCGACACAAACTTGATCAACATGGTTGTTCTCCTCCTGTCTGGACATGACGAAGGCCCGCACCCGGACTGCGAACGGGGCTGGTACTGCTCATGTGGTTGCCCGGGACGCCGCGGATGGTTGCGCCTGTTGCGGGCATCCTGATGCTTCGGAGCCCCGCGTCCGGCACGGTTGGACAGCTGCGAGTCCTCGCGCTTGATCTTCGTGGCGCCATCAGTGGTGATGATGAGCCGGGGTCGCCTCGAAGGCCGTTCCGGTGCTGTGACCTAAGCCAAGCTCGCCCTGTAGCAGATTTGGAGTAGGTGTTCGCGCCAAGTGAGTTCGTGTGCAGCGTTGTCCGGTATCTGCCGCCAGCCCGGCGACAGCCGCCGGCGATGACGTGCCCGTAGTCCCGCCTCCGGCGCCAGGGCAGCAGCGCCGATACCAGCGCCAAAGGCCTGCGCCGTGACGCGCCGGTCCGCGGCCACCGACCGGCGCCCACGGGATCAGCGGCAGCCGCAGCAGCCACCGATGAGACCTCCTCGGCTACCGCCGGCTTGGCCGCGCTGACCTGGACGGGCAGACGCGGGGCAGGCACGAGGGCGTGGCGGGTCACACCAAGTTGGGTGGCTATCTTGTGCACGTCGGCCAGGGTCAGGGTCTCCTCAGCCAAGAGCTCGGCGGCCACGGCACCCAGAAAGGTCTTGTGCTCGCCCAGAAGCTTGGTGGCCGCTGTGTGCGCCCCGCCGAGCAGCTCCTCCACGACGTCGCTGACCTCCTGGGTGGGGGGCGAGGCGCCGCCCCGGACCTGGTAGCCCAGTCGCGTCATTCCATAACGGGTCGCCATCGAGGTCGCGAGCTCGGTGGCTGAGTGAAGGTCGCCGGCAGCACCCTGGGTGAACTCTCCGTCCAGGAGGATCTCCTCGGCGGCGCGCCCGGCCAGTGCGGTTACGAGCTGGGCGTGCGCCTTGCGCCGCGGCAGGAACTGATCGTCGTTGCCGGACATCCACGTCACGCCGCCGGACGGGCCGCGCGGGATGATGGTGACCTGCACCGGGTCGTCGGCCTGTTCCTGCAGGTAGGCGGCCAGCGTGTGACCCGACTCGTGCCAGGCGGTGACCTCGCGGTCGTGGTCGGTGACCAGAGCCGACGTGCGGGCCCGGCCCATGGCGATCGTGGCGACGGCGTGCTCGAAGCACTCGGCAGTGACCTCGGCAAGGTCGCGCCGCACTGCGTCCACGCACGCCTCGTTGACCAGGGCTTGTAACTGCGCGCCGGAGAAACCTATGGTCCGCCGCGCGAGCGCTGCGAAGTCCACCCCGTCTGCTATCGGCTTGCCGGCGGTGTGCACGGCAAGGATCTGCTGGCGGCCACGCCGGTCCGGGTTGGGCACCTCGACCTTGCGGTCCAGACGGCCGGGGCGGGTGATGGCCGGGTCCAGCATGTCGGCCCTGTTGGTGGCCGCGATCACGAGGACGTGGGTGGCATGGAAGCCGTCCATCTCGGACAGGAGCGCGACCAGGGTCGTCTCCGACTCGATGTGGGCTATCTCGCCGTTCCCGCCGCGACGGCGTGCGACGGCGTCCACTTCGTCGATGAAGATGATGGCCCGCTCGTGCTTGCGCGCGGCGGCGAACAGTGCCCGTATGCGCTGGGCCCCGACCCCCACGTACTTCTCCACGAAGTCTGAGCCCGCAGCGGTGAACATGGGTACCCCGGACTCGCCTGCGACGGCGCGGGCCAGGAGGGTCTTGCCTGTCCCGGGCGGTCCCGTCAGTAGAGCGCCCTTGGGTGCGGTGGCGCCGGTGCGGGTGAAGCGTTCCGGCTCTTTGAGGAACATGACCAGCTCCAGCAGTTCGGCTTTGGCCTCGTCGCAGCCGGCGACGTCGCTGAACCGGGTCTCTGGGACGGTAGCCGGTTCGATAGCGGGCGCTTTCTTGTGCCCGAACCGTCCGCCTCCCGACCCGCCGCTGGTCATGGCGGAGCGACCCCCCGTCCTCTCACCAGGCTCGCTGGCCGGTGAGCGGTGCTTGCGCCAACGCGACCCGACGGCGATCACGAGCGACCCGGCCAGCAGGCCCAATAGGCCGATACCCAGGGCCCAGAGCAACAGCCCTGCTGTCGCGGCAGTGGTGGCGGTACTGGTAGTGGTGGCGGCCTTACCGACCGCGCCAGCATTCGCCGCGGCGGCGGGTGTCGCCTCTCTGGTGGGCGGCATCTTCGGCTCGACGTTCCAGCAGGCGGTCGGTGCGATCGACTACACCTTCAACTGGTTCTACACCGATAACAAGGACATCTCATACTTCAGCTCGGGCCTGCTTCCCAACCGGGCCACGGGCTTCGACTGGGACCTGCCGCGCTGGGGTGACCTCCCCTACGACGACAAAGGCACCCTGCCCTTCGCTGCTCACCCCCGCGCCACCAATCCCTCCAGCGGCTACCTTGTGTCGTGGAACAACAAGACCGCGCCTGGCTTCTCCGCCGCCGACAACCAATGGGGGTACGGCGCGATCTACCGCTCGCTGGCCCTGGAGGACCGCGTCAAGGCGCGGATCGCGGGGGGCGCCAAGGTCACCCGCCCGCAGCTGGTCGAGGCGATGATGGACGGCGGGACCGTTGACGTCCGCGCCGCGTACCTGCTGCCTTCGCTGCTGACCCTGCTGGGCACCCCCTCAGACCCGCAGGATGCCAAAGCCGTGGGACTGCTTCGGGCCTGGCTGGCCGACGGCGCCCACCGTGTCGACAGGGCGCGCAGCGGCAGCTACCCGCACCAGGCTGCCATCGCACTGTTCGACGCGTGGTGGGATCCTGCCGGCGCCGGCGTGACGGGCAGCCAGCCGCTGGCGAAGGACGTTCTTCGCGGCACTCTCGGAGACCTTGTCGATGCCCTTCCACAGGCTCTGGACGACCACCCACGTCAAGGCATCGGCTCCTCCTGGAACGGCGTTGCGTGGTACGGCTACGTCAGCAAGGACCTGCGCCAAGTCCTCGGGCAGACGGTCCTCGGCCGCTACAGCCGGACCTACTGCGGTTCGGGCGTCCTGGCCACCTGCCGGGCTGACGTGATCGCGTCGCTACACGCTGCCGGGAGCGCAGCCCTGGCCAAGCAGTCGAAGACGGACCTGGCCACGCTGACATACGACAAGAAGCTGGACTTCATCCGGTCCGCCACGGCCGGCGTCGTCGGGGTGCGGGGGATCGACTGGCAGAACCGCCCGACCTTTCAACAGATCGTGAACTTCATAACCCACCGCAGCTGACGTCACACAGTCCGTACGGCGACCCGGCGCAGCAGTCGGGTCGCCGTTTTGGCGCCGTAATGAGCCGCTGCGGCGGCCCCCCGCTTGGCAACCCCCGAAGGATCACTCTTGGCTGTTTCCCACGTGCCGTTGGGCAGGGAGAGCATGATGACCTGCTTCCACGCCGAGGCGACCTGCCGGTGGAGGGGGCCGGTGACGTAGCGAAGCTCGTACCGTTCCATGAGGTCGCGGACCTTCGGAGAGATTTCTGCATATCGGTTGCTCGGCAGGTCCGGGAAGAGGTGGTGCTCGATCTGGTGCGAGAGGTTGCCGGTCATCAGGTGCATGGTCTTGCTGCCGCTGATGTTGGCCGATCCGAGCATCTGGCGTAGGTACCACTCGCCGCGGGTCTCTCCCTCTATCGAGGACTTGGCGAAGGTCTGGACGCCCTCGGGGAAGTGGCCGCACATGATGACCGAGTGAGTCCAGAGGTTACGCACCAGGTTGGCTGTGGCGTTGGCCCCGAGGGTCGCCAAGAATGACGGACCCGACAGCAACGGGTGCACGACGTAGTCCTTGGTTATCTGCTGGCGGATCTTGTGCAGCACCTTCTTGCCATCGCGGCGGAAGGTCTCTTTGTTCTTGCGACCCTTGAGGTGCTTGCCGATCTCGAGGTCGTACGCAGCTATGCCGTACTCGAACAGGCAGGCGTTGACGAAGTTGTACAGCGGCTGTCCCAGGTACGCCGGCACCCACCTCTGGTCTTCGTCGACGCGCATGATTCCGTAGCCGAGGTCGTTGTCGCGGCCGATGACGTTGGTGTAGGTGTGGTGGAGCTCGTTGTGCGAGTGCTTCCACATGTCTGCCGGAGAGGCGTGGTCCCATTCCCAGGACTGCGAGTGGATCTTGGGATCACGCATCCAGTCCCACTGACCGTGCATGACGTTGTGGCCGATCTCCATGTTCTCCAAGATCTTGGCCACGGTCAGACCGGTCGTGCCCAGCAGCCAGGCCGGCGGGAAGAGGGAGAAGAGCAGGACGGCTCGGCTGCTCATCTCGAGGGTCCGCTGTGCCTTGATGACTTTGCGGATGTAGGCCGCGTCGCTGGCTCCGCGGCTCGCGAGGATCTCCTCGCGAATCGCGTCGAGCTCCTTGCCCAGCTGCTCGATCTGCTGGGGGCCCAGGTGCGCGGTGGGGTCGGGCTTGCCCGAGGGTTTCTGTTGGGGCACGCGTGCGGCCGGACGGGTGACCTTGAGGCGGCTTCCGTCCCGGGCAGGTGGCTGCGGCACCGATCTCTGGTCGGTCGTGCGGGTCTGGGTCACTGCGGTGGTCATGATCGGCTCCTTCAGAGGTCGATGTCGCAGGTGCCGGCAGCGGCCGACACGCAGGTCTGGATGGGTACGGCGTCCCCGGGTGCCGCGGTGGTGATCCCGCCGTTGCGTAGGTCCCGCACAGCGCCCTCACGCAGAGGTACGACGCAGCCGAAACAGATGCCCATACGGCAGCCGGAGGGCATCAGGACGCCGGCATTCTCACCGGCGTCGAGCAGCGGGGTGGCTCCGTCGGACTCGAGGGTGACCCCGCTCCTGGCGAACGTGACGGTGCCTCCCTGCCCCGTTGCCAGCACCGTCGGGCGGAACCGTTCTGTGTGGAGTTGGTCGGCGATTCCTTTTGCGCCCCAGTGTTCCTCGGCTGCGTCCAGAAGCCCGGTCGGCCCGCAGGCCCACGTCTGACGCTGTTCCCAGTCGGGGACCAGGGCCGCGACGTCGTCGACCGTGACCATCCCCTCAGTGGCGGTGTGGCGCTCAATGAGGCGGATGCGGCCCTGGGCGGCCAACGCCCGCAGCTCGGCCCCGAAGATGACATCGGCAGCGGTCGGTGCGGAGTGATGCAGGACGACGTCCTGCATTCCCTCCAGAGCATTGCGCAGCATGCCGATCACTGGCGTTATGCCGCTTCCGGCGGTGAAGAAGAGAACCTTGCGAGGGCTCTCGTGCGGCAAGGTGAAGTCGCCGGCGGCCTGGTCGAGCATGATCATCGTGCCAGCAGTGACCTCGCGTACGAGGTGGTGGCTGACCTTGCCGTCTGGGATCGCCTTGACGGTGACGGTGATGCAGCCGTCAGGGGCCGCGGTCGGGCAGGTCAGCGAGTAGGCGCGCCAGTTGCGAACCCCGTCGACATCAACGCCGATGCGCACGTACTGCCCGGGACGATGCCCGCGCCAGCCCCGGCCAGGCTTGATGACGAGGGTGGCGGCATCGCGGGTCTCCATGCGGACCTCGACGATGCGGCCACGCAGGTCTGCCCCCGCCCGCAGGGGGCTGACCAGGTCAAGGTAGTCGGCGGGCACCAGCGGCGTGGTCACGAGCTCCACAAGCCGACGCGCACGGTCAGCGACGGTGCCTGCCGGCCATTGCGTAAGAAAGGGGAGTGTCACCCTCTCAACTATGGGCGCTCAATTAGCTAGAATTCTGACCACTCGGCGTGAAACATGGATTCTGAACTACTCTCAGGGAACAACATGGAAGAGTCTGAGCACCGTGTCGCCCGCGAAGCCGCGCTGCTTGATCTGGACGCAGGGACCATGGAGCGGCTCAGCGCTGCGGTCACAGCGGTCGCCGACGAGGCCGTTGACTCCATCATCAGAGAGGTCCCCAGCTACACCGGCGCGCTCAGTGGCCGGATGGGGCACGTCATACGGGGCGCGGTGCAGCTCGCCCTCGGCAACTTCCTCAAGGTGTCGCGCAGCGCCGACGGGTCCGACCCCTCGGTGCCGATCGCGCAGAGTACGGCCGCGGCATACGATCTCGGCCGGGGCGAGGCGCGCAGCGGACGTTCGATGGACGCTTTGCTTGCGGCCTATCGGATCGGCGCGCGGGTCTGCTGGCGGGGGCTGTCCGACGTCGCGGTCGCGGCTGAAGTGCCCGCGGCGACCTTGGGCCGGTTTGCCGGGCTGGTCTTCGCATACATCGACGAGTTGTCCGCAGCAAGCGTCGCTGGGCACCGGGACGAGCTGGCCACCACCGGGCGGGCTCGTGAGCGTTATCTCCAGCAACTGACGGATCATCTGGTCGCGGGGAGCGAGGAGGAGGTCCTGCATGCAGCAGCCAGCCGGGCTGGCTGGGCCCCACCGGCAACCCTGACCGCCGTCCTGCTGCCGGACGGGCAGGTCCCAGCCGTCATCAGGCACCTCGACGCCCGCACCCTGCACATCAGCGGCGACCTGCCCGAGGTCGGGGACGACGCCGACGTCGCGGCACTGCTGGTGCCCGACACCCGTGGGGTTGACCGTGCGCGGCTGGCGCAGCTGCTGAGCGGGCGTGACGCGACCATCGGTCCCGAACGGCCCTGGGCGAAGGCTGGGATCTCGTACTACCGGGCGGTGCATGCCAGGGGGCTTGCACGCACTTCGGAACATGAGGTCGTTGACACCGACGAGAGGCTGGTTGAGCTGGTCCTGCGTGCAGACGCGGAGGCTTACCGCGACCTGAGGACCGCCGCGCTGGCACCCCTGGCCGACCTCAGACCCGACGTGCGGCAGCGGCTGGAGGACACCCTGCGCTCCTGGCTGCTACACCACGGGCGGCGTCAGCTGGTCGCGGACGACTTGTTCGTACACGCACAGACGGTCCGCTACCGCATGGGTCAGCTTCGCGAGCTCTTCGGCAACTTGCTCGATGACCCAGAGAGCGTCCTACGGCTGACGCTTGCCCTAGCGGTCGCCGATGCCACGCCGCAGGACTGAGGACCAGGAGACCGCGAAAACGGCTGTGGTGCCAGCGTGGCGGCCACCTCAAGGGCCGTGACTCTGCTGACCAGCCCGCCACAAGAGAGGGCATGGCAGCAGATCGCCGGCGCGAGCTGCGCCACGGCCTACGAAGCGGTGTGCCCTTCTCGAGTTTCTCCGGGACAGGCACGTGGCCAGGAGGACTTCGCCCGGACGCGCCACGTCTCGATCTTGGCGCAGGTGGTGCAGGGGCGCGGAGCTTCGGTGAACAGGCAGGGCGCCGAGAGCTCCTATCGACAACGTTGGCGCTGCGCAAAGTGGCCTGAGACAGGACAGCTCGCGGTGGGCACGTGATGTCCTGGCGTGAGTCTGCTGGTCTGTGCTCACCAGCCATCCCACGATGGTTGCGTTGCCGGTGCCTGGCGACCACGATGCTCGTCGCTCTCGCCCGGGTTCGTTCAGCCGAGGGCTGCGCCGACGCCGGGTATCCCCTGGCGGTAACGCTCCAGGAGGTCACGTCCCACCTCGACGGAGTCCACGAGGGGATGCAGCGCGATTGCCTTCCAGGCGAGCGTGGCCGAGCGGTTGACGACCGCCTCGATCGCGAGCTGTTCGACCGCCTTGACCGATTGCATGAGACCAAGCATGTGGCCCTGGACGGGCGCAATGCGGTGCGGGTGTATCCCGGCTGCGTCCACGGTGCAGGCCACCTCGACGACCGACTCGGGCGGCAGCCCGTTCACGGTTTCCCCGTTGCGGACATTGAGAATCATGGTTGAAGGTTTGTCGGCCGCCAAGGCGGCCATGAGGTTGAGGGCCACTTGCTGGTAGCCGCCGGCATCAACGTCGGACTCTTCGCGGGCCTGCTCCTGCCCCTTGGGTCTGCCCTCGGCCATATAGGTGGACTCGCGCTCGTACTTGGTCTTCTTCCACAGCTCGAGGGCGTGCGCGGGCTGGCCGGCCGCGCGGTGGTAGAAGTCGGACTGCTGGCGGAGCAGGAACTCTCCGCGTGTGGCCTCGCTCGCTCGGATCCGTTGCACCGACTCGCGGTTGTAGTAGTAGTAGTAGAGGTACTCGTTGGGCAGGGCCCCAAGCGCTCTGACCCAGTCCACGCCCATCAGGCGGGCTTCCTCGATGCCGCCCAGCAGCGAGGTGTCCGCGAGCAGGTCGGGCAGCCTGTCCCGACCGTCGATCTCGAGCGAGCGCAACCACCCGAGGTGATTGAGCCCGACGTAGTCGAAGGTGCCCGCGGTGGAGCTCCCCGTGAGTGCGACAGCGGCGCGCCGCATCAAACCGATCGGAGTGTCACAGATCCCGACGACGCGGTCGCCCAGCACCTGACGCAGACCCTCGGTAACGATGCCCGCGGGATTGGTGAAGTTGATGAACCACGCCTCGGGGGCAAGCGCGCGCACGCGCTCGGCGATTCTCAACATGACCGGCAGAGTCCGGAACGCGTAGGCGAGGCCGCCCGGCCCGGTGGTTTCCTGGCCGAGGAGGCCCAGCTCGAGCGCGAGGCGCTCGTCGAACGTCCGTCCCAACGCGCCCCCGACCCGGATCGCGCAGAAGATGAAGTCGGCGCCGGTCAGCGCGGCGTCGAGGTCGGTCGTGGCGCTGACGCGGGGTGCGTGAGGAAAGTCCTGCTCGAGCTGTGCGACGACAGCACGGATCGCCCCGAGACGTGAGGCGTCGGTGTCGTAGAGCACCAGTTCGTCGATGCGCACCACGGCGTCCTCGGCCGCGATCGCCTCGAAGACCTGGGGGACTCGGAATCCACCTCCGCCGAGAATGGTGAGCTTCATACAGTAATGACCTCCGTGGTTGCCGCCTCGAAAACGTCGAGAGTCGCCTGGTCTGCGCCCCGGTTGGTGACAAGTGTCGAAATCTGGTCCGGCCCGCATACCGAAAGCAGCCCTGTCCCCGGGAACTTGGTGCGGTCGACAAGCAGGATCGTGCGCTCCGCTGCAGCCACCATTGCCCTCTTGACCGGGACCTCGATGCCCGTGTTGTCCATGACCTGCCCCGCCGGGCGGACGCCCGAACCGGACAGGAAGCACAGGTTGGCGCGCAGCTGACCCAGTGCCTGCTCGGTCAGCATTCCGACTAGTGAGAGGTAGTTGTTGCGCAGGACCCCTCCGAGCACGATCAGCTGGATGCAGTCTTCGTCCCGCAACTCGTCGACGACCGCAAGACTGGAGGTGATGACGGTGAGCCGGCGCCCGCGCAACTGGCGGGCCAGCCGCGCTGTCGTGGTGCCGATGTCGATCAGGACCACTGACTCGTCGGGGACGAGCTGGGCGGCGCGAAACGCGATCGCATCTTTGTCGCCACTGGACTGGGTGGACACCTCAGCGAAAGGGATTGCGTCGGGCTCGACGCGGCTGCCCCCGCCACGAACCCGGCGCAGAACCCCCTCTGCGCTCAGCGCGTCGAGATCCCGCCGGATGGTCGACGTGCTGACGCTCAGCTGCGTGGCGAGTGTCGCAACCAGGACCTCACCGTCGGACCGCAGCCGCTTGAGGATTGCATCCTGACGTGTCGAACTGAGCACGAAACAACGGTAACACGCAACTTAGAACACGAAACGTCATGACCATGAGTAGCTTGAGTCCCCATTGCCTCACCCTTCATTCCGTGTAATCTTCAGGTGCGCACAGCGAGGCAAGCTGTTATGTGCATGATGCGTCATCCAGGCGCATGGAAGCATCCTTGGTGGCGAGAAGAGCGGCCCCTGCCACCACATGACGGCTGCGGTTCGTTGCTCCAACGAGCAGGGAGGATCGGTGGACGACGCCGGACGGACCG
>Ga0207930_1000525_pt1 | contig 12052 bp, 11 predicted proteins | sample NGESurshal092012_7_FD_184477 | JGI IMG/M metagenome (GOLD analysis project Ga0207930, IMG submission 184477) | Arctic peat soil microbial communities from Barrow, Alaska - NGEE Surface sample 210-3 shallow-092012 (SPAdes) | ecosystem: Environmental > Terrestrial > Soil > Wetlands > Peat ... | reverse complement strand
GCAGGCCTTCACGCGGGTCGATTCCACGACCGGCGACTGGTACGCGACCTCGGGTCACATGATCTGGATCGGCGACCGCACCCGCCAGCTCGATCACGGCCATGTCGAATATTTCCGCGGCATCAAGAATCCGATCGGATTGAAATGCGGGCCGTCGCTCAAGCCCGACGACATGTTGCGGCTGATCGACGTGCTCAATCCGGACAACGAGCCCGGGCGCCTCACCCTGATCAGCCGCTTCGGTTCGGACAAGATCGGCGATCATCTGCCGCAGTTGATCCGCGCCGTGCAGCGCGAAGGCCGGGTCGTGGTCTGGTCCTGCGATCCCATGCATGGCAATACCATCGCCTCCAACAGCGGCTACAAGACGCGCCCGTTCGACCGCATCCTGTCTGAAGTGAAGTCATTCTTCACCATCCACGCGGCGGAGGGCACCCATGCCGGCGGCGTCCATCTGGAAATGACCGGCCAGGACGTGACCGAATGCATCGGCGGCGCGCGCGCCATCACCTATGAGGACCTCAGCGACCGCTATCACACCGTCTGCGATCCCCGTCTCAACGCCGAGCAGTCGATCGACATGGCTTTCCTGATCGCGGAATTGCTTAAACAGGAGCGTGGCAGCAAGGTGAAGCCGATGCCGGTCGCGGCGGGGCTCTGACTTGTTCCGGCTTTGGCGGGCCACGATCAACACGCGCAACGGCCTCGCCTTTGCTATCCGCTCCGAACAGGCCGTTCGCGAGGAGCTGATCGCACTGGCGCTGGCGGTGCCGTTCGCATGGCTGGTCGGCGTGACCGCCATGCGCCGCGTCGAGCTGGTCGCCACTGTCGCCCTGGTGCTGGTGGTCGAATTGCTCAATACCGCGATCGAGAAGCTCTCCGATCGGCTGACCACCGAGCATGATCCGCAGATCGGCCGGGTCAAGGATATGGGCTCCGCGGCGGTGGGCGTCGCGTCGGTGGTGGCCGGTCTGTTCTGGTTGTTCGCCATCGCCGAGCGCATAGGCGCGATCTGACCATGCAATTGCAGTTTGTCCGCGCGCAAGGCACCATCGCTCCATGACCGAACCTGCCGCTCACTTCACGATCACGCTGGCCCAGTTGAATCCGACGGTCGGCGACGTCGCGGGCAATGCCGCCAAGGCGCGCGCCGCGCGCGCGCAAGGCCGCGCCGCCGGCGCCGATCTCGTGGTGTTGCCGGAATTGTTCATTGCCGGCTATCCGCCGGAAGATCTGGTTTTGAAACCGGCGTTTCAGTCGGAATGCCGCGCCGCCATCGAGGGGCTGGCGCGCGACACCGCCGACGGCGGCCCGGCGATGCTGGTCGGCAGTCCCTGGGTTGAGGACGGCAAGCTCTACAATGCCTGCGCCTTGCTGGACGGCGGGCGCGTCGCGGCCATTCGCTTCAAGGCCAACCTGCCGAATTACGGTGTGTTCGATGAAAAGCGGCTGTTCGCGCGCGGACCTGCGGCCGGGCCGGTGACTGTCCGCGGCATCCGGGTCGGTGTTCCCATTTGCGAGGATATCTGGCTCGAGGAGTCGGAGGAGTACGAAAACGTCGTCGAGTGTCTGGCAGAGACCGGCGCGGAAATCCTGATCGTGCCCAACGGCTCGCCCTATGCGCGCGACAAGGGCGATTTGCGGCTGTCGATCGCGGTGGCGCGGGTCACCGAGAGCGGGCTTCCGCTGATCTATCTCAATCAGATCGGTGGCCAGGACGAGCTTGTATTCGACGGCGCTTCGTTTGCGTTGAATGCCGATCTGTCGGTGGCGGCGCAATTGCCGGCGTTCGAGCAAAGCATCATCACGCTGCGCTGGAGCAAAAGCGAATCCGGCTGGCGCTGCGCCGGGCCGGTCGCAGCCGTGGTCGAGGGCGACAAGGGCGACTACGCCGCCTGCGTGCTGGGTCTGCGCGATTATGTCGGCAAGAACGGATTTCCCGGCGTGCTGCTCGGCGTGTCCGGCGGCATCGACTCCGCGCTGTGCGCGGCGATCGCGGTCGATGCGCTGGGTGCCGAGCGCGTCCGCGGCGTGATGCTGCCGTTTCGTTTTACCGCGCAGGTGTCGCTCGATGACGCCGCAAAGCTCGCTCGCGCGCTCGGCATCCGCTACGAGGTGCTGCCGATCGCGCAGGCGGTGAACGGCTTTGAAGCGATCCTGTCCGACACCTTCAAAGGTCTGCCGCGCGATATCACCGAAGAGAATTTGCAGGCGCGCACGCGCGGCACGTTGTTGATGGCGATCTCCAACAAGACCGGCGCGATGGTGGTCACGACCGGCAACAAGTCGGAAATGTCGGTGGGATATGCCACGCTCTATGGCGACATGAACGGCGGCTTCAATCCGATCAAGGATATCTACAAGACCGAGGTATTCCGGCTTTCAAGCCTGCGCAACTCATGGAAACCGGACGGCGCGCTCGGCCCGTCGGGCGAAGTTATTCCGGTGAACATCATCACGCGGCCGCCGACCGCGGAGCTGCGCGAAAACCAGACCGACCAGGATTCGCTGCCGCCTTACGACATGCTCGATGCGATCCTGGAACGGCTGGTCGAGCGCGAGGAGCCGCTGGCGTCGATCGTGGCGGCGGGGTTCGATCGCGAGGTAGTGGCGCGGATCGACCGCCTGCTCAATATCGCCGAATACAAGCGGCGGCAGGCGGCCCCCGGCGTCAAGGTCACGCGCCGGAATTTCGGCCGCGACCGCCGCTATCCCATCACCAACAAGTTTCGCGATACCGGCAAACCGTTGCCGGAACCCGACCACAATCTGGTGTCGCGCGCCAGCCGCGGATCGGCGGAGGCGTTTGACGGATAAATCAACGCGCCGGGATGAAGGTCGGGCCGACCGACCGGATCGGTTTATTGGCTGGCGCAGCGGCGGAGGAGGCGGCCGTGGTGCTCGCCGGATCATCAGGTGCCGGCGCGGTGGTCGCCGTCGTGGCCTTCGAACCGGCGCCCTTCTTGGCTGCGGCCGATGCCGTCGGTTTGCTCGGCGCCTGCGACATCTTCTTGGCGCTCTCTTCGGTGACGATGATATCGCCCTGTTGTTGGGCGGCGGTTGTATCGTCGATGGTTTTCAGTGCGTCGGCCCAGGTCTGTCCGGCGGCCTTGCACGAACAGGATGGATTGAATTCCTGGCGATAGTGAAACGCATTCGGCGACGAGGAATAAGGCTGTCCGTTGATCGACACCGCCTGGCTCATGTCCTCACCGGGATTGCGATAGGCGAACAGGGTCGCCTCGGCCGCCGGGCAGAGACTTTTGCAGGTCTTCTCGTCGTCGGGGAAGCGGGCGGGCACGGTGGCGAACGAGATTGGAAAATAAGCGCCGTCGCAGCTGCGGGCGCAGACGGTGCGATAGGTACCGGATTGCGGACCGAAATCGCCTGCGGGAGGGCCGGGATTGTTGTTGCCGAACAGATTGTCCAGAAAATTGCCCTGGCCTCGGAGCGCGGCGGCGTATTGAGGGCCGCAATTATTCTGCACCAGCGCCATCAGAACCGAGCGGCGCTGATTGTCGCGGTCGGCGTCGCCGAAGCCGCCGCCGCGCAGCCGCTCGAGGTTGGTGGTGATCTGGTCGAGGTTCGCCCGCATCTGCTGGATCTGGTTGTTGACCGGACCGCATTGCGCCGATTGGCCGTTGAACAGCGAGAAAAACCCGGAACTGTCGCAACCCATGCGGCGGGCCTGCGACGTCACGCGATCGAGCTCGCCCTGCTGCCTGGCCGCGGCATCCTGGTAGCGGCGCACCTGTTCGTCCCTGGCGGGGTCCCCGCTGCCGCCATGGTCGATGGTCGACAATTGCGCTTCCAGCCGCGGGCACACCGGATTGACCGGTGGCGCGCCTTGCGATGGCGGCGCTTGCGATGGCGGCGGGCCTGGATTCACCTGTGCATAGGCCAGGCTCAGCGCCACGCTGCCGAGCAGGGCGGCGCAGGCAAGGATCCATCTGCAGAGGGAAGAAATCAACGTTTCAGGCATATCCGGCCATTAGAACGAACCCGCGCGGTTAAACCAAAAGGCGGGGGTCAGCGTGGCTTCACATAGCCGCTTCTCTGGGCAGCGTCACGTCGTTTCCGGGGCGCCGGTGTGGCAGGAAAACCCTTGATTTTTGCCGCGACAGGCCGCTTCAGCGCTGGCAGATAATGGCGACGTATTGATTGCAACCGGCATGGTGGCAAGCGTTGCCAGCGGGCTTGGGAACCGATCCCGTGATTTCGTCCGGGTCGACACGGCGGTAGGATGAAGCCTCGGCGAAATCGCGCGACTGACAGTAGGACCGGGCGGCATGCGCGCCGCATTTCTCGCCCTGGGCGAGGCACTGGTCGACGCCATAACCGTCCGCCTGGTTGGCGATGATGAAAACGCGGCTCTCGGCCATCGCTGCCGACGCGGCGAGGAGAAACGCACAGGCCAAAAACGCTGATATGGATCGCATGCTGCACCGGTCAGTGAGAGCGCTACTCCCATTCGATAACCCCAAAACATTAACAATGATTAACCATGCCGGGCGGGGCGGATTCATGGCCGAAATCGGCTTTCTGCGACCTTGACGGCATCCCCCGGGCTGGCCCATGGTACCCGCATGAACGGTTTTCTCGCCATTTGTGGCATTTGCCGCGAGATTATGAGCTAGCGATTCGCTGGCTGAGGCCGTCTTTTCTCACCCGAGATCACTGGACGCCCGGCCGCAAGGGACGGGATATCCATGGAATTACGACTCTACGATACCTTGACCCGGGAGAAGCGGGCCTTCGTGCCGCTCGATCCGGCGAATGTGCGCCTGTATGTGTGCGGGCCGACGGTCTACGACTTCGCCCATATCGGCAATGCCCGCCCGGTGATCGTGTTCGACGTGCTGTTCCGGCTGCTGCGGCATCTCTATGGCGAGACCCATGTCACCTACGTCCGCAACATCACCGACGTCGACGACAAGATCAATGATCGCGCGGCGAGGGATTTCCCCGGCCTCCCGCTGAACGATGCGATCCGCAAGGTCACGGAGAAGACCGCCAGCCAGTTCCATGCAGATGTGAAGGCGCTGGGCTGCCTGCCGCCGACGTTCGAACCGCGCGCCACCGATTTCGTGCTGCCACGCGCCGATGGCAAGACGGATATGGTGACGCTGATCAAGCAACTGATCGCACGCGGCCATGCCTATAAAGCCGGCGGCGAGGTGCTGTTCGACACCGCGTCGATGCCGGATTACGGCGCGCTGTCGGGCCGCAAGCTCGACGAGCAGCGGCCGGGCGCGCGCATTGCCGTCGATGCGCACAAGAAGAATCCGCTCGACTTCGTGCTCTGGAAGCAATCGTCCGGCGATGAACCGGGATGGGAAAGTCCGTGGGGCAGGGGGCGTCCCGGCTGGCATATCGAATGCTCGGCCATGAGCACCGCCTATCTCGGGAACGTGTTCGATATCCATGGCGGCGGCCTCGATCTGATCTTCCCGCATCACGAAAACGAAATCGCGCAGTCGCGTTGCGCGCACGGCACCTCCCTGATGGCGAATTACTGGATGCACAACGGCTTCCTGCAGGTCGAAGGCGCGAAGATGTCGAAGTCAGACGGCAACTTCGTGACGATCAGCGAGGCGCTGAAGGATTGGCCGGGCGAAGTGGTTCGCCTCAATATGCTCAAAACGCACTATCGCTCGCCGATCGACTGGACGCTTGCTTCGCTTGAAGAAAGCAAAAAGGTCATCGCCTCTTGGTACGATATTGTTGGCGATGACACGCAAGCATTGGGTGAGGCTGATGAGATTTTCCATTCCTTGCTAAGTGATGACCTTAATACTCCGGGTGCGATCACGCGACTTCATGCAATCGCATCAAGTAGAATTGGCGCATCTGGGCAAGCGCAAGTCGAGGTCAAGCGCAAGCTGAAAGCCTCCGCAAAGCTGCTCGGTTTGCTCGTGCATACAAAGAAGGAGTATCTAACGAGTGATCCAAAAAGTGTTTTGGTGAATAAAGAGATCGTGGATGCGTTTATTGCTCAACGCACCGCTGCCCGTGCACGCAAGGACTTCAGGGAATCCGATCGCATTCGCGATGAGCTCGCGGCGATGGGGGTCGTGATCAAGGACTCCAAAGAAGGCACCACCTGGGAGATCGCGCGATGAGCCGCCCTGTGCTGAAACTATTGGGAGCCCGATGAGACGATGGGACAGACCCTGCCCAAACCCGCCTTGCGGCCGTTCCTCGCTGCGGATACGCCGATATTGGTGGCGATCTTCGTCGCCGCCATCGAGGAGTTGACTGGCGAAGACTATACTGAAGCGCAGCAGGAAGCATGGGCCAGCGCTGCCGATGACGAGGAACAATTCGGCAAGCGACTGGCCTCCGAACTTACGCTGATCGCCACGTTGCAGAATTCTCCCGTCGGATTTGCCTCGCTGAAGGGCGCCGATCATATCGACATGCTCTACGTACATCCCAGCGCTGCCGGTCAGGGCGTGGCGTCGATGCTGTGCGAGGCGCTGGAAAAGCTCGCCGGCGGGCGTGGCGCCAAAAGCCTTAACGTTGACGCCAGCGACAACGCGGAGGGATTTTTCCAGAAGCGCGGTTATGTCGGCCTGCAGCGCAACACCGTCACGCTCAATGGCGAATGGCTGGCCAATACCACGATGCAAAAGACGTTGGCGGGCGCTACGTCACCGGGAATTCCGACATGAGCCGCGAACGCCTCTATCTGTTCGACACCACGCTGCGCGACGGGGCGCAGACCAATGGCGTCGATTTCACGCTGCACGACAAGCAGTTGATCGCGCAGATGCTCGATGACCTCGGCATCGATTATGTCGAGGGCGGCTATCCCGGCGCCAATCCCACCGACACCGAATTCTTTGCAACGAAGCCGAAGTTCGATCATGCCCGCTTCACGGCGTTCGGCATGACCCGGCGGCCCGGCCGTTCCGTCTCGAACGATCCGGGCCTGGCGGGGCTATTGGAAGCGAAAGCCGATGCGATCTGTTTTGTCGCGAAATCATCGGCCTATCAGGTGCGGGTGGCGCTGGAGACCACCAACGAGGAAAATCTCGCCTCGATCCGCGATAGCGTGGGCGCCGCGAAGGCCGCCGGCCGCGAGGTCATGCTCGACTGCGAGCATTTCTTCGACGGCTACAAGGAGAATCCGGAATTCGCACTGGCCTGCGCGAAGGCCGCCTATGATTCCGGGGCGCGCTGGGTGGTGTTGTGCGACACCAATGGCGGCACCATGCCGCACGAGGTTGAGAGCATCGTCACTGAAGTCGTGAAGCAGATTCCGGGCGATCATGTCGGCATTCACGCCCATAACGACACCGATCAGGCGGTCGCCAATTCACTGGCGGCAGTGCGCGCCGGCGTCCGGCAAATCCAGGGCACGCTGAACGGTCTCGGTGAACGCTGCGGCAACGCCAATCTATGCTCGCTGATCCCGACCCTGCGGCTCAAGCACGAATTTTCCGATGCCTTCGACATTGCCGTGTCGCCGGACAAGATGGCGACCTTGATGAAGGTTTCGCGGGCGCTGGACGACATGCTCAATCGTGCGCCGAACCGCCACGCGCCCTATGTCGGCGAAAGCGCGTTCGTGACCAAGACCGGCATTCATGCTTCGGCGGTTCTCAAGGATCCCCAAACCTACGAACATGTCTCGCCGGAGGCGGTGGGAAATCATCGCAAGGTGCTGGTATCGGATCAGGCCGGGCGTTCAAACGTCATCGCCGAACTCGATCGCGCCGGCATTCCCTATGAAAAGAACGATCCGAAGCTGGCTCGTCTGGTCGAGGAATTGAAAGAGCGCGAGGCTGCCGGCTATGCCTATGAATCCGCCAACGCGTCGTTCGACCTGCTGGCGCGGCGCACACTGGGCCGGGTGCCGGAATATTTCCGGGTCGAGCAATTCGATGTCAATGTCGAGCAGCGCTATAACGCCAACGGCCAGCGCGTGACGGTGGCGATGGCGGTGGTGAAGGTCGATGTCGCCGGCGAACGATTGATCTCGGCCGCCGAGGGCAACGGTCCCGTCAATGCGCTCGATGTCGCGTTGCGCAAGGACCTCGGCAAGTACCAGAAATACATCGAGGGTCTCAAGCTGATCGACTACCGCGTGCGTATCCTCAATGGCGGCACCGAGGCAGTGACAAGGGTGCTGATCGAGAGCGAGGACGAGGAGGGCGAGCGCTGGACCACGATCGGCGTATCGCCCAATATCATCGATGCATCGTTTCAGGCGCTGATGGATTCGGTGATCTACAAGCTGGTGAAGTCCAACGCGCCAACGTGAGGCAATGACGGTAAGAGGCGAGGGATCATTCCATGATCGATCATGTATCCGTCGCAGTCAGTAATCTGGAACGCGCCGCGCGGTTTTATGAATCGGCACTGGCCTCGCTCGGGCTTTCGCGCCTGGTCACGCGTCCGGCGACGATCGGTTTCGGCAAGAGTTACCCAGAGTTCTGGATCAATCTTCGCGCCGATATGGCGGCGGTCGAGCCCACGAGCGGCGTCCACATCTGTCTTCGCGCGAAGTCGGCCGGCGAGGTCGATGCATTTCATGCCGCGGCGCTGCAAGCCGGAGGTCGCTCCGACGGCGCGCCGGGTCTGCGCCCGCACGATCGCGTGCGCTACTACGCAGCCTTTGTGGTCGATCCCGACGGCAATCGGATCGAAGCGGTGACGTTTCCGACGGATTGAACCAGTTAAAGCCGGCGAGCCATTTCAGGCGCCAGTTCCTGGGTGCCGTCCGGCGAGCGGGCCGCGGCGGCGCGCAACCGCGGCAGGATGTCCTCGATCCGCTCCGCCTTGAGAATCTCGACCGCCAGATTGGGGCGAATGAACTGCGTCGCGCGCATATGCGTGAGCAGCGCGAGCAACGGTTCCCAGAAACCCTCGATGTTGGCGAGCAGGATCGGTTTGGAATGGCGGCCAAGTTGCTGCCAGGTCAATTGCTCCACCAGTTCTTCCAGCGTGCCGATGCCGCCCGGAAGGGCGACGAAGGCGTCGGAACGCTCGAACATCAGCCGCTTGCGTTCGTGCATGTCGGGCGTAACGATCATTTCCTGAATGCGCGTCAGGGCGTTTTCGCGGGCGGTGAGAAAGTCCGGTATGATGCCGGTCACGGTGCCGCCATGATCGAGCACGGATGTCGCTACCGCGCCCATCAGACCGATTGAGCCGCCGCCATAGACGAGGCGAATGCTGTTCTCGGCGAGAGCCTTGCCCAATGCAATGGCCGCTTCGACAAAGCGCGGGTTGGTGCCGGGGCCGGAGCCGCAATAGACACAGACGGTTTTGATGTTGTTCATGGCGGCCATGTGGCACTGCAGCGTAAAGCCGTCAAGACAGACGATTCGCTAGGGAAGCCAAATCTACCCCCAAAAGGGCTGCAAAGCTGGAAAGAATTGCTTTGCAAGGGTGCACGCGGCGTTCAAACGCTCTATATGACGGAAAGAATGCAGATCAATCGAAAAACCGCGCGCGATGGCGAACCGGGGCGCCGTTTTGTTCCAGGCTCTTATTGATGGCTCATACTGATTCGTCCCGGGGCGCCGGCGCCGCGCCGCCTGCCTCCGACAAATCCATTGAACAGGCGACCCTGATCGGGACGCTTACGCATCTGTGGCCCTACATCTGGCCCAGCGACCGCGCCGATCTCAAGATGCGCGTGGTCTGGTCGATGGTGCTGCTGCTGATCGCCAAGCTGACGACGCTCGCGGTGCCGTTCACGTTCAAATGGGCGATCGACGCGCTGACCGGCGCGGATACCGCTCCGGTGCAATCGTCGAACTGGAAGATGTGGCTGATCGCATCGCCCGTGATCATGACCATCAGCTACGGCGGCATGCGCGTGCTGATGGCGGTCCTGACCCAATGGCGCGATGGAATCTTCGCCCGGGTGGCGATGCACGCGGTGCGCAAGCTCGCTTATCTCACCTTCGTGCACATGCATGAGCTGTCGCTGCGATTTCACCTGGAGCGCAAGACCGGCGGCCTGACGCGCGTGCTGGAGCGCGGCCGGCTCGGCATCGAGGTCATTGTGCGGATGGTGATCCTGCAGCTTGCCCCGACCGTCGTCGAGGTTTCGCTGCTGATGGGCGTGCTATTGTGGCAGTTCGACTGGCGCTACGTGCTGGTCACGATGATCACGGTCGTGATCTTCATGTATTACACCTACATTGCGACCGAATGGCGGATCGAGATTCGCCGCAAGATGAACGATTCCGACACCGAGGCCAACACCAAGGCGATCGACTCGCTTCTGAACTACGAGACGGTGAAATATTTCGGCTCGGAAGAGCGCGAAGCCACGCGCTACGACCATTCGATGGAGCGCTACGAACGCGCCAGCGTGAAAACCTATACCTCGCTGGCGGTTCTCAATACCGGGCAGGCGGTCATCTTCACCGCCGGTCTTACCGCGACCATGCTGATGTGCGCGATCGGGGTGCGCAGCGGCAAAAATACCGTCGGCGATTTTGTCATGATCAACGCCATGATGATCCAGCTTTACCAGCCGCTGAATTTCATGGGCATGGTCTATCGCGAGATCAAGCAGGCGGTGATCGACATCGAAAAGATGTTCGGCGTTCTGTCGCGCCATCCGGAGGTCAAGGATATTCCCGGCGCCAGGCCGCTGATCGTGACGTCGGGCGCAGTGCGCTTCGAGGATGTGCGGTTCTCCTACGATCCCGACCGTCCGATCCTCAAAGGTCTGAGTTTCGAAGTGCCTGCCGGCAAGACAGTTGCGATCGTCGGGCCATCGGGCGCCGGCAAATCGACCATTTCGCGCCTGCTGTTTCGTCTCTATGACGTCTCTGGCGGAAAGATCCTGATCGATGGCCAGGATATCCGGAACGTCACGCAGGCCTCGCTGCGGGCGTCGATCGGCATGGTGCCGCAGGACACCGTTCTGTTCAACGACACCATCCGTTACAACATCCGGTACGGCCGCTGGGACGCGACCGACTCCGAGGTAGAGCAGGCCGCGCAGCTGGCTCAGATCGACGCCTTCATCCGGATGTCGCCGAAGGGTTATGAAACCCAGGTCGGAGAGCGGGGCTTAAAATTATCCGGCGGCGAAAAGCAGCGCGTGGCTATCGCGCGCACGGTTCTCAAGGCGCCGCCGATTCTGCTGCTCGACGAGGCCACATCGGCGCTCGACAGCCACACCGAGCAGGAAATCCAGGATGCGCTGGAGCGGGTGTCGCGCAACCGCACCTCGCTGGTGATTGCGCACCGGCTGTCCACGATCGTGGGTGCCGACGAGATCATCGTCCTCGATCAGGGCCGCATCGCCGAGCGCGGGACGCACTCCCGGCTTTTGGCATCGGGCGGACTTTATGCCAGTATGTGGAACAGGCAGCGTGAAGCTCAAGAGGCGCGGGAGAAGCTGGCGCGGATTGCCGACGAAAACGAAACACCGAACCGTGTTCCGCCGCCGCTCGACGACGCACTGGCGACGCCAGCCGCGGCAGAGTGATTGTAGCGTTCGAGGGCTCTGTTTAGGCCGAGCGTCCGGGGACAGTCCCCTCTCCCCTTGTGGGAGAGGGTGGCGCGCCGCGAAGCGGCGTGTCGGGAGAGGGGTATGACACTTAGTCACGCCAAAGCTCTTCGTGCCAATATGACAGAGGCCGAGCGACGCCTGTGGTATTTCCTTCGTGCTCATCGTTTCAAGGGCCTGAAGTTCAAGCGACAAGCGATGATCGGAAGATACATCGTAGATTTCGTGTCGTTCCAAAGAAGTCTCGTTATCGAAGTGGATGGCGGCCAGCATGCCGATAACGAAGCTGATGGCAGGCGCGCACGTTGGCTCGAAGGTCAGGGCTTTCGCGTGTTAAGGTTCTGGAATAATGAGGTGCTGAATAATTCCGGCGGCGTTCTTGATGTAATCATGGCCGCAAGCACGAACCCCTCTCCCGGCACGCCGCTTCGCGGCGCGCCACCCTCCCCCACAAGGGGGGAGGGGAAACATGACAGTGACCCTTGATGTCCCTCGCCAATTCCATCCGCGGACAAATTCCGCCGATCCATCCGGAAGGCTATCCGTTTATCGGCGGCTTTGCGCTTG
>Ga0207930_1000522_pt1 | contig 12088 bp, 12 predicted proteins | sample NGESurshal092012_7_FD_184477 | JGI IMG/M metagenome (GOLD analysis project Ga0207930, IMG submission 184477) | Arctic peat soil microbial communities from Barrow, Alaska - NGEE Surface sample 210-3 shallow-092012 (SPAdes) | ecosystem: Environmental > Terrestrial > Soil > Wetlands > Peat ... | reverse complement strand
CGCCGTCGCTCTTCGTCCATGAAACCGATCTGGTGCGCCAGCGTGAAAAACGAGTCGAAGGCCTCGTGGCCGACATCGACGATCTTGGCGACGTCGTCGGGAGAAACCAGCGAATCGAACAAGGCCATCTGGCCCTGCACGTCGCCGACGCCGGCCTGGATGACCTCGCCGGGCAGAAACTGCGCCAGCGTATCGTCGCCGCCATTGAGGTCGAATGCCTGAAAGGCGCGGCTTTCCTGCCGGTGGTAATCGACCAGCAGGCGCGCGAGCAAGGTCTTGCCGACGCGCGAGCGCGGCGGTCCGGCTCAGCTTGCCTGCCGCTGAACCAGCGGTTCGGTGTTCTGCTGCTCCAAGGAGCCGACGAACTGATCGATCTGCTCCTGGCTGAAGCGGCGCTGCCCACCTGGCGTCCGGTAGGACTGCAGATGACCCATATCTGACCACCGCCGGATCGTGCCCAGTGAGACACCGAGTGCTTGCGCCGCCTGAGAGGTGGACAAGCCGAGCGGGCTCCCATTGATCTGCTTCATGGCTCTCATTTCAGCCATATTCCCGAAACCTTCGCAAAGCTCGGCAGCAATTGCACAACCTTCGGTCCTCAAGGTCACGCCGAGCGGACCTCAATACGCAGAAAACGAAGGATTCCGGCGCATTTACGCCCTGCAAACTCGGACATATGTCCAGGCTCGCCGGGGGTCGAACGGCAACCGATGGCGCTCCTCTCGGTCCTGAGGTCGGCTGACTGCGACCATCCCTGCCATGCGGCTGCGCCTCTACCACCACCGAGACAGCGCGCGCGTCGCCTACCGAGAGACGGGGACGGGCCCGGCGCTCGTCCTCCTGCACTCGCTGGGACTGTCGCACCGCGAGTACGAGCCGATCGTCGCCGCCCTGTCGGAGCGCTTTCGCGTCGTGCTGCCCGACCTCCCGCTCCATGGGGATTCCGAAGACCGTCCGCGGCATCCCTATAGCCCCGATTGGCTCGCCGATGTGATCGCCGGCTTCTGTCGCGAGGTCGCAGGCCCGCGCTGCATCGTGGCCGGCCACGATCTCGGCGCCGAGGTGGCCCTGCTCGCGGTCAGCACGGGCCGGCTTGAGCCCGCGCGCCTGGTTCTCATGCCCAACCGCATGCACCGCCGCGATGAGTTCGCGACCGGGCGGGCCGTGTGGCGAACGGCGTGTCGCGTGGCCTCCTTGCCGGGCTTGGACCGCGTTCTGGCTCACGGCGCCCGCCTGGTCTTTCGTCCCTCTGTGGGCGAGCGGCTCTCCGTGCAGCGCAACGAGGCCGCCCGTGACCTCGTCCGGCACGCGTTCGCCGACGTCGGCGGCAACGGTAACCGCGCCCGCTCGTGGGCGAAGTTCGCCCGTCGCTGGCCGTCTGAGGCTCAGCGCCAACTCCTCGACGCCTACCCCAACATGCGCATGCCGATCCTTCTCCTGTGGGCCGATGAGGATCCCGCCCATCCGATTCTCGCCGCCCGCGAAGCCCTCGATCTGCTCCCTGACGGCCAGCTGACCACACTGCCCGGGACGGGCTTTCTCATCGCCTACGACGACCCGGTCGCCGTCGCGCGCGAGCTGATCGCGTTCTGTGGCTGAGTCGTGACCGGGCGCCGCGACCGCCCCGCGCCCGGGAGCGGGAGCGGGTAGCGTTGATCTGAAAGATTTCCGCAGCGATGTGAAAGGACAGCCGAAATGGGCGTGCAGGAAAGTGAGCAGCTCTGGGGCGGCGAGACGACCAAGGCCGTCGACAATTTCCCCATCTCGGGCGAGAAGGTTCCCGTCCCCGTCATCCGCTGGCTCGGCCGGATCAAAGGCGCGGCGGCCCGGGTCAACGCAGAGCTGACCCTCCTCGACAGCGATCTCGCCGAACGGATCGCCGCCGCCGCCGATCGTGTGGCCGATGGTGAGTTCGATGATCAGTTCCCGATCGACGTCTTCCAGACCGGCTCGGGCACCTCGACCAACATGAACGCCAACGAGGTCATCGCGAACCTGGCCAACGAGGCGGGGCCGGCCCACTCAGCCCATCCCAACGACCACGTCAACATGGGCCAGTCCTCCAATGATGTCTTCCCCTCGGCGGTCCATCTCGCCGCGCTGGATGAGACCACCCATCAGCTGCTGCCCGCCCTGGCCCAGCTCGAGGAGGCCTTTGCCGCCAAGGCCGAGGTCTTCCGCGACATCGTCAAGTCCGGCCGCACCCATCTGATGGACGCCGTTCCGGTGACGCTGGGCCAGGAGTTCGCTGGGTATGCGGCGCAGATCCGTCTCGCCGCGCGCCGCGTCAACGGCGCCCTGCCCCAGGTGGCCCAGATTCCGCTCGGCGGCACCGCCACCGGGACCGGGCTCAACACCCACAAGGAGTTCGCCACGCGCGTGCGGGCTCGTCTGACCGAAGCCACCGGCCTGGAGATTCGACCCCCCGAGGATCCGTTCGAGGCGCAGGGCAACCGCGATGCGCTCGTTGAGCTGTCCGGCGCGCTCAAGGTCATCGCCGTCTCCCTGACCAAGATCGCCAACGATCTGGCCATGATGGGCTCGGGCCCACGGGCGGGCATCGGTGAGCTGCTGCTGCCCGAGCTCCAGAAGGGCTCCTCGATCATGCCCGGCAAGGTCAACCCGGTCATCCCCGAGGTCGTGCTCCAGGTCTCGGCGCAGGTCATCGGCAACGACGCTGCGATCACGATCGGCGGCCTCCAGGGCAACTTCGAGCTCAACGTTCGCGTCCCGTTGATCGCGCGCAACCTGCTTGAGTCGATCCGGCTGCTCGCCACCACGGCCCGCGTCTTCGCCGAGAAGTGCGTGTCGGGGATCGAGGCCAACGAGGAGGGCTGCCACCGCTCGGCCGAGTCCACTCTGGCCGCGGCCACGGCGCTCAACCCGTTCATCGGCTACGACAAGGCAGCCGAGATCGTCAAGGAGGCGGCCACCTCAGGTCGGATGCTCCGCGAGGTCGCCTATGAGAAGGGTGTCGACGAGGACACCTACGACGAGGCCATGGATCTGCGCGCGATGGCGCGCGGCAACAGCTAAGCCCCGTCACCCGTCAGGCTGGCAGGGTCGGGCCGCTCAGCGGGCCCGATCGGCCGGCGTGTGGGTGATTTTGGGCGTAGGGGGCCCAAAATCGCCCAAACGCGTGCGCGAGACGCGCGTGCGGTTGCGCGGGGCTGCTCTTCGTGTGGACTGGACTGCGTGGAACCGTGCGTGGAACCGCCGCCGCTCAGGTGGCGACGGTCTCGGCCCCGAGCTCGCGGGAGATGGCCACGTCGACGGAATAGTCGATCGGCACGACGATCAGCGAAGGGAGGTCGAGGGTCAGCGCCGTGTGCAGGTGCTGGGAGAACTCGTCCGCGTTCGCGCACCGCCAGGCGGGCATGCCAAAGGCCTCCGCGAGCTTGACGAAGTCGGGATTCCCGAAGTCCACGCCGAAGTGGCGACCGAACTTCTTGTCCTGTTTCCAGACGATCGAGCCGTACTGGCCGTTCTCCCAGACGACGTTGACGACCGGCGTCTTGAGCCGAACCGCCGTCTCGAGCTCCTGGCAATTCATCAGGAAGCCGCCGTCGCCGCTGATCGTGACGACATGGCGCGACGGGTCGACCAACTTGGCGGCGATCGCCGTCGGCAGAGCGAAGCCCATCCCGGCCAGGCCGTTGGCGATGAGCACGGTGCCCGGCTCGTGGGCCGGGAACATCCGTCCGATCCAGAGCTTGTGCAGGCCCACGTCTGAGACGAGCAGGTCGCTCGGCCGCAGTGTGCTGCGGATGTCGGCCAGGACGCGCGGCGGGCGCATCGGGAAGTGGCTGTCGCCGCGGGCCTCGTCGAGGGCGCCGAGGACGAGCTCGCGCAGGCGCTGTGAGCCCGCCGGCATGGACGGCGAGCGCTGGCAGGCGGCGGCCAGCCGGCCCAGGACGTGGGCGATGTCGCCGACCAGTTCGATCTCGGGCAGGAAGAACTCGTCGATCTCGGCCGCGACGGTGTCGATCATCACGATCCGCTTGTTGCCCTTGGCGTTCCAGTGCTCGGGCGCGTGCTCGACGAGGTCGTAGCCGACCGCGATGACCACGTCGGCGTCGTCGAAGCCGGCCATCTCGTAGTCGCGCGACTGCAGGCCGACCGTCCCCAACGCGTGTGAGTCCTCGTAGTCGAGCAGCCCCTTGGCCATGAAGGTCTCGGCCACCGGGATCCCGGTCGTGTGCACCAAGGCGCGCAGTGCCCGGCTCGCGTGTCCGCGGATGGCGCCGTTGCCGGCCAGGATGATCGGATTCTCGGCGCCCATGATCAATTCGGTGGCCGCCTGAAGCTCGCGCATCCCCGGTTCGGTCTGGACCGGCGCGTGGCCCGGCAGCGGCCGGGCATCGAGGGGACGGCCCATTACGTCCTCGGGCAGTTCGAGGTGAGTCGAGCCCGGTTTCTCCGATTCAGCCACCTTGAAGGCCTTTCGCACCACCTCCGGCACGATCTCCGGGCTGGAAACCCGTGCATTCCACTTCGTGACCGGGCGCATGATCCCGATCAGGTCGATGTACTGGTGTGACTCCTTGTGCATCCGCTCCAGATCGGACTGCCCGGTCAGCGCGACGAGCGGCGCCCGATCGAGGTACGCATCGGCGACCGCCGTCACAAGGTTCGTCGCCCCCGGCCCCAGCGTGCCCAGGCACACCCCGGCCCGGCCGGTCAACCGCCCGTACGCATCGGCCATGTAGCCCCCGCCCTGCTCGTGGCGGACGGGCACGAACTGCACTGACGAGTCGTCCAGCGACTGGTTCAGGTCCAGCGTCTCCTCGCCTGGGATCCCGAACACGTACTTGACGCCCTCGGCTTCCAGGCACTCGACGAACACGTCTGACGCTTTGCGCTCACTCATCCCGCCACCGTATCTCAACCGGGTCGCTCGACGCCGAGGTGTCGTCCTCGGCCTGCTCGCCGCCGTGCTGCTCGTGCTCCCCGCCACCGCCGCCCGGGCCGCGAGCACGTTCCTCATCCAGGGCGGGGGCAGCGGCCACGGCATCGGCATGAGCCAGTACGGCGCCTACGGCTACGCCCTGCACGGCAAGGACTACCGATTCATCCTCGCTCACTACTACACGGGCACGGCCCTGGGGACGACCAATCCGAGCCGCATCGTCCGGGTCCTCCTGGCCACCGGGCGGGCGGCCTTCAGCGGAGCCGGTGGAGCCGGCGCGGGGACGACCACCCTGCAGCCTGCGGCGACCTACCAGGTCACCGTGGCCGGAGCGAACACGCTGAAGATCGTGGCCGCCAACGGCCGGCAGCTCGGCCCGACCTTTTCCTCGCCTCTCACGGTCACCGGGCCAGCCCCGCTCCAGGTTCCGGGTCTGGGCACCTACCGCGGTGCGCTCCAGTTCCGCCCCGACGGTCACGGTGGCGTGGAGACGGTGGACGCGGTCGGGCTCGATGACTATGTCCGCGGCGTGGTCGCCGCCGAGATGCCGTCGAGCTGGGCGGCCCAGGCGCTCGAGGCTCAGGCTGTCGCGGCGCGCACGTACGCGATTACCACGACGGTCGGTGGCACCGGGTTCGACCTCTACGACGACACGCGCTCTCAGATGTACGGCGGCGTCGGCGCCGAGACAGCGGCCACCGACGCGGCGCTGACCGCCACGAGCGGTCAGATCGTCACTTACAACGGCCGGCCGGCCGTCACCTACTTCTTCTCGAGCTCGGGCGGCTACACCGAGAACATCGAGAACGTCTGGACGGGGGCGACACCCGAGCCGTGGCTCAAGGGCGTGCCCGACCCCTATGACAGCGTCGGCCACGACCCGTACCACCACTGGAGCCTTCAGCTGAGCCTCGCGGCCGCGGCGGCCAAACTCGGTGCGCTCGTCAAGGGCTCGCTCGTCGGCATCACCGTGACCGCGCATGGTGCCTCCCCCCGGATCCTCCAAGCGGCCGTCGTCGGGACCCGCGGCCGGACCGCGGTCACCGGCGCGACGCTGCAGTCCCTCTTCGGCCTTGCCACCACCGACGCCACCTTCGCCACGATCTCGACCTCGCCGAGGACCGCGGGTCTGAGCGGGAGCGTGTATCCGGCTCCGCTGACCGGCACGATCGCGGTCCAGCTGGCCTCGGGCTCGTCCTGGCAGACCGTGGCCCGGCCGGCGCTCGCCGCCAGCGGCGCCTTCACCGCCGGGGGTCTGACTCCCGGCCGCTACCGGATCAGCTCCGGAAGCCTCTCGGGACCGACGATCACCGTCCACTGAGCGGCGATCCGGGGGCGGCGCCGGTAGGCTCGGCGCGTGCCCGGACCGCTGTTGGCCATCGACGGACCGTTCGTGCTCTACCGGTCGTTCTTCGCACTGCCGGATTCGATCACGGGCGTCGACGGTCATCCCGTCAACGCCCTGCTCGGGGCGACCAACGTCATCCTCCGCATCGCCGCCGATAAGCGGCCGCGCGCGATCGTCGTCTGCTTCGGCGCCGAAGCGGCGAAGTACCGGGTCGAGCTCTACCCCGACTATCACGCCGCGCGCCCCCCGGTCCCCGACGCCCTCGCCTGGCAGTTCGAGCAGGCTCCGGCGCTGTGTGAGGCCTTCGGCTGGAGCGCCACCGACGCCCCCGAGCTCGAGGCCGACGATCTCCTCGGCTCACTTGCGCTGGCCGAAGCGGGAGCCGGGGGGCGGTGCCTGATCCTCACGGGGGATCGGGACATGTACCAGTGCGCCGGTGATCGGGTCAGCGTGCTCTATCTCAAGCAGCGTTCGAGCGGCTTTGAGGAGGTCGACCCCGATGAGGTCCGCACCCGTTACGGCATCGGGCCCGAGCTGGTTCCCGACTTCATCGCCCTGCGCGGGGATCCGTCTGACGGGCTGCCCGGAGCGCCGGGCATCGGGGCCAAGACAGCCGCCTCGCTGCTGCAGGCCCACGGTTCGCTCGAGGCCGTGATCGCCGCGGCCGATGAGCAGCGCCCGAAGATCGCCGCTGCCCTCACCGAGCACGCCGAGAACCTGCGCGCCTTTCGTGAGATCGCCACCCTGCGCACCGAGCCGTTGACACCCCCCGAGAGCCGCGACACCGACCTCGGCGGCGGCGCCACCGCCGCCCGCGGGCTGGGCATGAACCGCCTCGCCGAGCGTCTCGAGGCTGCCGGCGGCCTCGGCGACCTGTAGTGAAGCCGGCGGCTAGGGCGCCCCACTAGGGCGTGAACTTGACCGTGATCACGTCGCCATCGGCGACGGTGTAGTCACGTCCCTCGAGCCGGAGCGTTCCGCGATCGCGAGCGCCGGCGTAGCCACCGGCGTCCACGAGCGCGTCCCAGCTGACGATCTCGGCCCGGACAAAGCCGCGCTGGATGTCGGAGTGGATCAGCCCGGCGGCATGCCAGACCGAGAGGCCCTGGCGCAGATGCCAGGACTGGGCCGGCTTGTCCTCGCCGGCGGTGAAGAAGGCGACGAGATCCAGCAGCGAGAAGGCGCCACGGACGACGGTCTCGAGGCTGGACTCGGCCAAGCCCAGGTCCTCCCGCATCGCGGCAGCATCCTCGTCGGCGAGCTCGGACAGCTCCGATTCCAGGCGTGCCGAAACGGCGACGGCACGCGCTCCCTCGGCTTCGGCGTGGGCGGCGATCGCGGGCGGGACCTCATCGCTGCCCTCGTCGACGTTGGCCACGAACAGGACCGGCTTAGCGGTCAGGGGCGAGAGCAGCACCATCGCATCGGGCGCGTCGGCCGGCGCGGGCACCGTCCGGGCCGGGCGTCCGGCCTGCAGGGCAGCGATCAGCCCGCGCAGCCAGTCGGCTTCGGCGATGGCACGGCGCTCGCCCGTCTTGGCCGTCTTGGCCACCCGGTCCAGGCGCCGCTCGGCTGACTCGAGATCGGCGTAGACGAGCTCGGTCTCGATCGTGTCGATGTCGGCCAGCGGGTCGACGCGGCCCTCGGGATGGACCACATTCTCGTCGGCGTGCGCGCGGACGACGTGAACGATCGCGTCGGTCTCGCGGATGTTGGCCAGGAACTTGTTGCCCAGCCCCTCACCCCGATGCGCGCCGGCGACGAGCCCCGCGATGTCGTGGAAGGCGATCGTGTCCGGGACCACTTTCGAGGCGCGCACGGTGTCGGCGACGGCGTTCAGGCGCGAGTCGGCGACGGGGACGATGGCGACGTTGGGCTCAATCGTCGTGAACGGGTAGTTGGCCGCCTCGGCGGCGACGCCGGTGAGCGCGGTGAACAGTGATGACTTGCCCGCGTTGGGCATCCCGACGATCCCGACCTTCATCGTGGCCACCCCGTGGCCAGCGCTGTACCGAGCACCGCGCCGGCGGCGACATCACTGGGATAGTGAACGCCGAGGTAGGGACGGCTCAGCGCGAAGGCGAACGCCGCCGCGTACAGAGCCGGGGCGGGAGCGAGGCCCGCGTACGCGCGGGCCGCGGCAAACGACGTTGTGGCGTGCGCGCTCGGGAAGGAGAGGCCCGAGAACACCGGACTCAGCGGCGGCAGGCCCGCGAGTTCGGGACGCGGCCGGCGGACCGAGACCTTGATCAGGTAGTTGATCGTGTAGGCGCCCGCCACGATGCCGGCCCCCCGCCACCAGCGCCGGCGGCGCTCCCCGGGCCCGGCGGCCAAGCCGCTCAGACCTCCGAGGACGAGCCAGCAGGCGGCGTGTTCACCGAGCTGTGAGTACGCCGAGACCACGCGCTCGCGACCCGGGGTGTGGCCGCGAGTGCGGGCGAAGCGCAGCAGATGGACATCGAGACCGGCCAGTCGCGTCACGGCCGGAGACTGTAGAAGCACTACGCTCTCTTGCACGATGAGACGTCCTTTCCCCGACGGTCGGCCGTCTTCGATTCGGGACTTCATGGCCTTTGAGGAGCACGGCGACAACCGCTGGCTGCAGGCGGGCGACGAGATCGAGCTCGAGATCGAGGGCATCGGGATCCTGCGCAACCGCATCGTCTAGTGCGCGCCCGTCGGCCCTGCATGGTGGCGACCGCGATCGCCTTGGCGCTCGGCACCGGGTGCGGGGCCACCAGCGCCGGCACGACGAACGCGCCCGCCGGCGCAGCAAACGCGCCCGCTGGCGCAGCGAACGCGCCCGCTGGCGCACTGCCCCGGTTCGCGGTGGTGCGCCACATTCGGCGGCCGCTCGACCTCGCCGGTCCGCTGGCCGGCCGCTCGCTCGTGGTCGCGGCTCACGGCCGTCTGCTGACCCTGGTGGCCTCGGGCCGCTTGTCCGTATTTGCGTCGGCCTATGACCGGCCGGGAAACGCCGAGCCCTATATCGCCGCGCCGGCGCCCGGCCACGCGGGCTGCAGCTTCGGCACCGACACCGTCTACGTCCTGCGCCTGTACGGAGGGCGCGGCGTCGTGGCCGTGCGCCGCCACGGGCCCGTGCGACGGTTCGCCCGTCTCACCACCCCCGGGCTCATCAACGGGATCGCCTTCGATGAGAGCGGTGGCTTCGGGCACCGCCTGCTCGTGACGATCAACGACGGTGCCCACACGACAGTCGATGCGATCGACTGCCACGGCGTGGTGACCACGGTCACCCGCACAGCTCCTCGGATCGAGGGCGGGATCCTCGTCGCCGTCGCGCCCTTCGGCGCGTACGCGGGGGACCTGATCGCCCCCGACGAGAAGAGCGGGCGGATCTACGCGATCACCCCCAGCGGCCGCACTCACCTCGTCGTCAGCTCCGGGCTCTCGTTCGGCCAGGACATCGGCGTCGAGAGCGAGGTCCAGATTCCCGACCAGCAGCACTACACGGTGCTCGGAGCGGACCGCCGCAACCCGGGCAACCGCCATCCGGGCGACGATGCCCTGCTCGCCATCGGCTCGGCAACCCTACGGGGCGCTGGCGTGCGCCCGTTCGATCTCCTCGTGGGGACCGAGGGCGGCGCCCGGCTGGTCGACGTCAGTTGTCGCGTGATGAGCTGTCACGCCCGTGAGGTTGCCGCCGGCCCGTCGCCGGCTCACCTCGAGGGGCATCTGGCCGTCACGCCACGGTGAGCCAGAGCCGTCCGGGCTCAGATCCCGAAGCCGACCCGGTGACCTTCGGTGTCGACCAGGACGTAGACGACCTTCTCGAGGTCGAGGGCGATGACCCCGTCCTCGGCGGTGAGGTCGTGCCAGCCGGTTGTCCCGAGGGCCTGGCGGAGCTTGGTCAGGGCGTCAGGGGCGACCCGGGCGCTGAGCACCGGCCCACCCAGGAAGCCGATGTTGATCTTCTGGGGTTTGGAATCTGGCATGTCGTTCAGTGTCCTCCCTCGGCAGGCTGCACGATTTCGGTGAGCACGCCGCCGGTCGAGGCGGGGTGCAGAAAGGCGACCCGCGAGCCGCGGATCCCGGTGCGGGGGTGCTCGTCGATAAGCCGCAGGCCCGCGGCGGCGCATGCCGCGAGTGCGTCCTCGACGGACGCCACCCGGTAAGCGACGTGGTGAAGGCCCGTGCCGCGCTTGCTCAGGAACTTGCCCACGGCGGTGTCGGGGCCGAGCGGCTCGAGCAGCTCGATGTGACCGTCACCGACGTCGAGGAGAGCCGCGTCGACCCCCTGCTCGGTGACCGTCTCGCGGTGGACGAGCGGCATGCCGAGTGCGTCCCGGTAGAGGGCCAGGGCCTCGTCGATGCTCGGCACGGCAACGCCGACGTGGTCGATCGCGGACAGCACGGGCTGACGAGGATACCGACGGTCAGCGCCGCGGGGTGCGGGGGTGGGCCGGGTCCACGGCCGTCGCCGCCGCGAGTCCGATCTGGCCCTGGCTGCGCCGGGCCGAACGAGATCCGGGCACGCTGCCCATGATGCGTTGGATGTCGACGCGCTCGATGACCTCCTTGGCCAGGAGCGTTGCCGCCAGCTCATCGAGTTGGGGCCGGTGCGCGTCGATGATGGCCAGCGCTCCGCGAAGCGCCTGGTCGGCGAGCTCGCGGACCTCGTCGTCGACCTGGCGCCGGGTCGAATCCGAGACGTCGGGAGTGGCCAGGCGCAGGGACGTAAAGCCGGTGCCCATGGCGAAGTCGTGAATCATCGAGTTGGCGATGTCGGCCACACGGTGCAGGTCATCGGCCGCCCCGGTCGTGATCGCGCCGAAGACCAACTGCTCGGCCGCCCGGCCCCCCAGGACCATCGTCATCAGCTCGATCAGCTCCTCACGGGTCTTGAGGTAGCGGTCCTCCTCGGGGAGATTCATCGTGTAGCCCAGCGCGTTGCCGCGGGGCACGATCGAGATCCGGTGCACCGGGTCCACCGAGGGCAGCAGCTCGGCGCAGAGCGCATGTCCACTCTCGTGGTAGGCGACGACGCGCCGTTCGTGCTCGGTCAGCGTGCGGCGCGACTGCATCCCGGCCATGACGCGCTCGAGCGCGAAGTCGAAATCGCCGATCGTGATCTGGAGCGACGAGTGCCGAGCCGCGTTGATCGCGGCCTCGTTGCAGATGTTGGCCAGGTCGGCTCCGGTCAGCCCAGCGGTCTGCCGCGCCAGCGTCGTGTAGTCGATCTCGGGGTCGACGGGCTTGCCGCGAGAGTGGACCCGGAGGATCTGCTCCCGGCCCTCGACGTCGGGCGGGGTGACGAAGATCTGGCGGTCGAAGCGACCCGGGCGCAGAAGCGCGGGGTCGAGCTTGTCGATCAGGTTGGAGGCGGCGATGACGATCACGTCGCCGGCGTCGTTGAAGCCGTCGAGCTCGACGAGGAGCTGGTTGAGCGTCTGGTCGCGTTCTCCGGTGTTCTCCGTCCCCCGGACGCCGCCGACGGCGTCGAGCTCATCGATGAACACGATCGCCGGCGCGTGCTTGCGCGCGGAGCGAAAGAGACGCCGGATCCGCGACGCGCCGAGACCGATCACCATCTCCACGAACGCGGAAGCCGACTGGGCGTAGAACGAAGCCCCGGACTCATAGGCGACGGCCTTGGCCAGGAGTGTCTTGCCCGTCCCCGGCGGCCCATGGAGCAGGATCCCCCGTGGCGCCCTGGCCCCTACTTTGTGGAACTTGGCCGGATCACGGAGGTAGTCGACGATCTCGCGCAGCTCCTCCTTGGCCTCGTCGACGCCGGCGATGTCGGCCCAGCCGATCGTCGGGGCGTCCTCGGGGCGGATCTCCTCCGGGCGGGTGCGCGGCATCGCCGA
>Ga0207930_1000521_pt1 | contig 12090 bp, 7 predicted proteins | sample NGESurshal092012_7_FD_184477 | JGI IMG/M metagenome (GOLD analysis project Ga0207930, IMG submission 184477) | Arctic peat soil microbial communities from Barrow, Alaska - NGEE Surface sample 210-3 shallow-092012 (SPAdes) | ecosystem: Environmental > Terrestrial > Soil > Wetlands > Peat ... | reverse complement strand
CTTGGCCGTCGTCGTCGTCTTGGTGGCGTCCGTCGTGGCGGCGGCGCTCGTCGTCGTGCGCTTGGCCGCCGCGCCGTGGTGCGTGACCCGGACGGCATCGCTGGACCGCCGCTGCGCGTAGGAGTCGACCGGCCGCAGCGCCGCCTGCTGGGCGGGGGCGGCGGTGCTGGGCGCGACGGCGGCGACGGTCGTGCGGTGGACGTGGTGGGTGACGCTGTGATCGGCCTCGACGGCGCCGGCGGTGACGATCGCGGCGGCGGCGATCCCCGCCGCGGCCTTGGTGGCCAGAGCGCCGATCCCGGCTGACATGAAGCCGCTCGAAGCGATGACCGACGAGCCCGCCACCGCGCCGCCGCCGGCCATGGCGCCGGCTCCGGCCGCCCCGGCGCCCGCGCCGGCTGCACCCTGGGCGGCCGCGGTTGCGCCCGAGCCGCTGGCCGCCGAGTGGCCGAGGTGGAAGATGGCCAGCTTCTTGAGCACGATCATCGGCCCGATTGGCATCAGAGCGGCCAGCGCCTTGTTGGTGTGCTTGAGCTGGGTGCGGAAGATGCTGCAGCGCTCGCAGCTGCGCAGGTGGCGGCGCACGAGCGGGGTCGGGCGGCGGCGCAGCCCCTCGGCGATTTCGCCGAGCTCGATCCGGACCTCGTCGCAGCTGAGCAGGCGCGCCTCGGCCGCCTCCGCCAGCGACACGCGCGCGCGGACGAGCAGCGACTTGACGCTCGGCACGGTCGTCTCCATCGCCTCGGCGATCTGCTCGTAGGAGAGGGCGTCCATCTCGCGGAGCACGAGCGCTGTCTTCTGGCTCTCGGGCAGCTCGTGAATGTCGCCGACGAGGAGGTTGAACTCCTCGCGCTCGTGGACCTTGTCGGCGGTGCTGGCGCCGTGGTCAGAGAAGTGGGTGTCCATCGAGTCGACGCCGATCGCGCGGGCGCGGCGGAGATGGTTGAGGCTGCGGTTGCGCGCGATCCGGTACAGCCAGGGGCGCACGTTGATCGCGCGCTCGTCGGCGAGGATCGCGTTGAAGGCCGCGGTCAGCACCTCCTGCAGGACGTCCTCGGCGTCCTCGCGCGAGCCGAGCAGGTGGCGGCAGAAGGCGAGCAGCCGGCTTTCGTAACGCGAGATGAGCACCTCGAAGGCTGAGGTGTTGCCCTTGCGCACGTAGGCGATCAAGCGCTCGTCAGACTGGAGTCTGAGCAGGGCGGACCGCCCGTGCAGGCCGATCCCCCCGGAGTATTTGAGTGCTGAGACTTCCATCCGGCGCGGTGGCGAAACTCCCTTTCTCCAGCCTCGGACACGCTAGCAGCGCAAAAGTTGCGCCAGTGCGTAAGGATTGACGTTCTGATGAGGACGACGACTCGGATGTCGACGCCCGCCCAAGAGCACTTTTGTGGTCATCTCGGGGATACCCGGGGAGGGACTCGAACCCTCACGCCACAAAGGGCAGTCGCTCTTAAGGCGACCGTGTCTGACCAAATTCCACCACCCGGGCTGAGAGCACAGACGCTACCGGCTCTCGGGGGACTCGCCAAGGGCTCGCTCAGCGGCCGCGAACCCCGTGTGTTTGGGGTTTGGCGGGATCGGTTCTCAATTGACAGTGCATCGGGCGCCTTGCTAGCTTCGCGCCCAGATTCGCGCCGGAATCGAAACGATCCCCCGGGTCGGGACGAGCCGCGCGCGGGAGGAGATCGATTGCGTAGGGCGCGGCGGTGCGGAACTCAAGTGTGATCGGCCGGGTCGCCGCGATAGCGGCGATCGCGGTGGCGTTGGTGGCCGTGGTGGTCATCCTGCTCTCCAGTGGGAGCACATATCTGGTGCGCGCGACCTTCCAGGACGCGAGCCAGATCGTGTCGGGCGACCTCGTCGAGGTGGACGGCAACCAGATTGGCACGGTGTCCAAGATCGGGCTGACTCCGGACGGCCAGGCTCAGCTGACCCTGTCGATCACCAACAAGGCCTTCGACCCGCTGCGTCAGGGCACGCTGGCCACCGTCCGCGAGACGTCGCTGTCGGGCATCGCCAACCGCTACGTCAGCCTTCAGATGGGCCCGCCTAACGCGGCCAAGATCCCCAGCAACGGGGTCATCGGCGCCCAGAGCACGACGAGCGAGGTCGACCTCGACCAGATCTTCAACACGCTCAACGGCCCGACCCGCAAGGGTCTGCAGAACGTCTTCCTTGGCTCGGCCGAGCAGTACAAGAACTACGGCAACGGCGCGCAGGCCGCCTTCGCCTATCTGAACCCGGCGATCGCGGCCTCCAGCACGCTGTTCAACGAGATCGACCGCAACACCGGTCAGTTCACGAACTTCGTCGTCAAGACCGGCAACCTGGTCAGCGATCTCGCCCAGCGCTCCAGCGACCTCAGCGGGCTCGTCCAGCACCTCTCGACGACCACCTCGGCGCTCGCCTCTCAGCGCGTCGCGCTCGGCTCCTCGCTGCGCCAGCTGCCGGGCTTCATGCGCCTGGCCAACACGACCTTCGTCAACCTGCGCAACGCCCTGGACGACATCACGCCGCTCGTCAACGTGTCCAAGCCGGTCGCGCCCAAGCTCCAGAAGCTGCTCGTGCAGCTGCGCCCGCTGGCCGAGGACTCGGTGCCGACCGTGCGCGATCTCTCGAACATCATCAGGCGCCCCGGGGCCAACAACGACCTGATCGAACTGACCAAGCTCGGCGTCCCGCTGGCCAACGCCACCGTGCGCACGACCACGGTCAACGGCAAGACGCGCCCAGGTGCCTTCCCGCAGTCGGTCACCGCACTCAACGCCTCGACGCCCGAGCTCGCCACCGCCCGCCCCTACGCGGTTGACCTGACCGGCTGGTTTGAGGGCTTTACCCACCCCGGCCAGGACGACGCCAACGGCGGCACGAGCCGCGTCGCTCCGATCGTCGGCGTCGGATCGGTCACCAACGGTGTCCTCAACCTGTTCAACAACGGCGGCCTGCTCAGCAACCCGGCTGACTTTGCCCTGCGTTCGGTCCTCGCCTTCGGCAACAGCAGCCAGAGCGGACTGCTGACGACCGGGCAGGGCGATCGCTGTCCGGGCTCGATCGAGCGCGGCGCCGTCTTCTACCCCGAGAGCGGATACCCGTGTAATCCCAACCAGGTTCCGAGCGGTAAATGAAACGGATCCTCCTCTCCGCCGCGATCCTCCTCGTAGCGGCCGGCTTCGTGATCGTGGCCGGCGGGGCCTCGAACCACAGCGCCAACGGCACCTACAAGATCGAGATCGACAACGCCTTCGGTCTCGTGACGGGAGCCGAGTTCAAGGTCGCCGGCGTTCCCGCGGGCACGATCCAAGCCATCAACCTCGACCAGAAGTCACTGCACGCGGTGGTCACGGTCACGGTCAACCAGGGTGGCTTCGGCCAGTTCCACAAGGATGCGACCTGCCAGTCGCGGCCCCAGTCGCTGATCGGCGAGTACTTCATCGACTGCAATCCCGGCAGCTCAGGCCCTGTGCTCAAGCCGGGCGGGACGATCCCGGTCAGCCACACCCAGTCGACGATCGGGGCCGATCTCGTCCAGAACGTCATGCGGCTGCCCTATCGCGAGCGCTTCACGCTGATCGTCAACGAGTTCGGCGCCGCCGCCGCCGCCCGCTCGGGCGACCTGCAGGACGCCCTGCACCGTGCGGTTCCCGCGCTCGACGAGACCGACCGAGTGCTCAACCTCCTCGCCAACGACTCGACCACCCTGCAGAACCTGACCCGGGACTCCAACTCGGTCATCACGGCGCTGGCCAACAACTCCACCAACGTCGAGCGCTTCATCACCGAGGCCAACCGGACGGCCACGGCGACCGCGACCCAGGAGGCCAACCTCCGCGGCACCTTCCACAACCTGCCGGCCACGCTCGAGCAGTTGCGCCCGGCGATGGCCAAGCTGGCCACGACGGCGACGGCCAACACGCCGGTCCTCAACAACCTCAACGGTGCCGCCACCCAGCTCAACCGCTTCTTCACCGACCTGCCGGCGTTCTCGCGCTCGTCGCGGCCCGCGATCCGCTCCCTGGGCCGGGCGTCGGTGACCGGAAAGACCGCGGTCACGGCGGCCGCTCCCACGGTCGCCGACCTCAACCGCTTCGCCAAGCCGACGCCCGAGCTCGGCCAGAACCTTTCGATCGTGCTCAAGGACCTCGACAGCCAGAGCCGCGCCGTCGAGCGCGATCCGCGCAGCCCGGGCGGCAAGGGCTTCAGTGGCCTGCAGGCGCTGCTCGGCTACGCCTTCAACCAGGCGCTGGCCATCAACACCTACGGCCCCTTCGGTCACGTGCTCGCCGTCGATGCCTTCTTCAGCAAGATGTGCTCGCCCTACGCGTCACCGGCCACGATCGCCATGGCGCTCAAGCAGGACGGCCCGACCTATCGCCAGTGCTACTCATGGCTCGGTCCCAACCAGCCGGGCGTCAGCACGACCGACCCGTCGGACCCGACTGCCCCCGTGCCTGACCCGGGCGGCGCGCCTCCCGGCAAGCAGGGTCTGGCCACGAGCGCCGCCAAGCTGACGGCGGCCGACGTCCTGGCCCAGGACAAGGTCGCGGCGCAGACGGGTACGACGACCACGAGCAGCACGACGACGCCAGCCTCGACGTCGACCTCGACATCGAGCTCGACGCCGAGCGCCACCAGCTCGACGAGCACGACCACCGGCGCGCCTACGACGACGAGCGCCGGTCCGGCGATCAACCTGCACAAGACGATCGGCCAGATCGTGAGCGGCACGGGCACGAGCGCGGCCCCCGCGGCGGCGGCCGGCTCGGGCACTGCGTCCTCGGGCTCCTCGTCGCCGTCGACCAGCTCCGCGCAGTCCCTCCTCAACTACCTGCTCGCCCCCTGATGAGACGCAACCAGCAATCCGCGCTCGCCAATCCCGTGCTCGTCGGGGCGATGACCGTGCTCGTGATCATGGTCGCCGTCTTCTTGGCCTACAACGCCAACAACGGCCTACCCTTCGTGCCCACCAAGGAGCTCAAGGTCGACATCGCCTCGGGCGCTGACCTCGTGGCCGGCAACGAGGTCCGCGAGGGCGGCTTCCGGATCGGGCTCGTCTCGGCCATGAAACCGATCGAGCTCAAGAGCGGCCAGATCGGCGCTCAGCTCACGCTCCAGCTCAACCAGGCCGAGGGCAACGTCCCGCGCGACTCGACGGTCTCGATCCGGCCGCGTTCGGTCCTCGGCCTCAAGTACATCGATCTGCACAAGGGAACCTCGCATAAGATGTTCGCCGACGGGGGCACGCTGCCGATCACGCAGACGAGCGTCCCGGTCCAGTTCGAGGACGTCAACCAGCTCTTCGACACCAAGACCCGCGCCGCGGTCGACAAGAACCTCGTCGGCTTCGGGGACGCGCTGGCCGGCCGGGGTTCGGCGCTCAACGACACCTTCGCCACCCTGCCGCGTCTGCTCCAGCACCTGACGCCGGTCGCCACCTACCTGGCCGACCCCAATACCGAGCTGACGCGCTTCTTCAACTCGCTCGAGGGCTTCATGGGCACGGTGGCCCCGGTGGCCGGAACCAACGCGCGGCTGTTTACCGACATGGCCACCACCTTCGAGGCGATCTCGCGCGATCCCAACGCGCTCGAGGCGACGATCCGCGAGTCGCCGTCGACCGAGGCCGTCTCGACGCAATCGCTCAAGGTCCAGCAGCCCTTCCTCGTCGACCTGACCACGCTGGGTCACAACCTCGCCCCGGCCACGGCCGAGCTCAAGGCCGCGCTGCCCGACATCAACCCGGCGATCGAGGTCGGCACTAAGACACTGGCGCGGACGCCGTCGCTCAACGCCAACCTCCAGCAGGTCATGGGCGCGCTCAAGAACCTCGCCCAGGCGCCCGGAACGAACATGGCCGTCAACGCTCTGACCGGGACCGTCCAGACGCTCAACCCGATGATCCGCTACCTCGGGCCCTACCAGACGGTGTGCGACGACTGGAACTACTTCTGGACCTACCTCTCTGAGCACCTCTCCGAGCAGACCGACTTCGGCTTTGCCCAGCGGGCGCTGATCAACCTCGCCAACTCGGCCCAGCCCAACAACATCGGCCAGGCCGGGGCGACCGCGCCGGTCAACGGTGGCGGCAGCGACTCGCTGCTCACCGGCGGCAATGAGTACCTGCACTCGCAGAACTACGGTGCCGCGATCAGCACCACGGGCGCCGCTGACTGTGAGACCGGCCAGCGCGGCTTCGTCCACCAGCTCAACCACTTCGATCCCCAGGGCCGGCTGCTGGCCACGGATGTCCACACCCCGGGCAACCAGGGCCCGACCTTCGCCGGCCGCACTCAGGTCCCCAAGGGCGAGACCTTCACGCGCGCTCCGACGACTGGCCCGCTCCCCTCCTACAACCCGAGCAACCCATGAGACGACGCAAGAGCGGGCGCAAGAAGGGCCTCCCGACGTTCGCCATGGGCGCGATCGGAATCGTCGTCATCGTCGTCTTCTCCTACCTGGCCTACACGAAGTTCGCTAACCCGTTCTCGAGCCAATACACGATTCACGCCGTCTTCTCCAACGCCAACGGCGTCCAGGCCGACTCGCTGGTCCGGATCGCGGGCGTCAACGTCGGCAAGGTCACCTCGGTCAGCACCGAGCCGGGCTGCAAGTCCGCCTCGACGACGGCGAGCTCCTGCCAGGCCTCCGACGTGACGATGCAGATCGACAGCGCCGGCCTGCCACTCCACGATGACGCCACCTTCGCGATCCGGCCCCGGATCTTCCTCGAGGGCAACTTCTTCGTCGACGTCAGCCCCGGCACACCCTCGGCCCCGATCACCCGCGATGGCCACACCTTCCCGATCCAGCAGGGCGTCGAGCCCGTTCAGCTCGACCAGGTCCTGGGCAGCCTGCCGACCAACACCCGCCAGAACCTCCAGATCCTCCTGCAGCAGTACGGCAAGGCGGTCGTGACCGGCGGCAAGGCCTTCAACCGCTCGATCAAGTACTGGCTGCCCGCCTACGAGTACTCCTCGCTCGTCGCCCACGACGCGCTCGGCATCCAGCCCCACGACCTCTCCAACTACATCTCATCCCAGGGCCAGACAGCCGGAGCGCTTGACGCCCATCCCCAGAACCTCAAGAGCCTGGTCACCGACTTCAACACGACCGCCTTTGCCTTCGCCCGCGAGAACGTGGCCCTCGAGAACACGATCCGCCTGCTCCCCGGGACGCTGGCGGCGGCGATTCCGGCCTTCAACGCGCTCAACGCGGCCTTCCCGCCCTTCCGGCGCCTGGCCCGGACGCTGATCCCGGGCGTCAAGTCGACCGGACCGACCGTCGACGCGAGCCTGCCCTTCATCACCCAGCTGCGGCTGCTCGTGCAACCGTCCGAGCTGCGGGGGCTGACCGCCGACCTGCGCCCGACCGTGCCGGCCCTGGCCCGGCTGACCAACGCCTCGATCCCGCTGTTCAAGAACGAGGTCCGGCCCGCCTCGAGCTGTGTGGCCAACGTGATCATGCCGTGGACGCACCTGACCGTCCCCGACAACAACTTCAACGCCTCCAACGGCTTCCCGGCGCGGCAGGTCTACGTCGAGGGCGTCGACTATCTCCCGGGTCTGGCCGGCGAGTCACGCGTGTTTGACGCCAACGGTCCCTACATCCGGATCCTCGGCGTCGGTGGCACCCTGACCTACTCCCTTTCCCCGGGCCTGTTCGGCCAGTCGCTCGCACCGCTGACCTCGGTGCAGCCGCAGCTGCCGCCCAACGGCGCGCGGCCGCCCTACGTCGAGAACGTGCCCTGCGAGACCCAGCCCGCGATCTCCAGTCTCTACGCGCCGTCCGGCGGTCCGATCCATCAGGTCGGAGGCGGCACCGGCGGCGGCATCCTGCCGACCCTGCCGACCCTGCCGACGCTGCCGCTCCCGCTGCAGCGCAAGGAGGCTGCGGCCGCGATGAAGCTCGTCACCTCCTCGGCCAAGGCCGACGGCCTCAAGGTCCGTCTCGTCCCGGGGATGCCGAAGTAATGCAACGCGCGATCAAGACCCACGCCGTGGACTTCGCGGCCATCCTCGTGCTCCTCGTGCTCTCGATCGTCGTCGCGGGCTACATCCTCAACCACGAGCGCTTCCGCTTCCCCTTCATCCAGTCCTCGCCGCTCATGCTCAACGCCGAGTTCTCGACCGCCCAGGCCGTGACCCCAGGGCAGGGCCAGTCGGTGCGTGTCTCAGGTGTGCAGATTGGCGAGATCGGCGGGGTCACCCTGCGCAACGGGATGGCCGTCGTGCAGATGCAGATCGACGACACGTACAAGCATCTGATCCACACCAACGCCACCGCGCTGCTGCGTCCCAAGACGGGGCTCAAGGACATGTTCATCGAGCTCGACCCGGGCTCGAAGTCGGCGCCGGTGGCCAAGCCGGGCTGGACGCTGCCGGTCGGCAACACCAACCCCGACATCAATGTCGATGAGATCCTCGGTTCGCTCGACGGCGACACCCGCAGCTATCTGCAGCTGCTCGTCAACGGCGCGGGCCAGGGCCTGAAGGGCCAGGGCGGCTCCGAGCTGGCCCAGGTCTTCGAGCGCTTTGAGCCCACCCACCGCGACCTGGCGCGCGTCAACAAGGCCGTGGCCGTGCGCGGAACGGATCTGCGCCAGCTCGTCAACTCCCTGCAGCGGCTCAACACTGCGCTGGCCACCAAGCAGGGCCAGATCGTCTCGCTCGTCGACTCGAGCGCGACGGTCTTCCGGGCCTTCGCGTCGGAGAACGGCAACATCAGTCGCGCGCTCGTCGATCTGCCCGGCACGCTCAGCCAGACCACCGCGACCCTGCAGAAGGTGACCGCGTTCGCCAAGCTCCTGGGCCCGACCTCGAGCAACCTGCTGCCCGCCGCCCGGTCGCTGCCCGCGGCCAACGCGGCCCTCGTCGCGCTGGCCAAGCCGAGCACCCCGATCGTCCAGAAGGAGATCCGGCCGTTCGTGGTCGCCGCCCGGCCGCTCGTCCGCTCCCTCAAGCCGGCCTCGATCAACCTGGCCAAGGCGACGCCCAGCCTGACCAGCACCTTCCACGTTCTCAACAACCTGTTCAATATGCTCGGCTACTACCCGACCGGCACTGACCAGCACGGGTACCTGTGGTGGCTGGCCTGGCTCGATCACAACGCCCGCACGCTGTTCTCGATCCAGGACGCCAACGGCGTCTACCGCCCCCTCTTCCTGCAGGGCAGCTGCGCCTCGCTGGAGCAGATCTCCCAAGGCCTGAGCGGCTCCTCGCTGCTGCTCAACCTGACCCCGATCCTCAGCTCAGCCCAGCTCTGTCCGGCCACCGCCACCGGCGGCGGCGGCGGTCTGCTCGGCCTCGCCAAGAACGGCTCGACGGCCGCGACCAAGTCCGCCGGCGCCGCTGCGAGCTCGGGCTCGAGCGCCGCCAACGCCACCCTGAACACGACGCGCAAGCCCTAGATGGAAACCGGCTCCCCCTCAGTCACCAAGATTTTCAGCATGGTCCTGTTCGCCCTCTCGTGCGTCGGGCTGCTGCTGTTCCTGTGGCTCTCCTTCGGCGGCACGATCCCCTTCAACCCCCAGGGCTACCGCTTCGAGGTCGCCTTCCCCGACGCGAGCCAGCTCGCCGACCAGGCCGACGTCCGCATCGCCGGGGTGTCGGTGGGCAAGGTGATCGCCAAGTCGCTCGATCCCAAGGGCAACCGGATGATCGCCACGATCCAGATGAACAATGCCTTCGCGCCGATCCACAAGGACACGTTGGCCATCCTGCGCCAGAAGACGATCCTCGGCGAGACCTACGTTCAGCTCAGTCCCGGTGATCCCCACACCCCCATGCTCCGTGACGGGGCGTTGCTCGCGCGTTCCAACGTCCAGCCCGCCGTCCAGCTCGATCAGATCTTCAACGCGCTCGATCCTCGCACCCGCGCCGCCTTCCGCCAGTGGCAGCAGCAGCTCGCGCTCGCAGTGAAGGGCAACGATCAGAACCTCAACAGCGTGCTCGGCAACCTGCCCGCCTTCGCCGCTGACGCCACCAACCTGCTCCAGGTGCTCGACGTCCAGCACTCGGCGGTCGTCAACCTCGTCCGCAACGGGGGCACGGTGTTCGCCGCCCTGGACCGCAGCCAGTCGGCGCTGCGCGGTCTGATCACGACCGGCGAGACGACCTTTGCCACGACCGCGGCCAACAACAACGCGATCGCGGACACCTTCCATGTCTTCCCGACCTTCCTCAACGAGACCAAGCTGACGATGGCGCGTCTGCAGACCTTCGACCGGAACACCGATCCGTTGCTCAAGGAGCTCGTCCCGGTCGCCCAGCAGCTCAAACCGACGCTGACCTCGGTCCGGCAGCTCTCGCCGTACCTGCGCTCGTTCTTCGATCACCTCGGCCCGCTCATCACCGTCTCCAAGACCGGCCTGCCGGCCGTGCGCGACACGCTGCGGGGGGCGACGCCGCTGCTCGCCTCGCTCGGGCCGTTCCTCGAGCAGCTCAACCCGGTCCTCACCTGGCTCTCGCTGCACCAGCAGCTGATCTCCGACTTCATCTCCAACGGCGCCGGCGGACTCGCCGCGCAGACGACGACCTTTGCCGGCAACGGCACCGGTCACTATTTGCGCCAGTTCGGGCCCGTCGGCGCCGAGACGCTGTCCTTCGCCGCCAACCGCGACGCCGACAACCGCGGCAACACGTATCCGCCGCCGCTCTGGCTCGCGGACCCGAGGGCGTTCTCGGCCGGTGGCAACTACCCGGGCAGCTTCGCGCTCCCGTCCTGGGACTGCAGCAACACCGGAGCCCCGGGCAACGGTCAGCAGGCTGCGGGCAGCGCCCTCCCGACCGAGCTCTCCCAGGGTCAGCAGGCCTGCTGGGTGGCCCCGTCGATCGCCAACCTGCTCGGCCAGAGCAACAACGCGACGCGCTTCCCACACCTCAACGCCGCCACGTACTCCAAGAAGTAGGCGCGCTCGCTGTCGCTCGGCGCGCTCGCTGTCCGTCGACGCGCTCGCTGTCGGTCGACGCGCACGCTGACGCACGGCCGGCGCTGCCGGCCGCGCGCTTTGCGCGCATCGTGATGCGAGTGAGGCTGGTCTCGGACTCGACTACGCGGAGGCGACGCTTGCGGCGACGTCGGCGGACTCACCGGCGGAGAGCGCGAAGCGCTCCAGCAGCTCGTCGGCCAACCTGCTGTCACCACTCGTGCTGAGACCACGACGATCGTCGGCCGGCGACAGCGCATCGACCCAAGCCTGAGCGCTTCCGCTCACTCTCGCGTCGGCGTGACCCTCGTCGGTTTCGGCGATCGTGACGGCATTGTTGTTGAGCGTGACGCGGTAAGCCATTGGCTCGCCGGCACGCCCGTCACTGACCGTCAACACAACCGTCCCTGAGCTCGTCGATCCCGGTTCGATCAAACCCGGTATCAGCCGGAAGATCGCACCGAGATCCACGCTCTCGGACGGACGCGGTGGGCCCCACGCCCACTCGTAGCCCCATCGGGCCAGCTCGCCGAGAATCGGAGCCAGTTCCTGCGCTCGCTCGGTGAGCTCGTAGTCGACACGCGGCGGTACCTCGCGGTAACGCTTACGCGTCAGCATGCCGTCGGCGACCATCCGGTTCAGTCGCGAGCGTAATTGCTCGGTCGAGATCCCGGGCAGCACGCGCTGCAGTTCGACGAATCGGCGTGGGCCTGAGATCAGGTCCCTGATGATGAGCAGTGTCCACTTATCGCCGACGAGATCAAGAGCTCTCGCGTCTGGTGACCACTGATCGTATGGATGCCGCTTGGGTGGCGGTATGTGTGGAATGGATATCCCCCCTGGTTTGGACGATCCCACCTACCGGTATTCAGGATAACGGATGAACTGGCGCTCTGAGTCAGTTTGCGCCAGTTTGTCAGCGGGAGCACGTTTCAGGCTCCTAATGGGCGAACTGATCAAACTCCAGGAGCGGCGCGTCGACCGCTCACGACCGAACGGCGACGTGCGTCCCGCCTTCTACTTCGATCCCGGCTGTTCGCTCTCGTATCTGACCGCTGAGCAGGTCGAACGCACGCTCGGTGACGTGCAGTGGATCCCAGTCGCGGCCGACGCGGTCAGCGGGCCTCTGAGCGCCTCAGGGCTCGCGGAGCTCCGCGACCGGGCGGAGG